>Ga0315280_10008892_pt1 | contig 13061 bp, 7 predicted proteins | sample YL17G06_40_MG_FD_203697 | JGI IMG/M metagenome (GOLD analysis project Ga0315280, IMG submission 203697) | Sediment microbial communities from Yellowstone Lake, YNP, Wyoming, USA - YL17G06_40 | ecosystem: Environmental > Aquatic > Freshwater > Lake > Sediment | place: USA: Wyoming | collected...
CCCGGCGAAGCGCACGACTTCACTTCCAAATCCTCATAGAGCCTGTGCCACTCGGATTCGGTCAGTTCTTTCTCAAATCTCCTCAGCATACCGGCGGGGATGCCGCGCCGCAGGCGATGCGGCTAAACGTTTAGGCCAGGAGGTTGTGATTCTATCTTCGCGCGCTTCAGGCTGAAGAGGAAGCCCAATGCCAATATACATAGAGCGCATATTGCAAGCAGGATTCCCCAGCCCCGCAAGGTTTCGGGTCGCGCCCAGGAGAATAGCCTGAACAAAGGCGGCAAACTTCCAACTACGGCGATCTGCAGTGCCCGGCGAAGGTGCAGCACCAGCGTCAAGGCGAGAAATCCTGAAGCCTGAGCGCCAACGAGGAGGTGCGTATAAGCCGTGTACTCAGAGCACATATGCAAGGCGCCAACAAAGAGAAGAACAGTCATCACAATGTTCCTGAAGACCGGATTTGTATCCAGCCACAGAACGAATTCCAAGAGTAGTATAGTCAAGCCAGTCCACTCAATGTAGGAAAACAACGAGGCGTTTCCCAGCCACTGTGCGATGCCGCCTTGAATCATCAGGTTCAGTGAGCCTACAAGGGCTGCGAGAGTCCATCTGTTTCTAATCCTTATGAATAACAATGAGAAGAGAAACGATGTTGAAGCCCCCACAGTGATAAGGAGCAGGGCTTCAGAACAAATCCCCGTTATGAATTCTGCTCGGGAAGTCAGCGGCGCGCAGCCTGCTATCAGTATGACCGCCGACGCTGATATGAGATGCTGGAGATTTCTTTCTTTCAGGTAAAGGATGCCATACACTGCGAACGCGAGACCCAATGTCAGCCAATATGAGTATGAGACGACCTTATCTCCGTGCAGCCATAAATCCGAGGAGGAACTCATTACCACAACAAGCCAGAATAATGCAGCGGCGGCGGGGAACGCATCGACAGCAACACGCAGGTGCTTCTTCTGGAGCATAGAAGGAATCAAAGTCCGCAGTGCCAATGGTAGAACACACAAAATCGGCGTTATGTACGAGGCTCGCAGACCTGATGAGAACTCCTCGCCCATAGCCACGAGATGGATAATTCCCATAACTATGGCCATACAATACAAGAGTCTCCAAAACGGCAGAGAGCCTTCTTCCTTCCAGTGCTTGTTCCTCAAATATCGCAGGACGCAAAACAGAAGCAGAAGTCCTGAGAAGGCTGCCCATAAAAAGAACATTTGCTGCTGGCAGTCTGCCCCGGCACGCAGCTGTTCTGCTAAAACTGAGGGCGCAGCGAAAGTCATTATCAGGCACAAGACCGCGAATATGAAAACATCCGTTTCAAAGCGAACAGAAAGCCCCCAACGCAAGGCAACGAGTTTTATAATGGCAGCGACGAATCCTATCGTCAGAACGTGGAAACGCAAATCCCCTCCTGAAATGGCAAAGGAATCAGTTAGTAGCACAGCATCAAGGAGGAACATAAACTCCACAAAGATCAGTTTCGGCACATCACCTACAGCGCGCCCGCTGCGAAAGAGAAAGATCGCTATTGCGATTAGTGCGATTTCATACGCGTTCAAGCATCCCAGCGAGAGATACAAGTCACCGAGTTTGCGCCCACCTTGGCCCCAGGGGTTTATGATGAGCAAGCAAGCGGCGAGCATCGTAAGAGCACTCAACAGGTAGAATGGATTGTGCAGCGACAGAAACCGCAATGTTCTAACAGTCTGGCCTCTCATAGCAGTTTCCTCCAACAGAATTGACCGCGGACTTCAGTTCACGGGTAATTTCAAACCCGCGCCAACGACAAAAACTGCTCCGCGAAATCCCTGCTGCCTTCTCTTACCTGTTACAAATAGCGATTACCGCGCTTCTTTTGCGGCTGAGTTCTTACCAGACTATGACTCGCTCGCGGTAAGAATCGTCGTCAGGAGCAAGGCGCAGAATCAAATCTTCCTTCATCGCCTCAGGCGTCAGCCTCGCCTTCAACTTCACCATATAGTCCGGGTCTGGGCGAAAGAAGAAGGCGTAATCATACTTGCCTTTAAAGAGAGGTGGGTCAAACTCACTTGCTAAAACACTCAGGACAGAGGAGCCTTCGCCTGCGAACCGCAGAGCGAATCGCCCCGAAGGGTCAACAACCTTGTGCGGCGCGAAAACATAAAGGAGCATTTCTGTCTCTTTCCCCCCTGTGCCAGTGAGCACAAGTGGATAGACTACATCCTTTGCCTCAAAAAGCATCGCCAGCGGGCTGACCAGCCCTTCCCAATCACTGACTCTCTCTTTTTCCGCTTTTCCCGGATTTATGCGCGCTGTGACAAAACACCAGCCACGCTTGATGTAGTCGTCAAAAGCCTTCTTATCAGTGTCGTCAAACTTATAGCCGTGCTCGTTGAGCCAGGCAATCATGTCCCCGCTATCCTGCGCTCTTATCACTCTTGTATCGTAGATTCCTACCTGTTGCGTGCTGAGAACATCAATGCCAGCGCTTCTGGATTCCATAGTATTTGGTATGGCGATACCCATAATGACGATGATGAGGAGCAGCAAGACCAATCCTGTTGCTGGGGAAGAGGTTACAGACAGAAACTTCGGAAACCTCTTTCCGCGCCGCTTCCACACAAGTTGCAGCACAGGAAGAACAATGAGCGCTCCCAGGCTTGCCAGAAAGAACAAAACCAGCAAAAACCCCAAAGTTTTACCCATGTCCACCACCTGCGGGCCAGAGACCCAGCCAAGGTACCAGAACATCCGCGCAACTTGTTCTCCCATACTTGCCAGTTTCGGGACAGAAGGCAAAGGTATGACCCAGCCAAAATCCTCTGCTCTTCCCTCAAATTTGGACTGCAAAATCAGAAGTTCTTTTGTGCCATCGTGCACAATCACCGCGCGCTGGTATGGAATATCCAACGGAACCTCCTCTCGCGAGTAAAACTTCCCGTCTGCGAGCGCTGTAGAGGGCGCAAGTAGCGCGATGACTGCGGCAACCAGAATAAGCCTTCTCATCTCTCTCCTCCTTCAGTTGACTCCTCCTGTTTCTCTTTCTGCAGCGCCTTCAGTTTCTCTGGGCTGGCAAACAGAAGAACGTGTCCGCAGCGTGGACAGACCCGAGCCTCTACATTTACAAGCGCCTCCAACATAGTCAGAAACTTCATCTTCTTTGGACGAAAATAGACTTTTCCAGTAGATTGAACTGTTCCCTCCTCAAGTTCAAGATGCCCGCAGTAAGGACATTTGTCTGATAGCATCCTGCGTAACAATCTTATTCTACCATCTCTCTCGCGCGCGACGTCCGACGACAGAGTTCGCAATGTTTGAGTACTCTGGCGATTCATAGCAGTTCCCTCCATAATAGAATCAATCGCGTTCCTCTTCAGCGCGTGGCTGTTCCTTCGGCTTCTTCTTCAACGATTTCATCTTCTCTGTATCCGCAAACAAAAGGATGTGTCCGCAACGTGGACAGACCCGAGCCTCCACACTTACAAGTGGCTCCAACATAGTCAAAAACTTCGTCTTCTTCGGCCGAAAATAGACCTTGCCAGTTGATTGAACTGTTCCCTCCATAAGTTCAAAATGCCCGCAGCGAGGACACCTGTCCGACAGTATCTTCGCTTCCTTGAAACTCACATGCTTTTGAACTATCAAGTCCAGGTCTTCACGCAGAAACTTAGTGCTGTCGCCGATCTTGTAAAACGTGAGCACTCCTTCCCGCATCCAGCGGTAGATAGTCTGCTCGCTCACGTCCAGATACTCGCACGCCTCCTTTATTGAAAGCCACCGCCTCGCCACCTGTTCCTCGCGCACATCTTCAGAATTCTCCACCAGGCCTCCTTCCATGTTGTATCCCTCGCTCTCTTTATCTATTATTTACTACCATAGGCTACCGTTCCTGTCAAGCAAAATTTACAAAAAATTTACAAAAACCCGAAAACTCTCGGGAGAACTGGGGGTGGAGTCTGGGCTCTGTCTACCAGATTTTTCGCGGGCGCGCGAGGGATGTAATTTAGACGCAGATTCACGCAGATTGAAGAGGATAACCCGGGGATTTGAATCAGCGTAAATCAGCGTCTAAAAGAGATTCAGGAGTCGCGCGAGGGGGGTGATTTTTGCGCGATTTTGGGCTGGGGGGATATTATAGAAATCCTGTAAATTCGGAGGGGCTAAAATCGCGTAACTTAGGTTTAGCGCTGAACTTACTAAAAATGGCAATTTACAGGATTGCCTGCGCTTTTTCAGCCTTCATACTTCACAGTTCATACTTCTCTTACGGCAGTTTGATTATGCCGGAGTCCATAAGGACTTTCGCTTGCGCGCGCGCGCGTTTGATTTTTTCGGAGGCGATTTTGTAGATTTCGTCGCGTGTCAGTTTGAGGCGCGCAACTCCCTGCTGGACCGCTTTTTCGCCGACTGCGGCTGCTTCACGAGGATAGACCTCCCACTCATCCATAGTCGGAATGAGGTAGTCTTCGCGGATGCCGCTATCTTCTGCACATTTGGCGAGTTCGCGGGCAGCCGCGATGCACATTTCATCTGTGATTGTGGTCGCCATAACGTCAAGCGTTCCGCGGAAGATTCCGGGGAAGCCGAGTGAGTTGTTCACCTGATTCGGGAAGTCTGAGCGACCTGTGGCAACTATTCGCGCACCAGCCTCTTTTGCTTCCCAGGGCCAGATTTCGGGGATAGGGTTTGCGCAGACAAAGACGACAGCGTCTTTCGCCATCGCTTTTATCCACTCTTTTTTGATTGTATCGGGACCTGGTCTGGAGAGCGCGATGAGGACATCCGCGTCTTTCATCGCGTCCGGGACATTGCCTTTTATCTGCTCGGCGTTTGTCTTTTTTGCTATTTCCCATTTCTCGTTGTATTTGCCTTTGAGGTCTGTTCTATCTTTGTGGATTGTCCCTTTTGAATCGCACATAACTATTTTTGCAGGGTCAACACCTGCGGCGATAATTACGTTGGCGATGCAGATATTGGCGGCTCCAGCGCCGACCATAGTGATTCTCACCTTATCCATTCTTTTATCAACGAATTTGAGTGCGTTGATGAGACCTGCGAGTATGACTGCTGAAGTTCCCTGCTGGTCATCGTGCCAGACAGGAATGCGGCATTCTTTACGCAGTCTCTCAAGGATGTAGAAGCATTTCGGCTGCTCAATATCTTCAAGATTGAATCCGCCGAAAGAGGGCTGAAGAAGTTTGACAGTGTCAATGAATTTGTCGGGGTCTTTTGTGTCAAGCGCGATTGCAGCGGCGTCAACGCCTCCGAGGTATTTGAAAAGAAGCGCTTTACCTTCCATAACGGGAAGGCTCGCTTCAGGACCGATATCGCCGAGTCCGAGGACGCGGGTGCCATCTGTAACGACAGCGACAAGGTTTGCCTTGTTTGTGTGTTCAAAGACTTTTTCAGGATGCGCCTGAATATCTTTGCACGGAGCGGCGACTCCGGGCGTGTACCAGATGGCGAAGTCGTCAACGCTGCGGATAGCGCATCTTGGCGCGGTCTCAATCTTACCGCGGTAGAACGGATGCAGTTTCATTGCGTCTTCGGCAGGCTTTTTCGCTTTCGCGAGGAACTCCTCTTTCGTAGGCATTTTCTCCTCCTGTGCTGAAATTGGAGAAGTAGGATACTACGCGAGGAGGTGTTTGTCAACACTTCTTCCAGACGGCGCAAAGGTAGCGCAAGTTACTTTGACCACGCCGGGCTTTGCGCATCAGGGCAGCACCCTTGAATACTCCCAGGTGTCGTCCCTGTAGTCGGTTCCATCAAAGCCGCCGAAGAGGACGGTCGTTGCGCGGTTCGCATCATAGCACATTGCATGCAGGTCCCTGGGAGAGGGGGCAGCGCCAGTGGCTATAGGATACCAGATTGCTCCATTGTATTCCCAGGTATCGCCGAGGTATTCCGGGGGTTCACCCACACTGCCGCCAAAGAGGACAACCACTCTGCGAGAGGAGTCGTAAGCCATCGCGTGTTCGCTTCTTGCGGATGGACCGAGCAAGGCAATCTGAGACCAGGCAGCGCCGTTCCATTCCCAGGTGTCGCTCAGGTCGGTGCCGTTGTAGCCGCCGTAGAGGACAACCCTGTGGCGGTAGGAATCGTAAACCATAGCGTGCATATATCTTGGTGACGGGCCGCCACCGCTTGCCCTTTGGGACCAGTTTGTTCCGTCCCACTCCCAGGTGTCGCCGAGATAGCCTGCGCCGTATCCGCCGAACATAACAACCACATTGCGGCTTGAGTCATACGCCATAGCGTGGAAGTATCTAACAGGAGGTGTTGGTGAAGTAGATTTCTGAGTCCACTTTGAGCCGTCCCAGGTCCAGGTGTCGTTTCTGAGGTTAGGAGCGCTGTCCTGACCGCCGAAGATAACTGTTACCTGGTGGGCAGCGTCAAAGGCAGCGGAATGGTTTTCGCGGGCAGGAGGAGGGTCTGTAGAGGACTGCGGCTGCGACCAACTACCGTCGTACCATTCCCAGGTAGCGTTTGTTACGACCCCGCTTGTCCCGTCAACGCCGCCGAAGAGCACATCAACGAGGCGGGCTGAATCATAGGTGAGTGTGCAGCCACAGGTAGGGAGGGGATTTGAAATCGGGTCTCGCCAGCTTTCGCCATTCCATACCCAGGTATCGTTTAGCATGGCGGTAGAGCCGTCCCCGCCAAACAGGACGCAGACCCCTCTGGCGTCATCATAGGCTAAGCAGTGCATATCGCGCTCGGGAGGTTTGGGCGACGGGGTCTTCAAAACCCAGTTCACACCAGTGCGCTCCCAGGTCTCGTTCTTTCTTGTGCCGCTGTATCCGCCTTGCCAGCCGCCGAAGAGAACTATACGGCCGCGGACGGAGTCAAACGCCATAGAGTGCCAGGAGATACTTGGACCATTGCCCACTTGCATCCAGTTAGTGCCGTTCCACTCCCAGGTGTCATTACTTGAGTTTCCCCAGGGGGCGTTAGGGTTGGTGGCATCCACTTGTCCGCCGTGAAGAACGACTGCGACGCGGTTGCGGTCAAAAGCCATAGCAGATGCGTTTCTCGGAGAGGGGCTGTAACTAGGGGTTTTATTAACCCAGGTTGGGGTTGCTCCGCTGTAGAAGAAGACCCAGGTATCGCTGGTGCGGGCGGCGGTCTCCTGGTTTCCGCCGAATAGGACTATCTGAGCCCTTGCAGGGTCGTAGGTCATCGCAGCGTAATATCTCGCTGGCGGCTTCGGGTTGACGTTTACCTGCACCCAGCTGTTCCCATCATACTCCCAGGTATCGTTGAGGCGGTATTCGCCGTCGTATCCACCGAAGAGAACCACCCTGCCCCGTCCAGCATCGTATGCGAGGCTGTGCCCGTATCTGGCCGACGGTTTAGAGCCGGGGATGTCCACGAGCTGCCAGTGCGCACCGTCCCACTCCCAGGTGTCGTTGCTATAAACGTAGTTGGCGTTTCCACCGAAGAGGACGACCACGCCGCGCGATGAATCATACGCCATAGCGTAACTGTGCCTGGCATCCGGTCTGGTGAGCGCTCCGCCAGACGGTCCTCTCTGCACCCAGGTTCGGTCGCTCTGAACAGAGAAATTTGCATTCACAACTTTCGGTCCATTCATCACAATACCCCGGGACGGTGTGGTGCCTGAAAGGTCCCCGGTCCAAGAAGCGAAAGCGAAACCCGCTTCTGGTGTGGCGGTAAGAATAACGTCAGTATCGGGGCCGAACCACATCTGGTTCGGATTTCTTGATACAGTTCCTGCGCCGGCTGGCAGGATATTTATTGTCAGGAGAAAACTGAGCGTCCACTCCCAGGTGAGCGCCGAGTCCTGCGTTATGGTGAACGTCCAAGACGTTCCCGTTCCTGTGGGGGGAATATCTCCTGACCCGCCGCTCCAGCCCTCGCAGATGTAGCGCACGCCTCCCTCTTCAACAGGCGAATCTACCCTGACAGTCACCTCAGTGCCGGGAAGGAGATTGTAACTTCCTGCAGGCGGCTCAGCGTGTTCGTGAAGCGAACTGATGGTGAGGGTGAAGAATGTTCCCAGTCCCGTGAAGTTTGCGGTCACGCTCTTGAAACCATCCATCGTGAGAGTTGCCGGGTTGTCGGATGATGTCAGACTTCCACTCCAGTTGAAAAAGGCGAACCCGAGCGAATGCTCAGCGGTCAGTTCAACAGTTGTCCCGGCGACATACCAGGCGAAATCAGGGTTTCGCGTGATTCTTCCCGCGCCCCCAGGCAGAACAGCGGTTACGAGGCGATGCTCTGTCCGCCAGAGCCAGGTTATGCTGGAGTCCCGATTGATGGTGAAGGTAACGGAAGTGCCTGAGCCGCTCTGGATACTTCCTGCAGGCGGGTCGGGATTGCCGTATGAACTCTCCACGCCGAACTTGTAATAAACAGGGCTTGTCCCGGTGGTAAAGACCGCGACAACAGTTTTTGGACCATCCATAGTGATATTTTTCGGGTTCACGCTGCCGCTCAGACCATCTGACCAGTTGCTGAACGCGAATCCCGCCGCTGCCGCTGCGGATAGTGTCACCACAGTTCCTGAGTCATACCACTGGGAATCAGGACTTCGGGTAACTGTTCCGGCGCCGATAGGCTTGCAAGTAACAATCAACTTGTACCGCACCATCCAGGTCCAGGTCACTGAAGAATTGGTTCCGATTAGGAATATCACGAACCTGTCTGTGCCGTTTAGGCAACTGCCTGTTCCCGTGTAACCTGTGCAGACGTACCTGGCGCCAGTTCCACTATCAACAAAGTCATCCACGCTTGCGGCAACCTGGGTTCCCGCCACACAACTGTAAGTTCCCGCAGGCGGGTCGGGATTGCCATAAGGCGAACTGATAGTGAGGGTGTAGGTTCCCGCACCTGTAAAGTTCGCGACAACGTTCTTCGGACCATCCATGGTCAGGGTTTGCGGATTTGCTGTCCCGCTCAGGTCCCCTGACCAGTTATTGAACGCGAATCCCGCCGCTGCCGCTGCGGTTAGCGTTACCACAGTTCCTGTATCGTACCACTTATCGTTCCACGGTGTGTAAGGGCTTTGCTCAACTGTTCCAGCGCCAACAGGATTGGCAGTAATGGTCAACCTGTACTGTGTGACCCAGTTCCATGCTACAGACGAATCGCTCCCAATCACGAATGTGGTGGAAGCGCCTGCACCGCTCGGGCAATCGCCTGTTCCTGCATAACCTGTGCAGACATATCTGGTGCCGGTTCCGACGATGTAGATACCATCCACGCTTGCGGTAACCTGCGCCCCTGCCACACAATTATAGGTTCCCTCTCCTTTGTAGCCTGTGCAGACGTATCTGGTGCCAGTTCCGGGGTCAAAGACGTCATCCACGCTTGCGGTGACCTGAGTTCCCGCCACACAACTGTAAGTCCCTGCGGGCGGGACAGGATTGTCACGAGGTGAACTGATGGTGAGGTTGCAGAATGTCCCCGTGCCTGTAAAGTTGGCAACAACGCTTTTTGGACCGTCTATAATTATCTGGACAGTCTCGGGAGTGCTCGGGTTGTCAGGGTTTGTGACAGAGTCGCCAGACCAGTTATTGAACGCGAATCCCGCCGCTGCCGCTGCGGTTAGTGTCACCACAGTTCCTGAGTCATACCACTGCACGTCAGGGTCTCGCGCAACTGTTCCGGCGCCAACAGGGCTGCAAGTAACAGTCAGTGTGTACTTCGCAGCCCAGTTCCAGGTTATTGAACTTGGCCTTGAGACGGTGAACGTAACAGAAGTCCCGTTTCCATACCCGGGCACAGAACCGCTGCCAGTCCAGCCTGTGCAAAAATAGCGAACGCCCGGCGTAACCGGGTCGGAAACAGGCGAGTCAACGCTGGCTACAACTTTCTGGACCGACTTGTAAGGGTGCGTTCCAACTGAGGGGTTAGCAATTCCATACACTGAAGCGACAGTGAGCGAGTAAGGCGACAAAACATTTATGTCGTCAACTTTCGTCCTATTATCTGAACCGTCTGGACCTGTCACAGTGAGACTCACCGTCTTCAGACCCTTTGTGCTGTATGTTACAGAATGCGGACCCTGTGTGTCAGCGGTCGCAGGAGTCGCGCCCTCACCAAAGTCCCACTCCCAAGAAGTGATGTTGCCCGCCGACGCGTCCGTGAACGTAACAGTCAGCGGGGCGATGCCGCTTGTCGGCGTCGCGCTGAAGTTCGCCATAACTCCTCCCGGCGGAGCTACAGTTATATAGTCGGTCTTTGTCTCTGTGTCTGCTCCGCCTGGTCCTGTCACCGTCAAACTCACAGTGTATATGCCCGCCGCGTTGTAAGTGACAGAGTGTGGTCCCTGTGTGTAAGCAGTCGCGGGAGATGCGCCTGCACCAAAGTTCCACGCATATGAAGTAATGCTCCCGCTTGAAGCGTCTGTGAAAGTGACAGTAAGTGGCGCGAAGCCGCTCCTCTGCGTCGCCGTGAAATCAGCAACAGGTGCAGGCGGCGCTCCGCCGCCTCCGCCTCCACCACCGCCACCACCACAACCAACAACTGCAAGGACAAAAATTGAAAACGCGACCGCGAGACACGCTGTTCTCATAGAGTCCCCCTGAAATGATACAGACCCCTTCCGTAAGTTATGACGTTTTTCCACAGGAGAATATTGCTGATAAAAAGGAATTTTTTGCCCGCCGAGTCTGCCCGCTCAAACAGAAGAAGGAAGAATCGTGCAGACAGACATCTTCTCCTCGCAGAAATGGCGTGCAAGGCGCGCGTTCACATCATCAACTGTCACCGAATCTAGAACGCTCAGAGACTCAAAGTGATTGAATCCGAGAAAGTGAGAGGCAAGCGCGTGAACAGCGACCGATTCAAGCGAATTGAAACTGCGCACAAACAGACCCGCCGCTTTGCGCCTCATTCGCACAAAGTCACCAGCAGAAACGCCTCTTCGCTTCACCACCTCAAGAGCCTTCAAAATCTCCTCTCGCAAGATTTCAGGCGAAGGCGTATCACCACCAATCATTGTGAACGCGAACTCCCTGTCCGCGGAGTGAGAAAAGGAGAAGGTGTCATCGATAAGAGAACTCTCGTAAAAGCGCCTGTAAGCGGGCGAACTTCTACCAAACACAATTGAAAGGCAGAGGTCTATCTCAATGCTGCGCCTCACAAGCGGTTCTCCAGAAAGTGGTTGCTCGCTCTCTTTAAAGCCGATAAGAAGTTTTGGCAACGAGACCTGCATCTTTTCCTCTCTTGACTTTTGAGCCACAGAAGGCGGCTCAGCGTCAACTATCACTTCAGGCGGCGAAAAGTAATCACCCAAGCGCCACCGCTTCACCACATCCTCAACCACCTCAAACCCCATATCTCCTGCGCAAAGAAGCAGAGTGTTTGAAGGCGAATAGAAAAGACTGTGACACTTCAAAAGAAGTTCCTTCGTGATTCTGCCAACAGATTCCTTCGTGCCAGCAGCATCCAGCCTCACAGGATGAAAAACATATAAAGACTCAAGCAGATTGCGATGGATTCTCCAGTCAGGAGAATCCTCGCACATAGAAATCTCCTGCTGAATTATCGGAATCTCCTTTGAAACTGTCTCATCCGTTATGTAGGGAGAAAAGACGAGTTTAAGAAGGAGGTTCAGGTTTTCCCTGAACTTCTCTGCATGCGGCGATGGGTCAGCGCAGTCAAAGTAATACGCAGTCACAGTGTGCGAAGTGAAAGCATTCACACTCGCGCCATTTTGGGAAAACCTGTCTGAAATGCTGCCGTCCTCCTTCTCAAAGAGTTTGTGCTCTAAAAAATGGGCTATTCCAGCAGGCATCTCCTCCACTTTGTCAGCGCCACGACACCTGAACTTATTATTGATTGACCCGTAGCGAGCAGCCAGAACAGCAAACTTCTTCACAAAGCCAGGCTTCGGTATTACCCCGATAGTGAGACCGACCGGAAGAGTCTCTAAAATCAGTTTTTCCCCAAGCAGTGAACTCTCAATCTGAATCACCTGTCTTGCTCCCCTAATATCAGAGTATCGTTAGCGAAAGGGATTATTCTAACCGAGTAGTTTCTTCCGTGCTTCGCACGGACGCGCGCGTGCGCGTCCCCAAGCGAAGTGACCGGTGTAATAGACATCTCGCGCACATCCCGCGGTTTCAGTTTGCTCAGAAGCAGAATATCCACCTTTTTCGCCTTCCAGTAAGTGGCGAACGCTGTCTGACCATAAACCTGATAATTCTTGCGTAACTGCCGCGCAAACTCACCGAGGTCCTTATACCTGAACCATCTGAAAAATGTGCTGTGCCCGAATCCGTCTGTGCATTCGCCAACAACCACCATCGTTCCGCCAGGTTTCATAATGCGGAACGCGTGGTCTATCGCCTTGTGCACCTGAATGAAATTTATGTCGCGCGGGAAACCACCGCAGCCAACAATGACCACATCGGCACGCCCACCACCAGACACCCTATTTGAGCGAACAGAGTGATTCCTGATAAGTTGAGCGCAGCCAGATTCGTGCGCTTTGCGCCAGTCCCCTCCAACAACGCCAACGATAGAGCCTGCCCCGCCAACAATCGTGTTGACAAGAAAAGCGGGCTTCACCATCGCAGCCGCCTCAAGAGCGTCCTCGTGGCAGGGGTTCCCCTTCAGGTTTCCAGGCCTGCACGCAGAATGCTGATAACTCTCTTCGGCGAAAGATAGAAGGTGGTTCTGGTATATAGTCCGCTGCGAAGCGCAGCCGGGAATAATGGATTTCCTCCCGCCCGCAAATCCGAAGAAATAATGCGCAGATATCGCACCTGTCAGAATAAGACGCAACCTCTTCGCTGTCCTTTTCCCGCGCCGCTTACAGACACTATCAGGCAGAATCTGTCTTGCAAGTTCCACCTCAGTCCCGCGCGATGTTCTGCCCAGATAAACAAACGAGTCCACCTGCCGCGCAGCATTCTGAAAAACAGGATACTTCCTCACAACCTCTTCACCTAAAAGCGCCAGGAGTTCCTTCTTCGTCTGCTTGCGATGCAGTCCCAGCGCGAGAAATATCTTCACAGAACAGTTAGACGGCAAACGCGCAAAAATCGCACCCAAAACGCGCGCGCTCGCGCTCGGGCGCGTAACATCACTGACAACCAGAA
>Ga0315280_10008896_pt1 | contig 13057 bp, 8 predicted proteins | sample YL17G06_40_MG_FD_203697 | JGI IMG/M metagenome (GOLD analysis project Ga0315280, IMG submission 203697) | Sediment microbial communities from Yellowstone Lake, YNP, Wyoming, USA - YL17G06_40 | ecosystem: Environmental > Aquatic > Freshwater > Lake > Sediment | place: USA: Wyoming | collected...
TTTTGGGCGTTGGACACAACCCTTTGCTTTAACGCCTGGGTTCCCGGTGGTGCTACGTCATTTCAACCGTGTATCCCCAGATCCGCTTCTCAATCAACTGGATTCTCGAGACTTTGCTTGGCGCAGTAAGGATTTGCTTTAAGAAGAACCGAATGTATCAAGACAGAAGTCGTGTGTCAAGACCAAATGGAGCATTTGATTATTATCAAAAAATCAAGCATGCCTCGCTAAAATGACGGGTTGTGAATTCCAGGAAGAACTCCTCTCTCTTTGAAATCCCGCCGATCAAAAAAACTTGTTACGCATATCACCTACAAGTCAACATGGGGTACGATGGTCGAGGGTTGAATATTATCGATTGAAAGCATTAACGTAAGGCTCACTGAGAGCCGGATGTGTAGGCGATCCGGTGGAGCGCCTTGTTCGCTACCCCGCTGGGCCTGATATCCACATGACCAGCGCCGCTGCGCTTATCTTCTGCAAATCCGTCCAAGGGCAATGCGCATCACTTGTGCCACTGCTCCCGTGTCGCACTGAGGCCAGAAATCGAGGACGGCGTCACATCGGTCATCGGGCGCCGGCAACCCCTTGAGCCGCAGCACGATGCAGGTAAACAGACCATCCTGTTAGCAGAGAACCGCGTTTCTCACTGCGTGGGCCTCTGAAATTTGAGCACCATGGAAGGCAGCGTGAACTTCGAGTCGGGCCCCCGCTGCGTCCCCACCGCCATGTAATCACGCTCGACGAACGTAGCCCTGACGTCGCCCGGGATCACGAGCTCTGTGTCTTTCACCGACGAGCAGAAGGTGTGGGTCAGATCTTCCAGACCTTCACAGTGGCGGGTGAAATAGTAGACATAGAACTTGTCCAGGTTATCCACTCCAGGGTACCAGGCCGGGTCCGTGCTGCCCATCAGCTTCGTGCCGTCGACGTTTACTGCGCCCAGTCTCAGGCGGGCGTTGTTGATTCCCAAGCTAACGTACGTCGCATTTCCGGTTGCCGTGCCCAGGGTTCCTACCACGGCATAGACTTCGTTGTTGTCGAACCTGAAGCCGCCCAGGAACTGGTAACTTGCGTCCTGCGTGTCGCCGAGACAGTCCATCCCAATGTTGTCGCACAGCGGTCCAACCAGGTTGAACGGGTACGACTGCGTATCGATGAAGCTGATAGCCCGGTCCAAACAATCGACCCGGGTGCAAGGTTGTCCCCATGCCGCGCTGACTTTCGCTACAAGACGGGTGAGATCGGGTCTAAGGTACCCTTCGTGTACCGCTGTCCTCCGTTCCGGGCTGTCGTCCACCCATGCGGGGTAAAGCTGAGGCCGCCGGTGCGATCGGGTATCGCGGATGCGCAGAAGCGTCAGCGTTGGGTTGTGTCTCCATTCATATGAGGGCGTGCCTTCCTCGCCGCCGTCCTCTGGCATGGAGTAACGAATGGCCGACACGAAATCATCGGCGTCTGCATCAAGACCGATCCTCCTGTTTGAGGGGATGCGCTCGGTGAAGATGTCCTTATCCTCGACCGACAGCTTGTGCAGGACCTGACGGACCTGCTTATCCATGTACCGGTCCGGCGTGATGATGAAGTAGCGGAACTGGTCGAAGCTTTTGCCTGACTGCCGTTCGATGACCACATTGTTGTTGCTGTTGCTCAGGCTGTCGAAAGACCCAATGCGCTCGGGATTACCCGGGACCCTGTGGAAGAAAATGTCCGCGGCGCCGATCGTGGCGATAAGGCCGTGCGTATCGCCGTACGTATCGCTGTCCGTCTGGTAGTCGCCCTTGTGTGTGAACAGGTAGCTCTGTATGCCGAAGTAGGCGGCCTTCGGCGGCAGGAATCCGAAGATGACGATCGCTTCTTTCGGGTCAAAACGGAAGGATGTACCGTAACCCGGGTCGGTCGGGCCGAATGCGCCCTGGGTTACCGGATCGACGTACTCATCCGACCAGTAGGGCACGATCGCCAGCACATACGGCGCGGCGGGGTTGTTGAAGTAGCAAGTCCCCATTTTTTCAAAGGACTGCGGGCAGTCCTCGATGCTCCACAGTTGGAACCTGCCCTCGGCAACCTCGAAGCCGCGTTTCCTCAAGTCAGCCACGAACTGATCAACGCTGATGCCGGGTTCTGCCGAGGCTTTTTCTCCCGGCAGAATACTACTGGCTGATGCCGTGGACGCTCCCCATAGGGCCAGGAGAGCCAGGATAAACACCAAACAAAACAGACTCATCAGTTTAGTTTTCATGTGACTTCCTCCTTTCATAAGTATGGTGTGAGTGAAAAAAAAGCCCTCCAGAACTGCCTTCCTGACCTGCTATGGCTTACTGAATTTGATCACCCGATCCCATAAAATCTCGTACCAGTAAGGCCCCACCCCGGTCTCAGGCTCAACGTATGCTCGGAATGCTACAAAGAGATTACTGCCCAGATCGATCTGGGAACAACTATTTCCGAATGGGCAAGTATCGAGCACCGGAACCTTGCTTACTGACAGGCATCGGCAATCAGGATCTTTATCAATATCGCAACCGCAATTTCGCTGAACCTTTAAGGCGTAAAGAAATTTCGCTTTGTCCTTATACTCTCCCAAATTATAATGATCTGCACTGCCGGCCAGTTTCCTGCTGTGCCTTCCCGCAATTCCCAACTCCTTTTCATGATGGTAAATACTGAAATTAGAATAGGTCGCTTTTCCGGTCGCCTCGTGATTCACGCCGAAGACCATGAGAAATTCATCCGGGTTATCCGCCAGGGTCAAGTCGTCGGTCTTTAAGTAGACCGTGTCCCTGCATTCCCCGAGAAGGTTCACCCTCCTTTGAATACCATCCAACCATTCGTTTAACCAAATACCGCTCTGATACCGGGTAGCTTGATAAGCGGAATTTTCCGCAAGGATCGCTGCTTCCAGCTTATCAAGGGCAGGCATCAAATCTGTCTCCGCCTTTCCTGTTCCGCGGACCTTAACCTCCGGCATTGGATACGGGTCAAGTGGGGTCGGAGTAGCTTTTGGCAGTGTAAGATAGAATACTGTGGCCCCTGGATCTTTTAAATAGCTTTCCAGGTCAGCATCACTCTCTGGCAGAAAGATCCTTTGAAGAAAAACGAATTTGTCCTTATCATCGCCCTTTCCCAGCTTTACTACCGATGAAGGAATGGCGAAGGTATTCATGAGATATTTCGGAAACCGGGCACGTTTGGCTGCTTCCCAAACACGGGCATTCGTTCCCCTATCGGGTGTCATGACAATGACCACATCCTGGTTGAAAGGCTTTTTCTTATTGAAGGTATGGATACGGTGGAGGTTTATGGTGTCACCGAGGCTCGTAAACAGGACTCTTCTCTCCGGCTCTCCTTCATATTGACGGTCGAAAAGATAGCCGGAGAAGCTAAAATAAGCTACCGGAGGGGGAGTCTTCCCAATGAATACAACCGCGTCATACGGCTCAAGCTGGATATCCCGGGGAACACGGATCGTTTGAGGAGGGATGCCCTGCTCCTGGGTTATAATAAGGTATGGGGCTCCAGCATTGTTGCCGTAACCCATCTCCAGTATTCCGTTACAAACCAGGCAAGAGACGTCTATTCTATCATAAGTCCAGGGCGTGACTTCGAAGCCTTCCTGCTCTAATGCTTGTCTGAATGCGGCAATTTTTTCTCCTGTGATGACGGGAGACTTTGCATTGACCACGTCAGGAACCATGCTTACCAGTACCAATCCCAAAACGACAACTGACAAGAGTTTATTTAACTTCACGGCAGGTTCCTCCCAGATTTTCAGGGCCAGCAGAGATCATCCCCGTCGCCCTTACGGGGTGACAATGTTGAACCTCGGATCTAATTTCGCGTTCAGCAAGCCCAGAAGCTCGAAGAGTTTATTCGGATTCCCCTCGACAACAACCCGGGGGTTAGGCGGCTTCATCGCGTCTTGCCACGTGAGCTGGCCGGTATTGATGTCATCGAACGTCGCCCGGCTCATTTTCACCGTTGCGTCTGCCGAGGATGATTGCTTATCAGGCCCCAGGTAAGTAAGTGCCGAGTTTTCGAGGTTAAGCACGTATTTTTCCCCCTTATCGGTAATATTCCAGTTAATGACGATAACCCTGCCATCCGCTTCAGCGGCATTGAGCAGAATACCCAGGAAATCGAAGTACAGGTCCAACGTCAGCGCCTTGAGCCAGTTCACACTGGAGCCCGCGGCAGGAAAGGCGGGAACGCCGTTACGCAGCTCAAAAGCCCCTGTGAGATAGTGGTTCCGCCAGATCCCCGATTCTGCCTGGTATCCAAGCTGCTCAAGGGCATCGGCCGCCAGTTCCCTCGCCGCTTGGTTGTCCGGTTCCGCGAACACGACATGGTTCATAATCTGGGCCACCCAGCGGTAATCCCCGGCCTTGAATGCTTTCCGCGCCCGCGCGATCACCTTGTGTGCGCCACCCATGTATTCAAGGTAACGCTTGGCTGCTTCCTCGGGCGGAAGGGGATTCAGGTTGGCGGGGTTGCCGTCATACCAGCCGATGTATTTCTGGTAAACCGCCTTGGCATTATGATTCAGGGTTCCGTAGTAGTCCCGGTTGAACCATTCCTGCGCCAAGCTATAAGGAAGCTTAAGTTTTTCGGCAACCTCGAGCATGGTATATCCCTGGTTGATCAATTGCAGCGATTGGTCGTGCACGTATTTGTAGAGGTCTCTTTGTTTTTTCATGAACTTGACGATCTTATCGTTCCCCCACACCGGCCACGTGTGGGCGAAGAACATCACCTCAGCTTTATCGCCAAACTGGTCGAGCGCCTGGTTGATTGCCTTCCACCATTTCCGGGCGTCGCGCACCTGGGCGCCTCTCAACGTATATAGGTTGTGGTTGGTATGGTTCATGTCTTCGGCTGCGCATAATGCCTTGAACTGCGGGAACCAAATCAACATTTCCGCCGGAGCCTCGGTTTCAGGTGCCAACATGAACTGGATATCGAGGCCGTCAACCGTTAGATTTTGGACCGGTTGTGTGATCGGAGTGGTAGGTGCAATCAGGCTCACTGTACCGTTGGATTTTGCTTTGCCAACGCCGCAATCCACCTGTGCTCTTGGCCCTTTTGGCAGAAGCGATCCGAATTGGTAAAGCGCGCGACGGCCCATGGCAGTTCCGGCAAAAAGGTTCTCACTTGTGGCTTCTTCAAGAAATCTGTCGGGCGCGATGACCATTACACCGTTGTCAACGTCCGCCTGGGAGACGACGCCTCTGGCACCGCCCCAATGGTCGATATGGGAATGGGTGTAGATCACTGCCTTCACCGGCCTCTTCACCCCGCCCGGGCCTGGGACGTTTGCATAGTATAGCTCAAGCGCAGCCCTGGCTGTTTCTACCGAAGTCATCGGGTCGATGAGGATGATCCCGGTTGAAGTTTCTATGATCATCATGCTTGCCACGTCGAAGCCGCGGACCTGGTAGACCCCGTCAGTTATCTTAAACAGGCCATTGTTCATGTTGAGGGCCGCCTGACGCCAGAGACTGGGATTGACCGTGGGCGGTACCTCGTCGCCGTAGAGAAACTCGTAGTCTTTTAGACTCCAGGCGATCTGCCCGTTGTCCCCGTAGATGAGCGCGTCGGGTATTGTAACAATGAATCCCTTCTCAGCATCATCGAAATCCTCGGTGTTCGAGAGGGGCAGTTCCTGCCAAACTTTCGCATTCGCCCGCGCCGTCGCCGGTTCGGCGTCCTTCGGGGGCACTTGTTTGTCCTTGCACAATGCGGTTGATACACCACCCATCATAAGTCCGACGAATAGTGCTGTTATAAAGAACTTGAAAACCCTGCTTTTCATGTGTTTTTGCCCCCTTTTTGTAAAGAGATTTGAACCAACACGCGGATATGGCACATACCGCCAACATCCTTTTGGATACGTCGTTCAAATGGCAGCGTCTTCTTTCCCGAATTCAGACCCCCTTCTCGCAAGCGAGCGAATCACGTCGAGAAGGCACTTCTCATCAAAAGGCTTTCTAAGATAAGCAACGGCCCCCAACATCATCGCCTCATCTTCCATCCGGCGACGGTCATGACCTGTAATGAATATCACCGGAATTCGAGTCTGTGACTTGACCAGATGTTCCTGAAGCTTGAACCCGCTCATCCCCTGAAGACAAATATCGAGGACAAGGCAACACGGGTCTTCTCGGAACTTGGAATCGAGAAAATCCTCGGCAGATTTGAATGTGACCACATCATATCCGCTGGACTCGATCAGCAGCTTCAACGACGCGCGGACGGACTCATCGTCGTCCACTACAAACACAATGAATTTGGCCTCTGCCATGGATCCTACCTCTCTTCCCCCATTCCTTTCATCCAGGGATAGTTTTACTCCAAGACAGGATGGAAAGTCTATTGTACTGTGGGGAAATGATATTGTACTTTAGTGAGGGGTGGCGTCGCGACGAATAAGGAGCGACTCTGTGCCACGCCGCCGAGTCAGTGAGGCGGCCGGATTGGCGTCGCGACGAATAAGGAGCGACTCTGTGCCATGCCTGCGTGCCGGAACCTATTTGCGGCGCGGTCAGACCATTGGGCCAAAGTTTTGCCTGGAGTCGAATGATCCATAGGCACTTCGGCGTGCAGGCACGCCGCCGAGTCGGTGAGGCGGCCGGATAGGCGTCGTTAATGGTCCGGCAGGTGGGTCTTCAACTTCTCGGCGAAACGGACAAGGTCTGCGAAGGATCCGGCCTTCATCTTTTCCATGATCTGGGCCCGGTGGGCCTTGACCGTCCTCTCGCTCGTTCCAAGCTTGTAGGCAATCTCCTTGTTTGCCATGCCGGTTACGAGGAGGGAAAAAACCTCATATTCCCGGGATGTTAAAGCTTTAAGGCGCTGCTGAAGTTCATCTTCTTCATCTTTTTTCGATTTTTTCTCCCTTTGCTGGGTGATAGCCCTGTTGATAGCATCGAGGAGGTCCTGTTCTTCGAAGGGTTTTTGAAGAAAGTCAACGGCCCCTGCCTTCATGGCGCGGACACTCATCGGGACCGTACCGTGTCCGGTGATGAAGATAACAGGCAGCAGCGATTCTGCAGAGACCAATTTTTCTTGAAGGTCAAGGCCACTTATGCCCGGCATCCTCACGTCGAGAATGAGGCACCCAAGACCTTCCTGGAGTTTCGCGCTGATGAAGTCCTGGGCCGAGGCGAACGTTTTCACATTAAATCCGACGCCTTCCAGCATGAGTTTTGTGGATTCGCGGACCGAAGGGTCGTCATCGACAATGAAAATCGTAGGCTTTGTCTCTGTCACGGTCTATTCCTGTAAAAAGAAATTGGCACTCCAATGTTTCCTGGGGTGGTGCCATGCGCTATGCCCTATGTTCCGGGCGGTCCCTTGCTTTCGGTAGTTGCCGGCACCGTAAAATAGAACGTCGCTCCTCCGTCAGGATTATTTTCACCCTGGATGGAACCCCCGTGAGCAAGGATAATTCTTGCACTGATGGCGAGGCCCATCCCCATCCCTCCGGGTTTGGTCGTGTGAAAAGGCTCAAACAGCTTCTCACGATGAGTTTCGTCAATCCCTGCACCAAAATCCCTTACGGATACCCTCACGCCCCCATCTTTTTCGTTTTCCGCCTTGATCACAATCTTACGTAAATCCGGTTTTGCTTTATTCATCGCATCAAGAGCGTTCAGCATGAGGTTCAGGAGGACTTGCTGCAATTGAACCCGATCACCCAGCACAATCGGTAGCCCCGGCACAAGTTCTGTTTCAATGGACAACCCTTCCAGAAGCGAATCGCTGCGAGTGAAAGCAAGGATTTCCTCAATGACGTTGTTCATATGCACCGGGCGATAACGGGGTTCCCCTTTTTTCAATAATCCTCGAACTCCGTTTATCACCTCAGCGGCCCGTTTGTCGTCCCGCACGATCCCCTCAAGAGCCTCTCTCGCCTTGATCAAATTGGGTTCACTTTGTGAAAGAAACCGCTGCGCAGCATTGGCGTAGTTACGGATCGCGGCCAAGGGTTGATTGAGCTCGTGGGCAAGAGAACTGGTGAGCTCTCCCATGGCTGTCACCCGTGTGACGTGAGCGAGTTCATTCCGTTGTTGTTGAGCGTCGAATTCGGCTTTCTTGCGTGCGGTAATATCCCTGTTGCTTGCCCGCACCCCCAGGAACTTGCCTTGAGCATCGTTCACCGGCAAGCAGGTATGATCAATCCAGCGGATCTCCCCGCCCTTCGTACGGATGCGGAACTGAATCTCCTGCGGTTTGGATCTATCGCGGGCGTCGTGATCGTGTCCATCCCAGGTTCCCCTGTCTTCCGGAAGAATGATTTTAAGAAAAAGTGAGGGATCGTCCATAAAGTCGCGGACCGAATAGCCGGTGATGCGTTCGCAGGAAGGAGAAATATAATTGAACGCACCGTCGGGGGCCGACCAGTACTCCCAGTCGTGCGTATAGTCGGCAACTGTCCGATAGCGCAATGCGGACGCAGCAATTTCGGCCTCTGCCCGCCTGCGTTTATGGAGGTTCACGACAAGACCAATGATGAGCAGAGTCTCGATTGCAATGAAGAATAGGCCGCCGAGGACCTTTTTCTTGTGTTGTTCCCACATGGACGGTGGCTTGAATTCCACAATACTACCAGGCGGCAACGCTTTCTCGCTGATTCCCCAGCGCTTGAGCTCTCGCCAGTCGTAGACAGTAACATACGCCTGCTCACCACCAAAAGGGATAGATGCCGGCAATTCACCTCTCATGACCCGGAGCGCCAGGGAGGCTGCTTCCCTCCCATGCTTCCTGAGGCTCACCAGCCGGCCGCCCACGATGCCAAAGCCCAGATAGGAGTCGGAGAAGCTAAACACCGGCGCGTTCGACGCCCTGGCAATGACTGAGAGTGCGTCGCGCGGCACGAAACTCTTGCCGGCCCCGTCTCTTAAAATGCTCGCGTACATGACAAAAGTGTCCGGCGGGAGCGAGCCGACCCGAGACAGTGTTTCCTCCATGGAAAGCTTGGTCAGATCGATCAACCCGATCTTTGTCGCATAGGCCCTGAATCCAAACCGGAAGCCCTGCTCGACGTAGGAGTCGTTGGGCGCTGTGCCTGCAACCAGGGCGATGTGCTTCGTTTTGGGTCTCACGTGAAGGGCAGCATCCATTACAGCGGTGACGGGGTTTCCCAGGATGGTGCCGGTCACAAAGCGGCGAGCCGGAGAGCGTTCCAGGTTCTCTGCGTTGCTCCTGCCAATGATAGCAGCGATGACAGGTACCCCTGGGAAAAGTGCAGGTCTCTCTGCCAGCAGGAGGTCCAGGGCATGCGGATAGACGGTGATGATGACGTGGATCTCCATCCCGGAGTACTTGCGGCGCAGGAGATCAGCCATAGCGCGAGCATAGGGAGGGTCGCCAAATCGGGACACGTCCAGGTACTCGGTGTAAAGTTGTACATCGAAGAGTGGGTTCGAACGGAAGCCCTCCTGGATCCCCTGCTCGGTCATCTCGTGGGCCGGGTGGGTCTTATCCTCACTGTAAAGGACCAGAACCCGTTTTGCCTCTTTTGGCTCCGCTCCATACAATGGCTGGAAAATCAGAAGCAACAGAAGGGCAGGACAAACAAACCAATAGATCGGCTTCATAATGGTTTTCTCATTTTCGAATAGAGAAACGTCTGATGATCTCGTAACCTGGACCACGGTTTTCACCGGAGTGACGGCTTATCCCGAGATCATCAAAACTTGATGGTACCCAAATGATAGAGATCGTACCGCCGTCCGCACTTCTTAAAATTTCCAGAAATGAAAAGTATATCCAAATCCTTAATTGCTATCTAAACCTACACCTTCTGACAAAATCTTTCAATAGATAATTCTACAAGGAATCAACCGTCCCAGATTTCGGCGGTATCGGAATGCTTAGGCTGAACATGTCTTGCCAATTTCTGCGCTATCCCCAAAGCGAAGATATCTGGTTGAAATCTTCACTGGGAAGAAAAGGAGGATTTTTGTTGACTTCAGGAAGGAAGAGTTGGATCGGGGTTATTTAGTCCACTTACTTGTCTTCAGTCTTGAATAATCTTCAGAGTCAAAAATTATAGTTAGTAGAAAGCAACCACCGCAAGAAAATAAAAATCTCGTCAAGAAAACCGATTCCTTGTTTCCAAGACGTGGTTACTTAGAAATGCTTCCAGTAGGGCAACCACTTCAGGATAGTCTCTTTTAGGGTTCCATCGTTCTTCCATCTACTAAGCAGCGCATTCACCGTCGCTAGTAGCTCTCGGTCATCCCGCCGCAATCCCCAACCCAGATATTCAATGCTTAGCAGTTCTGGAAGGAGCTTAAGCCCTGCCTCATTTTCGGAAACAGTCCACACGACGGAAGGAGCATCATCCACAAAGATGTCGATTCTTTTGTTTCTTAAAGCCAAAGCAGCTTCATTCGCCGACTTTACAGGAACCATCCTGTTTCCCTCACGAAATTTGTCTCGTGCGTATACCTCCCCCGTCGTACCTGCAACAAACCCAACAGCAGGGACGGATTCCATGATGTTCTTCAAAGAAGTATATTTCGAAGCATTCTCGGTCGTGAATGCAATCATGAGTCCACTTGTGAGGTAAGGTTGACTGAAGGTGATCCGAACCTGTCTCGCCTGCGTAATGGTCATGCCTGACATGATGATATCAATCTTCCCATCCAGCAGAGCGGAAATCTGTCTCTCCCAACTTATCTCAACAAATTCAACGGGTCTTCTCATTTCCGCAGCAAGCCGCCGGGCCAGATCTGCTTCCAACCCTGTAGTAATCTGCTCATTCATTTTGAAGATGACAGGTGGATAATTCGGGGTAACTCCCACCAAGATGGGATTCACTGGAGCTTGACCGGTTTTAACACCATTCGCCGCACAGCCTCCGAGGGCAAGTAGAAAGATAGAAAAAATAATAATCATTGGGCATCGTTTGGTCATCGTGGTCTTACCTCCTTAAGAATTAATCATTCCATGAATACCGATAATATATAGAATCTCACAAGGTAATGCAATTCTTAAATCATGGCTGGCCCCAAAAACCATAAGCAACCTTCCACGTCCCCGAAGACCCCACCTGCAAGTCAACCCAGAACTGCTTAGCTATCTGTCTCCCCCTAGATTATATGAGTCTATAATCAGGGGGTATACGGGATGACTTGCGAATTAATCGGATTAAAAGTTGTATTTTGTTACACAAAGGAGTGTGTTTTGCGTGCAGTATGTGATAGACATTATAAGGTTAGATGGACTGTACTCACTGGGCCAAGAAAGGGGGTTATCGGTTTCGGTTTGAAATGTTGAATTGTCAGACAAATTTGGAAGCAAGCCACACTAAACTTGACAATGTCTGTATAGTGAAGCTCCCTGCCCACAGGGCGGGGCTTCCCGGCAAGGTATTATCTGTCATATTGTGCCCCTTGACCCCGCCTACAAGGCGGGGCTTGCGGGGCACGTTCCGGCCAAATGCTGACTTTCGCAAGTTATTTCTTCTCTTGTTCAGTCCTCACACCTATCTACTTTTACTTCTAGGCCGGAAGAGGACATGTTCAAGGAGGAGCGAAGAGAGGATGCCCATCACCAGAGCATTGCTGAGCAAAGAGGCCATGGTGGTTGGAAACAATTGAAAAAATGGTTTGGGTAGGATCGAGATGGTTGCCCCGAGGAGAATAGGAAGGCCCACCGTAAAATAATCCCTTCGTTCAATCTCCTCTTTTCCCGACATCATCACATTAATCCCCGCCATGAACTGCGATGCGAGGGCTACAAAAAGAACAGAGGCGATTACTGAGGGAGGGATGGCAGTTAAAAGGGCCCATAGCTTTGGGATGAAAGCACAGCCTATCATGATCGCTCCACCCATGGTCAGCACATAGCGACTGGCCACTCTGGAAATCAGTACAACTCCGGGACTAATCGAGTAACTCACGAGCCCAACGACCCCGAGAAGACCAGCGGCTAACCCTCCAGCACCGGTCAGTCCGATGCCTCGGTGGATTCGATCTTCCAGACCCTCTTTCCCTACGATTTCGGATATTCCTTGGATGCTCCCCACTGTGTTAACCATAACCGCCAAATAGGTGCAGAGGATGACCAAGATGGCTGGCATGGGGAACCTCGGCCATACTCCTAAGAAAGGAGAGGGTAGAGCAAACCAACTCGATTCCTTTACCACGGTAAACGAAATTCCACCTTGAAAAAGGAAAAATATTAATCCCAACAAGATTCCTGCCAACATCGAGACTGTTTGCAAGAACCCCCGGGACCAATGGGAAAGAAAAGAAACGAAAAAGATGATCAAAAGGGAAGACCCTGAAACGGCTAAATCTCCATAGGGACGGCCTTTGCTCATGCCGATGAGAAGAGGATAGAGGAAAGGGAGAAGGGACAGAGCGACGAGTACCAAAATCACTCCTACCACATGGGGTGTGAAGAAAGGAGAAAGCCATCTAAACCATTTCAATGCACCTATGAGAATGAGAAAAATTCCTCCAGCAATCATACCCCCTTCAATTGCAGAAAGGCCGTAAGGGGGTAAAATAATGAAGCTGAGCAAAAGGGCTGAGGAGGGTCCTTCTAACAAGGGATATCGATGCCCTTTAAGACTCTGGAGAAGGGTCATCAGCCCCGTAGCGATCAGCAAACGCTGGGAAAAACCGATTTGTCCAGCAGGATTAAGCTCCAAAGCCGCTCCGCAGAGCGTAGAAAAAATGACTACATTGGGGATGGCAATCATAAACCATTGGAGACCATAAATGAAGTTCTTATGGATCGGCGGGTTTTCATTTAGTTGGTAAATGATAGGATGTTGTTCCAATTGTGTTCTACTTTTTTTCTCCTCCGATATGCAAAAGAGAATAACATGAGACCGACCTTCCTGCAATGACAAAATCTGCGTTTAAGCGTGTAATGCCTCAGACCTTATGGGTACAAATAATACAAATGAATCCTTATACCCCTCTTTGGCAAAGAGGGGCCAGGGGAGATTTTACCAGTATTATTTTAAAATCCCCCTTTATCCCCCTTAAGCTGTGAAAAAATTCAGCTATAATGGGGTTTGGGTTTTTGAATTTCA
>Ga0315280_10008897_pt1 | contig 13056 bp, 14 predicted proteins | sample YL17G06_40_MG_FD_203697 | JGI IMG/M metagenome (GOLD analysis project Ga0315280, IMG submission 203697) | Sediment microbial communities from Yellowstone Lake, YNP, Wyoming, USA - YL17G06_40 | ecosystem: Environmental > Aquatic > Freshwater > Lake > Sediment | place: USA: Wyoming | collected...
CACATCCAGATGAGCAGTGGTCCTTTAATGAGCAAGAAGGGCGTGGTTTTATTGCTGCTGCTGGTAGCATGGCTGCTAGCGCCAAATTATATAGTAACTCATGGACCATACTGGCAAAAGGTGGTGGCCTGGGCAGTAGGGCTGGTAGTGGTGTCAGTCTATGCCTGGAAGACCATTGATGGAGAGAGGATTAAAGCCTGGCTTAAGGAGACGTGGTGGTTTGTGCGTATAATTTTTCCTTTGCTGCTGGCTGGGGTATTTATTGTCGGGATTATCGGTGCTCTTTTGCCCCGGGAGTGGATTGAGCCCCTGGTTGGAGGTACTGGACTCAGACAGTCATTCATAGCCACCATGTTCGGTGCCATTACATACTTCGCCACCATGACTGAAGCTCCGTTTGTACATACTCTAATGAACCTCGGCATGGGTAAGGGGCCAGCTTTAGCCCTGCTTCTCACCGGACCGGGACTTAGCCTGCCAAACTGGCTGGCCATTGCTAAGGTTTTTGGCGCAAAGAAAGCCCTTGTCTACGTTCCAACCATTATAGTTCTGGGGACACTGGTGGGGTGGGTGGCTGGGTTTATTTTAGACTAATGCGAGTAAAATTTAAGGAGGAGAAAGATGGCAGAAGAACAACAATGGCGGGCAGGAGTAAACACTCACGAGAACGTAATATTTTCTTGCTTCGGTGGAGCGTCCAACACCGGAATAGTCAGTGGACTGGCCTGTTTGGAAGCAGTTAAAGAGTTGGGACTGGAAAAGGCGGCTATCATGTGCTTGGGGGGATTGCCAACCAAAGTGAAGTCAGTTTTGGGCAAGACCAGAGCGGCGAAAAAGGTTATCACTGTGGATGGCTGTCCCTTTGAGTGCAGTCGAAAGATTGTGGAGCAGGCCGGGTTCAAGCTAGCCAGGAGCATTGTGCTCACCAGAGATATAGGCATGAAAAAGAAGGGTCTCAGTGAGGACATCGGCGGGGATATCAAAGGGGTCATGGATTATATCTCGGATGAGGAGGTAAGACGGGCAAAAGACCTTATTGTAAAGTCCATACTAATAAACGAGGAGGTGTAACATGATAATTGAAGTCTGTGGTCCGGGCTGTCCCAGGTGTCAGGCGAGTGAGAAGAACGTGTTGCAGGCGCTGAAAGAGCTGGAAATGAAGCTCGGTGAAGACGCACAGGTTGTAGAGATTAAGGATGTGAAACAGATTAGTGCCAGAGGGGTGATAATTACACCGGCAGTGGTCATAGATGGGGTGAAGGTGTGTGAGGGTAGAATCCCCAGCGCTGACGAGGTAAAGAAGTGGATTGAGGAGAGGAGATAACACTCTAAAATTGCTTGCTGGATGAAATCATGCTTGAAATAAAAAGAACAGCCATCACTCTTGATGAAAAGGAATTGCTCGAGCTAGAGAGAATCATTACTGATGGTGATGAACAGGAAGCACTTAGATTTGTAAAGAAGATAGTCTATAACAAGGTAGCCTATTCTCAACGTCATTGCGAGGTGTACTATGCTCGAAATCAGAAAGACAGCTGTCGCCTTTGATGAGAATGACCTTCTTGAGTTGGAGAGAATCGTTATTGACGGTGATGAGAAAGGAGCGCTCCTGTTCCTGAGGAAGGCAGTCTACGACAAAATAACTCGCTCTCAGCAAGGAAAGCTAAAATCACACCTAGATATGGGCGGTAACCCGGTAGAAAGGTTTATCAAAGATAACATCAGGTAATACTACCTCCGGAATATCCTGAGACTAAATGGAGTATGAGTATGAGTAAACCAAGAACTGTAGTTGTCAGACTTTCAATACTGGACCGTTTCCTGACACTCTGGATATTTCTGGCTATGGGCTTAGGGGTAGGGCTGGGTTATTTTGTCCCCCGGGTGGCTGACTTCATTACCTTCTTCCAGCTGGATACCACCTCTATCCCCATAGCTATAGGGCTCATTCTCATGATGTACCCCCCTCTGGCTAAGGTGAGATACGAGGAACTAGGTCGGGTATTTCACAACTGGCGGGTTCTAGGACTGTCACTAATACAAAACTGGCTTATTGGACCGGTGCTCATGTTCCTCCTTGCCATCCTCTTTCTGCGAGCCTACCCTGATTACATGGTAGGACTTATCCTGATAGGTCTAGCACGTTGTATCGCCATGGTGATTGTGTGGAATGAATTGGCTAGAGGGGACACCGAGTACGCCGCCGGTCTGGTGGCACTTAACTCGGTGTTCCAGATAGTCTTCTACTCAGTCTATGCCTACATCTTCATAACAGTGCTGCCGGTGTGGTTCGGGCTGGAGGGGTCTGTAGTGCAAGTCACTATTGGACAGATAGCCGAAAGCGTATTTATTTACCTTGGTATCCCCTTCTTCGGGGGCATGCTCACACGCTTTACGCTTATCAAGGCAAGAGGACGTGAGTGGTATGAGAACAATTTCATCCCTAAGATAAGCCCCATCACCCTGGCCGCCCTACTGTTTACCATCGTGGTAATGTTCTCCCTTAAGGGCGAGATAATTGTTCAGTTGCCCCTGGACGTGGTTCGTATCGCTATTCCTCTCCTAATCTACTTCGTCCTCATGTTCTTGGTTTCGTTCTACATGGGCAAGAAAATAGGAGCTGACTATCCCAAGACAGCAAGCATCGCTTTCACTGCTGCCAGCAACAACTTTGAGCTAGCCATTGCCGTGGCGGTTGCGGTATTTGGCATTGGTTCAGGGCAAGCCTTCGCTACTGTTATTGGACCGCTGATTGAGGTGCCGGTGCTTATCAGCCTGGTAAATGTAGCTCTCTACTTCCGACGAAAGTACTTTCGGCAGGAATTGCCGCCAGCGGTGATGCTAGAGCCGAAGGGAAAAGGCTAACCCTAGCCCTGATAAATATACAGGGGCTGGTTATCACTGATGAGCCTTCCCGGTTTGGATAGCTTTTCTCTTAGGTGTTTAGGTAGGGAGAAAATGCCTTGATGTGTCAGCCCATCGTAGAATCTGAGGTGGGTCAGCGACCGGGCTGAAATCCGGCTGTCCACCTCAGCAGGTGAAAGTAGAACCGGATTGACATTGAGCGACGCCAGGCAGAATCCCCAGGGACCACCAAAGCAAGGCATATCTACCTGGTAAGGACAAACTATAGGAAAAACGCTTTTCAGCGTGTGATTGACTGCGGTAAAGTTTAGTAGTTCGGTCAAGGCTGCCGACCCAGCTTGGACACTTATAATCCCGTTAGCCGTAAGCCTGTCCCGGACTAGATGATAAAATTCCTGGGTATAGAGTAAATAAGCCGGACCTTCCTCTATAGGGTCAGGCAGGTCAATAATGATTATGTCAAATAATTCCCTGCTTTTAGCCAGATAGTCTCTGGCATCAACATGGAGTAGTTCGGTTCGCTTGTCTTCAAAGGAGCCTCGGCTGTGATTGGGGAGAAATTTCCGGCATAGAGCCACTACCTCCTCATCAATATCAACCATCACCGCCCTTTTTACCGTTTTATGAGCCAATACCTCCCTTAAGGTGGCTCCCTCACCACCCCCAGCAATGAACACTGTCTCCGGGCGGTGATGAGTTATCATTGCTGGTTGAACCAAAGCCTCGTGATAGATAAACTCATCCGCCTCACTGGATTGAATCTTGCCATCCAGCACCAAACACTTACCGAAACTACCACTACGAACAATTTCGGCAGATTGGAACTTAGTCTGCCCCGTATACAGCACCTCTTCGATGCTGTGGAGCTGGATTAAATTTCGGCTTATTCTATCACAAAACCATTTATCAGGGTCGGTATCCATAGCTTTCTCTCAGGACCACTCTAGATGTCCAAAATGCCTCTCCGCATCTCTATTATAGAGTGGTCTTTACTGCCAAGCTTTCTCACCAGTACCTCCGCCGCCTTCTCCGGTCGGACGGAGTTACCACAAGTGAAAATATCAGCGGCAGCATAGCCATATTCTGGCCAGGTATGAATACATAAGTGAGATTCAGCGATAATCACTACCCCACTCACCCCCTGGGGATTAAAGTGATGGAAGGATTCCCCTAATACTGTAGCCCCAGCCTCACCGGCTGCCGCCAGCAAAAGCTCTCTGAGAAAGCCTGTGTCGTTTAATACCTCCTTATCGCAGCCCTTCAGCTCCAAGAGTAAATGCCTTCCTAGTGCATCCAATCACCTGCCCTCCTTAGAAGATTTACGTGCCTGACCTCTAAGCCGATTCAGGCGCAGGCTAGATTGTATAACAATATGCCCGCTTTTATCAATACCCTAAGCTAAATTACCGCTACAACAATATAGGGGGGCTAATAATCAACGTCAATACAGCCAAACTACCTTGTTTAGTCGGTTAAACCTAGTCCCTTATATATGGCTTGAAAATTGAACTGCTCCATAATTTCAGCCAGCCTGGGTAGCTTCTTTTCCTGGTTAAATCTGGTCTTGCCCAAAGCTAGTTCAATACTGTTCACCACAGAGGTAGCATCGCCCTTGGTTAAAATAATTGGAATCCCCTTATCCTCCGCCCTGCGGAGCACGCTATGGATTGGTGATACGCCACCACTGAGAACAAGGCATCTAGTTGAGGTCTCCAGGGCTGCCAGCTGCATATCCGGGCGCTCGCCCCTGACCACCACCGCCTTATTGGCTTTGCGACCAAAATAGTCTGGACCCGGGTCGACAGCCATTGCCCCGAGCATAAGGTTTTCCACCACCTCCGCCGATTTATCGGCGTGGTTTAGTATTTCCCCCTGAATATGCTCAGCCAGCTCCCCTATAGTTAAACTAAATAGAACTCTATCCTCGGGAATCACCCCCAAAACATCTATGCCTGCCTTGCTAAGCTGAGCCGATAGCTCCTTATACACCTGCTCCACCCGACTTCTTGGCACTTTGTTTACTACTACACCCAGTAAGTACTTTCCGAAATCCTTGCCCATATCAATAAACTTTGCCCCGGATAGCTCTTCAGAATAAGGCTCAACAATAATCACCCTGGCGTCCAAGGCTTGTACTATTTCGTAGGAAGTTTCAACCGGTTTGCCATCTGGCCGTTGCCTCCATATGCCCTCGACGATAACCACGTCTTTGCCGGCAGAAACCTTGGCATAGGCTTTCTTGATACTATTGGTCAGATTTTCCTGCCTGCCGATAACTGGGCACAGGCTGCCCACAGGCTCCTTTAAAGCCAGAATATGCTTCATAAATTCGGCATCACTATCAGTAGCTTCAATTGTGGGGCTTTTAATATCAGCAACAATAGGCTTGAAAAAACCCACCTTTTTACCATCAGCCAGCAGATGCCTGCCCAGACCAGCACAGATTGCGGTTTTACCCGCACCGGCGGGTAGAGAGGTTACATATAAAGCAGCCAAGTTACACCTCCGCTAAAGCTCAGCGTGCCAGCCTATTATAACTGCTTACCTTTCATTGGTAAAGAAAGCCGTAGATATAGAGGTTTAGCAACCTATCCCCCTGACCCCCTTCCCCTCTAGGGGATAGGTTGCTAAACAATCTCAGATATAGAATATTGCAATCACCAGAAAAAAGTGGTACAATATTAATTTAATAGAATAAATGAACCTTTAAGCCGGTCCAGTGAGGCTGGCAAGGGAAATCACGGAAGTCAAGAAACAAAGACCTCTTGCCAGCCAAGGTAAGAGGTCTAATTTTATGTCAAAAAAAGTAATAATGACCCAAGAGGATATGAAGCGAACCCTGGCTCGAATTGCCCACGAGATTATAGAGCGAAATGAGGCTATTGAACATCTGATGCTAGTTGGCATGCACACCCGCGGGGTGCCACTGGCAAAGCGTCTTGCCGCCAACATAGAGCACTTTACCGGAGTGAAGATACCAGTGGGCGCCCTAGACATCAGCCTCTACCGAGACGACCTTTCATCACTAAATCTGCAGCCTGTGGTTAAACACACCGATATCCCTGTCAGTGTTGACGGCAAATCTATCGTCTTGGTTGACGATGTTCTCTTCACCGGACGCAGCATCAGAGCAGCTATGGATGCCCTCACCGACCTGGGGCGACCCCAGTTAATTCACTTAGCCGTGCTGGTTGACCGCGGTCACCGCGAGCTACCAATACGGGCTGACTATGTAGGTAAGAATATACCCAGCTCCAGACATGAGGAGATACAGGTCAATCTGGAGGAAACCGATGGCGTAGACGAGGTAGCCATTATCGCTGTGCCTGTAGCTAAGGAGGGGCAATGAAGACAAGTCAACGAAAAGATAACCCCACCCTGCAAATAAAGCCCAAGGTTTCTGAGACGACATCAATATGGCGACACCACCACATCCTTGATGTCGACGACTTTACTCAGGAGGAAATAGAGCTTGTCTTCCATACCACCCAGGTTATGAAGGAGGTCCTGTCCCGACCAATAAAGCGGGTACCTGCCCTCCGGGGCAAGACCATCATAACCCTGTTTTACGAGCCCAGCACCCGCACCCGATTATCCTTTGAGCTTGCCGCCAAAAATTTGGGCGCCGATGTAGCTAACCTGAACGCCTCAGTCAGTAGTGTCGCCAAGGGAGAATCCCTGGTTGATACCCTCAGCACGCTACAAGCCCTGGGGGCTGATATAGTAGTAATGCGTCATCCCCACTCCGGTGCCCCTTATATCGCCACCAGATATATAGAGGCAAGCATAGTCAACGCTGGAGATGGCTGGCATGCTCATCCAACCCAAGCCCTTCTTGACCTCTACACTATCTATGAACATAAGGGAAGCCTCAACGGGCTCAAAGCAGTCATTATTGGCGATATAATGCACAGCCGGGTGGCTCGCTCCAACATCTGGGGTCTAACCACCATGGGGGCAGAGGTTACACTATGTTGCCCCCCTACCCTGCTCCCCGTCGGCTTGAGTGGACAACATCGCCACCTCCCGTCGGTCAGCATCCAGCCCAATATTGAGCTTGCCCTGGATGGAGCCGATATGGTAATGGCACTGCGTCTGCAGCTTGAGCGGCAGCAGAGCGGGCTACTGCCCAGCATCCGTGAGTATATCCAGCTATACCAGCTCACCGAGGCAAGACTAGCCAGAGCCAAGCCAGATGCTCTGGTCTTTCACCCTGGCCCGGTAAATGAAGGGATTGAGATTTCTCCCGCCGTGGCTCATGGTCCTCAATCGGTCATCAACGAGCAGGTGACCAACGGGGTAGCCGTGCGCATGGCTTTACTCTATCTCATCGCCGGGAGCCAAAAACAATGATGAAGTCGTTGCTTATTCAGGGTGGCCGAATAATTGACCCCAGCCAGGGGATAGATGAAATCGGCAGCTTGCTTATCATTGAAGGCAAAATCTCGTGGCTGGATAAGGGAGAGGCAATCCCACCCCAGCCAGACTATGATGTCCTTCATGCCCAAGGGCTGGTGGTCTGTCCCGGATTTGTTGACCTCCACTGTCATCTGAGACAGCCCGGCTATGAGGAGAAAGAGACCATCGCTACTGGAACCAAGGCAGCAGCTAGAGGTGGCTTTACCACCGTCTGTTGCATGCCTAACACCGAGCCGCCACTGGACAATCAGACTGCCGTTGAGTATGTAAAGTCAAAGGCGGCTTCAGAAGGAGTAGTCAGAGTTCTGCCCATAGGCTGTATCTCAAAGGGTAGAAAGGGGCAGGAGCTGGCTGAGATGGGCGAGCTGGCTTTAGCCGGGGTGATTGCCTTTAGTGATGATGGTGAACCGGCGCCGAATTCACACCTTATGCGCCAGGCGCTAGCCTATAGCTGCGCCTTTGACCTGCCAGTCATTGACCACTGCGAGGACAGAGCACTCACCGAAGGCGGGCAGATGAATGAGGGGGTAATATCAACCAAGCTGGGGCTTCGTGGGATACCGAATGCCGCCGAGGAGATTATGGTGGCTCGTGACCTAGCTCTGGCTCAACTGACCGGGGCTCGGCTGCATATCGCCCATACCACTACCGAGGGCTCGGTTGACCTCATTCGCCGTGCCAAAGAGATGGGCATCAAGGTTACCGCCGAGGTCACACCCCACCACCTCACCCTGACCGAGGAAAGGGTCATCGGCTATGATACCAATGCCAAGGTAAATCCACCACTGAGAACTAAACGGGACATCCAAGCCTTAATCCAAGGGCTTAACGATAATACCATTAATATTATTGCCACCGACCATGCCCCCCACACTGAAGCCGATAAGCTGTGCGAGTTTGACCTCGCCCCCTTTGGTATCAGTGGTTTTGAGACCGCCCTGGGCAGCCTGATGAGCCTGGTGCACGACGGGGAGATAAGCCTGGTTACCCTCGTCGCCAAGCTTACTCATGAGCCAGCCAGGATTATTGGCAATAGTTATGACAAGCTGGGGACTCTGGCTATTGGCGCCCCAGCCGATGTTACCCTGTTTGACCCGGCTCTGGAGTGGGTGGTAGATACCAGGGCCTTCGCCTCAAAGGGCAAGAATACCCCCTTGGCTGGCGAGAGACTCAAAGGCAAGGTAATGGCAACCATATCACAGGGGAAGCTAGTCCATAAAGACGACTCTATTACTATAAAAAAGAGTTAAAGAGGGGCGAAGCCCCTCTTTTTATTTCCTCCCCTTCCCCTTAATCCTTCCATAGGAAGGAGGGAAGGGGATAAGGGGGATAGGGTTGATAAGATGACTAAAAGGGCAATCCTGGTGTTGGAAGATGGCTCAATATATGAAGGCTATTCCTTTGGCGCTGAGGCTAATGCCTACGGCGAGGTGGTGTTCAATACCAGCATGGTGGGGTATCAAGAGATGCTAACCGACCCCTCCTATGCCGGGCAGATTGTAGTTCCCACCTACCCCCTCATCGGCAACTACGGCATAAATAAGCAGGACTTTGAATCAAAAAAGGTCCAGGTTAGAGGCTTTGTGGTCAGAGAAGAATGCTACCAGCCTAATCACTACCTCAGCACCAGCACCCTTCACGAGTTTCTGGTCGAGTACGGCGTCCCCGGGATTTCCGGAGTGGATACCCGGGCGGTTACCCGCAAGCTTCGCTCGGCGGGAGTAATGATGGGCATGATAACTAGTGATAAGACTCCCCAACAGGTTGTAGAAAAATTAAAGAGCTTGCCCGATTATGGTTCAATAGATTATGTAAAGCAGGTAACCACGGATGCTCCCTATGAGTGGGAACCGACTGGCTCTGCGCCAACACACCATATAATTGTCCTAGACTGTGGCTTAAAGTACAGCATCCTCCGCACCCTGCGCCAGATGGACTGTGCCGTAACTGCCGTCCCCTGCACCATGTCAGCCAGTAAAATCCTTGCCCTCAAACCTGATGGTATTCTTCTATCTCCGGGTCCGGGTAATCCTGAGTTATTGGATTATATAGTGGCTACGGTTAAGAAGCTTATTGGCAAAAAGCCGATTATGGGCATCTGCCTGGGCAATCAGCTTATCGCCAGGGCGTTTGGTGCCAGGACATTCAAGCTGAAGTTCGGGCACCGTGGTGGTAATCACCCCGTCCGGGATTTGGCTACCGGTCGGGTCTATATCACGGCTCAAAACCACGGCTATGCCGTTGACCCTGATAGTCTCACAGACGAACTGGAGGTTACTCATATAAACCTGAACGATGGGACGGTGGAGGGCTTACGCCACAAAGAACTGCCCATCTTCTGCATCCAGTATCACTCCGAAGCCTCCCCCGGCCCCTGGGACAGCACCTATCTATTTAAAGAGTTTGTGGAGATGGTGAAGGGGGGAGAAACCTAATGCCGGTTGAGGTGGTTTATCAAATGGTGTTTGGAGAGCTTAACAACCTATCCCCCTGCCCCCTTCCCTTGTAAGGGAAGGGGGAGAAAGAAAAGAGAGGGGGCTTCGCCCCCTCTCTAAAAAACTCTTCCCCCTCTCCGCGATAGGGAGATGAAGTCTCTAGCATGAGGGGGATTAAGGGGGTGAGGTAGAAGTGAAGAACTCAAATGTCTTTATAAATTTGAATTTAGGAAGTATAAAGCCATGAATGTCTGGTATACAGCTGCTATCACTGGTTTAGTGCTAGGGCTAGAAGGTTTAGTCTTCCTAATAGTAAATGTAATTAAAAAGCGTGAACGGCTAAGCTACGCTATTAGAGCTTCTTCTGGAGGAGCTACATTGTTGCTAGCTTTGCTAGCAATTCATTTTAATTTGTGGAGGGCTGATATTGTTGTTGCGGGATTTAACCCATTATATTCATTGGCTTCAGTTGGTTTCGTGATAGAGCTGGCAAGCGGATTCAGTGCTATGGCAAATTCAGCTATGAAACGTATACGTGAAGCAGAGATTGACCGTAATAGAGCTTATTTTGGAATTGCTTTGTTTTTAATTAGTACAATAATACTTGTTATAACTGGGGGGTGAGGTAGAGATGACTTATTCTGAGCTGTTTTCAAAACGTTTCAATTTGAGACCAACGCCTGAAGGGCTAATGTATGAAGATGTACCAGAGCGCGCTAGAATAGGATTGTACCATATAGCCGAAAAGTTTTTCGGAGGGGAAAATCAAAAAGGCTATAGAGCACTGTATTATGAAATTTGTGTAGCATTACGTATTAGGCAAGATAGGCTAGTTGATTTGCAAGCATTTGATTACCAAGCTTCTTCTTTCGTAGAGAGATTGATTTTAGAGTGTGAGTGGTACCAGTTCTATGACATTTGCGAAGTACTTTGGGTAAATGCATACTCTAAATACTCTAGGCATCAAGAGGAACTCTCTGAACAAATCAATACTCTATTTAGAGAAGAACGGCTAGGATTTGAGATGAGAGATGGGAAAGTGGAAAAAGTGGGTTCTGGCTTTATTGACGCTAGGATAAAAGAGGCAAGATATCTTCTTAAAGAACTAGAATTTAAAAGTGCTGATGAGCTTTTTGAAAAAGCTATAAAAGCACTTAATGAACGCCCAAATCCTGACGCGGAAAATTGTATAAAGGATGCGGTAGCCACGGTTGAATCTGTAGGTAAAATAATTCGTAAGGATAAAAATGCGCACATCGATAATATTATTAAGGATGCTGTACAAAACGATGTAATACCTCTTCTATTAGGCGACCCTATCATCAAACTATATGCCTATCGTGGTAATGAACCCGCCATAGCTCATGGCGGGATAGAACCATCAAAAGTAACCGCTGATGAAGCTGAATTCGTGTTAGCTATGTCAGCTGCAATAATTATCTATCTAGTTAAAAAGAGGAGTAAACTTGAAGCCATCTAAAGTCTTAATCATCGGCTCGGGACCCATAATTATCGGGCAGGCGGCGGAGTTTGACTACGCCGGCACTCAGGCATGCAAGGCGATGCGGGAGGAGGGGGTAACCTCGGTGCTGGTCAACTCCAACCCGGCTACCATTATGACCGACGAGGACATCGCCGATATCGTCTATATTGAGCCGCTGACGGTGGAGATGGTCGGACGCATTATTGAACGGGAGCGCCCCGATGGACTCCTACCCACCCTCGGCGGTCAGACCGGGCTTAACCTGGCAGTAGAGCTGGCTGATGCCGGCATTCTGGACAAATACAATGTGAGAAGCCTGGGCACCCCGATACAGACGATAAGAAACGCCGAAGACCGGGAGCTCTTCAAGCAGTTGATAATCAGCATTGGCGAGCCGGTACCACAGAGTGCTACTGTAACCAGCCTCAAAGAAGCGAGAAAGGTAGCCAAGGAAATAGGTCTGCCGGTAATAATTCGCCCCGCTTACACCCTTGGTGGGAGCGGGGGTGGAATGGCAAACACCTGGGAGGAACTGGATAAGGTTGCAACGGTCGGTCTGGCTACCAGCCCCATTAACCAGGTGCTTGTAGAAAAATCGGTGGCGGGGTGGAAGGAGATAGAGTATGAGGTAATGCGGGACGCTGCCGATAATTGCATCACCGTCTGCAATATGGAGAATGTCGACCCGATGGGAATACACACCGGCGATAGCATTGTCGTTGCCCCCAGCCAGACCCTGACCAATAAAGAATATCAGATGTTGAGGACAGCCAGCCTCAAGATTATCCGAGCCCTGGGTATTGAAGGCGGCTGCAATATACAATTTGCCCTTGACCCCGAAAGCAATAGCTACTATGTAATTGAGGTCAACCCCAGGGTCAGCCGTAGCTCAGCCTTAGCCAGTAAGGCTACCGGTTATCCCATCGCCCGGGTGGCTGCCAAGATAGCCGTAGGCAAAAGGCTGGATGAAATCCCCAATCAGGTAACCGGCAAGACCATGGCTGCCTTCGAGCCAGCCCTGGATTACCTGGTGGTCAAGATTCCTCGCTGGCCATTTGATAAGTTTGCCTCAGGCGATAGGGTTATCGGGACTCAGATGAAAGCTACTGGCGAGGTAATGGCGATTGACAGGTGCTTTGAGGCAGCCTTACAGAAGGCAGTCCGCTCCCTGGAGTTTGGCAGGCGTTCGCTGCTTTGGGAGGACCCAAGGTGGGAGCTGGGAACAAACATTGATTCCTACCCTCTAGAGCCCAGCGACCTGAGGTTGTGGGCATTGATGGCAGCACTAAGGCGGGGGATAACTGCCGAACAGCTATCCCAACGCACCAAAATTGACCTGTGGTTTATCACCAAGCTCCAGAACATTGTGGATATGGAGAAAAGGCTGCTCTCCGAGCCACTGACGCCAGAGCTCCTGTGGCAAGCAAAGCGACTTGGCTTCTCCGATGAGCAGGTTGGCACCCTGGCTGACCGACTCCCCGAGCAGGTAAGACAACTGCGCCATAACTGGAAAATCCGCCCGGTTTACAAAATGGTAGATACCTGCGCTGCCGAGTTTGATGCCGGCACCCCCTATTTCTATAGCACCTATGAGCAGGAGAATGAGGCTGAGCCGCTTGAGGGAAATAAGGCAGTGGTTATCGGCAGTGGTCCTATCCGCATTGGTCAGGGGATTGAATTTGACTACTGTAGTGTTCACTCGGCATGGGCATTACAGGAATCTGGCTATAAAGCCATTATGGTAAACTCAAACCCGGAAACAGTGTCCACTGACTTTGATACCAGCGACCGCCTCTACTTTGAAGCCCTGGATGAGGAGAGCCTGCGTGATATTCTCGAAAATGAAGGCAGAGA
>Ga0315280_10008898_pt1 | contig 13055 bp, 8 predicted proteins | sample YL17G06_40_MG_FD_203697 | JGI IMG/M metagenome (GOLD analysis project Ga0315280, IMG submission 203697) | Sediment microbial communities from Yellowstone Lake, YNP, Wyoming, USA - YL17G06_40 | ecosystem: Environmental > Aquatic > Freshwater > Lake > Sediment | place: USA: Wyoming | collected...
GTACACCGAACCCCAATGGCGCCGTTCACTCCGGCCAACGGGCTCCAACGGATCGAGGAGGAATTGTTCCAAACGCTGACGGCACTTCTTGATCTGACCCTCGGTCATACCCGAGGTTACCATGGCGATTTCTGCTTGTCAATACATAACGTAGTAATACTAGCTATCAACCTGGAAGGCAAGGGAATCGTCCTGATCGTCGGGTGCGGGCACCAGACCGCCGGCAGGATTGTCGAACGAGCGCGGGCTTTGTTCGATGAGCCGATTTATGCCATCATCGGCGGGCTGCACCTGCCGGTGCATGGCGGCAGAGCCATGCTCGGGCCGTTCAACTTACAGGGACTCGCCACCGACCATCCTCCGTGGCACGGCGTGAATGAGGCGGAGGTTCAGGAGGCCATCGAAGCGATTCAGAAGGTCAACCCGGCGGTGGTGGCGCTTTCGGCGCACGACAGTTCGGACTGGAGCATCGAGCATTTCCGGCGGGCATTTCAGAACCGCTACCGCGATCTGAAAGTAGGCCGCGAAATCGTGATGTAGGAGGCTCAGCCATGATCAGCACGACGATCTTTCCCGGACGATATGTGCAAGGTTGCGGCGCGATCCAGGAACTGGGGCGCGAGATGGCCCGCTTCGGGGCGAAGGGACTGGTGATCTGCGACCCATTCGTGTTCGACTCGCTGCTGGGTGAATTCCGAGGGGCGCTCGAGCGCGAGGTCGAGATCCGGGTGGAGCGGTTCGGCGGCGAGTGCTCGGATGAGGAGATCGGCCATCTTGCGGCACTGGGTGGCGCGCAGGGGCCGCAGATGGTGGTGGGGATCGGCGGGGGCAAGACCCTGGACACGGCCAAGGCGGTGGCCCACGCCCTGAAAGTGCCGGTGATCGTGGCCCCGACTGTCGCCTCGACCGACGCACCCTGTAGCGCTCTGTCGGTGATCTACACGCCGGTGGGGGATTTCAAACGCTATGTCTTCTACCCGGCCAACCCGAACGTGGTGCTGGTGGACACCGGGCTGGTGGCCCGGGCCCCGGTGCGGCTGCTGGTGGCGGGCATGGGGGACGCGCTGGCCACCTGGTTCGAGGCTGAGTCCTGCCAGCGCAAGTACGCTCCCAACATGAGCGGGCGGGTGGGTTCGATGACCGCCTATGCGCTGGCCCGGCTGTGTTACGAGACGCTGCTGAACTACGGCGTGCTGGCCAAGTCGGCCTGCGAGGCCAAGATCGTCACTCCGGCGCTGGAGCGCGTGGTGGAGGCCAACACTCTGCTGTCGGGGTTGGGCTTCGAGAGCGGCGGGCTGGCAGCGGCGCACGCCATCCACAACGGTTTGACCGCCCTGGAGCCCACGCACCGCTTCTACCACGGCGAGAAGGTGGCGGTGGGGACGCTGGCCTCGCTCTTTCTGACCGATAAGTCCGCTGATGTGATCGACGAGGTCTACTCGTTTTGTGAAGCGGTGGGCCTGCCCACCACGCTGGCCCGGATCGGCTTGGCGGATGTGAGCGACGAGGCGCTGCTGCGGGTGGCCATCAAGGCCTGCGCCGAGGGCGAGACCATCCACAACGAACCGGTCCCGGTCACACCCCAAAGCGTGTTCGCCGCGCTGCGGGCCATGGACGCGGAGGGCAACCGGCGGCTGGCGAGCTTGTAGTGGCTGAGGCCCGAGCCGGGAGGTTTATTCGGTCGAGCGCAGGTATTCATGCAGGAGGCGTATTTCAAACACCGCCCCTGACGTATACGTGCTGTACAGCTTGCGGTCATCGGTGAGTAACAGGCATCTCTCGTTTTCGGCCAGATACACCACTGCGGCATCCGTGAGACCGAAGCGGCAAATGAGCTCGCCGTATGCCTCATCCGCACAAAGCTCCCGCAGGGGACATGACACCTCTTTCAGCTTGCCGTCCATCAGTAGTTTCAGGCTAATCCGGCAGAAGCGTTCCCGATCTTGGGAGAGGACCGAATGCTCTCTGAGTTTCAGCACCTCGCACAAAGCGTGCGGGGTAGTCAACAAGTGCTCGGAGCGATCCAGCAAGACCTGGAAGCGTTCCTGCTCGGCCTTAGCAAACCTGCTGCCGCGACGCACATCCTGAACAACAGCGCTTCGTCTCGCGGTGTCCGCCTCGGTCTGGTCCAGGTAGTGGACTGCGAGGTAGGTCAACAGCGGGCCGGTGTCGAGCACGACTTTTTCATGGCTTGGTCGGCGAACTGATGACATCGAGCGTGCCGTCAACGGCGCTTGGGTTCGACCGGGGAGATCTGGAACACGAATGGCACGTCGTATTCCAATGAGAGATCGTCGCGGGTGGCCTTTAGGTGTGCGGACAAGTCATCGACTGCGCGTCTCAGTTCAGCGCCGGCCGTGCGAGTCGCCTCCCAGTGTGGTCGTACGCCGGCGCTCTCCCGCATTCGGAGAAACTCCTCGCTGTACTCGTTCCAAAGGGGCGCCGTGGCGTAGTAGTGCGGGAGCTTGGCCGCCCGGTTCACGATGTATTCGGCGAGCACGTCCAGGTGATTCTCCGGCGGCTCGGCACCGAAGAAATCCGACACAGAGCGACCCGTCCGCTGCGACAGTTCCGCGGTAGTGCGGTGGTAGGCTTCCTGCAAGACCTCGCTTTCGGTCAGCGCCCTGTGGAACGACCGGCAGGTCTGGAACAGCGAGTCCACGTGTCGGTCGTGCCGATCGATGAAACGCCGGAATTCAGGATGGAAAGTAAGGAATTGGTCCAAATTGTCCCGTGCTTCCGCCACGATGCACTCTCGAACGGGGACCATCGACAGCAGACGGGGCCGGCAGAAGCGCCAGGTCCAGTTCTCAGCCAACAACTCCCGGCGCTCCTCGGCCAATTCAGACAGCAGGGGGTTCAGGACTGTGTCGAACCAGGCGCGGACGATGTTCGGACCGACGGATCTGTTTTTCTGACTGGTGCGGCTCTTCGTTGGCATAGCCACCTTTCATTATCTCCCTTGCGGTCAGATGACGTATTAGGGGCAATGGTGATGCACACACCGGCGGGGGACTTCAAGCGCTATGTTTTCTACCCGGCCAACCCGAACGTGGTGCTGGTGGACACTGGCCTCGTGGCCCGGGCCCCGGTGCGGCTGCTGGTGGCGGGCATGGGGGACGCGCTGGCCACCTGGTTCGAGGCTGAGTCCTGCCAGCGCAAGTACGCCCCCAACATGGGCGGGAGGGTGGGCTCGATGACGGCCTATGCGCTGGCCCGGCTGTGCTACGAGACGCTGCTGAACTACGGCGTGCTAGCCAAGTCGGGGCCTGCGAGGCCAAGATCGTCACGCCGGCGCTGGAGCGCGTGGTGGAGGCCAACACGCTGCTGTCCGGGCTGGGCTTCGAGAGCGGCGGGCTGGCAGCGGCCCACGCCATTCACAACGGTTTGACGGCGCTCGAGCCCACGCACCGCTTCTACCACGGTGAGAAGGTGGCGGTGGGGACGCTGGCGTCCCTCTTCCTAACCGATAAGTCCGCTGATGTGATCGACAAGGCCTACTCGTTCTCGGAGGCGGTGGGCCTGCCCACCACGCTGGCCCGGATCGGCCTGGCGGATGTGAGCGACGAGGCGTTGCTGCGGGTGGCCGTCAAGGCCTGCGCGGAAGGCGAGACCATCCACAACGAACCGGTCCCGGTCAGCCCCGCGAGCGTATCCGCCGCGCTGCGGGCCATGGACGCGGAGGGCAACCGGCGGCTGGCGGCCCTGTAGTTGGTGCGGCAGGTCCCCTGACTTGCGGTCGCGCCCCTGGCCGACGTGGCTTTCGTTCAAACAGGCCCGCCGATGGGCCGGCCGCGGCGAAGTCTAACGACTCGGGCGCTCAGCCGTGAGACGCGCGCTGTCGGCCCGACCTCACCCTGAGGCGTCCGGTGCGCCTCGTCGGCTGCAGCGCCTCGTTAGGCCGCCTCATGAAGTTCTCGGGCCGGAGGAGGCTCGCCACGGAGATGTCTTCGTCGATTCCCTCCCAATGAATTCCGATGCCGCCCCCGATGAGTTCCCAATCGGATTGCTCTCGGGGTGATGCGTCGGCCAGCCTCGGAAACCACACCAGAGGTACCGAAACTACCCGCCCGTCCGACAACGTCACGGACAGCGCGTCGCTCGAACACGACACGTCTACCGCCAGTGTTTCAGCCTTTTCCACCAAAGTACTCATGCCCGCAGCGTCCGGCGTGAGCCACCTGGATGTGTGGCGGCTCGCGGCCTTCCACGCTGAAGAAGAAGAACCGATACCCACGGACCCTCACTAGAGCGGGCACCCTACAAGTGTACCGCCCCCGAACTGCCTAATGACTCGGGCGCTCAGGCGCGGCCCGGTTCTGGCCGGCGCCTGCAGCGGCTGGTTAGGTGCCCCCGTAATGTCCAAAAACTCAACCGCGGTCTAAGTTGTTCTCCCGTAGGCCTTTGCGGATCGCGTCAGAGGAGTGCCGTAGGCCCAAAATTGGAAGCCGGGATTGGCGCATAACATGTTCCATCGGCCACACTTGAGTTTTTGGACCATACGGGGTTGACGCGGGGGAGGGGTATATATGGCCTCGTACCGGACCCAAAATGGAAATTGCGGCTCAACCATTCGGCAGCCCACGTGCCAAGATAAACCGACCTAAGGTCTGATAACCTTATTCAAGACGCCAAGACTGGAGAGCCATGGACAAGAATAGGGATCGCACTTTTGCCCAGCCCAACAAGGCAGAGGAGTCCCCCGCGCCCACGGGGGAAGAGCCGGCCGGGGATGGAGGCCATCTCAACCGGCGGAATCTGTTGCGGAGTTCAGCGCTTCTGGGCGGCGGAACCCTGGTTGGCCAGGTGGTGCCGCCGGCCAGAGCCTTGGCGCAACAGCCGGCACAGCCCGGCGCGCCCGGCAGTGGCAGGACAGGACTCGCAGAGCGGGACGTACTGGCAAAAGCTCGCGAGCGCCTCTACCCCACCTGTCGGGTCTGCCCGGTATGTGATGGTGTAGCCTGTTCCGGAGATCCCGGGGGGATAGCCGGCGCCGGTTCGGGCATGTCGTTCCAGAACAACTTCACGGCCCTGCAACGAGTCAGACTCGTGATGCGCACTGTGCACGATGTGGCCCGAGCCGATCCATCGACCACCATATTTGGCCATAAGATCTCTTTCCCCGCGGTGTGCGCGCCCATGGGTCCGGCGGGCACCCGTTTTGGCAAAGGCATCCCCGTGCTGGACTGGTTCGAGGCCCTCCTCGGCGGATCCAACGCGGCCGGCACTTTGGGCGCCGTTGGCGACGACCCGAGGTACCCCGCCGAGGACGTCAAGAGCAGATTGGCGGTCCTGGCACGCTACCAGGGGAAGGCTCTTTACAATAGCAAGCCGGCCCCCAACCCGGCCATCCTTAAGTGGCTGCCTTTGATCGAGGACTCCGGGGCCGCATGGCTTTCCATCGACGTGGACTCCGGGCCCAAGAGCGTGGCGCAACTGCGCGAACTGGTGAAAGCCTTCAAGATTCCCATCGTTGTCAAGGGGATCATGACCCTGGAGGACGCTTTGAAATGTGTCGACGCCGGGGTCGCGGGGATCGCCGTTTCAAATCATGGCGGGCGCAGGCTGGACCACACCCCCGGCGCCGCGGAGGTGCTGCCTGCCATTGCCGCAAAACTAAAGGGCCAAATCCCGATTCTCGCCGACGGCTGCGTACAGTCCGGCTGTGACGTGCTGAAGTACCTGGCTCTGGGCGCTGATGTCGTTATGGTCGGCCGGCACCTCTTGCGCGCCGCGTATGGAGGTGGTGCTGACGGAGTCGCACTCTTCATGAACCGGATGCGAGCCGAGTTCCAGAGCGCCATGGTCCTGACGGGCGTTCCCACGGTGTCGGCGATCAACCGCAGTATCGTCGCGTAACCAGGCGAGTGATGCGATTCCGGATCAGCATCGCAGTGGCGCTGCTTCGAGCCCTGTTGCTCTGCCTGCTGCCCGGACCGGTCCAAGCGGGTGGCCGTCGTCCCGTTCTGCAATATCGTGGCGCTGGACAGGGAAAGGTCGTCTTCGATCACCAACTGCATGCCTCGAAGGGTTGCCGTTGCAACGATTGCCACACCGATTTCTCGGGGACGGGGAAGCAGCTTTTTACCACCCGGAAACAAGCGCTCATCAGTTTTGCGGACCACCACACCGCGACCAAGTGCTTTGCGTGTCACAACGGCAAAAAAGAGGCCCCGGAAGCATTCGACAAATGCGGCCAATGCCACCGAAAAGCTCCAGGCTCTTAGCCGGCGGAGTGGATCACGATGGCATCCGATCCAGGAGTTTTCGCTGATACGGTTGGCGAGGTACAGCGGACGCAAATCCTGACCCCACAACGTCCAAAAACTCAACCGCAGTCTGACTTGTTCTCCTCGAGGGATTTGCGGATCACGCCAGCAGACTGCCGTAGGCCCAAAATTGGGACTCGGGGGCCGTGCGTAACATGGCACATCCGCCACATTTGAGTTCTTGGACCATGCGGGATCGTTACCTTCTGCTGCGCCAGCAGCGAAACCGCCGCCAGCAGGAGAACCCCAAGCCTCCTGGCCATGGCGGCGTCTTTAGCGCAGCGGGCCGCTACCGCCCGTGATCCACTTGCCGTCTTCATCGAAGTGCGGGTAGCCGGTGCTGAGGGGTTGCGGTCTGGCCAGGACCTTGTCCCAATCGGTGGTCGGCTCGAAGTAGCCGGGATAGCGCAGGTGTTCCTTGATCACCGGCTCATTCAGCTCCACGCCCAGCCCCGGTCCGTCGGGCACACTGACATAGCCCTTGTCGAAGAACGGTTTCGCCATCCCGGTCACCAGCTCCTGCCACCAGGACATGAAGTCCACGGCGTGGCACTCCATCGCCAGAAAGTTCTCGATGGTCGCGGCCGTGTGTACCGCGCCCATGGTCCCGACCGGCGAGCCGGCCATATGGATGGCGACCGCCACGCCGTGTTCGTTGGCGTAGTCGGCGATCCGCTTGGTTTCGCGGCATTGGCCCGATGTTCCGGGGTCCGGGTGAACGATGTCAACCGCCTGGTTATCGATCAGCGGCTTGAAGCCTTCTTCCAGGCCGAAGGCGTCCTCGCCGGTAAGGATCTTCGTGGTCGTGGCCTCCCGGATCTGCTTGTAGCCTCGCCAATCCCAGAAGCCCGTGTTGTTGAACAGGTCTTCCACCCAGGCCAGGTCGAATTTCTCATAGTACTTGGCAATGCGGATGGCGTCCTTCACAGGCAGTTTGGCCGGCCCGCCGGGCACGGGCCGCATGCCGCTGGAGGTTTCCAGCCCCAGCGGCGCCTCCCAGCCGATAGCGTCCTTGACCGCCGTGATGAGTTCGCCCGCCCTCGCCAGACCCTTGTCTGACAGAGCACCCACGCTGTTGAAGGCGCCGGGCAGCTCGCCCATCGTGCCGGCCCGCATGTCCATCTTGAAGAAGGTGAAGCCCAGCTTCTTGCGCGCCAGCATCCGTTCGGCGTACTTCTTGGGATCGGTGCTGCCGGTGGTGTCGCAGTACATCCGGACCCGGTCCCGCCGCTTGTCCCCCAGCAGTCTCCACACCGGCACGCCGAACACCTTCCCGTTGATGTCGTGCAGGGCCAGGTCCACGGCTGAGTAGCCGCCGCCTTGGCGCCCATGACCGGCGAAGGGCCGGATGGCGCGAAGGATGTTCCCGATGTTCAACGGATTCTGCCCGACCACGTAGGGCTTCAGCATCAGCGCCGTGTTCTTGCTGCCGCCATCACGTACTTCTCCCAGGCCGTAGACCCCCTGATTGGTGTCCAGCCGTATGATGTTGTAGTCGTAGTTGGATGCGATCGTCACGGCCCGCATGTCGGTGATACGGAGATCGCTTGGCGCGGAGAGCTTGTTGATCGGCCCGTAGCGGACCTGAGCCCCGCCTCGTCCCGGCCCCATGCCCATGGGGATCTGCCCGGAGGCCGGGCTTTCGGTCATCTTGAAGATCGCGCCTGCGCCACTCGCCACCGCAGTCTGCCAGAGCAGTCTCCGGCGGCTGAATCTGGTTCTTCTTTCCTGGTTTGTCATGACTACTCCATTCCTCCTTATTGGCCGTAACGTCCAAAAACTCAACCGCAGCCTAAGTTGTTCTCCTGCACGGAAGGGCGGATCACGCCAGCGGAGTGCCGCAGGCCCAAAATTGGGACTCGGGGGCGGCTCGTAACATGTTCCATCGGCCACACTTGAGTTTTTGGACCATACCGTTTCGTCTGGGGCGGATTGCCACGCCGGAACGAGTGCACGACGGAATCGAGAGAGACCCGAGTGCCCACGACGTAATACCCGCCGTTCCTCTGTTCAACGTACTCGCCGCTCATGGCCGGCTCATTCTTCAGTGTCGCGCCAGTGCGACCCGGTCTGAAGCGCCTATTTCTCGAACACGATCACTTCGTACTCGTCGGCGCTGGGCAGGGTGACCTGAAGGCGGCCTTTGGCGTCCTTGCTTAGCGGCAGCGGCTGCGAGCGGACCAAAGTGTACGCTTTCGAGAAGGTTTCGTTGAGAGTGACGCGCACATTGCGCAGCGGCAGAACTTTCGCGATCGGCCGGGTCATTTCGCCGGTGAAGTTGACCAGGTGGAAAAGCTTGCGCCGGCCGGCCTGCTGGGAACGCCAGACTACTTCGACCGATCCGGGAGCGTTCTCGACGGTGACGGGCGGGGGCGCGAGGCGGCCCGCGGCGTTCGCGGCCAGCCTCAAAAACTCGGGCAGGCGGAACGCGGCCACCATGTTGCCGAAGTCGCCGCTGAAGTACACCACCGTGCCCTTCCCAACCTGCTTCACGCTCAGCGCCGGGTCGGGCGAGAGGCCGGGGACGCCGTCGTAGCGGCCCTTGAGCGGCACAGTGAAGCGGAGCAGGACCTCCGCGCCGGCCGGCTTCACCCGGACATGGTAGATCGAAGACGGCAGCATCTCGCGCGCGATCCCCTCCAGCAGCCAGTGCTTTGCCACCGGCTTCATGAAGTCCCACTGGGTGGGGCCGACGATCCTCTTCTCGTCGCCCACGCCGAACAGGCCGGCCAGGGCGAAGTCGTCGCGGCGCATGCCCAGCTCGTCGTAGAGCGAAGTTTCGAAGGTCGCGAAGAGATTGCCGCCGCCCTCCACGTAGGACCTCAGGCGCGCGGCAACGCCGTCGCTCATGCACGCTACGTTGGGCAGGAAGATGGCCGAGTAGCGTTCCAGGGACTCGCGCTCGAGCGTGACGTCGTCGATCACGTCAAACGGCACGTGAGCGCGGAGCAGCGCCTCGGACACGCCCGAGAACTCGTTGTCCACGTTGCCCACCCCGCTGCGCTGCGGGATGCGGTCGATGTCGATCATCTGGGCCGGCGAGCCTTCATAGAAGTTCGCGGTCACATCCGACCAGACCACGGCTGCCTTCGCCTCCGAGCGCGTCTTCATGTAGTAGCTGCCGTTCTTGGCCAGGAAGCGGTTCATCCCGGTGATGGCTTTCATCTCCGGCTGCCGCATGTCGAAGGCGGTGATGCCCATCCAGACGCTGGCGGCGTTGGCGATGGTATCGGCGTAGAGCAGGCGCAGCTCGGGATCCGGGAGCAGGGAGAAGGTCCAGGGTTTGTGCGCGGCGGCGGAGAAAATGACGGTGGGTTTGCCGCCAGCCTGCGTTTCGAGGAGCCGTGCTGTCAGGCCCGGCTTCCACAGTGGCACGCGCGTCAGATCGCCGTAGATGAAGCCGCCTTCGCTGCCCAGCAGGTCCTGGTGCTCGACCAGAGCGCGGTTGATGCGCGCGGTGGCCCAGTTCGCGCCGCGGGCGCCGCCGTTCATATAGAAGGCGATGTTCGGGTTGGCGGACTTGACGACGCGGTTGGAATCCCGCAGGAACTCGGCCATGCTCCGGACCTGGAAGTCGAGGAGCTTCTTGAAGGCCGCGCCCTGGCGCCGCTTCTTGGACGGCATTTCCTCGCCGAATTTGGCGCGGCAGCGCTGGCAGTAGCAGGTGTCGGCACGGAAGATCGGGCCGTCGTAGAAGATGCCGTCCACGCCGTAGGCGCACAGGTCGCGCAGCACCTGGAAGCACCACTCGCGCCAGGGCGTGTTCAGGCAGAAATCGGTGCCGTTGTCGTAGACCCCGCTGACCGGCTTGCCGCTCTCGGTGATCTGCCGCCAGTCCGGGTGCTTTTCGCCGAAGGCCTCGCTGTACCAGTGGACGTTGAAGTAGATCATGACGCGGATGCCGCGCTTCTGGGCCTCCGCGACATACTCGCGCAGGAAATCGCGGTTCACCTTGCCTGCGGCCTTCGACTTGAAGAAGAACCCCTGGTCGTCGAGCCCGCCCTCCATGCCCATCACCTCAAGGTGTTCGGAGTTGTAGAGCTGGCCCGCTTTCCATTCGGCGAGCCGGGCCGGAGGGACGTCGTCGATACGGCCCAGGCTCGTGACGATGTCGACGATGCGCAGCGGCTGCTGTTGCCACCAACGCAAAACGGGACCGGCGGGCTGCGCTGGCAGCCCGCCGGTCACAAGCGTCAATAAAAGGATCGCTCTTTTCATCAGAAGAGGATCTTCAGGCCGAATTGGACCTGCCGCTGGTCGCCGCGGCTGGTGATTTTTCCCACCGTGCTGGCGGTGGAGATGTTCGAGCCTGGGCCACTCCAGTTGGGATGGTTGGGCAGGTTGAAGAACTCGCCGCGGAACTGAACCTTGCATCGCTCGTGGATGGTGAAGTCCTTCAACACGCTGGCATCGATGACGATGTCGCCCGGAGTAAACAGTAAGTTGCGCGCCGCGTTGCCCCAGGTGAACGGAGCCGGCGCCGAGAACGCCGCCGGGTTGAACCACTGGTCCAGGGTCTTTTCGGCCGGATAGAGGTTTGCTCCCGCAACCACGCTCGGGCGTCCGCCGCGCCAACCGGTCTGGGTGGCGGTGAAGCTGGGCGAGAACGGCGTGCCGGTGCGCAGGTACATGATGCTGGCGACCTGCCAGCCACCCGCCACCTGCTTCACAAACGGATGGGCTCCCGAGAGGAATTTCTTTCCGTCTCCGAACGGCAGATCGTAGCTGCCGGCAAAGGTCCAGATGTGACGGCGGATTTGGTCCGAGTTGCCGCGGTCGATGCGGGCGTTGTAGGGGTTCTGCGGGCCTCCGACGACAGGCACGTCGTCGAGCGAGCGGTTCCAGGAATACTCAATCTGGAAGCTGAGCCCGTTCGAGTAGCGCTGGATGGCTTCGACCTGCAACTGGTGCAGGATGGAGTTGCCACCACCGGCGAGGAGGTTGATGTCCGACCACGGCTGGTAGGGTCGGTTGGGTTGAATCGCGCCGGGAATCTGCTCTCTGGACAGGTTGAGCGAATAGTTGTACCACGGCAGGTGCGTGCTGCGGTTGCCGACGTAGGAGACCCGCAGTCCGAGGTTCGCACGGATCTCGCGATCCATGGTGAAATTCCACTGGTAGCTTTCACTGTTCTTGATGTCGCGCTGAACCGCCGTGATGGCCGGGTTGGGCGAGATCGCGCCGCCACCCGGGAACGGGTTGGCAAGGGTGATCGATGGTACGGTTCCGGCGGCGGCTTCAAAAGACTCGGCCAGCAGGAACGGGGGATTGTTAAATCCGCGCTGGCGCGGGCCGATGAACACCGGCAGGAAGTTGTAGAACACTCCGAAGCCAGCCCGGACGACGGTCTTCGTGTTGCCAAAGGGCCGATACGCCAAGCCGATGCGAGGGCCGAAGTTGTTCTTGTCGGGCTCGATGTCTTCGGACGTGTAACCCGCGTCCTTTGCCATCACGATCGGGTATGCGCTGACTAGCCGCGGGATGGCCTGCGAAGGCATCGTGTCGCTGTGGATGATCAGGCGGCTGGTCTTGAAGTCGAAATTCGAGATGGTGTTGTTGCGTTCATACCAGGGCACCTGGTACATGTAGCGCGCGCCGAAGTTCAAGCTCAGGCGTGGCGAGACATGCCAGTCGTCCTGGATGAAGAAGCTGTAACGCGGACCGACGAACAACAGATTCGGGCTGGTCGTTGAGCGGTAAGCTGCTGTGGGATAGCCCAGCAGGAAATCCGCGAACTGGTGCGCCGGCTGGGCGCTCACACCGCCCGAAGTGTAGCGGCCGTTAAAGTCGAACCGGCCAAGACCGGCGTTATTCGCGAGTGAAGAGCCCATGCCCGCTACCGCGGGAGGCGAAAGCACCTTGTGGCGTGCGATGTCGGCCCCGAACTTGATCGTGTGACGACCGCGCACCACGGTCATGTTGTCGATGAACTGAGGCGTGATTTCCGCGCCGGGGTCAGACCCGCCGTAGTCGCCGATGGAAACGTGGTTGCTAATGTTGATGTTCGGTACCCCGCCGAACGATACAGGGTAAAGATTCGGGAAGATTGTCAGCGGATTGAAGTCCCGGTTCATGCCCTGGCGCGTGGAAGCGTGGCGGAAATAAACGAAACGGAACTCGTTCAAGGTCCAGGGCGAAACCGTGTGGTTCCAGGTCAGGTTCGCGCTCTGGGTGCTATAGCCGCCATTGGACCAGTTGCCGTACCCATTCGGATAGCCGACTGCCACGAAGTAGGGATAGCCCTTGGAGTGATTCAGATGCACCCAGATACTGTCCCTTTCCGAGAAGCGGTGATCGATGCGCGCGCCGTAACGGATGATGTCGCTGATGTTGCCGACCGCCCAGCGATAGTTGCTCAGCGTACCGGCCGGGCCTAATCCAGTCACGTTGGGCAGCGGCACGTAGCCGATCAAGGTCTTAGCCCGGGAATCGATGCGGGTCGTCGGAACCTGGTTGTTGCCGAACGGTGCTCCGCTCAGCGGGTCGAGAAGGGCCGGCAGGCCGCTGAAATTGCCGTTGCGCATGGCCTCGGTGGCCACACTCGTCAGGTAGTTCGGCTGCGTACGCTCGCGGAGACCTTCATAGCTGGTGAAGAAGAAGGTCTTGTTCTTCCCGTTGTAAACGCCGGGGATCACCACCGGGCCGCCCACCGTGTAACCGAATTCATTCCGGTTGTAAGACGGCTTGGCGGCTGGAGCGTGGTTGAAGTAGGTGCGCGCGCCATAGGCGGCGTTGCGGTTGAACCACAGCACAGACCCGTGCAGGTCATTGGAACCGGACTTGGAT
>Ga0315280_10008899_pt1 | contig 13054 bp, 12 predicted proteins | sample YL17G06_40_MG_FD_203697 | JGI IMG/M metagenome (GOLD analysis project Ga0315280, IMG submission 203697) | Sediment microbial communities from Yellowstone Lake, YNP, Wyoming, USA - YL17G06_40 | ecosystem: Environmental > Aquatic > Freshwater > Lake > Sediment | place: USA: Wyoming | collected...
GCTGCTTGGTGAAGTTGGTAACAATTTCGGCAAAACGAATTCCTTCAGAAGCAGACACCCATTCAATCCGCAATCTTTCTGGGTTCAACCCTATCTGTTCCAGTAATTTTTTACACAGATTTGTCATTTCTAGTGCTTGGTAATTCCCTTCCGTGACATAATGGCATTCACCAAGCCAACAACCGCCGATAAGCACTCCGTCTATTCCTTTTGAGAAAGCCCGGAAAATGAATGCCGGGTCAACTCTGCCGGAGCACATCACCCTTATCACCCTTATATTAGGGGGGTATTGATACCGAGAAACTCCAGCAAGGTCCGCCCCTGCGTAGCAGCACCAATTACATAAAAATCCTAAAATCTTTGGTTCAAACTCGTGTCTCACAACCATTTTTTAGCTCGCTCCTAAAGAGTAACCCTACTTTGTTCATTAGTGGACTTCTACAAGGGCTGGAAACGCCGCGTCAATTTCAGCAAAGATCTGCTCATCAGTATAGTGTTTCAAGGAAATAGCCCCTGTTGGACATTTTGTATTACAGAGACCGTCCCCTTTACAGAGGACGGGAATAACCCTAGCCTTTTTGCCTTGTGGTGTATCATGAAGCTCTATAGCACCGTATTTACAAACTGACTGACACTGACCACACCCTACGCACTCACTCTCATTTACCTCACAAATAGCACCAGAGGCTGTGACTGAATCCTTTGAAAGAATGGTTGCAGCCCGGCCGGCAGCTCCGTAAGCTTGGCTAATCGTTTCCGATATATGCTTGGGATAGTGAGCTATCCCACACAGAAAAACGCCATCTGCAGCAAAATCAACAGGTCTTAATTTTACATGGGCTTCTAAGAAGAAACCATCCGGGTTCAAAGGTACCTTGAATAATCGGGATATTTCATTACTTGTTGCTGAAGGAATAACGGCGGCAGCTAAAGCGAGTAAATCGGCATCTATAGCAATCTTCTTACCTAAAATAGGATCGGTCACGGTAACCCTTAGAATACGATGACCACCCTCTTCAACAGCTTCCACCTGGGGTTTATCATCCGGCTCATAGCGGATGAACTTCACCTCTCGGTTCGCCGCTTCTCGGTAATAATCCTCTTCAAACCCATAAGTTCTCATATCTCGATAGATAATGTAGATATCCATCTGGGGGTTTATCTCTTTTAGTTTCAAAGCGCATTTTATAGCCTGACTACAACATACCCGGCTGCAGTAATTTCTGTCTTCCTGTCTGCAACCTACACATTGGATCATCACCAAGCTCTGGGAGTTAATCACCCTTGCTTCTCCTTTGGCGATTTGCTCCTCTAACTCCAGCAAGGTAAATACCCTATCATCTTTCCCATAAAGGTATTCGGTGGGTTTATATTCTTCAGCACCAGTAGCGATGATGGTTATTCCATGGTGTATCTCCTTGACCCTTCCTCCAGACGTCACCTTAGTTATGAAATTCCCCACATAACCGGAAGCCTCTGTGATGGTAGCATCAGTAGATACATGAATTGAGGGGTGCCGGTAAACTTTGCGTATAATATCACTCAAATATGCTTGAACATCCATCCCTTCCAAGGTGTAATGAATTCTTCGAGCCATTCCCCCCAAGTCTGTATCCTTTTCCACTAGGTAAACCTCAAATCCCTGGTTGGCTAAGCTCAGAGCACTGGTCATTCCGGCCACGCCTCCTCCGACTACTAACCCCCTTTTGTCGACCGGCAGCTCAAATTCCTGTAAAGGCTGTAAAAGGGCAGCTCGGGCTACCGACATCCGAACTATATCCTTTGCCTTTTGGGTGGCATATTCCTTTTCTCGAGAGTGAACCCAGGAGCAATGTTCTCTTATGTTAGCCATCTCAAAGTAATATTGATTAATTCCCCCTTCACGAAGCGTGTCCCGGAATAGCGGCTCATGTGTCCTGGGGGTACAGGCGGCGACAACCACGCGATTGAGTCCCTTTTCTCTGATTGCGTCTGCTATCTGCCGGGCAGCATCAGTAGAACACGAAAAGAGGTTTTCTTGAGCGAGGACAACATTGCTTAAGGTGGAGGCATATTGAACTACAGAAGGAACATCTACCACTCTTCCGATATTAGCTCCACAATGACACACAAAGACCCCCACCCTTGGTTCCTCACCTGAGACATCCCTTTCCGGTGGATATTCCCTTTCTCTGGACAGTTTCCCTCGCCGGTAGGCAAGGAGTTGACCACAAAGGGCATCAGCCCCGCTGGCGGTCATAACCGACTCGGGGATATCTATAGGACCCTGGAAGGCTCCGCTTACAAAAATCCCCGGGCGGGAGGTCTCAATAGGAGTAGCAGGATTGGTTTTGCAGAATTCGTGAGCGTTAAGTTCGATGCCGAACTTACTCGCCAATTCCTGCACATCCTGGGGAGGGTTCAACCCAACGGATAATACAACAAGGTCGAATTCCTCTTCCTTTACTCCATCCCCAAAAGTAGAGTATTTTATGGTTACGTTCTTGCTTTCTGGAAGCTCTTTCCCTATTGATACATAGCTTCTTATAAATCGAACCCCGGGAAGGTTCTCTGCTCTTTGATAAAATCGCTCGAAATCCTTGCCAAATGACCGAACATCGTTATGGAATATAGTAGCCTCAATCTCACTGTCATGGTCCTTTGCCAAAATCACCTGCTTCTGGGTATATGTACAGCATACGGCTGAACAATAGCTGTTACCGCCTGGGATAACCTGTCTGGAACCGACGCACTGAATCCAGGCCATCTTCTTCGGATGCTGCCCGTCAGAAGGGCGCCTTATCTCACCTTCGTAAGGCCCGGTGGCACATAATATTCGTTCAAAGTCAAGACTGGTTATCACATTCTCCATCGTTCCGTAGCCATAGTCGCCCCTTAGCTTGGGGTCAAATATCTCATAGCCCGGAGACAGAATTATCGCCCCTACCTCTACTTCTACCTTCTCCTCCTTTTGATGAAGGTCTATAGCGTTATTCTTACAGACTCCTACGCAAATGTTACATTTCTCGTCTTTAAGGAAAAGGCAGCTTTCAGGGTCTATATAAGAGACAAGCGGAACCGCTTGAGAAAAGTATATATGGCTGCATTTACTAAAAGATAAGTTTTGATTATATCTATCGAGAACCTTGACCGGGCAGTACTCAGTACAGGTAGTACAACCCCTGCATTTATCATCTAAAATGTATCTGGGCTTTTTAATCAGGGTTACCTTGAAGTTTCCTGCTTTCCCTTCTACACTGTCAACTTCAGTATAGGTCAGGATGTCTATATTGGGATGTCTACTACATTCAATAAACTTAGGAGATTCAATGCACATAGAACAGTCATTAGTGGGAAAGGTCTTATCAAGCTGGGCCATCTTGCCGCCTATGGCAGGCGCTTTATCAACGAGGTAAACCTTGAAACCCATATTGGCTAGATCAAGGGAGGCTTGGATACCGCTAATCCCGGCACCAACCACTATAACATCTCCAATATTGCCATTAACTAATTGTCCTTCAACTCGTTCTGCTTCCACTTTGTCTGCTCCTTATCGAGTTTGATGTGCCCGTAAGCAGGGGCACTATCGGTGGAGAGCCACGCCCCCCTCCGGCCACAAATCAAGGCTTCCGCCACACTTTAATCACGCCCTCTCTACCTGGTCTATGAAGGCACTCTCCGGGTTCGGCCGGGTTTGCCATACTTCATGTTGAGCGGCCAAGTCGCTCCGGGTGGGAATACACCGACAGGCGGCTGCCACGCGCATAGCCAACCAGGGCAATGCCTAGATCACGAGCAAGCGAAATAGCGCGCCCCGTCGGCGAGGTCCGCGAAACAACAACCGGGGCCTGCATCTTTGCCGCCTTGAGCAACATCTCGGACGAAACGCGGCCAGTGGTCAGTAGCAGCCCGTCCCTGATTGATAGTCCCCTCAATAGACATTCGCCCTGGATCTTGTCCAAGGTGTTATGTCGTCCGATATCCTCAGCCACTACTAGCAGGTTCTTGGTATCGGATAGAGCTGAGGTATGCACGCCACCACAAAGCCGATACAGCTCCATCTGCTCTTGAAACTGCTTCATCAGGGATAGCACTTCCGTTGGTGTAACAACAAGACCCGAATTTACCCTCTGTCCCTGAGTTATGAAAGCTACACCACCGCCACAGCCAGAGGTCAGTTTCCGCAGCGTTGGCAATTTATATTCGGGGTTGCTCAGCCTCACATCGGCCAGCGATTCCTCGTCACACACCCGCATGCTCGCCACGTCGCCGACGCCGGAGATGATTCCCTCTGCGTACAGGAATCCGAGGACAAGGCAATTCAGCTTGGTTGGGGTGCACAGGATGGTGACCAGTTCCTGACCATTTACAGAAATTGTGAGCTCCGTCTCGCTGGGCACGTTAACTGAGGTCCTGAGCCATCCTTCGTCGGAAAAGCGATAGCACAGTGTGTCCGGTGTGACACCCTTCATCGCCGATTCACCAATCGCTTCTTGCACGTTCGATTCTTCTTTCTCTAAATCACTTCTTGGACGATCTCTGTGATGTCCTTAATCTCTATGACTTCACTATCCTCCAGGGTTAACCTGCTATCCTCAAAATTGGTGATGCAATATGGGCAGGCAGTAACCAGCACCTTAGCCCCGCCATCAATGGCCTGCTCTATCCTGAGGTCGGAGAATCTTTCACCCTTTGGTGTGTCCATCCATATCCTGCCTCCTCCCCCTCCGCAACAGAGACTATCTTTCCGCGAATCAGCCATCTCAATCAGTTCTAAACCAGGTACCTTCTTTAAGACCTCTCGGGGTTCGTCATATATGCCATTATGCCGACCCAGGTAACATGGGTCATGATAGGTAACTTTCTTCCTATATTCCTTGGTGAGCTCAAGCCTTCCCTCTTTAATAAGCTCGAATAAATATTGGGAGACATGAACCACCTCAAAGTTGACCTTAAATTCGGGATACTCGTTTTTGAAGGTGTGGTAGCAATGGGGGGAAGAAACAAGGATTTTCTTCACCCCATTTTCGATAAAAGTTTTAATGTTTTCCCTGGCTAAGCGTTTGAATAATTGCTCATCGCCCGTCTTACGGATGCTTTCTCCACAGCAACTCTCCTTGGAACCTAATATCCCAAAATCTACCCCTGCCCTGTTGAGGATATTGGCTGTGGCGGTAGCTACCTTTCTTAATCTTGGGTCATAGCTGGGGTAGCAGCCGGGGAAATATAAAACTTCCATCCCTTCGGTGAATGTTTTTACAGACAGACCTTCTGCCCAATCTGCCCTCTTTTTTCGTTCTTCACCTAAGGGGTTACCTTCAGCACCGAGGCTTGCTCTTACGGTGTGGATAGGAGCAGGAAAAACCCCTGCTTCCGAGGCAATCCTCCGTAAGGATACTCCAACATCTATTATCTCTACCCCCCTGGGGCACCGCTGAGGGCAGTTTCCGCAGGTAGTACAACGCCATATATCTTCACCTTCTATCTCAGGCAAACCGAACGTAGCCTGTCTGACTATGTTGCGAATGCTAAAGGTTCTAACCCTGTTCCACGGACAAACAGCATCACATAATCCGCATTGATAGCAGAATTTGAAGGCTTCTCCACCAGCCTCTTTTATGGCATCTATCGCTTCTTTGAAGGGGGCTACGGTCTCCATTATCTTTTAATCCTCGTCTTTCGACTTAATGTTTTAGCCCTTTGATATTCGGGCAAGGGTATCCTTTACCGTCTTCACTCCATGTTTTTTTACTAATTCTTCTAATCCTATCTCCATCTCCCCCGGCTTCTCTTCTTCTTCCCCTTCCTCTTCCCTTTCTTCGTAAGTCAGGGCATCATTTATGCACCACTGAACACACATCGGCTCTTGTAGTGGCGGTTCTTCTTCACACATATCACATTTTAGAGGGAGATCGGAATCAGGGTCTTTGAAAAGCTCCCTGGATGGGCAGGAAGCCCTGCAGAAGCTACACTCGTCATATTCCTTTCCGTCAATCGTATAAATGTCTCTGCCATTACATTCGGCTTCAGTATACTCACCGGCAATTACCGGAACATAAATATCTTTTAGTGGATCAAAAAGCAGCCGAATCCGAGACCTCTCCGGATTAGTGCTGCTATATTTTGGCGCAGCGTGAAAGGCGGAGCAGATTACCTCACATGCCCGGCAACCATTGCATTTATCAACATCAATCTTTATTACCTTGACTTTCTTCATTTTTTAAAATCCCTCTTCGTTCTAAGTCTTCGCTAACGTAACCCAAATCCAATTCATGTAAAGACTCTTTAGTAGGAATACCCTGATTATTCCACCCCTTAAATTTGTAATACTCATCTAAGAGCTTAGCTTCAAGCTCGGGAAATCTCTTCTTCCAATGGTCCTCAGGCGGCTTCTCATCAGCTCTCCTCATGCCTCTTCTTATATTAACGGCTCTGAGTAAAGTTCGGTTCCTTTTAGCTATTTTCCATAGCCCAGCCTCATCAATATCGATCCCGGTCGCTGATGAGATAAAAGCCGGGTAATTGTGTATATGATACGGAGGCTTCAGGGGAAATGATGACAAACCGGCGCAGACCCCGGTGGCGTCGTCAATGTAATGCATCGTCTCCTGCCATTCAACAATTTCACAAGTTGCTTCAATAGTCGGGTAATTTGGAAATGAGGTGCCTGGTTCCCCCCAGTTTAAAATAAATTCCTTAAACTCTTCCTTAGGAACCTGGATCCAATCCTTTACAAACTCTTCTTTCTCCTCTCTCGTAGCAAAAGGCGCCTGGGGGAACTGCCCTTCAATTTGGGTAATGTTGATTTTCTCACCTGTGGACCACATGATATAATAAATAGGGTTCAGCGTCCCTAGTTTGATAGGGATCTGCTCATGTTTCTTGATAGTGTTATGGTCGTAGGCCTCAGCTCCCTTGCCAATCTGACGGGCCGCCCAATAAACACCATTGGCCAAAACATCTCCAATCCCTTCTCGCCGAACAATTTTGTCAAGTAACCAGAAGAATCTCTCCTCGTTATCGGATGGAAATCCTGGCAGGTCCTGGTCAGTCAAAATGCCAGCTTCATAAAGCTCAAGGGCGAAGGCCATAACCTGTGGGGTTGTGTATCCGTCCACTCCATACTCCTGAGCAAGACCAGCGATTTTAAAACCAAAATCCAGGTCTGACATGGCCGCCATTGTGTAAGTAAGTTTCGAGTAGCATTTCATCATGTATCTTTGAAGTTTTGGGTGGGTAATTATTCCCCCGCATTTCATCGGACAGTTATAGCAACTTATTAGCCGCTCCACCGCTTTGTCCTGAATCCCTTTCCACTTCTCTTCGGTTTCCTTGTTCCAAAAATCCCTTCTCCTAATGCGGGCATTTCCCCACATGAAACTGGCAGTGTGCCACTGCTCATCATGTATTGCCATCTCTTGGGGTGCCCCAAGCCCGGCTAAAATGGGCGGTACCCCCTTAATTGGATTTTCTGCTCGGTATTGTATATATTTCAGCACTTCGTTGCAAAGCTCAATAAATTCAGCCGGTCGGGCAATATTGACGTCCTTTGTTCCACGAACAGCTATCGCCTTTAACCCTTTGTCTCCCATAACGGCGCCTATTCCTCCTCGGCTGGCACTGGATCTGCCCTGCTCGATGGAGGCAAAATAGACCCTATTTTCACCGGCTAGGCCAATAGTAGCCACCTGGGCTTTCGGCTCCTTCAACTCCTGTCGAATAAGTTCTGCAGTTTCACCTGCGCCTTTACCCTGCAAATGAGAGGCATCACGTATTTCTATTTTGTCATTGTTTATCCACAAATAAACCAGATTGGGGGACTTGCCGCGAACGATTACTTTGTCATAACCGGCATGCTTCAATTCTGGTGCCCAAAATCCCCCCATCATTGAATATGCCATTAACAAAGTCTGAGGAGAAAAGGTAGAAACAATGGTACGATTGGCACCAGTAGCCGGTGTGCCAACTAAAAGACCAGTGCTGAATATTAGTAGATTATCGGGAGAAAAGGGTTCAGTTTCAGGGGGAACCCTATCCCATAATATCTTGGCGTTAGTACCTAGACCCCCCAGGTAAAGTTCAGTTAATCTTGGGTCAGTTCCTTCCTTCTCAATGCTTCCTCGGGATAGATCAATTTCTAAATTAACCCCTGTCTCTGCGTACCTCATTTTTACCCCTTTAGGTTACTTAGCCTCTAAATAACCCTTCCGATTAAGAATGATACGACACTCTATCTACTCTTGTCAGCGCTCCGTTTTGCTCCCGTTCCCAGAGGGAAACCGGAAGGTGGATTCCCGCCTCTATAAGGTCTTTCGTCAGTGCATTTGGGCCCTTCTGTTTAAGCCCTCCTTGCGCCTCGGTAGTTCTTGGACACTGAGTCGAAGTATTCATTGGCTTTCTCGGTGAGCGAATCGTGGTATTCATCAAATAGAGCAGTTGCCTGGGGACGCAGCCAATTCTCGGGCAAAAGCTCCTGGGGCAAATCGGGATCAAAGAAGGGGAATTTCCGGTATTCATGAATTAGCTTGAATCTTTCCACAAAACACTCGCTGGGTTCAATAGTTTCTCCGGCCTGTAATCGTTTCAGGTGCCCTTCCAGCTTCGGGCGATACTCAGTCAGGAAATCAGCATACTTCTGGTGTATCTTGCCCAGGTCCCAGCAGTGGGAGACGATCTTCCTTGGGTCAGTACTGCTCTGATGTTGGGCACTGAAGATATGAACATATTCCTCAATATTGAGTCTCTGCAACAGGTTCTTCACCTCTCTGGTCAGGTCATAGGGTGAAATCCAGATGGCCTCGCCTAGAGCCCCGTAGCCCATCCAGCCCAACTCAAGGCGCAACCTGTCCCTTGCCTGCCGCATGCGTTCCGGTATGGAGTAGGTAACAATATTCCAGTTGCCGTCCCAGTGGGATTTCTTGCGCTGGAAAATGCGCTGTGCTCCCTCGGTCAGCAAGCTATGCCCCTCACTGGTCAGCGAGTAGTAGCTTTTACGGTTGGTACGCCTTGCCTTCAGGAGACCAGAACGGCACATCCTTGAAACCGCTGACCTGATAGCCTGTTCCGACAGGCCAAAATTGCTGAGCAGTCTGACTAGACTACCAATCCCGATCTCACCACCCCTATGCAGCACGTAATCACCATAGAGGGTCAGCATGGCTGCTCTAGGACGAAACATCAGTATGCCTCATATTCGGTATTGCGTTAATTTCACGCTATACTAATATTATCATTTACCTATTGCCTTGTCAAGCCCCCCAAAAGCCCTGTTAATAGTAGCATCCTCAGTCTGCTCCCATCTACCCGCTGTGCTCTCGAGATTGTTTAGTAATTCTTTAAAAAAGTATTTGAAGCGAAGCTAGCCAGCCAGCCTTAAAGCTGTTATATTTAGAGAAAGCTGGAGGCCCCATAAAGTTGAACAATGGGTAGGTTATGCTAGAGACAGCACTTTGACCAACCTCATATAAATTCCGGAGGTAAAATGTCAAAAGATAGAAGTGTGGAGTGGGTTGAATATACAAAGGTGAATGCAGAAGTTACTAAGGCTAAGGAAAGAGGTGAATACGCTGGATGACTTGACAAGAATTAGCGCAGAGTCTAGTATTTTGGCATAGTCGATTTGTCCGAAAACGACTGAAGCACTACATGATTACCAGAAGTGTTCCTGCAGGAGTCTGAGGCCATCTCCCGAGTCATCAAGTTTTACAGCATGAACAGCAAAGGCATCCCTCAGTCGGTGAGGGCTAACGTTGTGGACTTTATCGGTCTCCGGGTTTACCAGCCTGGGTAGTCCTGCCCTTTCAGCGCATTCTTTAACAATCTGCCAGGCTCGATGCCGGTTAATGCGAAAGATAAGACCTTTTGTCTTATCTCTTCTGATAAAGTCAGCCAGCATCTCCAGGATGTCGCCACCAACGGGTAAGGTCCTCAGCCGGCGGTGCCCTTTTTCCTTGGCTACTGCCTTTTCGACGCTGTGTCCGCAGATTGGGCAGAATTTATGGCTCTTACCCAGTCTCGCTCCGCAACTTGGGCAGCAGAGCTCTATACGAGCCTTCAGGTGCTCAATGGTGACCACACCCTGCTCAAAGTCTATATCCTCGACCTTCAAAGCTAGTGCCTCGCTAATGCGGCAGCCCAGCCGGAAAAGCAGCCTGATGAGCAGCTCGTCACGGAGACAAGTAGCTGCCTTCTCTATCAGGGCTATTTCTTCCGGTTCAAGATATGCTTTCACCGTTTCTCGACTGTTTCTCCTTACCCCAGCCAGGATACCTAGTGTCAAAATAGTGTCAAAAATCGTTTAAGACCCATATTCTTAATTAGTCCTGCCTGAGTTAGCCTTAATGACTCGACGAACAGTAGACCAGTCCGCCGATATACCCTCCTCCCTAAGCTCACGGGCTATTGCCCGGTAGCCCAGCCCTTCCTCATAATAAAGTGAAAGCACCTTCAGGATTAGCCTCTCAGGTATTGCCCTGGGACGTCCCGGCTTTCTTTCTACCGCTTCAGTGTTCATTTCCTCTCGATCGCTTTAATCAGCAACCTTTTCAGGCCGGCTACACTGAGGTGGCTCTTGTTTTCTCAGTGCAAAGCTGCCAACACACTGTCTAGCCGTGCTATAATGGGTTGGGGGAAGAAAGGCCGATGACCGGGCGGGCTCCCATACCTCCCTTTCATCTGAATTACCCTTTCTCCCCCATGCCGGCTGACCTGGGTTTTTTGGGCCTACCACCCAAGCTTCCCCAGAGAGCGCGTTGAGCTTTTCCGAATCGGGCATTTAGTTTAGCCTGACCTTTTCTGCCTGCTTTTCGATAATGGTCCAGGCCATGGCGGGTCAAGGTACTTAATCCGCCCAAACGTCCGGCCTCTCTTAAAGTCAACCCACGTGTCTGGCAGCCCGTGGCATGCTCAGCATTTCCCCTCTCCAAGTGTGCTCTCCAATATCGAAATGCTTTATTGACAGCTTATTCGTACCTTGGCTGTCTGTCACTCGTAAAATCAGGGTTTATCTGTCTACGTCTAATACTGTCCTTTAGAGATTATGGTAAGATAGTTTTAGTTGCTTTACGATGAAAAATAGGAATACCTTAAAATTCCACCAGGAGGTAAACAAAATGAAGACACATTCTTATAAGAAGCGCAGGAACGCCTTAGTTATTTCTCTAAGCCCGGACTTTAATAAGGCCATTAGAGCGATAAGGTCAGACTTGGGTCTACCTGCTGGAGGTTTCAATACTGGCAAGGAAAGAGATGAGTGGTATAAGAGGCATCACACAGAGAACACGAAGGAACTGTATAGACCGATGCCACGCTACTACTGGCACTTCCCCAAAGAATTTGTCGAGCTTATCCATTCTTTTACTTACTCCAGTGAGCCGAGCCGAGTGAACTATTACCCGGATGTTCCGCTCAATCGTTGCGCAATGGAATTAGTACGTAAATTTGAACTGCCTGAAGATGTGGTCGATCAAGTTAAAGCCTGTATCTTAAGTGATACAGGCTCGCTGAGTATTGGGCCGGCGCTACAGCCTATTGTCGTTCCAGTAAATGAAGGTGAGGAAGGGATCAAATACGTAGTCCTAGTTGCTGGCATAGATGAGGCGAGCACTCGGAATGATTGGCTAGAAGTGTGGAGTAGAGTTGAAGCTATTCTACGTATGTCAGGGATAGGCAAGGCACCCCATAAAAGGCCTCTAGGTGATAGACTTCTTCGTGACCTGAGCTTCTGGAAACAGATCAAGGCAGGTAGAACTGCTAGGGAGGTTGCCGATGACTGGAACAAGAAACACCCAGAGGCAGAAAAATGTGCTGTTGAAGATACAATAAGGAAAGCCGTTATTAGAATCGACAAGATTATGCGACCACGTTCGTAGTACTATTCGTATGCTTGAGTTTGTCCTCAAGCAAAAATGCCGGCATTGAATATTGCGCTTATAATGCAAACAATAGGTTAACCCTTAACCCAGTCCAGCGGTCCCTGCCCATCGTAGGTCTTCAGGGCATCCTCGGCCTCAATGAATTGAGTATAGCGCTCCGTCATAGCTAATGTAGCATGTCCAAGCAGCAACCTTAACCCCTTGATATCCCTAGTGTGCTTTAAGGCAATTGTTGCACCGGTATGGCGCAGTTTGTGGATTGAACCCTTCACATGTTGTAGACCGGCGTTTCTCTTAAGGCGGCGCATGATTTCTTGGACACCGTGCTTGGTCAGGGGATGCCATTCCTCTGTGACCCATAAAGCATCATGACCAAGTCGGTCACCACGAAGACCTAAATATCGCCATAGAGCCTTTTTAGTTTGCGGACCAAATCCAGCGAGCCGCGGTTTGCCCGTTTTACTCTGCCGTATTAGTAGCCTTTGTCTATCTAGGTCGATGTCGCCAATCGTGAGCCGAGAGCATTCCTCCAGGCGGATGAAGCTGTCCAAGAACAGAAATAGCACGGCCCTATCCCTAGCAGCTAGCATCTTCTGTCGTGTGGTTGTAGCAAACTGCCAGTCATAATCCAGAACTTTGATAAAGGCGTCTATATGCTCTGGATTATAAGGTTCAATGGGAGCAGTTTTTACTGGCTTTAATGCAATGCCATCGATTGGGTTTTGCTCCAAGTACCCTTCGTTTACAGCCCAGGTGAAGAAACGTTTAAGAGGAAAGTAATGATGCCAGCGTGAATTTTCGTCACGCTGAATCCGCCGTTCAACTCCATTGCTGGTAACAAAGATGGCGGGGGTGGAAGCCACAAAATGGAGGAACCCTTGGATGTCTCGCTTAGTTATGGAGCGGGGATCACTTTTGTTGTTATCTTGAGCCCACCGGGCAAAGTAAGAAACGTGGTCACAATAATCTTTAAGAGTCCTTGGCTTAAGTTGTGTCTCTAAGTCGATATTGAATCCTTCAAGTAACCACTGCCATGAACCATTCTGAACCATGACTTTTCGGGGAGCCCGCCCGGTTCAGGTTGTCTAGACCAGCTTCAATCTGTATCTAACTCCTCGGCTCATTCAGGTTGTCTAGAGCCTGTTTCTCCTATCTATGGTCGGGGTGGTCGGATTTGAACCGACGACCACCTGAACCCCATT
>Ga0315280_10008900_pt1 | contig 13054 bp, 10 predicted proteins | sample YL17G06_40_MG_FD_203697 | JGI IMG/M metagenome (GOLD analysis project Ga0315280, IMG submission 203697) | Sediment microbial communities from Yellowstone Lake, YNP, Wyoming, USA - YL17G06_40 | ecosystem: Environmental > Aquatic > Freshwater > Lake > Sediment | place: USA: Wyoming | collected...
AAAGCCCCGGCAACGCGCAAGATCGCCAAAGCGGGCGGCCCCCCCCGCGAGAAGGCGCAATTGATGTCGTCTTCGGAGATCGACCGCACGCTGGTCCGCCTGGCACACGAGATTGTCGAGCGCAACAACGGCGCGGCGGAGCTGGTGTTGGTTGGCGTCCGCCGGCGCGGATTCCCGCTCGCCGAGCGCCTGGCCCGGAAGATCGCGGAGATCGAAAAGGTCCAGCTGCCCGTGGGGACGATCGATATCACCTTCTATCGCGACGACCGCTCCCAGTCCTTCGAGGAAGCCCGCGTGGAGCACACCGCTATTCCTTTCAGCGTGGAAGAGAAGACCGTGATCCTGGTGGACGACGTTCTCTACACGGGCCGCTCTACGCGCGCCGCGCTTGATGCCTTGGTGGATCGCGGCCGGCCGCGGTGCGTCGAACTCTGCGTGCTCATTGACCGCGGCCACCGCGAACTGCCGATCCAAGCCAATTACGTCGGGCGCGTGGTCCAGACTTCCCGAAGCGAAATCGTCGAGGTCCACCTCCACGAAGTGGACAACGAAGACCGAGTGGTACTGTGTGAAAAGGTGTAGCCGCGCGCCGGCCACGGTCCCCTTCCTCACCGGCTCGGGTATGGCCGTAGAGTCGGCGGGAAAAACCGTCGGAGTCAAGGATCGGACTCCAGGAGAAGAACCCATGACCAACAAGCCGCGGAAGCTCGCGAGAGCCGGCATCGTTTTGCTGGTCGCCATTGTCCCTTCCGGTCTTTGGGCGGGAACCTCGGATGCGGCCAAGCGGTCGCTGACCCAGCTCTTGATGGGCAAGGATGTGAAGGCTTTGACGCAGCTTCCCGCGACGAAGGAAGGCGTGGACATCTACTACACGCCGCCGGCGGGCAAAGACTGGGACCAGCGCGGGCTGAACTTGAATCACCTGACCAAGTGGCTGAAGGAAAGAGGCGTGGGCGTTGAATCCAACGAAGTGGTTACCATCACGAATGTGAAGATCGGCGGGGATCTGGTCGAGGTCCACCTGGGCGGGGGCGGCATGGGCCGCCGAGGAAGCAAGAACGCCCAGGGGAAAGCTCCGGGTTTCAAGCGGGCGGGCGGTTCGCGCATCAATTTCCGATATAAACGCAGCCTCAGCGATGCCGATCTCCAAGCCAGCGCATTCCTCGACTTCATGGCCCGCGTCCTGGACGTCAGCGAGCTTCGCGAGGAGGCCGCCAGGAGAGATCTTCCGCCGGAAGTCCGGCGGGCCGTTGAGACCAAGTCCGTTGCGGAAGGGATGACCTACCAGATGGTGCTGCTGAGTTGGGGCGATCCGGAGCAGAAGAAAATCAACGAGAGCGGAGAGGGCAAACTCTCCGAAACTTGGTTCTACATGAAGGACGGCCACCGCTGGGTCGTGGACTTCCTCAACGGTAAGGTCTCGAAAATTCAGAAATTCTGAATGAACTTTCCTGTCGGCCCCGAAGACGTGAAGATCGTTCACGGCCACGCCGGTCGCGGCCTGCAGGTGATGTGCGCCTGCGGGTGCGTGAACTTAAACTATCCCGAAAGCCTCGAGCCCGTGTGGCGCTGCCGCAATTGTGAGCGCATCCTCAGCCAGGATTTCCCGCGATTGGTCGAGAAGGCTCTCGCCCGGCAGTCGCAGGAACCGGCCCCCGCGGCGGGACACTGAACAGGCCGTGCGCAGGTGGAAATTCGCAAGACCGCCAGCGGATTCCCACAGCTTTCGTTTTCTCACTCCATCGCCTTCCGCTCTGCCCTGACTGCGATCCCCGCCGCGAGGATTGAGCCCGCGGTCGCACATTGCGCTAAAATGGCCGCCGCAGGAGTCCCTGTGGACGCGGAAACTCGCCGTCACGATCAGGTCGGTCTGTGTTTCCGATGCCGGCACGTGCGAATCATATGCAACGACCGCGGCTCGGTGTTCTATCAATGCTCGCGTGCCGCGGCTGAGCCGATCTATCCGCGCTATCCCATCTTGCCGATGCTCGAATGCCCTGGCTTTGAGGATACGTGAATCCCACCCGAGGAAGAGTCTTGCTCAGGGTCCGCTCAGGCCCGCTGAAAGAGGATATGGCATCCGCTGGGGCGTTGCTGGTCCCGGCGTGCCCAACGGGGGCGCTTGCCCTACTTGATGTGGCAACTCGCCAGGCCGCGCTTCTCGAGATATTGCTGGTGGTATTCCTCGGCACGCCAGAATTCCGTGGCGGGGACGATTGCGGTGACAATGGTCCGCTGGAACGCGCCCGCACGCTCGAGATCCTGCTTGGACGCTTGCGCGGCCACCTGCTGCTCCGGTGTGTGGTAGAAGATGACGGACCGGTACTGAGTTCCAACGTCGGGGCCCTGGCGATTCATTTGCGTGGGGTCGTGGCACGTCCAAAAGACTTTCAGGACCTCTTCGTAGGAGACCTTCGCAGGGTCGAAGGTGACCTCCACAACTTCCGCGTGCCCGGTTCGATCCGTGCAGACGTCCTTGTAGGTGGGACTCTTCAGGCTTCCGCCCATGTAACCCACCTGCGTCGCCGTCACGCCCGGGATCTGGCGAAACGCGACCTCTACTCCCCAGAAACAGCCGCCGCCAAAAGTAGCTTTCTCCATTGCCCTCACCCTGATTTCAATTCAGATGGCCCTGCCCCAAAGCCATTGTTGCCTGTTCCCTGAACCAATGCAAGCCGTGCGTGGGCACGGCTGTCGGTCCCTACGCAGTCGCCGCCTTCTTGAGCAGGGCGATCTGGCCGGCGTGGTAAAGGGCGTGCTGGACAGTGCCGTGAAGCATGAAATACACGCTGTATCCCGGGCCAGGGATGACCTCCGCGAGCTGGCGGTCGGTAAGCCGCATCAGGACTCGCTGAAGTTCCTCGTGGCCGCGGTCGAGAGCCGCGAGCGCCTGCTTCCAGGCGCCTTCGCTCGGCTCGCCTACAGCAGGCCAATCCTGCTCCGGCGGAAGGTCACCAATCACCTCGCCCGAAAGCCGACGCCGCACAACCGACTCCCAAACGCCGACGTGCAACACGATCTCCCATATGCTGTGCGCGGAAGCAATCGGGCGGCCTGCGGCCGCCTCCGCCGTGATGCCTTTGAGAATCTCGTTGAGAGCTGGGCCGTGCCAAGCCTCTCCCTCATGCGCCCGGTGCAACTGATCCGCGATTCTTTCGATTTCGGTCATGGGTGCCTCCGCAAAGATTGGATTATACTGCTTCCGCTTTGGTCATCCCTCTTCGATTTCCGGTCGGCAAGCTTCCTCCCAGGGTCCTCGAATCCCTTCTTGCCGCATGTCCGGTTCCCCGGAGCTCGCGGGTGGTGCTCGGGCCGCGCTTTGGCGAAGACGCGGCCGTGATCGACATGGGGGCGAAGTACCTCGTCGCCAAAACCGATCCCATCACCTTCACGGCGGAGCGCATCGGCTGGTACGCCGTCAACATCAATGCCAACGACATCGCCACCCTCGGCGCGCGGCCACGCTGGTTCCTAGCCACGCTGCTGCTCCCCGAGACACGCACGACGCGCGCTCTCGCGCAAAGCATCTTCCGCGACGTCCTGCGGGCCTGCCGCTCCCTGGGCATCACACTTTGCGGCGGCCACACGGAAATCACCGCAGGACTCGAGAGGCCCCTCGTCGTCGGCCTGATGCTCGGCGAAGTGGAAAAGCCGCGATTGGTGCGGAAAGAATCCCAACGCCCCGGAGACCTGGTCCTGCTCACCAAGGGAGTTGCACTAGAGGGTACGGCGATCCTAGCCCGCGAAAGAGCGCGGCGCCTCGAGGCGAAACTCGGCAAACCGCTGATTCGTCGCGCCCGGCGGCTGCTCTTCCGCCCCGGGATCAGCGTCGTGCCCGACGCCCTGCTGGCATTGCGGCACGGAGAGATCCACGCCATGCACGACCCCACGGAGGGTGGGCTGCTCTCGGGCCTTTACGAACTCGCGCGCGCCGGCGGTGTGGGGCTGCGGATCTGGTTGGCCAAAGTTCCGGTCCTTCCCGAGACGCAGGCCTTCAGCCGCGTCCTGGGATTTAACCCGTTCGCCCTGATCGCCTCCGGCGCGCTGTTGGTCGTCTCGAGCGCGCGGACGGCAGGGAGCATCCTGGCGGCTCTCGGGCGCGCGGGAATCTCCGCGGCGATCATCGGGGAAGTCCGCCGCACCTCGGAGGGAATCCGCCTGCTGGAACCGGGCGGCGCCCGGCTGCGGCCCCTTACCGTTCCCGCCCGCGACGAGATCGCGCGGCTCCTTGGCGCCGACTAGAGGAAGCCACACGACGCGATTCGCGGAGCCGTCATCGAGTTCGGTAGAGAGGCTGACGGAGTTTTTCGGCCCCGCAAATCTGACTTGCATCACGCTGCGCGGAGGCGCGTTCAAACTTTCACTTGCGGGCGATTGGATTAAATCTTCGCTTGTGGTATAGTGCCGCTTTCGAGCGGGACAATTCTCAGAGGATCAGTCGCCCTCTTCGGTAAGCTTCATCAGAAAAGAGCACGGAGAAGACTTCGGAAAAAGGTCGCGGGAGTCAGAGACCGTTAGCGTCGACTCTGAGAAGAAGCTTTTCCCGTCGGGCGCAAGGCAGGGCCGTCCCGCAAAACGAAATCTTCCACTCCCAGATCGACGCCATGAATGCCTGGCACGAAGTTCTGAATCTCCTCAAAGGCAAGATTAACACCCAGAGTTACCAGACGTGGCTGCGCCCCACCCGTTACAGCCACGTGGCGGGTGATACACTCGTCATCCGCGTACCTAATCCCGAGTTCCAGGATTGGATTCAGGAACACTACGCACCGCTTATCCGGGAGGCTCTCGACCGGCTGAAACTGGGCGTTCACCAGGTCTCTTACGTGTTCGAGGAAAACGCGGAACGGAAGGGGCCGGAGAATGGTGAGGCGAAGGCTGTGCAAGGGAAGCTCGATTTCGACTCCATCGAGAACCAACTCAACCCCCGATACACGTTCGAAAGTTTTGTGGTCGGCTCCTGCAATCAGTTCGCTCACGCCGCGGCGCGGGCCGTGGCCGAGGCTCCATCAAAGTCTTACAATCCTCTGTTCCTTTACGGAGGCGTGGGCCTGGGGAAGACCCACCTCATGCAGGCCGTCGGCCACCTGATCAAGAAGAACTGGAAGGCTATGCGGCTCGCCTATGTTTCCTCAGAACGCTTCACCAATGAGGTCATCAACTCTCTCCGTTACGACCGCATGGTCTCCTTCCGTGAGAAATACCGGAACGTGGACATCCTACTCATGGACGACATTGAGTTCATCGGCGGCAAGGAGCGCACGCAGGAGGAATTCTTCCACACCTTCAACACACTCTATGAGGCCCAGAAGCAGGTCGTCATTTCGAGTGACTGCCCGCCGAAGGAAATCTTAGGCCTTGAGGAACGCCTCCGTTCGCGCTTCGCGTGGGGACTGACCGCGGACCTGCAACCGCCAGACCTCGAGACGCGCATGGCAATCCTCGCCAAGAAAGCGGAAGCGCAAGGAATCTGTTTGCCGAACAATGTGGCCGCGTTCGTCGCTTCCAAGATCAAGTCGAGTATTCGTGACCTGGAAGGGGCACTGACGCGCTTGACCGCCTACTCCTCCCTGACTGGCGAGGAGGTTTCCCTCGCTATGGCTCAGCAACACCTAAAGAATCTCGTGGATATGGATGAGCGCCACGTCTCGATCGAAAACATCCAGAGAGTTGTGTGCCAGGAATTTGGGCTGAGCCTCTCACAACTGAAGGCCAAGAACAATAGCCGTCCCGTTGCCTATCCAAGGCAAATTGCCATGTATCTCGCCAAGGAACTCACTTCTGCTTCGCTTCCGCATATTGGCAGGGAGTTCGGAGGCAAGCATCACACAACTGTCTTACATTCTGTCACCAAGATCACTGAGTTGCGCAAGATAGACCGGGATTTAAACAGCCTTATCAACAAGCTAAGTGATAGCCTAAATTAGGCTTAGCGGCTTTCTCGACCCTTTACACCAATGAGTAGTTTGTGGATTTAGAGCCCCGCGCAAACGTTCGACAGAGAATCACAGATTGGGCTTTGTACTCCACAGCCTTGCGGGCTGTAAGTAGCTTTGCCAACTTTAGCTTGCACATTTTCCACAAATCCACAAGCTCTACTGCTAGAATAGAGTTTACAGGATTTTACCCCTATGGAATTCTCCGCTAAGAAGTCAGAACTCCTTCGGGAACTGAACCTGACCCAAGGGGTTGTTGAAAAGAAAACGACCATTCCCATTCTCTCTAATCTCCTTCTGGAATTTGAGGGTTCGACTCTCAAGATCAGTGCGACGGATCTCGAGCTTGGGCTCTGCTGCACTTGCCCCGTGAAGGTGAAAAAGGAGGGTGCGGGAACTGTTCCGGCGAAACGGCTTTTGGAAATTGTGCGTTCTCTGCCGGAAGCCGAAGTGCGCTTCAAGGTTCTGGAGAACCACTGGGTGCAGGTGGACTGCGAGCGGTGTTCGTTTAAGTTGGTGGGAATGGCCCGGGACAATTTTCCTGTGCTGCCGGTGATGCCGAAAGCCATGGCCACGCTTCCTGCTAGCGTTCTCTCCACGCTGATCCAAAAGACTATCTTCGCCATCTCCAATGAAGAATCCCGCTACACCTTAAATGGCGCGTTGCTCCTATTGAAGCCGGAAAGTGTTTCGATGGTAGCCACCGACGGTCATCGCTTGGCGCTGGTCGACCGCGAAACGAAAGTAGCTGGAATCTCTAATGAACTCCGTGCCTTGATCCCCAAGAAAGCCATGGGTGAACTGCAGCGGTTGCTGAGTGAGAGCAGCGAAGATGCGGCCGTGGAGTTCTCGAAGGACGAGAGCCACCTCTTCTTCTCGGTGGGTGAGCGCGCGCTGATCTCGAGGATGCTCACGGGACAATTCCCGAACTACGAGGCCGTTTTGCCGCGCGAGAACAACCGCATCGTCGAGTTGGACAAGGATCTGGTAACTGCGGCAGTCCGTCGCGTTGCCCTCTTGGCGGACGAGCGCTCGCGGGCGATCCGCGTCCACGTGGAGAAGGATCAGTTTGAGGTCTTCTCCTCCAGTGGTGAGTACGGTGAGGCGCATGAGACGCTCGATGCCCAGTACCAAGGTGAGCCCCTCCAAATCGGGTTTAACTACCAATACCTACTAGATTTTCTCAATGTTATTGGGGACGGCGGCAAGGTGCGGTTCGAGCTCAAGGATGAGCAAAGCGCTGGCCAACTCCGCCCAGGCGGTGAGGAACCGTACCGATATCGTTACATCATCATGCCCATGCGGATTTAAAGGCTCTTCTATGGTAGTTGACTGGCTCTTGTGGTCACCGGAAGAGGCAAGGTGAGTTCCAAGAACTAGGTGGCCAAGGGGTGGAAGTTCTGAAAGGTATCAAGAGTAATTGGGGTTGTGAGGAACACTTGGGCCGGCAGGGGATTAGCTTCTCTGTCGGTCTTTTCATGTAAGGCGGCTGAGGCAGCGAGGGCAGGAGGCAAGTGGCCAAAGAGAAGGTGGCGAACAACGAGGCATCTGGAACCTATGATGCCGAGAGCATCAAAGTCCTCGGTGATCTCGAAGCTGTCCGCAAGCGCCCGGCGATGTACATCGGCTCAACTGGACAGATGGGGCTGCACCACCTGGTCTGGGAAGTCGTCGACAACTCTGTCGACGAGGCGCTGGCGGGATATTGTGACCGCGTCGACGTCACGGTCCATACGGACAACTCTGTGACGGTGGTGGACAACGGCCGCGGCATCCCCGTGGACACGCACAGGGAAGAGGGGAAGTCCGCGGCGGAAGTCGTCATGACGGTGCTGCATGCCGGCGGCAAGTTCGACACCAAGAGCTACAAAGTCTCCGGCGGCCTGCATGGTGTTGGAGTCTCTGTGGTCAACGCGCTCTCCGAGTGGCTCGACCTCGAAATTTGGCGCGACGGTTACACTTGGGAGCAGTCCTACGAGCGCGGCAAGCCGCTTGAGCCCCTTAAAAAGCGCGGCAAGACGGAGCGGCGCGGGACCAAGGTTACTTTCCTGCCCGACGCCAAGATTCTCGATAGCATCGAATTCAACTACGACACACTTGCCCAGCGACTCCGCGAACTCTCGTTTTTGAACAAGGGCCTGACGATCCGCCTCAAGGACGAGCGCAGCAACAAGCAGGCGGAGTTCCACTACACCGGGGGCATCGCCGAATTCATCAAGCACCTCAACAAGAACAAGGACGTGCTGCACTCCCAGCCCATCTATGCCGAGGCCGACCGCGAAGACGTCCACATGGAATTCGCCCTCCAGTACAACGACACGTATGCCGAGACCGTCTTCTCTTTCGCCAACAACATCAACACTGTGGACGGCGGCACGCACCTCTCGGGCTTCCGCTCGGCGCTGACGCGCGCCATCAACCAGTTCGGACAGAATCAGGCGCTCTTCAAGGATGTGAAGGAAAACCTCCAGGGCGAGGACGTGCGCGAGGGCCTGGTGGCCGTCATCAGCGTCAAGCTCCCGCAGCCGCAGTTCGAAGGCCAGACCAAAGGCAAGCTCAACAGCGATATTCAGAGCACGGTCGCGAGTTTTGTGTACGAGAAGTTGATGGAGGCGTTCGAGAAAAATCCCACGGTAGGCCGCAAGATTTGCGGGAAGGCCATCGACGCCTCACGCGCCCGCGAGGCGGCGCGCAAGGCCCGCGAACTTACCCGCCGGAAAGGCGCGCTGGATTCCGGCGGGCTGCCCGGCAAGCTGGCAGATTGCCAGGAGAGAGATCCCCAGCGCTGCGAGCTCTTCCTGGTCGAGGGTGATTCAGCAGGGGGCAGCGCCAAACAGGGCCGCGACCGGCGCTATCAGGCCATCCTGCCGCTGCGCGGCAAGATCCTCAACGTCGAGAAGGCGCGGCCGGACAAGATGCTGTCCCACGAGGAAATCCGCGCCCTCATCACTGCGCTCGGGACGGGCATCGGCAAGGACGACTTCGACGTTGCGAAGCTCCGCTACGGCAAGGTCATCATCATGACCGACGCCGACGTGGACGGCTCGCACATCCGCACGCTGCTGCTGACGTTCTTCTACCGCCAGATGCGTGAGCTCGTCGAACGCGGGCACGTCTTTATTGCCCAGCCGCCGCTTTATCTCATCAAGAAGGGGAAGCGCGTCCAATACATCCACGACGAAAAAGAGTTCCGCCGCGAAGTCATGCGCCGCGCCACGGAAGACCACGCGGTCGAAATTAAGGACGGTGCGGAGAAAAAGCGCCTGGAGGGCGGCGAACTGACCAATTTCCTGATGGCGCTGGCTGAGTACGTCGAGCTCTTCGCGAAGCTGGAGAAGCGCCTGGGTGACGCGCGACCCGTAAAAGCCATGCTCGAGGTCGAGCTGGGCAAGAAGATGGAGCTGGAAGACACGAAAAAACTCGACCCCATCGGGCAGGAACTCAAATCCCAGGGATTCAAGACCACCGTCAATCTCGACGAGGAGCACAACCTCTACACCCTCACCTTCGCGAACGAAACCCTGGGCGAGCGCGTCATCGATTGGGAGCAGGTCTCAAGCGCGGATTACCGCCGCCTGCTCGATTTGCACCGGCGCGTCCGCAATTTCGATAAGCCCCCGTTTTCGGTTTCGGCGAACGGCAGCCAGATCACCATCGAGACGCGCGATCAACTGCTCGAGCACGTGATGGCCGTGGGCAAGAAGGCGTTCACCGTGCAGCGCTTCAAGGGCTTGGGCGAGATGAATCCCACGCAGCTCTGGGAAACCACCATGGACGCCGAGCAGCGCACCCTGCTGCAGGTCCGGGTCGAAGACCAGGTCGAGGCCGATTCGATCTTCACCGTACTAATGGGCGACGCCGTCGAGCCCCGCCGCCAGTTCATCCAGGAAAACGCCCTTGAGGTGAAGAACCTCGATATTTAGACGGTCGGGCATCACGGGAAATGGCTGCTAAGCGCAACAAAGCCCGTCGGCGCCCGCTTCGGCGGGCTGAAAAGGCCCGATGGCTCGCTGACTTATCTGCGATTGGCATGTGGGCTGATCGAGACGATATGAAGGATCTTCACGCTTGGCTCCAGAAGATTCGCGCGCCGCGGTACCCGAACGATGGCGGGACTTTGTTTGAGCCCCTTCCTAAAGAAGTCGAGGCCAGAACGAAAGTCGCGATGAGCGACGAGGAAGTAACGCATGGGTGAGCAAGAGCTAATCAAGCCGACGCGGGAAATCCCGGTCAACATTGAAGATGAAATGCGCTCGTCGTATCTCGACTACGCGATGAGCGTGATCATCGGGCGCGCGCTGCCCGACGGCCGCGACGGCCTCAAGCCTGTGCACCGGCGGATCCTCTATGCGATGTACAAGGAGGGCAACACCAGCGACAAACGCTACATCAAGTGCGCGGGCGTGGTCGGCGAAGTCATCAAGAAGTATCACCCCCACGGCGACGCGGCCGTCTACGACACGTTGGTGCGCATGGCGCAGGACTTCAACATGCGCTATCCGCTCATCGACGGCCAGGGGAACTTCGGCTCGGTGGATGGCGACCCCGCGGCGGCCTATCGGTACACCGAGTGCCGGCTCTCGCGCCTGGCGGAAGAACTGCTCGCCGACATCGAGAAGGAAACGGTCGATTTCGTCCCCAATTTCGACGAATCCACCGAAGAGCCGACCGTCCTCCCCACCAAGGTCCCGAACCTGCTCATCAACGGCTCGGACGGCATCGCCGTCGGCATGGCCACCAAGATTCCGCCGCACAACCTCACGGAAATCATCGATGCGGCGATCCTCCTGATCAACAAACCCAGCTCCTCGCTCGATGAGGTGCTCTCGCTCGTGCCCGGGCCGGATTTTCCCACCGGCGCCTACATCTACGGACGCAGTGGCATCAAGGCCGCCTACGAGACGGGCCGTGGCCAGTTCACCATGCGCGCTAAGGCGGCCATCGAGCGGCCCACGAAAGAGAAACAGCAGATCGTCATCACCGAGATTCCCTTCCAGGTGAACAAGGCCAGGACCATCGAGCGCATCGCGCAGCTCGTGCAGGATAAGAAAATCGAGGGGATCGCGGACATCCGCGACGAGAGCGACCGCGAAGGCATGCGCATCGTCGTGGAGCTGAAGCGCGGCGAGCCGCCGGAAGTCGTCCTCAACAACCTCTACAAGCATACGCAGCTTCAGGAAACCTTCGGCATGATCATGCTGGCCATCGTCAACGGCCAGCCGCGCACGCTCTCGCTCGTCGAAGTCATCCAGCTCTTCATCGACCACCGGGTCAACGTGGTTCGCCGGCGCACTGCCTACCTTCTCCGCAAGGCGCAGGAGCGCGCGCATATCCTGGAAGGCTTCCTCAAGGCACTCCAACACCTCGACGCCATCATCAAGCTGATCCGCGCCTCGACGACCCCGAAGGACGCGCGTGAAGGCTTGATGGCGCGCTTCGACTTTACCGAGCGCCAGGCGCAGGCCATCCTCGAGCTGCAGTTGCAGCGCCTGACCGCGCTCGAGCGCGAGAAGATCCAGCAGGAGTACGACGAGCTGCAGAAGAAGATCGCCGAGTACAAGGAAATCCTGGCGAGTGACAGGGCCCTGAAGCGCGTCATCGTCGACGAACTGAAGCAGGTGCAGAAGGAATACGGCGACCTGCGGCGCACGGAGATCATCGAGGAGCAGGCGGAGATCAAGCTCGAAGACCTCATCGTCGACGAAGACGTGGTTATCACGCTCTCGCACGCCGGCTACGCCAAGCGGACGCCGCTCTCCACCTACCGGCAGCAGGGGCGGGGCGGCAAGGGCCGCATCGGCATGAAGACGCGTGAGGAGGACTTCGTCGAGCACCTCTTCATTGCCTCCACGCACAGCTACATCCTGGTCTTCACCGACACCGGGCGCGTCCACTGGCTGAAGGTTTACGAGATCCCGGACGTGGGCGCTGCGGGCCGCGGCAAGAACATCGTGAACCTCGTCAACCTCGCCGCGGGCGAGAAAGTCGCCGCCGTTGTGGCGGTGCGGCAATTGCCCGATGAGCCCAAGGACGTGACGGTGGAAGGCGAAACCTTTGCGGCCGAAGGGTACGTGATGCTCGCCACGCGCCACGGGCTGATCAAGAAGTCGCGCCTCGCCGAATTTTCGAATCCCATGTCGCGCGGCATCATCGCCATGAGCATCGAGGAAGGTGACGAGCTGATCGCCGGCAAGCTGACCAGCGGCCACGACACGATTTTCCTCGCCACCCATGAAGGCATGGCCATCCGCTTCCCCGAGACCGACGTGCGCGACATGGGTCGCCAGGCTTACGGCGTCTACGCCATGGACCTCGATAAGGACGACTACATCGTGGGCATGGAAATCGTGGGCGAGAAAGAACTGATCCTCTCCGTCACCGAGAAGGGCTACGGCAAGCGCACGCCCATCACCGCATATCGCCTGCAATCGCGCGCCGGCAAGGGCGTCATCAACGTGAAAACCGTTGAGCGCAACGGCAAGGTCGTGGGCGTGCTGAGCGTCTCGGAAGAGTCCGAAGTCATGCTGATCTCTCAGCAGGGCAAGATCGCCCGGCTCGATTCGAGCAAAATCCGCGAGTCCGGCCGCTCGGCGCAGGGCGTGCGACTCATTGCGCTCGAGGGCGATGATGCGGTTGCCGCCGTCTGCCTGGTGCGCAGCGAGACCAACGGCGGGGCCGCGCAGCCAACGCTGATTCAGTAGCACCACCCTTCCGGCCGGCCATGGGTTGTAGCAGGGGCGCAGGATGCTGCGCCCCCACTTGTTCTAGGTGATTTCGGCGCGCTATGCTAGCTGTTCCGGGCGAGATCGAATGACCGAACTTGAATCAAAAGAGCGGCGCCTTGATGAAGCGCTGGGGAAGGTTCCCTCACTGATCGTCGCCTATTCGGGCGGGGTGGACTCGGCGTACTTGGCCTACGCGGCGCATCGCGCGCTGGGCGATCGGATGCTCGCCGTGACGGCGCTGAGTGCGAGCTACTCCGAGCGCGACCGGCGCGAGGCGGAGGCCTGCGTGGCGCGCTTCCAGCTTCCCCATGAGTTCATCGAAACCGACGAGCTTGCGAATCCCGCCTACCGCGCCAACAATCCCGACCGCTGCTACTTCTGCAAGGACGAGTT
>Ga0315280_10008901_pt1 | contig 13051 bp, 3 predicted proteins | sample YL17G06_40_MG_FD_203697 | JGI IMG/M metagenome (GOLD analysis project Ga0315280, IMG submission 203697) | Sediment microbial communities from Yellowstone Lake, YNP, Wyoming, USA - YL17G06_40 | ecosystem: Environmental > Aquatic > Freshwater > Lake > Sediment | place: USA: Wyoming | collected...
CCTAAAAACATTGCCATCTTTATCTTTAACACAAAAGGTGGAAGTGCTTTTGTGGAGATCCATCCCCACGAACAGTTTATTATTAATGGCCATAGCTTTTGCGATTAATTAGTGTTTATCGAATATTTGTTCGACCTTTAACTTAATTCTATCGCAAAAGCTCCTAAAGGTTTTATAGTATTATGAAAATTAAAAATTTCCATGATCGTCTAAAAGAAAAAATGGATAATTTAGTTCATTTAATTTACACCGAAAAAAAAATTTCCCAAAGAGGAAATTTATGGTGTAACCTCACAATTACGTCGAGCGGCACTTTCAATAATTTTAAATTATATTGAAGGATATGCCAGATTTAAAAATAAAGTTAATAAAAATTTTCTAGAAATATCTTACGGATCACTGCAAGAAACTAAATATTTGCTTAGTTTTTGTGTAGCCGAGGAATATTTAACAAAAGAAAAATATTTAAAAATTTCAAAACTAGCTGATGAGGTAGGCGCTATGTTATGGGGTACAATGAAAAACCTGTAACTCATATCATGTATCATTTATGTTACAGGATGTGGGATACAGGTTACAGGATGTGGGATACAGAAACTAGGAAAATTTAAAACTCTGACTAGTAGTGTCACCATAGGCAATTTTCATAAAGCTGGTATCTCCTTTTCTTCTTAAAATATTGGCTAATTTTAGAGCAAATACCGCAGCATCATTTTCTATCATCCCCAATTTTTCTTTCAAGAGCCAGAATAAATAGCGACCTAAATATTTTACATTAAAATCCTCGTGCCAAAACTCGTCTAAATCCAAAGGACTCATCCTTAAAGTTAAATCTTGTTTAAACATTGAAGCAACTCTTGCTTCTTTTTTTAATAAATCCAAACTATTATTCTCTGCCAGTAAAATCAAAGCGGCAAGAACGGTTATTAATTTTTGATTATTTATGGCTAAATTTAATTTGTTAATAATCTGGCCAACACCGTTATTAGTCTTTTCTGCCAAAGTCTTTTCTTCTCCTTCAAGATTAGCAAATTTATTTAAGGTCTGATAATAAATTTTTATTAAATTTTGATTAAGATCGGTTGCTAAAGATGATGTTGTTTCTAATTTTTCAAATTTTATCTTTCTTCTTTTGGTGTAAGGGATAATATACCAATCCTCCATCGGCAATTTTTCAAAACTCTGGGGAAAATTCTTTAGACGAAAATAAAGATCAAGAAGTTTTGCCACCAACTCTTTATCTTGATCAGTTAAATTTTGAAAATTTCTTGATTGATTAAAATATTGAACCCGATCGAAATCAAGACCCTTCTCAATAAGGCCGGCTTTGATAAAATCTTGGAGCCAATTAGCAACCGTTGGCTCTACGGATTTCTCATCCAAAATAATTTTATTAACTCCAATTTTTTGTTGATTAGCAAATAGAGCTTTTTCTAATTCAGTTTTAAAAGTTTGGCCCTCACCAAATAATTGATTAATCATTCGGTCATTCAAATTTTCTTTATTTTCATCAAATTCTGAAGCTAAAACATCTTTAACATTATTTTTAAATAAATCCAGGGCTTCATCTTTTTCATTAATATCAATATAAGAAAGGTCGCGGGGCGTCAAAATCCCCAAGTTAATTTCCTCTAATTCAGTTAAAATCTTCTCAATATCTATTTGATTATCTTTTAAAGTATTTTTTATCTCTTCTTTCATTGCTCCTTCAATTTTTTCCAAATATAAAACACCGGCTGTAATAATTATTTCTTTCGCTAAACTTTCACTAACTTGTAAAATTTCTTTTACTTCATTGATAGCGTCTGTGAAATAAAAGCTATAATTAGAGAAAAAATATTGTTGCAAAGTTAAAGCTAAACTTTCTCCTTTGTCTTCAGGCAAATTGAACTTTTTTAAAATAATTTTTATTTCTCGATCATCACCGAAAAGCATAGGTTTTAAATAATATTTTATTTAAAGAAATTAAGTTTCTTCACTTGTTTCTGTTAATTCTATTTTTCCCTCATCTTTTTTAGCTCTTTTCCTTCCACGAAATAAGGCCGCATTATCCAAACGACTCAAGGGGGTATTTTGTTTGGCTTTGGTAGTCAGATGGTCAATTAAATCTTCAAATTTTTCTTTTTCTTTTATCCCAAAAGCTCTTAAAGCAGCCTCGCCTTCGTCTTCAAGTCGAGCAACCACCGCTAACAATTCATTAGCCCACTTTTTTTGAAAATCCTTGCCGTCAGACATTGTTGACAAAGATTTTTCTAATCGTTGGGCATCCCCAAAATTAATAATATAACGGATTAATAAACTTTTTTGCGCATCATTTAACTGTTCAGGATTAACATTAGCGATTAATTGAATGGAGTCATCTCTATTTAAAATATCTTCTAATAACTTACTATTTTTAATCTTGCCTTTTTCATCTATACCAAAGATTTTAAAAAGTTCATTCTTCTTTTCAGCGGCATAAAAATGACGACCAATGACTTTCATTAAATCATCTAAACGATCCCTTCCTCCCCCTTCAGAGAGATCAGCTTTCATTTCTTCAAATTTAGTATCATCTAATTTCAAAATGTCATTTAAATAATTAACTAAAAACTCACCACTGCCTTCACCAAGTTTTTTCTTATGTTCAGCACTTTTACTCGCTGTCTTTATTAATTGGTCTGGGGTTATTCCCACCAAGGCCGCATAAGCGGTCCTTCCGCCCTGACTGGTGAAACTTCCAGACTCTAAGTCATGAGCATTTAATCTTCCATCCTTAAATGCCGCAGTTAATTGTTTAATTATTCCTTCTAATTCAAGCAACTCGCCGGTTTTACGGTCACGGGTAAATTGAGTACTATACTGAGGAAATTTCTCTGCCACAACATGATCATAATAAGACATGGTTTTCTTATCAGCCCCCAGATTATCTAAAAGTATCTTGGTTTTTCCGATATCCGTAGAAGGATAATAACCTTTTTCTAAACGATGTAAAATAGCGGCTTGACGTTTAAAAGCCGGGGCGGAGATATCATCAGAAATTTTAATCACCTCAGAAATATCTAAATTCTTCATCCCGTCTTTTTCCTTCATAATCTCAGCATATTTATAATTTTCTGCGCGGTCTTTATATCTTTCACTTTCGCTTAATTGGTGTTTTCCTTGCCAATTAAGAAATTTTGCTCCCAGGATACCACCAGGTGCCAAGCCCCAAGCCAATGGCCCAAGCCCAATCGCCGCTCCAGCAGCGACACCTGTTGTTGCCGCTTGAACGACCTTGCCTAATCTTCTTGAATTAGCTGCCCGAGACTCCAACTCCTCAGCCTTTTCTGTCTCACCTTTATCTCTAAATTTACTAGCTAAACCTATTTGGGCCTCAGCTTTTTTATCCCAATACATCCTGGAAATCATCAAAGGTGAAATAATTGGTTTGCCCTCGGCAAGTCTTGCTTGAACTTCTCTAGCTTTAACTGCTCTATCTTGTAATTCATCAGCTTCTCTTGTTAAGATACTGGCTCTCCCTGCCTCTCCTCTCTTTTTTAATTCCTCTGCCCGTGTTCTTAAAGTTTTAACTCTCTCTTCTAAAGGCTCTGGCGCTTCAAACTTTTCAGCGGCTTTTTCTCGTAATTTTTCTGACACTCCTCTAATTGGTGCAGTTACTCCCCTTCTAATCCCCCCTTCTAAAGCTAAAAGTTTTGCTCCGCCAGCCGCAGCTTTTTGCTTTCTTAAATCTTCTCGCATACCGGTGTAAGCTTTTATTCTCTCTCTCGCCCATCTCATCGGGGTTGGCCCTATCTTACCAGTGAGGATGCCAGTGCCAGTGCTTTGAATTTTCGCCAGTCCTTTACCAGCAATACTGCCAGTTAAGCCCCCAGCTTCTTGAGCAATTATTAAACCAGCCAGCAATAAGGCAATTGACGTTATAAAAGAAAGCATATTTGTCGGTGTTAGTGCTTCAGAAGCAAATGATTGAGGAGCTTCAGTTCCGGGGGTCTTACCTTGTAAGATGTCTTCTTCAGAAATAGTATATCCTCCTTGTCCAGTAATAGTAACATTTAAACCCCCAGAGGCAGCAGCTAATGACAACCAGAGAAAAAAAGCTAAAAGTGGTCCGACTACTAATTGTTTGGTAAAATAATCCCACCAACGGCTGGCATATTGTTGACCGCCAGGAAAAGATGACAAGAAAAAAGCCAAGGGGGATAAAGTTACAAGTAACCAAAGATAAACTATTCTAGCAATGAGGACTAATAAAAAAATTAAAACAACCACACTGGCGACAATAAGTAAAAGTAAACCGATTACTAAAGCGCCGGTAATATTCCAATCATCAACTGGTTGACCGCCGGCACCTGCCTGCGCCAGCTCCAGGGTTTTGGTTAATTTCAACATTTCAACTAAATTATAGCCAGCATTTCTGAAAGCATTAACAAAAGTCAACATAATTACTTGGGCAAAATCAATTAAAAACCCACAGATGGTTTTGGAAAAATTAATCAGCAGTGCCATGATAATTAGCTTTTTTAATAAATTTTTGTAACTATAAGTTTGGATTCTTAAAACTGTGGCAAAGGCAATTACCAAAAGCACAATCACAAAAAACATATTACTGACATCTCTCACCAACATCCAACCTTTCTCCACCACTGGGGCGCCAATAAAATCATTATATTTTGCTATCTCCATCAAAAAACTGATCAGCATGTTTAATAACTTACCGAAGACAACAATCAAAGTCAGACAAAGCCAATTAATAATTCCTCGGACAGCATCACCCACTGTAGCATTAGCGGGTTGATAAAATAAAAAGATTCCCGCGATGACCATCAATAAAATAACAGCAATCTGCTTTTGGCGGGAATTAAAATAATAATGGGCTTCAATTTTTTTCAACTGCCAAAGGATTTTTTTGAAAAAATTAAAAAAGTAAGCAAAGATTGCTTGATAGATAATAAATATTTGTTTATATAAAGCCATTGTCTATTTTTACTGATTATATTATAACACAATAACTAACTTATGCCTATTTGTCACTTCTCCATTCCGTCTCGCTTTGCGGGACTTCAGTCGAAATGACAGAAAGGTATTTTCAGACAGCAGTGATTAAAAATTTATGTAGTGCCGTCATAAATACAATAGAGTCGTAAGGACGCGCCACTATAAGCGGGATCACAATAAGGATTCATTCTACAATCAACTGACCAATTAACTGAAGTAGTACCACATATAGTTCCATTCAACCCCCAATTACCAATTCCGTAAATATCTCCTTCGCATGCTTGACCCCCTCCTTGTGCTGTCCAATAATAACAAGAACTAAGTTGTTGCCAAGACGGATCTGATTGATAAGCAGTTCCATTGGGGCAGGTATTAGTCCAAATTCGGGAATTTTCTGGATCTACTGGATCTTCATCTATTATTAAGTTACCATTCTCATCATGATTAATATATTTATCTTGTAATAATGTAATGCCAGCCCCAGACCCACTCCCAGCAAATGTTCCAATATTATCACCAGTAGTATCAATTAGAGATCTTAACGTCGGTACAGTGAATCTCTCAATCGCATCATTTTCATCATTGTTTACATAGGGCGGATCTTCTGCTGAAGATACCCAAGCAACCCAATCACCATGTTTAACCATTGAAGAATTATTAGCTAAATATTCACAAAGCCAATCACCGCTACGAAGTCCATTTGTACAAATACTTGGATCGCAACCCAGGATATTCGCTTCATAAAATAAACTGCCTGCAAATTGTTCACTAGTAACGAAAACATTCGCTTGAGTAACGTTAACAGTGTCATAACACTGAATGTCTCCGCTTGGCCCAGTAACAGTCAGGGTGTAATTAGTTGAAGTTGTCGGAGAAACAGTGGTACTACCACCCGCAATCGGCGTGGCATTGATATTGCCTGGATTAATAACCGCGCTAGTCGCATCTGGATAATTATAAGTTATCCAGTTTAAAATTGATGACTGCCCGGGAACAATCGTATCGGGAACAGCCGTCAGGGTGCAATATGGCGTTGTCGGCAAATTAACAGTGACGTAAGTCGAACAAGTGACTGGTCCACCGCCAGGTCCATTAACTGTCAGGGTGTAATTAGTTGAAGTTGTCGGAGAAACAGTGGTACTACCACCCGCAATCGGCGTGGCATTGATATTGCCTGGATTAATCGTCCCACTGGTAGCATCAGTAGTGCTCCAAGTCAAAGTTGCAGATTCGCCAATAGTAATTGTGGTTGGATCAGCCGTCAAAGTACAAGTAGGAGGATTTACCAATGGAGTATCATAGATACAATAGAATCTATTTGAAGCACTACAAGAGTCTGTGTTCCAGAATGTCCAGTCGCCTGTAGAAGAATATGCCGCACCTATACCACCTGTATCTATATTAGAACCTATTGTCCAATTACCACCACAACTGCCGCCGCCCGCCAAAAGCCAAGTACCACTTTCGCCGGTATTAGTCCAAACATACTGTTCTTCTTCAAAAAAATTAGGTTCTCCTGGCAGTGGCAATTGCTCGTTGGTTTCAGTAACATTAATCCATGGCCCTGGCACATTAAAAGTAATGCCATTATTATCAGGTTCAGGGTCATCAAATTTTATATAACCAATTTTTCTACCATTTGGTAAAATTAAATCTCTTTCATTTAGATTTATGAATCTGTCAATCACATTGTTCTCTGGATCAACCGCCGAAATCCAAGCTCGGTATTGGCCTTGCTTGACATTTAGCTGACCATAAGCTAAGCCGCTACAAATTTGGTCAGCATTATTCACCCCCCCAAATGATCCTGGATTGTAAAAACCCGAAGTAACAAAAGCCGTTGCTTCTTCATTACTCTGGCTAACCATCCCTTCTTGAAGAACCCAAGTGACGCAAGCCGCCTCATCGCCATTAACTATTCGGGAAGTATCGTCTTCTATGCAATAACCTGGCCAGTGGCGAAAATCAGTAAATTTGGTTTTTTGATAAGTTGTTTCACCTGCCGCTCCTGCTATACCTGAAGACTTGTCGATAATCGTTGCCGGGGTATTGCCAATGCCATAACCAAAATAAAAGACTTTGACGCCATTGCCGTACTCAACCTTTTGATACCTTTCTTCGCAATCACCTTTTTGATTGCCGATCGACATCTCAATAATCGGTTGGGTAGCATCCCCATTATTATATAAAGCATCAAATGATACTTGATCTTCAATACAAACATTGGCTTGATTATAATACTGTTGATTATCTTCCCAAGCAATATAAGGAAATGGTGAATCTGTTGCCGCATAGCCCCGGGCTTTTGACTTTCTGCCAATTTCACAAACACCGCTGCCGCACTCTTCTTCTACATAATGACGAACGCCAGTTACTGGGTCGTATTGATCACAAGCGCTTTCCGGGGCTGTTGGGTCAGTGCAATGCAATCCTAATCCATCAATTCCTAAAACACAATTGCCATTACTAAAATATGGCTCAAGAGTTGGTGAATGATAGCCAGTGGCTGGATATAATTCAAGCTGTTCACCTACATCTTCACACGCCGCCGGACTTATCCCAGTTCCCACCATCACTACCAAACGCTTAATTACAATATCATTATTAAGTGGATCATAAACATCCAAGGCGGTCATTAAACCAATCGGATATTTATTAATCAAACTATAACCAGCATATTCTCGACCGCCCCAACTTGTATCTCGATTAATGTAATTGTCTTCTGTAAATATTTGCGGCGTACCTTGGGATAACCAATTAGCGCAATGCGCAATACTATTAGGGCTTGGGTCATATTTATTACACAAACTTAATTGATTACATAGATTTCGATAAGTATTAGAACCATAATCATAAACTGTTTCACTATCTTGGCACGCATACCACTCGCTACAGCCCCGATCTCTGATCACTTTGAGAATGGTATTGGTATCACAACCAGGATCACCAGCGGTACAGACAGAGGGATTAACCAAACCATTGTTCTGTTGTTCACTTGCTTGATAGGTTTCTTGACTGTTAAAAGTCATGGTGGTGGTAGCTTGGGAAGTATCATTAAAGAGCACGCAACCTTGGGTCAGAGAAGCTTGACCAGTACAAGTAGTCTTATCTAATCTTTCATTATTTAAATAATAATAAGGTTCAATGATTTTTAAGGAGAGGTCGTCAAAATAGATGCCGATTGGCGACCCACTAGGGTCGTATTCACCAAAATAAATTTTACAGGTGGTATTTTGATAAATAACGAACTGACCGCCATACTCCAAATAATCATCAGTGACATTAAATTGTTTTTCAATAAATTGATTACCGCCCCATTCATAAATATCAAAATAATTATCAGGGGAGATAAAATCAATTCCTGTCCCCTGACAATCTGCCATTTTGAAAATTACTTGACTGTGATCGGCCTCGGCAAATTTTGCTTTAATTGACAAACGATAAGTTTCACCAGCGGTTAAATAATATTCTTGATAAAAAGTATTAGGACTAACACCAGTGCCACTATAAACAGTTTTAACTGACTTAGAGCCACCAACCCCATTATTATTATAAGCGATTAATCCACCTCCTTCTAGATCATAATCGTCTGGAATATTATTATTATTCGCATCTTCCTCCATCCCCGGATTAGCAATCAGGTTTTCCGAAACCGAAGCATAAGGGTCAATGAACTTAGTACAGCCAGATTGCTCGCTTGGGCAGAGACCAGCCCAATCATCATAATTACTATTAGTGGCAGGATAGAGATTGTAGTCACTTGCGCCATAACAGGCAGTACTGGTGGCTTGTCTAAACCAACCAGTGGTTGGAGTAGTACCGACTATTTTGTTTTGCTGGTATTCACATAAGCGATCTCCAGGATTATAAAAATAATAAGAGCTATTTTCAGTATTTTTGTATTCGGTACAGAAAAGTTCTTCGTCTAAGCATAAGATATTATCATATTGCTCTGGGTCATTAATCAGATAAGTGGTTTGATAGCTTTCAATAGTATAAGGCGAAGTGGTGCGGTTAAGGGTCGGACTACCTAAGGCCTGACAGCCCTTCACTCCACTGCTACAGCTTTTGCCTTCATCGTTGACTAAGTAAATATAGCTATCAGCTGGAATAGTGATGTCATCAACCGTTGTTGAATTTTCTTGATTAAATTCTTCCTCAAAGGGTGAGTTAGAATTATGAGTATCAATCATTGCTTCACAACCCACGACTTCTTCTGAACAAAGACTGGTGAAGGAATGGAGGTAAGCTTTGTTATTATTAGAATCTTGATATTCCTGACAACCGAGCATCGCCCCAAGAAAGGTGCGATTGCCCGTGGTGCCATTTGAAAGGCCAGTCGGGTTATCAAAAGGATTATCGCAGGAGACTGGGGTTTGCCAGGAGTCTTTAATTAGATAAAGGTTGTTGTTTAATTCTTTAAGGATAATATTATCAACATAAAAATCACTACCGCTTGCCTCTACTACCAAACGATCATCGTCAGTTGAGATAGGATTTTCTAAGATAAACGACCCTAGGATAATTTGCTGCCATTCATCAGTAACCACGGCAGTGCCAAAGTCCAAGGTATAGGGCGGATTGGCTGGCGCCGCTGAATCAGTGATGTAAGATTTAATATTAACTGAGCCACTGCCAACTTTTTTGGCAATGATAATTAATTGATAATCTTTACCAACAATTAAATCTAAATTATCAGCAATAAAACTGTTGTCAGCCAAGGTTGAAATTAAATGAGAGGTGCCAACGCTTTTTATTGAATGCCCATAAAGATAAACTGATTCATTGCTAATCGTCCCAACAGACCAGCCTTGGGTGTCACCATCTTCAAAATCATCAGAAAAAACTGTCCGGATATTATTGGCGGTATTGCCGCGGTAGAGATGACAGCCAGCAGCTTGAGCTGAACAAGTCAGGCCTTCTTGCGGAATAGCATTGTAGAGAACACCACTGGTGGTTCTTCTGAAAGGATGACAATCAGTGGAGCTAGTAATGGTCCGGTCTTGTAAGCGAAAGTAATTTATCCCATTAATATCAAAAAACTCACGGCAGTTGGGGTCATTATCAGCCGGATTGCAAATTTGCTGATTTACTGAAGTATCATCACAAGTGGTGCTGACCGCCTGGGTATTTAAATCAAGGTTAGTACAGGGACCGAAATCAACAGAACTTTTTAACAGTTCCCAAGTCTTTAATTGGAAGCCGGTGGTATCAGAACCTTCCCAGGTGTAATAAGTAGCAACATTGGGATTATCTGGTAAAACACATTGCCTAAGATAAGTGTAATACTCTTTGCCTTCCCCACCTTGGGCGACTTCATCAAGGTTAGTGAATTCTTCACAGTTTAATTCAGTGGAACTGCAACTTTGGGCAGTTTCAGCAATTAAGTTTTGATTAGTATTTTGCGTTAAAGGATCTTCTAAGAGGTCAAAATAGGAAGCATCTTCAGTATAGGTTTGGTAACCCACGCACTCACTTGGACAGAAGTCTTCGGGCTTAGCCACTCCAGGGATAGTGGGGTTACCATTGACTGGGGTATAAGCCTGACAGCCAACTTCTTGAGCTTGGCAATACAGGGCATAACTTCCACAGCTATTATCACCACTTTGGACACAAGTATTAATATCTGCTCGCCAGAAATAACCAGCCAACTGACAAGCCGCTTGGGTGGTGTAAGAATAGAGCTTATGGGTATAGCCCTGGCAGTCATAATAATCAGGAGCTTTTTTAAGATAAGTTTGATTTACTTGTCCATATTCATAATAATTAGTCGGGGTTTGAGAATGTTCTAATTGGATATTGTCAAACCAAGCTTGACCGTCATTAAATGAACCCTCATCAAAATCAGCGGCCAATAAAACCCTAACTTCGAAAGGATAGCTTTCATTAGGATTGGCTAAAAAGGTTAAACTCATAAAATACCAGCCATTAATTTGTGGTGCCTCGGCTGATATATCACCTTTTACTTTTAATTGATCAGCTGGTCCTTGGTAAGCAGTTGAACCATAATAACTTATGATTTCACCGACTGCATTACCGTTTAGGTTTTGAATTATTAAAAGAGGAGTGGGCAAATTACCATTTTCCTCAATTGGTTTTGCCCAACCAGAAATGGTGTAATATTCATTAGGAAAAATTTTAATATTCGGTTCATTAAAAGGTTGGGGGCCGGTATCATTTTCTATCGCCATTGAATTGTTGATACCCTGATTTTCATAGGCAGCAATATTCAATGAATTCCACCCATCAGGCAAATTATTATTATCTTCATCTATTTCAAATCCCCCGTTGTAGATGAGGTTAGTGCCAGAAACGGTTCTGATGAACTGGCTACAGCCAGCACTTTGACTTTCGCAATCATCAACATTTCTATTAAAGTAAAGTCTTTGGTCGTCTTGCCAAGCCCAAGTGGTAGTGGTGATCTTTTCCTGGCTGGTCGCATACCACAAACAGCCAGCGCTATCAGGATTACAAGTGGCAAGACTTGCTTGAATAAAAGAGTTAGTGGAATTATCACTGGTATTAGTAAAGGTCTGGCAAGTGTCAAACTGGGCATCACAACTATCACCATTAAAGCGCCAGATGTTTTTTTCTTTGGTACAATAGCCAAAAGCGCCTTCTTCACAAGTGCCATCATCTTTTTCTTTAATACAAGAAAGAGCATCAACGCAGGATTGAGCCCGGGTACTGGCTTGAGAAGTTTCTAAAACCGCAGAATTAACATTAGCCTGGCATTGGGCTGCTGGGGCTTTTAATACCCAAGTAGGATCAACTAAATGATAAAAAGGGCTTGACTCATTATTAAAGTTAGTTATTACTTCCTGGAGAGTCACCTCAGTGCTTTGCTCATCAGCTTGAGCCGCGGCAATTTCCCAGCCCAAGGGAATGATTCTGGCTTGTCTTAGCTTCTGCAGATTGCCATAGCAGAGAGCGCTCTGCCAGCAATAATTCAAATCCTTGTTTTTGCTGTTGGCTGGACCAATAAAGGGCAGATTGCCATCCAGTAAACCTTGATTAATTGCTTCCTGAACAGATAAGTGGGGGTCATTATTCAGGGCGGTGTAAAAGCCAGTATTTAAAACACAGTTATTTAATTTATTGCCATAATTGGCTTCTGAGGTATTACAAGTAATAAAATCTTCTAATTGTTGAAAGTCTTGAATGGAATTAATGGTCGGAGTTAAAAGCCCAGCATAAGAAGCCGCCACTTGGGCTGGGGTATAACCACCAGAAAAATAACTGCCTTGACCGCCAGCGCCAGCTGGACCGCCAGCCCCGCCACCTTGATTAATAATATCAGCGACATTCCAAAAGCCTTGTTTAATAAAACGCTCGCTTAATTTAGCCAGAAGAGTGTTGGTGAATTGGGAAAGAAAGGGCGCAAAAATATTTTGACCTAAATAGCTGGCAGTTCTTTGGGCAGCGCTGCTTGCCCCCCAGTCAATATTCCATTTAGGAACTAAGCCTTTGGCTCCTTCCGCGATCAAGTCGCCAGCAGTTTTAATGCCTTTGGAAACATTAAACTTGACAGCTAGCCAATCTGATTTAACTCTTTCAATCTCCGCCTCTTTTTCTTTCTTAGCTTTTTCTTCTTCTACCTTTCCACTTAAGATTAAATAAGAACCAAGGTCAGTTTTACCTGGTTCAAAAGAAACGCCAACATACTCCATCCAACCACACTCTTCTTTGCCATCACCATTGATGTCACGGCATTCCATTCGGGAAATAAATTCATTCCAATTTTGCTCAATTTGCTTCCACTCACATTTGGCCACTGGGGGTTGCTCTCTGGCTAAAAGATCAGCTTGGATTCTTAATTTAATATTTAAATCAGGATCACATAAATTTAGGCCAAGCCCAGCCCAGGTGGCTTCAGAAAGACTGCCGATAAAATCACCAGCAGCAGCTTGGCTAGCATCATTAATGTATTCACCAATTGGCCTGGTGTAAAATAGAGGTTTGCCACCCTGGCCACCGCTGGCTAAATCCGTCGCCAGCTCCTGAGCAAATTTTCTAGAAAACAGCTGTAAAGCATTGGATGTTGCTTCATGTCTGATATAATCCCAAATTTTAT
>Ga0315280_10008902_pt1 | contig 13050 bp, 10 predicted proteins | sample YL17G06_40_MG_FD_203697 | JGI IMG/M metagenome (GOLD analysis project Ga0315280, IMG submission 203697) | Sediment microbial communities from Yellowstone Lake, YNP, Wyoming, USA - YL17G06_40 | ecosystem: Environmental > Aquatic > Freshwater > Lake > Sediment | place: USA: Wyoming | collected...
GAACGGCTGCATGCCCGTGGCCTTGTAGATGACGATGGTGAGCCGCCACGGACCATACGAAACGCCTGGCGCGGTACTGGTGACCTGCGTGGCAATCGGCGTGGCAAAGATGACCGGGACGTAGCCGCCGGTCGTCCAGATATTGTAGGCCCCGCGCGTGTAGGAACGCTTCGGATTATTATAATACAGGAAGATGTTGGGGTTGTGGTTCCGCAGGTCGAAGGGGGCAGCGTCGCTATCCACCGTTGACGACTCCGATGTCATCTCAACGGTCTTGTCCTTGGCGTTGGCGCTCGTCACGCGCAGCCACTTGGTGACCCTGTCGCGGCGGGCTCGGATGATGGCCGCGACGCTGCGGGCGCTCAGGGCCGCCATCGTCTGCTCCTGGCTCCGCCGGCTCTGGTCGAGCGCCACCGGGAAGACCGACGCCACCATCGTCAGGCCGATGCCGAGAATGCCCGTGGCCATCAGGATCTCGGTCAGCGTGAAACCCGCTCGCCGCCGCGCTGGATTCACCCCACGCTCCTTGCCGCAAGGAGGAACCACCCAATCCGGGGGCATTATAGCGAGCAGCCCGGGGCAAGAGCAACGGTTAATCCCACAACGCGCGCTGGGTCACGCCGCTTGCACGGTGGCCGGCGGTTTGAAAAAACGCGGGTCGGGCCTGCTCTTGCGGCCCAGACGCGGCCGTTTGCGTTTGGGCCTGCGATAAACCGTTCGCAGGCCTTGCCGGTCGGTTACGGACCGATCACTTCAATAAAGCCCGCATGGGCTTTGGTTGCATATATGCCCGACCTGCGCTTTTTCGGGCAGGCTCTTCACCCCCGGCGATGATGCTACGAACTGCACCCGCGCCAGATTCGCACGGAAACTTCCCGAATCCCAAGTGTCCTTAAGCCATTTCGGCCCGCAAACACCGCTGCTCAGGCCTTGATGATCTTCCGGCGGCCCGCCTTCACGCCCGCGCAGGCATTCCGTGTGTCGATGACCAGCCGCGAGTGCCGGACGATCCAGGGGTAATCGTACGAGGAGTGGTTCGTTGAAATAATCACGGCCGTTTGAGAGGCCAGGAACTGCGGCGTGAGCCTCCGGCTGGTCATGCCCAGGTTATGCTCCCGCCGCTTCGACTGCGGCACGCCTGCCCTCCGGCGTGCGCAGCGCCCGAGACGTTACACAGCCGAGGGCGGCTGTGCCACAAACGCCTATCGGCTTGCCAAGCGGTTTCCTTGACTCGCCAGCACAGGTTTGTAGAATACCGGGGCTTTTGTTGAACGCCGGGTGTTTTCGCTGTCGATTTACCTGTAATTCGGTCCTTCGGAGAGATCCCTTGGTTACACTGGCGGTGATTGGCGGCGGCGGCTGGGGCAGGAACCACGTGCGCAACTTCGCGGAGATCCCGTCGTGCCGACTGAAGACCGTCTGCGATCTCAATGAGAAGACCCTCGCGGCCCACCTTGCGGCCCACAAGAGCATCGGCGTGACCACCGATGCGCGGCAGGTCTTCGCCGACCCGCAGGTCCATGCCGTCGTCATCGCCACCGACGCGCCCAGCCACTACCGTCTGGCCTGCGAGGCCCTGGACGCCGGCAAACACGTCCTGGTCGAGAAGCCGATGTCGCTCGCCCCTGCCGATGCCGAGGACCTCGTGCGGCGGGCCGAGACGGCCAAGCGCATCCTCATGGTCGGCCACCTCCTTGAGTACCACCCCTGCGTCCTCCAGTTGAAAGACCTCGTGGACAGGGGCCAACTGGGCGCGCTGAGGTACGTGTACTGCCAGCGCGTGAACCTCGGCGTCATCCGCAAGGACGAGAACGCCTGGTGGAGCCTCGCCCCGCACGACGTCTCGATCATCCTGTACATCTTCCAGGCCGAGCCGGTGACGGTGACGGCGCAGGGCCAGGCGTACCTGCGGCCGGGCGTGGAGGACGTCGTGTTTGCGCAACTCAAGTTTGCCGACGGGCGGATGGCCCACGTCCACGTCTCCTGGTTCGATCCGCACAAGATCCGCAAGGTCACTCTGGTCGGCGCCGACAAGATGGCGACGTTCGACGACATGGACGCCTCCGAGAAGATCCGCATCTACGATAAGGGGGTCGACGTGGCCGGCACGGTCGTCGACTACGAGCGGGCATTGAGCATCCGCTCGGGCGATATCCTGATTCCCAAGACGCCCGGGGGCGAACCGCTGCGGATCGAGTGCCTGCACTTCCTGGAATGCATCGAGAAGGGCAAGGTCCCCCGGAGCGACGGCCGCGACGGCCTGCGCGTGGTCCGCGTCCTGGACGCCGCCGCGCGCAGCCTCAAGGCCGGCGGCGCCCCAGTGAACCTGTGAGCCACGGTCCATTCAGCCGCCACGCTTGCGCGGCGAGTGTCCGCCGCCCGGTGCAAAACTCGAAAGGCAAAGCATGGCCGACTACTTTGTGCACGAATCGTCTTACGTCGATGAAGGGGCCAAGATCGGCAAGGGCACCAAGATATGGCACTTCTCTCACGTCCTGGCTGGGGCCGAGATCGGCCAGGACGTCTCCATCGGCCAGAACGTCAACGTCGGCGGCAAAGCCAGGATCGGCAACCGCTGCAAAATCCAGAACAACGTCAGCATCTACGACATGGTCGAGATCGAGGACGACGTCTTCTGCGGGCCGAGCATGGTGTTCACAAACGTCTTCAACCCGCGGGCGTTCATCGCCCGCAAGCACGAGTACCGCAGGACCCTCGTGCGCCGCGGGGCGACCATCGGCGCCAACGCGACGATCGTCTGCGGCACGACCGTCGGCCGGTACGCGTTTGTTGCCGCCGGGGCGGTGGTCACCCGCGACGTGCCCGACTTTGCCCTGATGACGGGAGTGCCGGCCAGGCAGAAGGGCTGGATGTGCAAGTGCGCCGTCAGACTGAACTTCGTCGGCGGCAAGGCGAAGTGCGAGGCCTGCGGCGAACAATACGTTCTGGAGAACGCCGCCGTCCGGGAGGCGTGACCGCGCACCGGTCCCATGAGGCGCTCCCAATGACGAATGAAACGACAACGGCGAATCACGAACGGGCGCCGCAACCGGACCGGCCGTCCGAAACGCAGGCCGCAAAGTGTGGACCCCGAGGAATACGAACTGGAGGCACAGATGGCGGTTCCGCTGCTGGACCTTGTGGCACAGTACCGTAAGATCCGCGACGAAGTGCGTGCGGCGATTGACGGCGTCCTGGACTCGCAGGTATGCATCGGCGGGCCGAAGGTCGCCGAGTGCGAGAGGGCCGTGGCGGCCTACAGCAACTGCAAGTTCGCCGTCGGGGCCTCCAGCGGCACCGACGCCATTCTCAACGCGCTGATGAGCCTGGGCATCGGCCGCGGCCACGAGGTCATCACGAGCACGTTCACGTTTTTCGCCACGGCCGGGTGCATCTCGCGCACGGGCGCGCGGCCGGTCTTCGTCGACATCGACCCGAAGACCTACAACATCGACGCCGACCTCGTCGCCCGGCGCGTGTCGAAGAAGACCAAGGCCATCGTGCCGGTGCACCTGTTCGGGCAGATGGCCGACATGGACCCGATCATGGAGATCGCCCGCACCCGCAAACTGGCGGTCATCGAGGATGCCGCCCAGGCCGTCGGCGCGACCTACAAGGGCCGGAAGGCCGGGTCTATCGGCACGTGCGGGTGCTTCTCGTTCTTCCCGTCGAAGAACCTCGGCGGCGTCGGCGACGGCGGCATGATCGTCACCAACGACGCCACGCTGGCCGACATGTGCAACATCATGCGCAACCACGGCTCCAAGCCGAAGTACTATCACAAGCACGTCGGCGGCAACTTCCGCCTGGACCCGATCCAGGCGGCCGTCATCACCGTCAAATTGAAGTACCTGGAAGAGTGGCACGAGGCCCGCCGCGCCAACGCCGCCTTCTACGATGCCAGGTTCGCCGGGCACGACCGTGTCGTGGCCCCGCACGTCGAGCCGCACAACCGCATGATCTACAACCAGTACGTCATCCGCATCAAGGGCGACGGTGCGGCGCTGCGCGACCAGGTCGAGGCCCACCTTAACGACAGGAAGATCGGCAACGCCATCTACTACCCGGTGCCGCTGCACTTGCAGCAGTGCTTCGCCGACCTGGGCTACAAAGAAGGCGACCTGCCGCAGGCCGAGCAGGCCGCCAAGGAAGTCCTGGCGATTCCCATTTACCCGGAACTGACCGAGACCCAGAAGGACGAGGTCGCCCGAGCGGTGCTGGAAGTTGTCGGCTGACGCCGACGCGCCCGGCTACTCTACAACGCTGGATCACGCCGCTTGCACGGCGGCCGGCGGCAAGGCGCCCGATTTGGCGTTGTAGTATTGATGGAAAGGCATAAGGCAATGACCTTCTGGACAGGCAAGCGCGTTCTGGTGACCGGCGCCGGCGGCTTCATCGGGAGCCACGTGGCCGAGCGCCTCGTGCAGTCGGGGGCCACGGTCCGGGCCATGGTCCACTACAACAGCCGCAATGACTGGGGCATGATCGACCTGTTGGAGAAGGACGTCCGCGACGCCCTGGAGGTGGTCTGCGGCGACATCCGCGACCCGTTCTTTTGCCGCGAGGCCGCCAAGGACCGGCAGGTGGTCATGCACCTGGCGGCCCTCATCGCGATTCCGTACTCGTACATCGCCCCGTCGGAGTACGTGTCGACGAACGTCGTGGGCGCCCTGAACATCCTCCAGGCGTGCCGCGACCTCGGCGTCGAGAAGATCGTCCACACGTCGTCCAGCGAGACCTACGGCACGGCCCGCTACGTGCCGATCGACGAGAACCATCCGCTCCAGGGCCAGTCGCCGTACGCGGCCAGCAAGATCGGGGCCGACAAGATGGCCGAGAGTTTCCACCTCTCGTTCGAGACGCCCGTCGTCACGCTTCGGCCGTTCAACACGTACGGGCCGCGGCAGTCGGCGCGGGCGATCATCCCGACCATCATCAGCCAACTGGCGGCCGGGGCCAGCCAGGTCCGCCTGGGTTCGCTTGAACCCGTGCGGGATCTGACGTTCGTCGCGGACACCGCCGCCGCGTTTCTGGCCGCGGCCGAATCGCCTAAGACCGTCGGCCAGGTAGTCAACTGCGGCACCGGCAAGGGCATCTCGGTCGGCGAACTCGCCCATCTGATTATCGAGGTCATGGGCGTCAAGGCCCAGGTCGTCTGCGACAAGGCCCGCGTCCGGCCCGACAAGAGCGAGGTCATGCGGTTGGTCTGCGCCGCCGACAAGATGACGCAACTTACCGGTTGGCAGCCCCTGACGGCCTTGCGCGACGGCCTTGCCCAGACGGCCGCTTACATCCGCCGGCACCTGGACTGGTACAAGCCCGACATCTACAACGTCTAGGAGGTCCATATGAGAGCGGTCATTCTGGCTGGCGGCAGAGGAACGCGGCTCCGCCCGTACACGGCCACGTTGCCGAAGCCGCTCGTTCCGGTGGGCGATCGGTCGATCCTCGACATCGTCCTGGCGCAACTCCGCCGCGCGGGGGTTGCGCGCGTGACGATGGCCGTCAACCACCTGGCCCATCTCATCATGGCCTACTGCGGCGACGGCAGCCGCTGGGGCCTGGCCATCGATTACAGCCGCGAGGACAAACCCCTCAGCACCATCGCCCCGCTGAAACTCCTCAAGGACCTGCCCGAGACCTTCTTCGTGATGAACGGCGACGTGCTGACCGACCTTGACCTGAAGCGCCTGTACGAGCACCATCGGGCCATCGACGCGGACATCACCGTGGCGACGTTCGAGCGCGACTCGCGGATCGATTTCGGCGTCCTGAAGACCGATGCCTCGCACCGCATCATCGGGTTCGAGGAAAAACCCGTCTACCACTTCAGCGTCAGCATGGGCGTGTACGTCATGAGCCGCCGGCTTCTGGACATCGTGCCGGCCGACCGGCCTTTCGGCTTCGACCACCTGATGCTCGCCTGCATCGCCCAGAAACGCCGGGCGGTGGCGTACCCGCACACGGGGTACTGGCTCGACATCGGCCGCCCCGACGATTACGACGAGGCCAACGAGAAGATCGGGGACCTCATGAAGCGCCTGTTCCCCGAAGAGGATGGACCGCGCGGATGAGCCGGGATCGTTACAAGACCGTGATCGTCACCGGGGCGACGGGCTTCATCGGAAGCCACGTGGTCGCGCACCTGGCATCCGCTCCGAACGCGCCGCCGGGCGTCGTAGGCCTCGATATCCGCGAAGGCAGCCCCGACCAGGCCCAGTGGATCCGGTGCGACCTGGCGGATGCGGCCCAGACGGCGGCGGCCCTCTCTGGCGTCTCACCCGACGGCATCATCCACTTGGCCGGCGTGGCGGCAGGGCCCAGCCTGCGGGACTTCTTTGCCGCCAATGTCCAGGCGGCCGCCAATCTGTTGGCCGGGGCCGCGGCGCTTCCGCGCCCCCCGCGGGTCCTCGTGGTGGGCACCGCGGCGCAGTACGGCATCACCTCGGGCGAGTACGAGGTGGTCGACGAGGCGCACCCGCTCCTGGGCGCCGCGCCTTACGCCGTCTCCAAGACGCTCCAGGAGAAGTGGGCCTTGGCCTACGCGGCCGCCCGGGCGCTGCCGGTGATCGCGGTCCGGCTTTTCAACGTCATGGGGCCCGGCCAGCCGCCGAGCCTCGTACCGGCGGCGTTTCTGCACCAGGTCGCCGACGTCCTGGACGGCCGCGCCACGCAGGTGCAGGTGGGCAACACGGCCACGCGGCGCGATTTCACCGATGTGCGCGACGTGGCGGCCGCCCTCTGGGGCCTGATGAACGCCGACGAGCGGGCCGACGGCCAAGTCTTCAATGTCGCTTCCGGGGAGGCCGTCCGCATCGCCGACATGCTGGAGGCATGCCTGCGGCTCGCCGGCCGCCCGATCTCCGTGCGCCAGGACCCGGCGCGGGTCAGGATCACCGACGTCGAGACCATCATCGGCGACGCCGGCAGACTGAGAACGTTGGTGGGGTGGCGGCCGGCCATCGGCTGGCCGCAGTCCCTGGCCGACTCATGGCAATGGCTCCGCAATAAAGCGAGGACGGCGCCATGAAGGTCCTGAACGTGGTGGGCGCTCGGCCGAACTTTATGAAGATCGCGCCGCTCGTGGCGGCGTTCCGCGGGCGGCCCGAAGTCCGCCCCATTCTCATCCATACCGGCCAGCACTATGACGAGCGGATGAGCGACCTGTTCTTCCGCCAACTGGGCATTCCCCAGCCCGATGTGAACCTGGAGGTCGGCTCCGGCTCGCACGCCGCCCAGACGGCCGAGATCATGACACGCTTCGAGCCGGTGGTCGAGGAGCATCGGCCCGACGCCGTGCTCGTCGTGGGCGACGTGAACTCGACGATCGCCTGCGCCCTGGTGGCGGTCAAGATGGGCGTGCCGGTGGCTCACGTCGAGGCGGGGCTGCGCAGTTTCGACCGGACGATGCCCGAGGAGATCAACCGCCTGCTGACCGACGCCATCAGCCAGTGGCTCTTCGCCACGGAACCCAGCGCCGTCGCAAACCTGCGGCGCGAGGGCATCCCCCAAGAGAAAATCCACTTCGTCGGCAACGTGATGATCGACACGCTGATGGCGAACCTCTCCCGGGCCCGGGCTGGCGCCGCCCTGCGTGACCTCGGCCTCCGGCCGCGAGGCTACGGGGTTCTGACGCTCCACCGCGCCAGCAACGTGGACGACCGCGAGGTCCTGAGCGGCATCTTCGACGCCCTGCGCACCATAGCGCGCGAACTGCCGATTGTCTTTCCGGTTCACCCGCGCTCCCGCAAGAACATGGCGGTGTTCGGCATGCTGGACGCGGACATGGCGGCGGAGGGCATACGCATCGTCGAGCCCCTCGGCTACCTCGACTTCCTGCAATTGGTGGCCGAGGCGCGCCTGGTCCTGACCGACTCTGGCGGCATCCAGGAGGAGAGCACCATCCTGAAGGTCCCCTGTCTGACCCTCCGCGAAACCACCGAGCGGCCGGTGACGGTCGACGTGGGCTGCAACCAAGTCGTCGGCACGGACCCCGCGCGCATCCTGGCGGCGTACCGGCGGGTGATGGCGGCCGAGAAATTCACCTGCGGCGCGCCCGAGAAATGGGACGGCCATGCGGCCGAGCGGATCGCCGACATCCTGGTGGCGTCCCTCGGGGGACGCAGATAATCTTGTGGCCGGGCGGCCGGCCCGCCGGCGGCCACGGGGAGGTCCATATGCCTGGGATTCTGGCCATCGGCGCCCAGGACGTCGACATCGGCCGCCTGGACCTGGAGTTCAAGGCCCTGGGGCCGCTGGTCATTGACCGCAAAACGCTCGATGCGGCGGCCCTGTGGCGCTTCGTGAACCCCAAGTTCCTCGACGACAAGGTCTTCCAGGACGACGCCGACCTGGCCGTCGCGATGGACGGCGTGGTCTTCAACTTCAGGCGGCTCGCCGAGCCGCACGGCGGCGACCGGTTCGCGGCCGTAAAGGCGATGTACGCCGCCGAGGGTGACGAGTTCTTCAAGGCGTTCCGCGGCGAGTTCTCGGGCATCCTGTATGACAAGCGGCGCCGGCGGTGGCTGATCTTCGTCAACCCGACCGGGTCCAAGCCCCTGTATTACTACCACGCGCCGGGCCTCCTGGTCTGCTCGTCGCAACTCGACGTGGTGACGCAGGCCCTGCGGGCGCTGGGCCGCAAGTTCACGCTCGACGCCTTCGGCGCCTACTGCCTGCTGACCTACGGCTTCATGCTCGAGGACCACACGCTGATCTCGGAGGTCAAGCGCTTGCGGCCCGGCTGCTATCTGACGGTCGAGGGCGGCGCGGCCACGGAGCGGACCTACCTGCGCCTGGGCGATCAGCCCGAACTGCGGGAGGCCAAGGCCGATATCATCGAGCGGCTCGACGTGCTCTTCCAGGCGGCCGTCGTCCGGGCCTACGAGAAGGACGCCGAGTGCGGGTACGACCACCTGGCGACCTTGAGCGGCGGCCTGGACTCGCGGATGAATTTCCTCGTGGCCTACCAGGCGGGATACAAGCGGCAGGTGGCGCTGACGTTCGCCCAGAACGACTACCTCGACGAGCAGATCGCCAAGCAGATCACCTCGGACCTGAAAGTGGAGTGGTTGTTCTACTCGATGAGCCACGGCCACTACCTGGAGCCGATCTTCGAGCACGCCGTCCGGGCCAACGGCGGCCTGGTGCTCTTTGCCGGGTCGGCGCACCTGTTGTCGGCGATGCGGCGGGTGAGCGTCGAGCGGGCCGGCATGCTCCACATGGGGCAGGTGGGCGACGCTGTTCTGGGCTCGTTCCTCCGGAGCGTTGCGCCGCGAAAGGCCGACGTCTCCTGGGGGGCCTACTCCACGTTCCTGCTGGACCGCATCGCGGGCGAGGCCGCCAGGATCGTCGACCGATACCCGACCGAGAACGAGTTCCTCATGTACAGCCGCGCCTTCAACGGGGCGTTGAACGGCAACTGGACGGTGTATCAGTTCACCGAGGTCACGTCGCCCTTCCTGGACTCGGAGTTCCTGGCCTACGCTATGCGCATCCCGCGGCGCCTCCGGTACAAGGAGCAGATTTACACCGATTGGATCATCGCCAAGCGTCCCCTGGCCGCCAAGTACAAGTGGGAGAAGATCCGGGCGATGGTGACCGACCCGCCGTGGCTTCGCCGGATCAAGCGATACTGGTGGATGGCCGGCATCGTCTTAGGGAACCGGTGGGACCAGAAATCGATGAACCCGTTCGATTACTGGCACCGCAGCAACCCCGCCCTCCGGACTTGGGTCGAGGCGTACTGGAACCAGAACTCCCACCTGCTCGACGGCCAGGCGGAACTGAAGAAAGACGCGGGGCGGATGTTCCAGGAGCGGCCCCTGCTGGAGAAGACCCAGGTGATGACGCTGCTGGCGGCGCTGCGGATGCACTTCGGCTGAGCCGCGCCGGCGGCGGGCCTTCGGCGGCGAAGCACCGCACCACTCAGGCAGGCAAGGTATCGGATGAACCAGGACACCAGGGCTGGACAGGCCCCGCCGGCGAACCCCCAGGCCGCCGGCATTCGGGATACCGCCATCAGTTTCGCGAGCGAACTGGGGCGGATGGCCCTGCTCCTGGTGGCCCAGGTCCTGCTGGCCCGGTTCCTGGAGCCGGCGGGCCGCGGCTCCTACGCCGTCTGCAACGTCTTTGGCGCAGTCCTGACGGTCATCTGCTTCCTGGGCACCGACGTCGGGTTCCTGTATTTCATCGGCTCGCGCAAGTTCTCCATCTCCGAAGGGGTGGCCAGCACCTTCCTGTTCGCACTGGTGTGCTCGGCGGCGGCCATCGGCCTGGGACTGCTGCTGGTGCGGATGCCGTGGGAGTTCTTCAGCAAGGCGTCGCCGACGGCGTTTTACCTGGCGCTGGCCTCGGTGCCCATCGTCTTCCTCGACGTGACGCTGGTGCGGTGCCTGCCGCAGTTGCGCCAGTTCACCTGGTACGGCTTGTTGACGGCGCTGGAGGCCGTGCTCTACACGGTCAACGTGGTGGTCTTCGTTCGCGTGCTGGACGGTGGCGTCAACGGGGCGTTGATCGGGGTGATGGTGACGAGCGGCCTGGTGCTGCTGGCCGCGCTGGGGGTGCTGCGGTGGAAATGCGGCCTGACCTGGATCTGGCCGTCCTGGGGCCGCCTCAAGGAGATCCTGCACTATGGCGTCCGCTATTACTTCGGCAAGATCAGCAACCTCGTCAACTTTCAGGTGGGGACGCTGCTGTTGGCGGCCCTGGCGCCGGAGGCTGAGATCGGCCTGTTCTCGCTGGCGCTGGCGATGGCGGTCCGCATCGAGGTGGTCCCCGGGGCGCTGACGACCGTCTTGTTCAGCCGCGTGGCGGCCGACGCCGCCGGCCGCGCCGAACTGGTGGCCCAGTGCGTCCGCATCACGCTCGTGGTGGTGGGCCTGCTGCTGGCGGTCGGCGCCCTTGCGGCGTACCCCTTCTTTGCGCTGGCGCTGCCGCAGTACATGCCGGCGGTGGCCGTCCTGTGGCTGCTGATGCCGGGCGAGTGGATCCGGTCGGCCGCCAAACTGTTCGTGCCGTACTTTAACGGAACCAACCGGCCGGGGATCGCTTCAGCCGCCGTGGCGCTGGGCCTGGCGACCAACGTGATCCTGCTGCTGGTTCTGATGCCCCTATGGCGCATTAGCGGTGTCGCGCTTTCGGTGACGGCGTCTTACGTCGTCAGTTCGGTATTCCTGGCGGTCGCGTTCCGGCGAGTGAGCGGGCTGGGGTACTGGCAGACCTGGTGCTTCAAGCGGGCCGATTGGAACGTCTCGGTCGAGGCGGTGCGGAGCCTGTGGCGCCGATGCTTAGGCGGAAGTCGGGAGCCATCCTGATCCGCCGCACCACGGCCAGTGATGGCCTTGTGGAATGGGCGAGGTGAGGTCACTGGGGCGCCGAGGCAAGCCGTTTGGCCGGCGGATGAACCAGCAGGTACTGAAGGTCGGTCGACACGGCCTCCCCGATAGAGTTGGTCTTGCCCACAAAGACGTGCACCTCCTCTTTCAGTCGGGCCGGCGTAGAAGCCGCAAGCCATTCCCGCCCCTGGGCACCCGCGACCGTGAAGGCGAGCGACTTGCCGTCGTACTCGACCCGCACGAGGGCCTGCTGGACGTCGCGCGGACCGTACCAATCATAGGCGTCCGCCGCCGCGCTGCCCCGGAGTGCAAACGACGGCAGGGCAAGGATCAGAATGGCGACTGCGATCCCTGCCAGGAGCATGGCCATGACGAAGACACGGAGGCGGCGGCCCAGGCGCGACCACAGGCCCAGTGTGATCATGAAGGCCGCGATGCCGCCGCCCAGGAGCAGTTCCGTTCCCTTGGCGACGCGGCTTTCGCGGACCCACAGGGCCAGGCGGACCCACAGGGCGCGCTCGGGCAGCGCCGGTATGGCAACAAAGGTCCGATCGCCTAGCGCCCAGCAGCGCGTTGGAAGGCCGCGATCGATCTGGTTGACCTGGAACTGCCCCGTTTCGTCGCGCACGACAGCCCAGCCGGAGGCCTGCTCCGGGTCCGGCCCGTCGAGAATCGCGGGCAAAAACACTTGGCCGCGGCACTTATCCACCGAGCGGTCGCTGGCCGAGAGTTCGACGACCAGCGGGGCGTCGGCCCGGATCTTCCGATGCAGATAACAGCGGTCCGCGCGCGACCGGGTGGCCAGTTCCAGATCGTTGGCCAGGTCGACCTTCGGTCCGAACGCCTCGTAGATGTTGCAGAACTCCGTGGTGGGCTCGGCCCGATAGGGGGCCGCAAAATACAAGATCCGCAGCGGGCCGTCCCAGGGCTCGTCAGGGCCGAGCACCCAGTGGGCGCTCTCGATGCGGCCGCCGTGGTTCCCGCCACCGGGGTACTGCGAGAGGACGCAATGGAAGTCCGTGACCGAGAACCGCTGGCAATCGCTGCTGTAGCCGATCCACAGGCGCCAATCCTCCTTGTCCTTGTACTCGGGCAGGTTCTGGCCGTAAGCGTTGACGCCGAGGACGAACTGGTTAGGCCCCACCTCGGTGATCTTGGGATTGGCGACGCCCTCACCCCAGGCCGAGTGGGGCTCATCGGAAACCGAGAGGACCGGCTTGCCGCCGTTCATCGGCGCCCAGTCGGCCTGGGCGTAGGGGTGCGTTGAGTAGGCGCCGTAGACGTGCCACTTGGTGCGCCATTGGTGCCACCGGCTGGCCTCGAAGTAGGCGATGAAGGCGCCGTTGGTCCCGGGGATGCTCCCGACGGTGCTCTCGGGGGTCAACTTGATCATGTACGGCAGCGCCAACTGGTCGTACGGATGCGCGAGGCAGTCCAGCGACTTCGCGTCGAAGACGGGCGGCGGTGGCGTCTCGGGCAGGACGAACCCGGTGGGCGATCGGCTCGTCAAAACGTACAAGCCGCGCTTGCCGCCGACGACGGCCCGGAAGATCAGAACAAACATTCCGTCGGCCACTTTAACCCCGGAGCCTTGGTCTATCATCTCCCAGGGTCCTTGCTTGGCCATCAGGACCTTCGGCTTGTCCCAGGGTCCATCGAGCGACTTGGCCCGAGTCCACAGCAGGGCCCGCTCGCTGAAGCGCCCGGCCGCAGG
>Ga0315280_10008903_pt1 | contig 13050 bp, 10 predicted proteins | sample YL17G06_40_MG_FD_203697 | JGI IMG/M metagenome (GOLD analysis project Ga0315280, IMG submission 203697) | Sediment microbial communities from Yellowstone Lake, YNP, Wyoming, USA - YL17G06_40 | ecosystem: Environmental > Aquatic > Freshwater > Lake > Sediment | place: USA: Wyoming | collected...
TATCTCCTTATGTTCTAACGAGTTAAACGGAAATTACACTCCATTGTTATCGTCAGACATAGGGAGATTTCTTCTTAAAAATTCCTCACCTGAAAAAACTTTCAAAAAAATCGGGAAGTTTGAGAAATTAGCCACAAAGGCGCCAAGACACAAAGAAATTTTTAGGCCGGTTGGGTTAGGTGCGAACGCTTAGTTCTTGTCTTGACTTTCCCTCCCCGCCACACTAAACTCCTGTCAAATTTATACGCCTTAGGCGTAAAGCGTTGTATATTAGCCCGGGAAAGACAGAATGGTAATATCCTCTGGCAATATTGACGAGGTAAGGGCAACTGTGTGCACTCAGGCACGGATCTGTTATAACTCTCAAAGAAAGGAGACCTGAAATGACCACTGATGAACGATTACAAAAAATCGAAAGTCAACTGATAGGCCTGGCCGCCACCAAAGACATCATCAAAGCCAGAGAATTCCATATCATCGACGATAGAGGCAAACTCCGCGCTAAGCTGGCTATGGTCAAGGACGAGCCGGGCTTGGACCTATACGACAGCAGCGGCAAGCTCCGCGTCCTTCTGTCTGTGTCCGAGGACAAGCCGAACTTGTTCCTACGCGACAGCAACGGCAAGTCCAGCGTCGTTCTGTCTGTGATCGAGGACGAGCCGAGCTTGACCCTATACGACGGGAACGGCAAGACCCGCATCAGTCTGGCTGTGATCGAGGACGGGCCGGGCTTGGGCCTACACGACCGGAACGGCAAGCTCCGCACCCTTCTGGGTGTGCCCGAGGACGGGCCGAGCTTGTCCCTACTCGACAGCAGCGGCGAGCCCCGCGTCGGTCTGCGTGTGCTCAAGGTCGGGCCGGGCTTGGCCCTAACCGACAGCAACGGCAAACTCCGCACCCTTCTGGCTGTGTCCGAGGACGGGCCGAGCTTGTCCCTATCCGACAGGAACGGCAAGCCCCGCGCCACACTGGGCGTGCTAAAGGACGGGCCGAAGCTAGGCCTGTCGGACGAGAAGGGCAAGCTCATCTGGAAAGCCCCGTGATTGCCGGGCCCGGAAAAACGCCTTAAGTAACCGCCATTCGTGGATGTCCCCAGATTTTTCGAAATAAGTACGGTGTCCCTAAGATTTTATAAGATTTCAATTTTAGCCAGATTGAGATTTCATATTTACGATGAATAATGAAGAGAAACAAACAGAACTGGAATTATTTTACCTTAAACCTTTTCTTCAGAGGATGGAAGTTGAACCAGAAAATATTGAACGTGGTGAAGACCCTCCTGATTTTTACATAACATATCGGTCTAATAGAATTGCTATCGAACTAACTGAATATCACTCTCAACGTAAGGGGACCAGCGGCCGCGCTTGGCGTGCGGTAGAACAAGAATGGCACAGAATTCGGTCTTTATTTATCGAGGAGAGGAAGCAATATCCCACACTCGACGATGTTCATGGATTTCTTTTCTTTAGAGAATTAGAAATGCCTCCTGCGGCAAAACGTGCTCAATTTGTTACAGAGCTTCTAAATTTTGGAATTAGTCAATATAAAACCTTAAAGGAGGAAGAAAGTTGGTTTGATTCCTTTCCGTCTGATTATCCATTGCTAAACAAATACTTAAAAAAGATGAATCTGAAAAAAGTGCATTGCTACATAACGTGGGACCGCGCATCTGCGGCTTTTGTTGGTATAACTGAAAAAGAGCTCAAAGAATGTGTTCTAAAAAAACTCCGAATGTCTCGCCCACAGCAAATCACCGAAAATTGGCTTCTAATTGTTAGTGGTGCTTCTATGTCCCAACAAATAGGGCTAACTCCTTATGAGACATTCAATCAGTTTGCTCAAATAAACAATAGCTTAGAGAAAAGTTATTTTGATAAAGTTTTTTTCTACCAATATGCGTTTAATCGTATTCTTTGCTGGTCGCACGATAGACAGTGGGTAGAAGTAAAACCTGCACGCTTTGCCAGAGATCATTAGTTTAAATCCTGCCCAATAGCTTGTCAACCCTCAAAACCAAACGCCAACTCTCTCGAACTAAGCTTATGCGGAGAAGTTATCTTCAAAGCGTTCTGGCGAGGCACTCGCAATTGGCGATTAAGCCAATTGACTCGATATTTTCGCGCTTGGTAAAAACTGAAAAAAGTAGAAGGTCAAGGGGGATAATATATAATAAAGTGTTCTAGGAATAATAGCCTGATAAAGGAGAATAAAAGTAATGACGCAGGAAAAAGAAAGACAAGAGATTAAAAACCTATTCACAGATTTATGCAAACAACCAATGTTACCATTCCCTCAACACCGCAAAAAATTGGAGGCACCATTAAAGCCGGGAGTGTATATTATCCGTGAGGGAGATATTGTTCTACATGTTGGAAGAACTCTCCGTGGAAAGAAAGGGCTGCATCAGCGCCTTACAGATCACCTGCATGGGAATTCTTCTTTTACACAAGACTATTTACGTGGCAAGGGAGCTACGCTTCGTAAAGGACATACCCATCAATCGCTTGTAGTCGAGCACCCAAGGTTACGGGCACTGCTTGAAGCCTATGCAACAGGAACACTATGCCCAAAACACATTGGATTAGGAATTTCTAATGTTACCCACTAAAAACGGGCTGACGATGCACATGGAGAGAGAAAGTTCTATGACCTGATACCGCCATTGTTAGAGAAGAAATATCTTAAGACGATTTACAACTGCCATTTGTGTGCGGGGACCCTCCGTTTGCTGTTACAAGGAAGCTCACCTCGAGGGCAGGTGGGGAACTGACGGTATTAGATATCGACTATATTATCGCATAGGGATTTGAATCATCGAAGATAATTTAGGCAGGCACGCAGAAATAAATAACCCCCAACGTAAAGTTGGGGGCTTTCGGATTGGGTGGATGACCGCTCCATTACTGTTGCGGCTCTGAGCCGATTATTTTTTCTCGCCCGAGGTGGATTTGTCTTTTTTGAGAGGTTTTGGTTCTTTGCTTTTCGTCTCAGGTTTTTTCTCCGCACCGCTTTTCTCGCTTTTTTCCGCTTTTTTGTAGCTCTCGCTTCTGTAATCGGTTTGGTAGAAGCCGGACCCCTTGAATATTATTCCTGCTCCGGTGCCGATAAGCCGTTTCAGCCGCTTCTTTCTGCACACAGGGCATGTCCGCAGCAGCCTGGCTGTTATCGTCTGGAACCGCTCAAATTCGCTCCCGCAACTTTCGCATAAATAACTATAAGTAGGCATAGCACTTATACCGATTGTGATAAAATTTAGAGCTTATTTAATAAAATCCGAAATCCGAATATCTAAATCCGAAACAAGCACAAATGACCAAAATTCAAATGACAGAAACCGCATAAAGCTGCGTCCCTCGTCTATCGTCCTTCGCGGCTATGGAGGGCGCATTTTATACAAGCCATTTCATAACCTAAAATTTTATCTATTTTAAACTTGCGCCATTGTTGGACTTATGTAAATTTGGTCATAGAAAGGAGTTTTTTCTATGGTCAAGGAACGATGGAAATTAACAGACGAACAATGGAAAAAGATTGAACTGTTATTGCCAAAACCAAAAAAATCAAAGAAAGGAGGCAGACCCTGGGCAGATAATCGCAAAGTCTTCGAGGGGATTCTTTGGGTCTTAAGAACCGGGGCACCCTGGAGTGACTTGCCCAAAAAGTATCCAAGCCCTTCGACCTGTTGGCGAAGACTCAAGTTGTGGGAAGAACAAGATGTATGGCTAAATGCGTGGAGAGCATTTCTTTCCGAACTCGACCAACGGAGACAACTGGACTGGTCTGAAGCATTCGCCGACGGCAGTTTCGCCCCCGCAAAAAAAGGGGCGAATGCGTCGGAAAAACCAAACGCGGCAAGGGAACGAAGTGGATGGTGGTGGTCGACGGCAAAGGTGTTCCTCTGGGAAACTACCTGGACTCTGCGTCCCCGTCGGAGGTTACGCTGCTCGAGAAGACACTGAATAATATCTGCGTCCCGCGAAAAAGTCGTGGCAGACCGAGAAAGAACCCAAGGAGACTGATTGCGGACAGGGGCTACGACAGTGACCCGTTGCGCAAGCGGCTGAAGCAACGAGGTATTGATTTGATTTGCCCGTACCGCAGTAACAACAAAGGTCAGAAGTATTATGATGGCCGCAAGTTGCGGAGATATAAGCGACGCTGGAAAGTGGAGCGGACGTTCTCTTGGTTGGGAAATAATCGTCGGCTTGTAGTTCGATGGGATCGTGATATTACTGTGTATAATGCGTTTTTTCATATCGCTTGTATGGTCATAACCATTAGGAGGTTATGAAATGCGTTCTAATCACATTTGGTATTATTCCGTATCGGTGGTTTCCTCTTGTTCGGATGCCTTTTCCGGTTTCGATGTCACCTTATTCACAATCACCTTGCTTGGCCGAATCACTCGACCGTTGAGCTTATACCCTTTCGCAAATTCTTCAAGAACGATGCCATCTTCTTTTCCCGGCTCATCTCTTTGCGTTATCGCCTCGTGCAGAGTCGGCTCAAACTTCTCACATAGTGCCTTTATCTGTTCTACGCCGTGCGACCTCAAAATATCCAGCATCTGTTCGTAAGTAATTTTGATGCCTTTGAGAACGTTTTCGGCATTTTCAGCCGAGTGCGCATTTTGCAGCGTCCGCTGGAAATTATCCAGAACCGGCAGCAGCGTCCTTATTATCCTTTCCTTCTCGTATGCAATCGCATCTGCCATCTGCCTGAGGACACGCTTCTGAAAATTCGCATAGTCGGCGCCGACCCGCAGATACTGGTCCACAGCGATTCCCAATAGTTGCTGTAGGCAGTTGCTCTTTTCTTTTTCAAGCTCCAGAAAATAATCGGTTTCTCCCTTTTTCTTTATAAGTTTTTCTTCCGATTGTCTCCTCAAGTTTTCCAGCGCAGTGCGCAAAAGTTCGTTCCTTTGGGGTAGCAAGGTATCCAGCAGACCGTAAAAATCTACCATCTCGTTTTCTTTTTGCCCCGGTTGCTCTTCTTTTGGTTTTTCTTTATCCTTGTGTCTCATTAGTTGCCGCCAAAATGTCTTCTCAGTTTTTCCAGAAAGCTCACAGATTTTGGAGAAACGGTCTTGTTCTCGGTCTTGGCGAATTCTCTTAACAGTTCCTCTTGTCTTGCATTTAGTCTTGCCGGCGTTTCGATAACAATTTGCACTAACTGGTCGCCCGTTCGGCGAGCTCGCACATCCGGCAGACCCTGCCCTTTTATCCTGAACACACTTCCATACTGCGTCCCCGGCGGAACCCTCAACTGTTTTGTGCCATTCAGACTCGGCACGTCAATAGTCGCCCCTAAAGCCGCCTGCGTAAAGCTTATCGGCACGACAGCAACCAGGTTGTTTCCATCACGCTCCAGAAATTCATGTGGTTTTATTCTGACATAACAGTACAGGTCGCCTCTCGGCCCACCGTTTCGGCCAGGCTCGCCTTCATTCGCAACCCTTATGCCCTGTCCTTCATGGACGCCGGCGGGAATTTTGATATTGACGATTCTCTTCTTGGGCACTCGCCCCGTGCCTCGGCATTTCTTGCACGGGTTAGTAATTATCTGACCGCTGCCTTTGCATTGTGGACAGGTCGAGACCATTTGAAAAAACCCGCTTCCTCTTGCAATCTGGCCGCTTCCGCCGCAACCTGGACATCGCTCCGGCGACGTCCCTCTGGGATAACCGTTCCCATCGCATTCAGAGCATATATCCTGGCGGTTAAACTCAATCGTCTTCTCGGTGCCTGTTGCTATATCATTGAGCGTCAGTTCAACGCCTGTTTCCAGGTCATACCCGCGTGTTGGCCCGGGCCGCCGCCCGCTCCTTCTGCTTCGACCTCCAAAGATGCTGCCGAATAAATCTTCGAAGCCGAACATGCTGAAGATGTCTTCGACGTTCATCCGTGAAAAATCATGCATGCCCGCCCCGCGAAGACCCTCATAACCGAATTGGTCGTAACGCTGCCGTTTCTCCGGGTCGCTTAAAACCTCGTAGGCCTCAGCGCATTCCTTAAACTTGGCCTCAGCGTCCTTATCATTCGGATTCTTATCCGGATGATATTTTAGCGCCATACGCCGATATGCCCGCTTTATCTCGTCAGCAGAAGCACTCTTGCTTACCCCAAGAACCTCGTAATAATCCCGCTTAGCCATAATATACGGTGTAAATTTGAATATCGAATTTCGAAATCCGAAACAATATCAAAATTCGAATATCAAATGTCCGAATCCTTATGTTTTGGAATTTTGGATTTTGTTCATTTGAATTTGTTTCGTGCTTTGAATTTCGGATTTCGTATTTACCTCTTACCTAACCGACCCCGGTATCGGCTGTTCTTCTTTGTCTTTATCTTTTAATTCGGTCACTAACACGCTGGTCGTTAACATAAGCCCTGCCACCGAAGCAGCCATCTCAAGGGCCGTCCTGGCAACCTTTGCCGGGTCGACAATTCCAGCCTTGAACATATCTACAAGCTCTCCCGTATTGGCATCATAGCCGAGGTTCTTTTCTTTTCCCAGTCTCTCTAAAAGTTGCTCAACAATCACGTCTCCCTTCTCGCCGGAGTTCTCGACAATCTGAGCCGTAGGCGATTTCAGTGCATTTATCACAATATCAAAGCCGATTCTTTCATCCCCTTTAGCCTTTGCCTTGGCCTTTTCTACCGGACCGATAGCTCGCAGGAACACCACGCCGCCGCCCGCTACTACACCCTCCTCAGTCGCTGCTCTCGTAGCGTGCAGCGCATCATCGAGCAGGTCTTTGCGCTCCTTCATTTCTGTTTCGGTCGCGGCACCGGCCTTGATGACCGCTACTCCACCCGTCAGCTTTGCCAGCCGTTCCTGCAGTTTCTCACGGTCATAATCGCTGGTTGTCTTTTCGATTTGATTGCGGATTTGCTCGCAGCGAGCAACAATGTCTTTTTTCTTACCGGCTCCCTCAATTATTGTGGTCGTCTCTTTGTCCACAACTACCTTTTTCGCCTGGCCCAATTGCGAAAGCTCAATCTTTTCTAACTTGATACCTAAGTCTTCCGTAATTACCTGCCCGCCTGTCGCTACAGCTATGTCCTCTAACATCGCTTTCCTGCGGTCTCCAAAACCGGGCGCCTTAACAGCACAGGTTCTTAACACTCCTTGCAGCCGGTTGATAACTAATGCTGCTAATGCTTCGCCTTCCACATCCTCTGCGATGACTAATAATGGCCTGGCGACAGAAGCAATTTTTTCCAATAGTGGAATAAGCTCACGAACATTGGAGATTTTCTTCTCGTGAAGCAGAATGTACGCATCTTCAAAAACGGCTTCTAAGGTCTCAGCGTTGGTGATAAAGTACGGCGATATAAAACCCTTGTCAAACTGCAAACCTTCCACCACCGTCAACTCGTTCTCCATTCCTTTGCCTTCTTCAATCTCGATGACGCCTTCTTTGCCGACCTTGTCGATTGCATCTGCTAAAATTTCACCGACAGATGGGTTGTTGTTTGCGCTGATAGTTGCAACTTTTGCAATGTCGCTATGACCCTTTACGGGAACGCTCACCGACTGAATAAATTTGGCAGCAGCTTCGGTCGCTTTATTGATTCCCCGCTGGATAGCCATCGGATTCGCCCCGGCTGTTACGTGCTTTAGTCCTTCCGCGTATATCGCTTCTGCCAGAACCGTCGATGTCGTTGTCCCATCGCCTACAACATCGGAGGTCTTGCTGGCGACCTGATTGACCATCTTTGCGCCCATATTCTGAAACGGCTGCGGCAGCTCGATTTCTTTGCTGACTGAAACGCCGTCTTTTGTTATCTTCGGAGAACCCCAGCTCTTGTGCAGGATAACGTTTCTGCCGGTTGGTCCGAGGGTAATTTTGACTGCTTGAGCTAATTGGGATACTCCGTCTTTAAGGTGCGTTCGTGCTGTATTGTCAAACATTAATTGCTTTGCCATTTCTTATCACCTCATATTTTGTACTGTAGTATTTTTCGTTTTCCTCTTTGTACCTTATGTGCCTTCGTGCCTTTGTGGCTAATGCTATTTTTCTACAATTCCCAGGATATCACTTTCCTGTAGAATTACATATTGTTCTCCGTCGATTTCGACTTCGCTGCCTATGTATTTTGCGTAGATGACTTTATCGTTTTTCTTTACGGACATCTGGCCTCGTTTGCCGTCCTTGAGAAGCTTCCCCGGCCCGATAGCAATCACTTTGCCGATATGCGGTTTTTCTTTTGCCGTGTCGGGCAGTATGATGCCGCCGGCTGTTTTCTCCTCAGCTTCTGATTGTTTTATCACAACTCTGTCATCAAGTGGTACAAGTTTCATAGCTCACTCCTTTTCAATCATGAACCTCTAAATGTCATTGCGAGTCCGCCAAAAGTTCACCTTTGGCGGACGTGGCAATCTCTAACCTTCAAACAAAAATTTATTCTTTTATTGGGATAAGCGTTATCGACTTTAGATTCATCACCGCTCCGCGCGGCATCGTCTTCGGCTTAACCGCCAGCGTATATATGCCGGTCTTGCTGATTTTTACCGTCCCGAGTTTCTCACTGACAAAATCCGTCCAGCTTCCGGTCTCACGAATGGTGCCGCTAAGCTCCTGTTCGGCGATGCTGACACTGTATTCGCTGCCGCCGTTACCCGGGCTGCAGGCAAAGGTAATTTCGACATTGAAGCTGCCGGGTGTGTTTACCTTGAAGTCCCACGTTACGAAATCCTGTGAGTTCGTCCAGAACCCGATGTTGTCCTTGCCATCGCCGGATTCATACTTGGCAGTGTCGCCGTGAACGGTTGCATTCGATGCCCTCATGCTTACCGACCCATCTTTCGCCTGCTTCAGCAGGCCCTGCGGCACAATTTCTGGTTCGCCTTTAATTTCAAGCACGACAACAGTGTCAATAGCATCAGGGGCCTTTTCAGGGAGGTTTATCACAATGTTGTCCTCATCCTGGCTGACAACCTGCCCGGCTTTCTTGTCAGCTAATAAGTATGCTTTTTCGACCTTGTTTATCAGGCCCCTTATCTCCAGTTTTCCATTCGCCGGCCAATCAAAGATATGCAGATACAGCTTGCCGGGCTTTGCAGTGCACCGCCCCCATGGCACACTACCGAATGGGCTGGCAGTCGTTTCGTAAACGCTTTCGCCGTTGACCTTCATCCACTCACCCATCGCCGCCAGGCGCTCGACACTTGGCTGTGGGATAAGACCATCCGAGGTAGGTCCAACATTCAATAGGAAGTTGCCGCCTTTACTCGCAATGTCAACCAGATTGCGTAACAGAACCTCAGTTAATTTCCAGTTGTCATCGTATGACTTGTAGCCCCAGGTGTCATTCATAGTCATACAGGTTTCCCAGTCAACTCCAGGCAGGCCCTTCGGCGGGATCTCCTGCTCGGGGGTGCCAAAATCGCCGGCGTACTCCTCGCCCTTGCTGAGTCCCTCCATTCCTTTTCGGCCCTTGCCGACACGATTATTGATAATGATATTCGGCTGCAACTCTCGAACGTAGTCATACAGGTCTTTGCCCTGTTCCTCCGTCCATTCCGGTATCCATTCGCCATCGAACCACAATACTCCAAGCGGGCCGTAATTAGTTACAAGCTCCTGGAGCTGTGGTTTCATATAGTTTTCAACATATCGGCTGAAGTTTGGATTCGACCGGCCGCCGTCGTTATAGTTAGGGTGGAAAAGCCCCTGGGCATCCGGATGATGCCAGTCCATTATTGAGTGATAAAAGCAAAGTCGGATACCCTGTTTCTTACACGCCTTCGACAGCTCGCCGAGAATATCCCGCTTGAATGGCGTAGCATCCATAATGTCGTAGTTGCTCACCTTCGAATCCCATAGGCAGAAACCATCGTGGTGCTTGCTGGTGATGACGATATATTTCATCCCCGCATTCTTAGCGATGCGAACCCACTCATCTGCGTTAAAATTCACCGGCTTAAACTGCTTGGCAAACTGTTCATACTCTGCGACCGGTATGTGGGCCGAGTTCATAATCCATTCGCCGATGCCTGAAATCTGCTGGCCCTTGTATGTGCCTGCCGGCACAGAGTAGATACCCCAGTGAATGAACATACCGAAGCGGGCCTCACGCCACCACTTCATCCGTTCGTCCTTGCTTATGGTTTTCTTGCCACCGGCTAAATCCGGACCCGGTGATTTCGCTGCTTCTCGTATGCAACTTAACGTTACCGCCATACACAGAGTGGCGATTGCTATTGTGCATATAAAGCTGCGCCTCCATGATTGAATCTGTCTGGCGTCCATTATATTACCTCTGTGTCTCTTTAGTCTGTTTTGAAAGTACTTGCTGCTTCCTTCCATAGTTTTTCATTTTTAGTTTTGAGTTTTTCACTTCTTTACATCATGTCCATATCTTCATTCATTCCCGGCCCTCCTCTTGGAGGTCCTTCTTCTTTTTCTTTCGGCTTTTCCGTAACTAAGCAGCCGGTCGTCAATAATAAACCGGCTATGCTCACAGCGTTTTGCAGAGCAATCCGCGTTACCTTCGCAGGGTCAATAACGCCGGATTCTAACAGGTTTTCGTACTCGTCTGTCTCGGCGTTGTAGCCGAAACCGCCTTTGCCTTGTGCTACTTTGTTGACCACCAGATTCGCAGTTACCCCCGCGTTGGCTGCAATGTAGTAGCAGGGCATTGTCAGAGCTTTTGTCAGTATGTCCGCACCGGTCTTCTCATCGCCTTCAAGTTTTAATTGCCTGACCGCACCCATACAACGTATCAGAGCTACACCTCCGCCCGGCACGATGCCTTCTTCAATCGCTGCCCTGGTGGCGTGCAGCGCATCTTCAATGCGGGCCTTTCTTTCTTTCATTTCCGCTTCAGTGGAAGCACCGACATTTATCTGGGCAACCCCGCCGGTGAGTTTCGCCAGTCTTTCCTGTAGCTTCTCCCGGTCGTAATCGCTGGTGGTGATTTCAATTTCCTCCTTGATTTGTTTGATTCTGCCGTTAATGGCTTCCTGGCTGCCGGCACCTTCAACGATGATTGTATTGTCATTGTCGATGGTAATCTTCTTGGCCTGGCCGAGCTGCTTGATGCCGATGTTTTCCATCTCGATTCCTAAGTCTTTGAAAATCGGCTCAGCCCCTGTCAGTATCGCTATGTCCTGCAGCAGTGCCTTTCTGCGGTCGCCGTAACCGGGCGCCTTGACGGCCGCAACCTGCAGGATGCCTTTCAGCTTGTTGACCACCAGTGTTGCCAGGGCTTCACTCTCAACATCTTCTGCGATAATCAACAGAGGCCTCTTGGTTCTTGCGACCTTCTCCAGCAGTGGTATGAGCTTGGCCACATTGCTTATTTTCTCCTCATAGACAAGAATAAATGGTTTTTCCAGTTCGCAGACCATATTCTCGGGGTTGGTTATGAAATGCGGTGACAGGTAGCCGCGGTCGAACTGCATACCTTCGACGAACTCAACGGTAGTCTCGAAACCCTTGCCTTCCTCAACGGTGATAACGCCATCCTTACCGACTCGCTGGAAGGCATCAGCCATAATCTTGCCGATTTCGGCATCATTGTTGGCCGATACCGACGCAATATGGATTACGTCATCGGGTTTGGTAATATCAATCGGCTTTGCCATTGATGCCAGCATATCAATTACCGCCTTGGCTGCCTGTTGCATGCCGCGATTTAAGGCCATACCGTCGGCGCCCGCAGCAAGGTTTTTGTATGCCTCTTTGAACAGGGCTTCGGTGAGCACGGTAGCGGTTGTAGTGCCATCGCCGGCGATTTTTGAGGTTTTGCTTGCGGCTTCCCTCACCAGTTTTGCACCGAGGTTTTCGTTTTTGTCAACAAGCTCGACTTCTTCAGCGACTGTTACGCCATCCTTGGTTACGGTGGGGCCGCCCCAGCTTTTGTCGAGGATGGCGTTTCGGCCCCTCGGGCCGAGTGTGGGTTTTACGGCTGCGGCGAGTTTTTCCACGCCGGCCAGAAGAGCGGCTCTTGCATCATATTCGAATGCCAATTGTTTAGCTGCCATAATTGCTTGCCTCCTTTAATTATGTCTGCGTTATTAAAAGTCCAATCGTTAATCTATGCATAATTTATATCAAACGTGCAAAGAATATGCCAGTTTTTTCCGCAGGGCGAAGCTGTTAGGAACGGATTTTTATCCGACCTTCATAAGTGGTTTATTTGCCGGTGATTATGGTAAGCAAAAATCGCCGGCGGAGGTAGATTGGGAGCGCTCTTTAGTGTTGAGGAAGATGTCAATTTTGACATAAGGAGGGGTTTACTACGCCAAGTTGACAGTCAGCCGTTGAATTGATTATTGATGATTGATTATTGATTATTTTTGGAGCGGCATTTGGCAACAATATAGGCAAAATGGGATAAGTAGGCGAGGTTAAAAGTGAGAAGGAAAAAGGCAAAAGTTAAGGTCATTGATGAGTAAATTGGACACCTGGTGAGGCGGGAAAATCACATAAAAGTTACGTAAGTTAATTAGAGATAAGAGATTAGGTGCAAAAGGGCGAAAATGCAAAAATTAGCATTTTTTTGCATTTTTTGTCATTTTTTTGCAAAAATTTGCAAAAATTTACAAAAATGCGCACTTTTTAGACTGAAATTTGACCACCCTCAAAATCAGGGCAAAAATAGGGGTCGAAAAGTCAAGGGGGAAAATCAAAAATCTTTTACAGAATTTTTGATTTTTCAGGGTATCAGGACATAAGGTTATCAGGATGTAGAATACCAGGTTATCTGGGAATCAGAAAATTGGGGATAGAAAAGGTCGACAATTAACCACGGAGATCGCAGAGGGGAGAAATCCTAAACTCGAAATCCTAAATTCGAAACAAATTCAAAACACTAAAATTAAAATGTCTAAAACGCAGGAACGGATGAAAATAGCAGAAGTTTTTGGTTTTGTTTGTCGGTTTTTGGGGGTAAAATGAATCTGACTAGTGTCTCATAACATTTGATTTTAGTAAATGGGTTGTAGTTGCCGAAAAATCCTTTCAGAATATTATTTATCTGAAAGGAATCGGTATGAATAAGAAATATATTGTCCGGCTTACAGTCCAAGAAC
>Ga0315280_10008905_pt1 | contig 13047 bp, 28 predicted proteins | sample YL17G06_40_MG_FD_203697 | JGI IMG/M metagenome (GOLD analysis project Ga0315280, IMG submission 203697) | Sediment microbial communities from Yellowstone Lake, YNP, Wyoming, USA - YL17G06_40 | ecosystem: Environmental > Aquatic > Freshwater > Lake > Sediment | place: USA: Wyoming | collected...
CTCTCTTGTTCCGCCAATGACCTCTACCTCCTCTCCGGTAACAGTATCGATGACTTTCTCGCCCTGCCTGAACTTAAGCCCGAGGACTTCTTCTCTTTCTCTTATCCTGAGCTTGCCTTTCTCCTCTTTTCTATTCCAGTATCCTTTAGCCCGGGTAATGGTATCCATCACGACTGAGTGGTCGATTTCTTCTGGCATAGTTTAGCCTCCAAATCCCTTTTTCTGTCTTCCAGGTCGTTAATCAGCAAATCAACTTCCAGGGCTGCATTGCTTGCTTTGTCCACAAGGGTAAGGTAATTCATTCTTAACTGCCTCAGCCTCTCAAGCATCTGGTCATACAAAAGAATCGTTAAATCTTCATCCACCTTGACTTCCTCCTTTCCTGACGGCCTGTTCTTTCTTTTTAGGTTTATACCGATTACAAAAAAGGTCTAAGTACACACGGTCTTCTCGAAAAGGAAACGAGAAAAATTTACAGTACGAATAGAACTGAGTTATCTTTGAGGTTTCCATTATTATCTTCCTACGAAGATATTTACACTCGATACACTTTGGCATTAGCTATTCACTTCCTCCTTTCCTCACCGCCTTGATCATCTCGTTAACCAGGTCGTAACACTCTCCACAGAGCTCCAGATCTATCCGTCTATTCTGGTCTATCTCCCGCTTGCAGCAGGAACAGTTAAAGGTGAGAGGCGGTGGCATTTCAGGGAGAGGAGCCGTGCCCTCTGGCAATCCAGGAGTATTTTCGGCAGGTCTTCTTCCCAGCTCTTTAGCCACCCACTCTCTCACCTGAGCCTGCGTTGCACCACCTTTGAGGCAAAACTCTAAATATCTCATCCGGAGAGGTTTAGGGGAAAGCCTCATAAGAGTATTGCCGGAGGTAAGATCAATCTTGCCTTCTTCCACCGCCCCCTTGATTTCCTCATCAGCATCCAGTATCTGGAAATGGTTGGATACCCAGCCCTGGCTCTTTCCAACCATCTCTGCTATTTCTGTATTCTTTAGCCCGAACTCCTCCTTGATTTTCCTCAGCGCGCTCGCCAGCTCCACAGGAGACATGTCACTCCTCATAATGTTCTCCTGGAGAGTAATCATATACTTATCCTTTTTCGTGAACTGCCTGACGATACAGGGAACCGCAGGAAGAGAAAGTCTCCGACAGGCCATAAGCCTCAGGTTACCTGCAATTACCCTGAACCTGCTATCTGCTTTCTCGACAATAAGGGGCTCAATGACTCCATAGTTCTTTATGGAAGCCATAAGCTCCTGGAGCCTGTCTTCCTGAACGAACTCCCGGGCCTGGAAGACAGGGTCGTCTATAAGGTCAACGGATATGTCAACTACCTTACTTAAAATTGTACGTCGTCCTCCTTTTTCTTCTCGGGCCTGTCAACAAACACACTCCAGAGATGTGCCTTCCCCGGTTTTCCCTGGTATTTCAGCCCCACCCTTTCTCCAAATTGTATGTTCAACCTTTCAAACTCTTTCTTGAGGAAGTCTGTTTTCATTACAAGCCTCATGCTGCTGGTTAACTCCTCCTGGATCTTTATGGCTGCCTTTTCTCCGTACTTTGTCTTGATAGGCCAGTCACCGTAGTAAATGCCTATAATGTCATCACCAACCTCTGGTCTCCAGAACTGTCCCGGCGGCGGTGCGTTACGGACCTTTTCACTGAACGGGTCGCTCATCCTTTACCTCCTCCTTCAGCAGCTTCTCAAGTTTTCTGGAAGGAATGTCCAGTTTCTCCATTACGATAATCCTGTCATTGAAACATATAGTAACATTGTCTCCAGGATTGATGTTTAATGTACGCCAGATGTGTGGTGGAATTGATACTGTCCAGGTTCCTCCTGTCTTGATTACCCGACGGATAAGCATAGATTTTCTCCTTCCAGTTTAATGTTGAATATATTGTATCACAGGATTGGAATTTTGTCAAGTAAAATTTTCGGATTTTTTTTGGGAGTATAAGACATATGCAATAAATCAGGCAGGGACTACTCTCTCCTTTACTTCCCAATCAATCGGCAGGATCCTACTGCAGCTTTCCCTTATCCTGTACTGTCCTGGTTATCTCGAATGCTGAAGCTTTCGCTTACCTTGTACTATCTTAGTTATCTTGAATACTATACAGGGTTACGCGCTCACCGCTTAAAAATATTATAGAAGTGTATCGGAGATTTGTCAAGTAAAATTTTTTCGGGGATTCTGTTTTCCAGCGTCATAATTGAGGGAAAAAAAATTTCTTAAGATTTTACTTGACATTTGCAAAAAGATGTGGTATAATTCAAAAGTGTTAACCAGAGAAGTGTTTCTGGTCTGTAATCGTACCCACCCGAGTAGGCCCCGAGATCCTTCCTGGTAGAAGAAAACCATAGAGGAGGAAAACAATGGCTATAAAGATTAAGCCCATTGCAGACATTGCAGAGAAGTACTCCCGGGTAACCCCTATGAGGGAAGCCGATTTCAAAGCTGGAGTGTCTGACACGACAGTAGATTGGGAGACGCCAACCACTGCCGCAGCAGAGTCCTGGGCCGATGGCGTTCAGAGTGCCATAACCAATGGAAGCTTTTCCCGGGGGGTAGCAGAAAGCGGAACTGCCAAGTGGCGGAGGAAGGTAACAGGCCCGGGGGTGGCTCGCTGGGGAGCCGGGGTAAGAGACGGAGCGGTTGACTATAAAGACGGTTACGCGCCTTACAGAGACATTGTCGCTGGCCTTACTCTGTCCCCGAGATACAAAAGAGGAGACCCCAGGAATTACGTTCGGTCTCAGGAAGTTGGTATGCCTCAGCACGACAAAAAGGTCTCGGGATAAAAAAGGAGGTAACTAAACCATGAGACTAAGAAAAAGCTACATCATTGAAGACCAGGTCTTAGATGCCTCCGGAACCGTGTTGAAGGACCTCGATTTCACTGACCCCATCGCCGCCATCTTTGTTTCCGTCCAGGGAAAGAAGTATGACCACGCCAACATCAACCCGCTCGTAGCGAGAAACATCTCCAAGGTGGAAGTAATAGATGGCACGAAAGAACTCTTTTCCATGAACATGGAGGTGGCCCAGGCCCTTCAGCTTTACGCAACGAAGAAGCTGCCCATGAACGTCATTTCCTGTAACGCCTATGCCACGAACCAATCCCATCTGGCCATTCTCTTCGGCAGGGGATTAAGTGATAAAGACTGGGCACTGGATCCGAAAAAGTACACCAATCCCCAGGTAAGGATAACCTATGCTTTTACTGAGGGAGCTGGTTACTGGACAGACAACTACCAGAAAATGACGATCTACGTTATTCTTCAGGAGCAGGTTAGTGGCAGGCCGGCTAATTTCCTTTCAGCGAGAGAGTTCTATTCCTGGACAAAGACAACTTCCGGAGACGAGGAAATGGATATGCCGATAGACTATCCAATCAGGATGCTTTTGTGGAGTATCAAAGACTGCACCTCACCCGTGTACAACGAACTCAGCAAAGTCAAGATAAACTGCAATATGGGTGAGTGGATACCTGTCGAGCAGACCTGCGAGGATTTAGCCTGGGAGAACGCAGAGTACACCGGACTTCTTCACCAGCAGACAGAGGCAATCGGTGATGGCTCAAACGAAGACGTCAAGGCATACTACCCATTCGCATGGAACTGGGGAGCATGTGCAGAAAGCTGGAACCTTGGTCAGAACTGTATTGTCAAGCGGCCCTATTCTGGTTACATCACTGTTGGAAGGGCAGTAACGGGAGCGAGTAGCGGCGATGATTTCACCAGGACATACCTTGCGGATAGCCAGAGAGCGCTGATCACCGGCAGAGGATACGAGTTTAACTCTACGGAACACCTACGGTTTGGTGACATAGATGATCCCGCGGAGTTCTTTGATCCTACACCATGGAAGTCCTGCAAACTCATATTCACCCAGGGCGGAAGCGACGCGCTTACTACCAGAGTAGCAGCTCAGGTTCTAAGACCTAACGGAAAGTAATACTTATAGCCAGACGGGCAGAAAGACAGAGCCTTCTTGAGGATTCACCTCCTTTCTAAGGATAATTCTTTCTGCCCCGCCCTGGCTATTTTTGTTTACAGGAGGAAATATGAACGAGGTAATTCCTTACACCCACCTTACTGTCTCGCAGGTTATACACACAAAGAGGAATAAATTCTATGGCATAATCGTAACCCCCAACGGACAAGCTGCAGGTTACGTCGACATCCACGACGGAGAAAACACGACTGAGCCTCTATTCGCGAGAGTGCTGGTTCTGACAAACGAATCAAAATCATGGAACCCACCGGCCCCGGTTCTCCTTGAGCGTGGTCTCTATATCTCTTTAGCATGCACTGGCGTGCTCGTGACGGTGTTTAGCGAGGCGGTGGAATGAATAGGCCCACGAACGAAGTTTTAGGAAGGCTTGCCTTTTTAGTGAACACCAGGGGAATAATCCCTGACCCGATAGATGCGACGAGGATAAATTCAAGTTTAATCGATGTTGATGGCACGACTGCTATTCTCTACACCGTTCCAGATGGGAAGAGATTGTTTATAGATTCTTTCTGGGTGGCAGTAACTAATAATGCAGCAGGTACTTCTGGAGTCCATTTAATCATAAGAGATACTAGCGATGTTCAGGTCAACCGACTTTTTCTTCTTCCTATTGCAGGAAATGCGATGAATAGTGCATCACAATATATTTGTCCTGCAATAGAAGTTACAGCAGGTTATGATGTTTGTATCAAGTCAGATATAGCTAACTGTAAGGGACACGGTGGAATATTCGGCTGGCTTGAGAGCGTATAATTATGATGTACGAATTCGGGATAAGAACAGAGTTAACGGACACGCAGGACAGCCCCAAAAAAACAGTCCTGAAACTCACTGAAGGAATCATACACCAGCTGGACATAGAATCCTATCCTGGCTCAATGGGATATCTTTATGGTGCTATTTATCATGGAGGTCATCAGGTATGGCCCACCAATCCTGATGGTTGTTTCCGATTAGGCGGAGTACCCATTTCCGGAAAGGAAAGATACGAACTTACTATTCCCGCTGAACTTTATGTGTATACCTGGTTAGGCACCGATGCAGAAAACTACCATGACGTCAGAGTAAGAATATGGATTTTGAGGGAAGACGAGCTGGGGACAACTATCAGATGGACCGAAGAAACAGAGAAGCTTTACGGAGGAGAATAAAAGACTATGGCAGATCTTCCTGACTGGTTCGCGGCAAGCGTTATAAAAGGACTCTACGGAACGGAGCTCAAGACTATCCAGGTTGACGAGTTAGGAAGGCTCTATGCTGTCCTGAGGGCTCTCTACGGGACCACTCCCAAGGACGTTCAATGTGATGCTTCAGGAAACCTGACGCTGAATCTGAAGGCTCAGGATTTGAGCGAGATAATAAATAGACCGAAGTATGGAAAGGCACAGCTGAGTTATGCTGCGGTACCGTGTGCTGCAAACGCAACGACTCCAATACTTACGGTTAGCGGAAAAGGAATTATTTATGCGGGTGACGTATCGGTTGAGCATACTTCTACCCAACGAAGTTCGTCTCCACGGTTGACAGTAGATGGGGAGGATATCTTTTGGTATAGTTTTTTAGCGTTGATGAAATGGCGTATACCAAACGGCAACGCATGTGTAGGAATCCTGAACGTATACGATGATACTGGCTTTATCTATGCAGCAGGATTTAGATACGGCATAACTTTTGAAAGTTCTATTGCACTATCGTATACAGAAGCACACGGAAGCACACCTACTGTTGGAGGCGGTTTGGTTTATGCCCTTATTTAAGTGAGGGGAAAATGATAGAATTAAGAGGAATTGCTATTGATAGTCCAGAAGGCGTTCGTCGAGTAAGATTAACTATTCGCAGCGAGCGGGGCGACGACTACGAGACCCTCGAGTTTCCTGCAAGCCTTCTTCTCAACCGGGGACAGATAATAAAATTCTTAGGAGATCACTACGGAATAGAGCCAGGGAAAATAGTCTGGCCTTCACACGTCAAGATACCAGGAGAGAAATAAAATGAAATGGTGGAAAATAAAGATTCTCGCTGTCTATGTAATGGTTACAGGGCTAGTAGTTGAACTCATCCTGGGAGCGAGCCTGGGATTTGTCATCTACAACCTCGGCTGCACGCTCGTAACCATTGGAGCAAACGTAAGAGTCAGAGAGATGGCCAGAAGATCAAGGAGGAGAAAGTGAAAGTAACGTTGATGCCCGGAACGGGCGAAAGAGTAGAGCTCACGACAACAGGGGTCCTGCAAAGGTACGCTGTGTATAAGTACATGCTTGACGATTATGGACCCTTTGAGTATGCAGTACCTAAAGAAGAGGACACCGTTGAAAACCTCAAGGCAGCCATCAGGGCGAAGGAGAAAATTCTCCAGGAGGGACCGGTAGAAAGTGCTTAAAGTAATCCAGAACATACTTTCCTGGCCTATCTTCAGGATACTTAAGAGGGAGGAAAGTCTTACTCCTGAGGAAGAGGAAGAATATATCAAGGTTCCTGAAGAAGTGGCTCATGATTTCACTAAAGAAGAGAGAGAGAGCTGTCCCTGGTTAGACCTGGGAGATAGGGCGGCGGTTCTTTTTGGCAAGCCCGCTTTGGATGTCTACCTGGAAATACAGCAATTTAACACCTATCTGAAAGGGTCAATAGAAGACGATGCGTCCGATATCTTTTCCGCAGAGTACGTAAACAAAGGGATTGTTATGGCGCAGGAAGCCTGCCGGGACCTTGGCCTGGAAGTCCCTCCGGCTCCTGAAATGCCTCCTATTTCGCGTATTCCGGGAGAGCTAACTCCCTGGTATCCAATCGCTTCCGCACCCACTGTCACTAAAACACCATGGTACGGGTTACTATAAAAGAGGCAATGAAACTATGGCTAAAAAAGTAGGCGTTACGTGGATTTTGAATATGTTTGTTACCATAGGCAGGATTTTATGGAATGCCATAAGCCTTGTCCGGTATGTGTTTAAGGGTATATCTGTTATCTTCAACACGGTGTGGAGCATACTTAAACCAGTTTATGAAGTTATTAAGGGTTTATGGGATGTTATCTATGGTTTTTACACCAAGTACATCAAGCCGGCTCTTGACTGGGTGGAAGGGAAAATAACCTGGCTCACTAACTTTATTGACTCCATATACAATACCCTTCTGGGCAGAATCGACCAAATATATAATGAAACCTTTGGCTGGTATGAAAGGCTGAGGGACAATCTTGATGATTTGACAGGGAAAATATCGAGAGTGGTGGCGGTATTTGATAGCAAGCTCGCCGAGAACATCAAATCTACCGAACAGAAGTTATTCGCTTACGTTGATAAATACACCAGAGACGTTAGAGACTGGGTGGTGGAGTATGTCAGGGACGTTTACCTGGACGTCAGGACAGAGCTCTACGAAGTCAAGGGGGCCATTGACATTGTGCTCGGTCCGGTAAAAGAGTTTGTGGATGCAATGAAGGAACTCATCCCGCCAACCATAGAGAAACCAGCGCTGCTGTCCAGGGAGACCATGAAAAATAGCGGAGCTCTCTATGGCCAGGACATGTTTGATGGCTACTTCGAAGCTACTACACCACCACTAACTCCAGAAGAAGAAGCTCCCATAACCCGGGAGGTACTGACTGAATGGGAAGCAAAGCACATGAATTATATCGTGCTTGGTCCTCTTGGCCCCTGGGCTGATCTACATAAATTTCTTGCCGAGGAGATTATAGAGATAACCACGGGGAAAGAAGTAAGACCCAGAACAGAGGTGGTAACGCCTGGACCTGAGGAGGTAGAATAACCTATGTGGACATTGATAACAAAGTTTTTCGCTTCCATGGTTAGAGACTGGGTAATTAAACCAATATCTACCGTGATGTCCGTAGCGTTTATGTGGGCTTTCCACTCCATACGGGCAATGTTCCCGAACGAGTCAATAAAACTAATGCAGGGAATAGTGAATACTTATTATACCCCACCGGCCGAATGGGCTGCTTTTGTGGGTCAGTACCTGGAGCGAATGACAGGGGCAAAAATAGATTACAAGACTATTACCGAAGAAGGATTCGGCATGGGGTCCAGGTCAGCCATGCAGGCCATGGGGAAGACGTTCCTGACTCCTATGCTCGGGCTCATTATGCCTACTCCTGCCGAGGTCAAGACTGACCCGATGGGCGGCGCGGAGAGGTTCATGTCGGCCAATCTTGAGTTCCAGATGGGAGCCTGGCTGCTTCACGTTATCGGGGACATGCAGTCCTTTGGCATGCTCAAGAGCCTCAAGGATCTCCCTAACGCTATATCCTGGTCCTTCGGTATAGGCTGGCTCTCCTGGCTGGTTATGGGTCCACCCTTCCGCATGGGCATAGCAGCACCTATGGAAAAGTTCTTCTCCAGAATGTATACTCCCGAGATCCTCACCACCGCTCAGGCCATTGAAGCCTGTAAGAAAGGCCTGATGAGTTACGATGAATTTGTTGAGGAGTGTCTTGACCGCGGTATTGACCCTAACAGGGCTAACATCCTTTACCAGATAGCAGAGAGAGACCTTTCCGATGGTGATATCAAAAGCCTTGTGGAGCTTGGCTGGATGGATGAAGCAGACGTTAAGGAAGAGCTTGTCAGAAGAGCCTATGACCCTAACAGAGCTTCTGTTTTAGCGAAACTCATTGTAGAAGACAGGAAAATTGCCATTATTAAAGACATTGTAAATGAAGCTGAGAAACTATACAAAGACCGGGTAATGGATGAGGGAACTTTCAGAAGATACCTGGAAACCCTTAATTACAACACGGAAGAACAGGGACTTGAACTGACCAAAGTCTCTCTGGAAAGAAAGGAGAGGCGGTACCTGACGCCGGCTCAGGTGATGGCGGCGCTAAAGAAAAAGAAGTTCGGAACCATTGAGGCAAGGAACTACTTAATCGATAATCTCGGTTACACACCATTGGACGCAGATATCTACATGGAGCTGTAAGAAAGGGGGTGGTCAATCTGAAAAATTGTCCATATTGTGGAGGACGTCATTTTTACTGGGAACCATGTCCTTCACAACAGGATTGAGGATGGGTGGGTGGGTCGCTTTGAAGAATTTTCAAAAGCCACTTAACATTTTAAATGGTAAAAACCGTGCGTGCTCAAAAAAGATTGAGACCCTTCTTTGAAAGGAACCTGGTAATTCTTACATACTTTTTCACACAGGTAGATTAAACCTTGTCTAAAAGCCTTTATTTAAAAGTTAACATAATTTAAATTATATGTACTTGGGTGAAAGGCTGGCAGAGATAGATATAGGAAAGCTCTCAGGAGTTTAAGAAGTTAACTGAGGAAAGACTTTTTACCTCTCGGGTTGGTTTGATACCTTCAAAACAAAAAAAGGGCTTGAAATGACCAAATACATACACATGTCACCAATGGAAGAAGAGATCTGGGACCGGTTTCTTATGGTGCACGGAGATTATTTTACAAGGTTTGAATATGACATCCACATTGGAGAATCCCCACCGCCGCCTCCTGGCCTGGCAGAGCCATACATTTCAGCCATGAAGGTTCTTTCCCTTTTACGGATAGACGTAGTAGGATACAGAGAGAACGAGGTATGGATATTTGAAGTGAAACCAACAGCGGGACTTTCTACTATTGGGCAGCTAATAGCTTATCGTGATTGGTGGTTAAGGCAGAGAGGGAAGCCGGAAGTATTGTATCTGGCGGCGGTGACTGATATGTTAAGCCCAAACGTTGAATACAGCCTCAAAGAGCAGAGTATCAGGTTTTATGTAGTTTAATCTTCCCTGTTTTCTAATAATCCGATAGCTACATTATAAGCATATACCTGCCCTCGATAATAAGCTTCCTTCTTTTCGTCTCCGTCATTACGAGCGGCTATTTCCCATTCTTCAATGTTGGAAGTATACTCTCTTAGGCGTTCTATAATCTCCTTTACTTTCATCACTCATCACCGCCTTTCTTCTAACTTCTCATTCTGCCAAACTTCTCCATAATCTCCTTAAATTCTGATCGTTTCTCATCTATTACACCGAATATACGAATCAGGTTTACCCTGTCAGTCTCATACTCTTCCCCGCAAAGAATCGCACAGGCCAATATCATCTCCTTAAGAAGATTAAAATACATATACGTGTCAAACAATTTAGAATAGATGTCAGTATGTAACTTCTTCTTCCTTGCCATCACTCATCACCGCCTTTCTCTATTTTCTTTTGTAACTCCCCATACCAAAAATCAATGTAGCTTTTCATTAGCGAGAGAGTAGAAATAGCTTCTTTCCACTTTCCTCGCTCTGTCTCTGCGTCTAAATGTTGCAATTTGATGTGTAACCAGTCAATGTCCTCTCTAATTGTTTTCATCACTCCTCACCGCCTTTCTTTGCCCATTGGGGCTTCTTTACAGGATAAAGATGGCACACGTGGTTCAGTTTGCAAGGAGTTAACTTGAACCTTGGAGCAGGATGAGTGCAATGAGGACGGTCAGTATTCCAATCAACATATTTACACTTTTCCTGCCAACACTCAATAAATGCCATCACTCATCACCGCCTTTCTTTCAATATCGTGGTTTTCTAAGCCTCCTCCACCACTCATCCCAGGGCAAGTATCTACGCAATTTCGGAAACCAAATATATGGCTTCCCGTCAATAAACACCATGGTGTCTTTCGGCCACTTCATAATCTTTCTTCTAATCTTAATCGCTCCCTCAATCAGGACAAAGGGAATAGAGACAAGAATAGCGAGAAAAAGCACGGGCAGCCAGGCCATCGCAATCACCTCCCAGAAAAAAGCCCCGATGTGTGGCTCGGGGCTCATCTTTTTTCCTGCCACACCAGGCTGTCCACCAGACGTTATTCTCTCCCTGATTTACCTCCTTCTGTATGCCTTTCCTAACTCCATATTTCGCTCCCAGCTCAATTGCAGTCTGACGGTGGGAGCAGCTTTTTTCATTTTAGCCTTGTATTCTTTGATAATCTTTCTCGCTTCCTTAGACCTGAGAAAGCCCTGCCACAAAGAAAACCCGGCTTTCCAGCGTTCTGCACCACCTTCTACGTTCATAATTCACCTCGCTCTCTCCTCAAGTGGCCCCAGAAGAACCTCTGCCATTTCGTGCGTAAGCGCCACGCCGACATAATTACACCAGGAGACTAACGCCTCCTTCTTTCTCCTGGGAGGAATGGGGAGTTTCTGAAGGAAGGCTATCACGTCCTCCTGTTTGTCTTTGGCCAATAACGCAGCAGGAAATATCTCAATCGGCATAAGTTACTACTCCTTTCTCCCCGGCCGGGGCAATGGCTAACGCTGAGTAAAGGTGTTTGCCCCGGCCTACGTTAAATCTATATGCACATGATCCTCTTCAAGGAGTATCAGTCTGCCAGAGAAAACCACCCGGCAAAGAGCAGCAATACTATTCGGTTCAATGCTTATTTTTGATTTTACGAATCTGGCTATAATGTCAATGGCAAAGCCACGGAAGTGGGGAGAGTTCCAGGGTGGATCGCAGGTGCTGATGAATGCGGTCCTCCCGAGACATCTCGTGGCGTCGGAAAGGATTATTTCAACCTCTGCCCCCATTTGAAGAGACAAATTCTCTCTCAGGGTCTCAAGCTTGTAGGCAGTATCCCAGATTACGGGAAGGTCCCTGAGACGAACCGATCCTCCGCAGAAAGGGCAGGGCTTGTATTTGTGCCTGCAGGAAAACTCCTCTAAACGAAAATGCGGGGTTATCCTGAAATCAGGAGTAAACGGATATTCCAAAAGTCCTCCAAATCTTCGTTTTAACGGGTGGAAAAGAAGCAGGAAGGGATAACTATCCCCCCTGTTACCACTGCCAGACGACTCCAGCGTAAGGGCCCCAGGCTGGTTTTCTGTCTCTGAAGTTATACCCGGCAATGAAGCCAACGTTTACATTGCTGGCAAGCGTTACGTTCAGACCCAGGGCCCGGCCCAGAGCAGCAATTTCAATGTTCAGGCCGGTTCCCACTGACACGGTGTCAAAATCTGTGATCACAGCACCATCCAGGAAAATCATCTCCTTCCAGTTAAGCGCTGGATACCGGACACCGAGCTTCAGGGCATGGTCTTCAAGGTCGTAAAGAGTTATGGCTCCTGTCTCATTAGGAACCAACCTTAACCCATCAGCAAAGACAACACTGGACAGAAATAGACAGACAATGACACATATGGCCAGTTTTTTCATTCTTTTCCTCCCCCCTCATCTAAACTCGACAGCGCGATCTTAAGCAACGTAACAAAGATGTTGTCAAAGGGATTGGGCGTCTGGTTAGCCGCCTCCTCAAGCCGCTTCACCGCGTCCTTGATGATCTCCTTAATCTGTGGAGAAATGGCTTTTAGAGCCATCTCAATTAGTTTCCAGATCAAGTCCCACCTTGTATTAGCCATGCTACCCTCCTTTTTTAAGGAATCTAACCATGATATAATCAATTCGGGTCTCAAGTTCTCTGACCTTCCGCTCGAGACGATCCACTCGATCATAGAGTCCAGGGGGAGCTGTACTGATCTTCCCTGGGGACCTTTTCTTGTTAACCCTGGCTTGTAGTCTTTTATATTCGTCCTCTGTAAACCCTGTCATATGACTTCTTCACGTCCCGCGAAGGCGTAAAGGTAAAACGCGGAGGACACCGCTTAAGTTCTTTCAGGCCAATGCCGCAGCGCGCGCAGACCTTTCCTGCCACTCCGTCCTGCCATACATAGACACAGTAGTTTTTACGCACAGAACAGTATTGTATTTTCTGTAACATTAGATTCTTCATTTATTTAGGCGGCAAAGTTACTTTCTCCTTCTCATCCGCCTCCTTCAACTCATCCTCCGTTCTGGCTATAAACTTCCCGTCTTTGGTCCTTAGGACGTATGCCTTAACCTCCCGTACTTCCGGGACCGTGAAACGCAATAATCTCTCTTGTTCCGCCAATGACCTCTACCTCCTCTCCGGTAACAGTATCGATGACTTTCTCGCCCTGCCTGAACTTAAGCCCGAGGACTTCTTCTCTTTCTCTTATCCTGAGCTTGCCTTTCTCCTCT
>Ga0315280_10008906_pt1 | contig 13047 bp, 11 predicted proteins | sample YL17G06_40_MG_FD_203697 | JGI IMG/M metagenome (GOLD analysis project Ga0315280, IMG submission 203697) | Sediment microbial communities from Yellowstone Lake, YNP, Wyoming, USA - YL17G06_40 | ecosystem: Environmental > Aquatic > Freshwater > Lake > Sediment | place: USA: Wyoming | collected...
AGGTAAGGCGACAGAGTCCCTCAAATCGTTAGGGGACGTTGAACCTCGAGATCATCACGTAAACTGGGCCAAGATAGCTGTTGGTCCTCTGGGCCTCGTGGGTTCAAATCCCACCCCCGGCGCTCCCGCGAAGAACCAAGGGATTCTATGTGAAATTCTCTCCATTGGCTTTCTGGAAGCGTGAACAGGCTTGTAAATGCTCAATGATCCAAGGCTTGAAATAGCGATACAGAGACCTCTCAATCAAGGTGTGACGTGTTTGGCTGCGGTTCTCAGCATCGCCCCTAAGCTCCTTTCAATGTCTGTGTCCGTGGTTGCCCATGATGAAACGCTGATGCGCATCGCAGGATACCCCTGCCAGACTGTCCCACCACACCAACAAGTGCCATCGGCTTGTAGCTCAGCGATAACCTTGTTTGTCGTGTGAGCATCACCGAACGAGACTAGAACCTGATTGAGGACAACTTCGTTGAGCACTTCATAATCAGCTTCACTCAGGCCCTGAGCAAAGCGTCTTGCATAGCGACACGTACGCTCAATCAAATCAGTAAGCCCGGAGCGCCCTAAAGTCAGTAAGGCCGCCCAGACTTCGACTCCTCGAGCGCGCCTAGAGAGCTCGGGCGTATATTCTGAAGGATTTCGGCGTGCCGTCCCCGTTGGCAAGTACTCGGCACTCACGGACATTGCCGCCCGCAATGCTTCGGCGTCCCGGACAAACGCTAATCCTGAGTCGTATGGCACATTCAGCCACTTATGAGCGTCGGTGGCCCAAGAATCAGCGTCCTCTACGCCGCTGGTCAGGTAAGCTCGAGTAGGAGCAACGGACGCCCAGAGACCAAACGCTCCATCTACATGTACCCACGCTCCAGCGTCGTGGGCCCGTCTACAAATCTCTTGGATCGGATCGAATGCCCCAGTGTTCACATTACCTGCTTGCGTGCAGATTATCGTATTGTCGGATAGCGAGGGCAAGGCGTCTGCTCGCATTCGCCCCTGCCCGTCCACGGGCACTCTGATCACCTTGTTTCGTCCTAACCCAAGGAGTCCAAGCGATTTGAACAGGGTCGGATGGGCCTCGGCACCAACAACCAATCTGATTTCTGGAGCGCCGATCAGCCCATCTGATTCCACGTTCCAGCCTGCGCGTGCAAGAATGACGTGGCGTGCAGCAGCTAAAGCAGAGAAATTAGCGAGTGTGGCACCCGTGACAAATGCTCCACCGCATTCTGGAGGCAACTTGAAGATTTTGATGAGCCAGCGTAAAGCAAGTTCTTCAACCCACGCTGTACCTGGTGTCACATCATAATAGGCCGAATTCTGATCCCAAGCTCCCGCAAGCCAATTTGCTCCCAACGCTACAGGCAGTGAACCTCCTATGACGAAGCCAAAGAAACGTGCCCCTGCCATAGCCACGGTTGCCGGAGAGACAAACTTGTCCAGCTCCGCGATCACATCATCGGCACTCGTGGGTTCTTCAGGCAAATCGCTTTCCATTCTTGCAAGCTGGGACAACGCCTCACGAGTCGGGGCCACGCTTCGCTTGTCAAGATTCTCGAGATAGCGAATTGCCCTTTGGGAAGCATCTTCAAGGAGTCGTCTCATCTGACGCACTAAATACACGCTATGATTAGGTGAGGTATAACAGACGATCGTTGCGCGAGACCGCAGAGAATTCGCGGCGGGGCCGGTGGGATATCAACCGGCCATTTCATGCTCGCCCTCATGCTATTTGACGGCGGGAATAACCTCTTCTGCGAACAGCTCCATCGATTTGAGGTCGCCATATTCTAGGAACTGAACTATGAAATATCCCATGCCTTTGTCTTTGAATGAGTTCAGTTTTTCAACGCATTGTTCGGGTGTGCCTATCAATCGTTTCATGAAGCCGTCCATGGTTTCCCATTCAGGTTTAAGTCGCTTAGCCTTCTCTCTCACTTTTTCCGGGTTCTTGTCAATTATACATCTTATTCCTATGGACTTAACGATATCTTTAGGTGACCTACCTACCTGTCGGCAGTAGTCATCAAACCTGTCAGCCATCTCGCCGTATTCCTCAGGCGTTACAGAGAGGGCGAATGGCACATTCCAATTATCAGCGAGTTTGGCGGCCAGTTTCATTAACCCCTGACTTCTTCCTCCTATCAGGATAGGGGGATGAGGTTTCTGCAGCGGCTTCGGGTTGCATAACGCTTGCTTCATGGTGTAATACTTGCCCTCGAAATCAGTAACGTCTTTCGTCCACATGCTCTTGATGATTTCTACAGCTTCCGCAAGTCGTTCTATTCGCGTGGTCAAGTTTTGTAATGGTATGCCGTACATCTCATGCTCGGCTTTCCAGTACCCGGTTCCGATACCAAACTCCAACCTTCCGTTACTCACGACGTCGAAACTCGACGTGGTCTTCGCCAGAACAGATGGATATCTAAACAAATTGCCCACAGTCAGAGGCCCAAGTCTGATCTTTCTTGTGTTCGCAGCGAGCCATGAGAGCATCGTCCAACACTCGAGAACCGGAGATGCCATGGCGGAAAGAGGAGCCTCCTTATGGATCTTCAGATAGTCTGAACCGAGTGATATCACCATATGATCCCAATTCCAGGCTGAGTCAAAACCTAGCCTTTCCAGTTCTAAAGTTATTTTTAAGAGACTTTCAAGATCGCCTGTGTTCGAAATGGGACTATTGTTTATTTGAGAGCCAAATCCAACCATAATCTTTGCCACTTCTTCGGTCGGCTCTCGTGAATCTCGAGTTAATTAAGCAACTGTATGGATTGGCACACAATCGTTAAGAGGCCACCTATAGCTCACAATCTTTACGAGGGACAATAAAAATGAAAATTGCGAAAGGCGCTCTCAATGCGGGACTGTTCATTCTTGTTTTGCTAGTCACATCCTGTCCGGCGCACGCACAGCAAATCTCTCGCGGAGGAACGATCGTTGTTGATTTAGCGTCCGAACCCACTGTAGTCGATCCGTTGACTACGTTTTGGAACGCCGGGTTCGTAGCTGGGCAACTCTTCAGCACGTTGATTTACTACGACAATAACGGGAAGTTACAGCCAGGACTAGTGACAAAGTGGAGCATTGATCAGACTCAAGGAACCTACACTTTCGAGCTAAGAACAGGAGTTCTCTGGCACGACGGACAGCCTTTCTCTGCGGACGATGTGAAATTCTCGTTCGAGAACATCATAAGCAAATACGGCGTATACGGTGCAACCTTCTTCAAGAATGTCACTGTCACCACACAGGGTAACACAGTTGTCATACGACCTGCAACATTCCTTCCAGGAATTCAGCTGCAACTTCTTGCCGACGTGCAGTGCGTAATTTATCCGAAGCATATCCTTCAAGGCCAAGACTTTCTCAAAAGCTCATTCAGGACTACCAATCCGATTGGGACAGGCCCTTTCAAGATGAAAAACTGGGTCAAAGGCAGTTACATGGAACTCGTGAGGAACGAGAACTACTGGAATGGACCTTACCTAGATGGGATGGTCATCAAATTCATCAGCGACCCGGCGGCAATAATCGCCGGACTCAAGAATGGAGAAATCCATTTCATGTTCCGAGGGATACCCTACGAAGCCTATGACACATTGAAGCAGGAGCAGAGCCTTAACGTCGTTCCCAACAAAAAACCGCCCTATATGGTGTCCATTTGGAACAACGTAAAGGCTCCATACATGTCAGATGTCAACGTGAGACAAGCCATCGCTTACGCGTTAGACAAGACGGACATTACCCTGAAGGCTACCAATGGGCTCTCAAGCCCCATTCAAGCTCGATTTGACCCCGATGATGTCCCCCTAAGCCCCACAATGACTATCTACAACCGTGACCCGGCGAAAGCCAATTCGATCCTCGATGCGGCCGGATACAAGAAAGGAAGTGACGGATTGAGGTTTTCATTGGAGTTACTCACTAGGAAGGGAGAACCTGACGAACAACTATTGAGCCAGCTAGTGAAAGACGAGCTCGCAGACATAGGAATCAACCTTTCGATCAAAACCGTAGACTACGCGACTTGGACAGCTCTCGACACAAAATTCCAGTACCAAATGGCTACGATAAAAATGCCCATCGACATCAAGACGCCATGGGTCTGGCAGAATTTTGCGACCGCCATGATTGGCAAGGGTGCCCTCACGAACAATTTCCAGTATAGCAACCCCAAGCTCGACCAACTCATCGATAGTTGGTTCCATGAAAGCAACCCAGACAACATCATCAAGATCTTGCAACAGGCCCAGGATATACTAAGCCAAGATCTTCCCGAGTTTCCTCTCTACCAGATCTCATTCCTCAATGTCGTAAACAAGAACTTCGTAGGCCCTGATATCCCCCAAGGAAAGGGTCCATGGATGTTCGTGGTACCTATCGAGAACACGTATTCTTTGGCAGCCCAACCTAAATCGGCAACGACCACCGCACCCTCTACCACCGTTCCATCTGTGGCTCCAAGCGGAGGCCTAGACGTTACAACCCTCGCGGCCGTGGTTGTGATCTTGCTAGTCATAGTGGGCGCATGGATGTGGGTGAGACGAAGACGAACCAGGCCCAAATCCTGACCGAAATAAAGGTCAGGAATCCCTTTATTTTGTTGACCGAGTTGATTCTCGCTGAGCATCATCTTTGCTTCTTTCAATCCGTGACCTGAAAATCTACTATCATACGCAAGGCAACTATCTGAAGGCAGTCGATGGCGTCTCTCTTGAGATCAAGGAAGGTGAGGTGGTAGCCCTCGTAGGCGAGTCGGGGTCCGGAAAATCGACAGTCGCGCTGGCGATCCCTAAACTCCTCCCGCGCAGTGCGGCAATAATGGGTGGTCAAATTATCTTTCAAGGTAAGAACATCCTGGATCTGGACAACGACGAGCTCAGACATGTTCGGGGCAAGATGGTGGGCATAGTCTTCCAGGAGCCCGTCTCTTACCTCAATCCATTGATGAAAATTGGAGAACAGATTGCCGAAGCTCTCAAGACCCACAGCAGCAATTTGATGAGCGAAGAAGCAGTATCAGCGGCCAAGTCAATACTCAAAAAAGTCCGCGTCCCTGACGTTGATCGGACATATGATTGCTATCCACATCAGCTTAGCGGAGGAATGGCACAGAGAGTGGGGATAGGTATCGCCATCTCCTGTGAACCATCGCTTCTTATCGCTGACGAGCCGACAAGCAATTTGGACCTTACAGTTCAAGCACAGATTCTTCATCTCCTGAAGGGTCTTATGCGCGAACTTAACTTAGCAATCCTTTTCATCTCGCATAATCTGGGTGTAGTAAGCGGAATGGCTGACCGCGTAGTGGTTATGTACGCGGGCCGCATAGCCGAAGAAGCCCCCGTTCAAGCGCTATTCAACAACCCTCTCCACCCTTACTCCAAACTCTTGCTTCACGCCAGCAGGGTGACCCGTCATGGAGAAACAAGTGAAGTGTCCGGCTCGCTCCCCGATCCAACGAATCCTCCAGAAGGTTGCCGTTTCATCGCCCGATGCCCATTCGCCAGAGCCCAGTGCCGGACAGACCCCCCCGCCGCGTTCCCGGATTTGAACTCGCGAGTGTATTGCTGGCTCTATGGTGAAAAGAAATGAGTCACACTGCAATTTTGGCATGCCGGAACATCTCCAAGTATTATCCAGTCGGAAAAAAGGGACTACTGTCCAGCACGAAGAAATCTGTCAAAGCAGTCAATGGTGTTACGTTAGAGATACATGAAGGTGAGAACACAGCTATTGTTGGTGAAAGCGGATGCGGAAAGACAACTCTTGGGCGAATACTTTGCGGTCTGTTGGAGCCTACGGGAGGGTTTGTTGAGTATCTAGGCTTGCACATGGACTATCTCAACAGAGACTTCGCGCGTGCGGTGCAACCGATCTTTCAAGACCCGTATTCCGCACTTAACCCGCGGAAAACGGTGATGAAAATCCTTGCAAAACCATTCAAGATACACGGGATTCATTACGATGAAACTAACATCTGTGATCTTCTGGAAAATGTCCGTTTGTCACCAGGGAAATCTTTCCTGGATCGATACCCACATGAGCTGAGCGGCGGACAGAGGCAGCGAGTTGTCATAGCAAGGGCGCTAGCACTAAAGCCGAAGCTTATTGTCGCCGATGAGCCTGTATCAGGACTTGACGCAACCGTTCAAGAGCAGATTCTGAAACTGATGGAAATGCTGCAAGAAACCTACGAGACAACATACCTAGTCATCTCACATGACATCAGTCTGGTCGAATCCATGTGCACACGAATTGCAGTCATGTACCTTGGGAAGATTGTCGAAATAGGACCGACGAAGAGTATATTGCACCATTCGCTTCACCCGTATACCCTTGCGCTTCTTCGCTCGTTTCCTTCGGGAGATCCGAAAAAACGAGACTGGATTGATTCTCCCCCAATCCTTGGAGAAGTCCCCTCACCCGTTGACGTGCCTTCAGGCTGCGCTTTTAGAACGAGATGCCCTCTTGCAGTAGACGAATGCGCAATCAAGGAACCGATAATGGAGCTGTCCGGAACGGATCACTACATCTCTTGCCCCGTAGTCCTAAGAGCGCAAACTTCTCTACATATGGAAAAATAGCGCGTATGTAGACGCTTATCGCTCCCTAGGATTGAGAATCTCCTCTAAAGTGTCACCGGCAATATTGAAGCCGAGTATTGTGATCACAATGGCAATGCCAGGTAAGAGAATGCTCCACCACGTACCCAAGTATATTGAGCGGCTTGCTAACCATAACGTCCGTCCCCAGCTGCTAACGTTCGGATCTCCCAGTCCTAGGAAACTCAATCCCGCTTCGAAAACAACAGATAGGCCCATCTGTATGGTGACCGCGGGAATAAGAGCTGGCCATATATTGGGCAGAATCTCATCCAGCATGATGTTGACTGAGCCTGCGCCCAGCCCTCTCGCTGCCAAGACGAATTCTCGTTCCTTGAATGAGAGTACCTGAGCTCTTGCTATTCTCGCCAGAGTGGGCCAAGAGACACACCCAATTACGAGTATGATAATGTCCAGTCTGCTACCGAATAGAATGACGATGAAGATAGTCAAAATGAATGATGGAATGGAGAGGATTAAGTCAGTAGCTCTCATGAGGACCTCCCCTGCTAGACCTCCCATGTATCCGGCTGGGAGACCAATTAGAATGGCGATGACCAGTGCTAGAGCTGTTGACCCTATGGCCACATACAAGGCAACTCTGGCTCCGTAGACCACTTGGCTGTAGACATCACCCCCCGCTTGGTCCGTTCCCATTGGAAAAGCGCTTGAAGGAGACAGAAGTGCAGGTCCTATGCCCGTCCGGAGAGGACTGTGGGTGGTGATTAAGTCTGCGAAGATGGCCGCAAAGAGTATCGGTCCCAAGAGGAGGAACGTGAAAGCAACTTCCTTGTTCTTGAGAGACAACATCAACTGAACCCCTCCGTCTTTATGCGAGGATCGACGATGCCGTAAATCATGTCCGCGATCAAGTTCGCAACTGCGACAGATATTGCTGAAATAAGGAAGATTCCTGTCACAAGTGGATAGTCCCTGTACGACACTGCGAGAACAAGCAACGTTCCAATTCCAGGCCATGAGAACACATTTTCTGTCAGAACAACGCCGCCAACGGCGTATCCTATCTGTATTCCTGCAACGGTGATCACTGGAAGCAAGGCGTTCCTCAACGCGTGGCGATTTAGTATGTCTTTCTCTGAAACGCCTTTTGCGCGAGCCTGAACAATATAGTTCATCCGAAGCGATTCGAAGAGACCTGCCCTTGTCAGTCTAGCATAGCTGGCCAAGAATAACGCTGATAAAGTGAGAACGGGCAGAACCATATGCCAAGCCACATTAGCCATGAGATCGAACGTGTTGGTCTCCACCCCAACGTCAAAAAGACCCCCCGTCGGAAACAGACGAATTTGTAACGCAAACGCCAGGATGAGCACTTCTCCAAGCCAGAATGTTGGGATCGAATAAAGCGTCAAAGTTGTCGAATTGATGACCGCATCTGTCGCAGAAAACGGTCTCCTGGCAGAAGCTAGTCCGAGCAGTATCCCAACCGTGATGGAAATGAAAATCGCGGTGCCTACTAACAGAAGAGTCTGTGGAATCCGTCCAAGAATGACATCCAAAACAGGTTGACTGAAGGTAAGAGAGTACCCAAGATTCCCCCTCGCCAAGTTACCTAGATACGTTGCCAATTGCTCTGGGAGAGGGCGATCTAGCCCATATTCGGCTCGAATGAGTTTCACGTAATCAGGAGAAGCTGCTTCCCCAGCTAGAAGTTGAGCGGGATCGCCCGGGGCGAGGTGCACGAGCATAAACGCTATGATCGCAACGGATATGACAACACCTGCTGACAGTAGGGCCCTTTTCGCTACGAAATACCATATTCCCAAAGAACATCAGACGACTCATCGATGTGCCTGATGTATATCGCTGTGCCTAGGCAGCACCTACTTTTCCTTCTTAATGGTGAACTTTCTTGCACCGGCCACTCTGATAAGCCGACCGACCTTCTGAAAATCTTTGAGCCTCTCACAAATAATGCCGAAAACAACCTCTCGGACGGCGCCATAGGGCATCCTAGGGTCGCAGTCGCCGTAGATTATTGTGAACTCTTTGTGACCCAGTGTATAGCAAACGTCGCCTGGTGCGAGGTAATATGTACCGTTTTCGAAGTCTTTGATTTCCGGCAACTCGAAGGAGTCCAGCATTCGAATCACATCTCCTGACCAAGCCGCGTGAATAAACTCGCCTTTGAGAGGCAGCTTCCTGACGAAGGCGTCACATGTTTTTGGAGCAGCGTTGCGTAGCAAAGCTATGGGAAATTCGTCTCCCTCTATCTCCATTACCAGCCGCTCGGCGCCGTCAGTGACTTCGCGATCGACTAACGGAGGCCAAGCACGAAGGTATTTTTCAAGTAAGGCATTCTCATCTTGTCGCATCATTAGTACCTCGCGGGGGCGTATGCGAAGAAGTCTATAAGAGACTTTGCGGTACTTTGAAGCGCGCGGATCAATCTGCATCCTACTGCGTCGGACGATTCGCAGGGCAGGTCTGATGATACAAGTTTTCCTAGCTCCTAGTTAAACGCAGTCTGTGCAGTTAACCTGGCTTTTCGGAGGGCTTGAATGACTCTGTTTGTTCCACGTGTAAGTTGGTTTAGTACGAAACCCTCATCGATTGAGTTCTCCTGGTTACTGAGCATTTCACTAATGGCAAGATCCGGATATGGGGGAATTTGAATTGCCGGGTCGTGATCTAAGGCTCTCTTCTGAGAGTACTGAAGTGACACTAATATCCGGCTCAGTTTGATTATCGCCTTATTCGCTTTCTCTGACTGTGTTGATGATGTCGACTTCTCTGAGTACTTGTAGAAAGTCGTCAAGTCTCGGAGTAGGCCGACCATTTCTCCCTTCACCGAACTGAAATCGAATTTTCCATCGGCCATAGTCGCGTATCTGTCAATGACGTTGATGGACTTTCGAACGGTCTTTCTGAAATCAAAAGGAAGGATCTTCGAGTTCAGCACTCGTAGGATAGCCAGCGCGTAAATCCTCATATCCTTCAGAAGTATTTGTTTGTCAGCGACAGGCAGGTTGTCCTCCTCAGTATGCCATTCTAAATTGCCTCCGCAACCGCCAACAGGGTACCACCCTCTCGCCTTACGAGTTGCTTCAGGAACACTTGATAAGAGCATGAAAAATGAAGTAATTCCAATACCATGGAAAGAGTAGTCCCCAGCCCTGATGGGCGAGATGCCTGTAGAATCTTCGCCGGTCACATCTTTAATGACATTCTTGCACAGTTCTTCGGCCTCATCTGTCCAACAGACATCTTCGTACGAAGTTGCGTCTCTGCAGCCAGGCGAATCCATGTTTACCTGCGCGACACAATTTTCATACAGCTCAAGGGCAAAGTTGTCCGCGTACCAAGTAGAGCCAGCATATCTGCCCGTCGAATGACCTGGCCACCATGCGACCCTAAGATTTCTGTGCAGGTTACTGCGGAATTTGTTGAAGACACGGGCGATTTCGAGAAGACCTGCATCTCCGACAGCATTGTCTCCAATTCCATAGTGCCAAGAGTCGTAGTGTCCATGAAGGAGCACAAATTCATTCGCTGGTTTGGATGATCGAATTTCAGCAACCGGAATAATGCACTTCTTCCACCCCTCATCGAGGGCCGTCTTAACTCGGATCTTGACTCTCCTCTCCTTGGCCAGAAGGTTTCTGAGGTATAGACCATCAGAATTGCAGATGACGATCGAAGGAATCTTTGGTTTGTCTGCGATGTTCTCTGTCGTGGGGATTCCCCAAATCGTAGTTGAGATTCCTTCGTGTGTCCTATCTTGGGGCGCGTACGAGATGAATAGAATGGCTCCCGCATGTTCAAACATCAACGGTCTTCTCGGCATGATGGAAAGCCCTTCAGTTAGCACGGCTTTGCCTTTGACGGTCTCAGGCGGCTTCTCAGCGCCAATATCAAAAAAGTCTCCAAACCCGGACGAGCGTTTACTTGGTACATAAACCAGCTCGGCTTGGATTTCTGCCGAGGGGCTCATCGCCATGACCTTTGGATTCATCACCTTATTCTCGTGCCTAAGTTCCTGTCTCTCAGGTTCTAAGACCTCCACGCTCACGGATTTCGGAATACTAACGTAGAGCTTCGGCTCAAAGACCCGATGCCGTACTCCGTAATACTTCAGGCGCGCGGTTATGTACCGACCCGCCTCCAATTCATCAGTGCTACCCGACTCACGAATCAGGGTTGAGAATTTCTCGATGAGTTTCCACGGTTCCTCCGTGGAAATCTCGTTGAGGACCTGCTCCTCGAGCTTGTTTTCAAGTCGCAACTTAGACTCACAACCAATGTTTCCGGATGAAAGTTAATCCTTTTGCCAGATGAATGATGAGCCCGTGTGTCGAATTCCACACGTGTGGAATTGAGCTTCTACTCGCTGAGGACAACCAAAGCGACACGCGAGCTTGCGAAAAAGGAGAAATAGGAAGAATGAACAGCTAATTATGACACTATATGCCGGTTACTACGGTTGATATTCCTTCAGATTTGCTGGCTTTCATTGACAACATCATACACGCCGGTAGCGCACGAAATCGCCGAGAGATTATTGTGAGAGCATTAGAAGTCTTCGCGAAACTGGACGCCCATACGTGGGACGACCCGATCATCTACATCGGAGGCATAAGAGGGGGTTTCTTCAGTAAAGGAAGTGTGAGAGAAATACTTTCAGGCATGTCAGAAGAGGAACTTTACGACCTTGGTAAAAGGATGAGTAAGAGCCTGAAGGATCTGTCGATCCAACGGCATATAGATCTGTCACGCCCTGAAAATCACAAAGCAGCACTACAAATGCTCGAAGACTTCGGTTGGGGCAAGTTCACGATTGACGAAAGGCGCATAACGATCACAGCACCGTTTCTACCTTCTGCTGTCTTTTGTGGGTACCTGGAAAACGCGCTATCGATCCCGCTGAATAAGATAGAAACAAGCGAAGACATGGATGTCTTTGAGAGAATCATGGAAGTCAAGAAGGTGGAACTTAAGGAGAAGCAAAACAACGATTAAGTTTGGTCCAAATCACTGAGTTTTAATATTTCCTAATAATAGTTATTATTCGCCAGTGTTCTTTTGTCATCTCAAGAGATATCACTAGACAGAATTAGACCGAGCATGATCCAGCTACGTAACATAGAGGAAGATGTAGTTTCGGGACTCGCTAAATCAATTCAGGCTAACGGACTTCTGCAGCCAATTCTAGTTAGGTCAGCAGGCTCTTCCTACGAGATAGTTTTCGGGCATCATCGCCTTGAAGCTTGTAGGCGTCTGGGTTGGGCCACAATATCTGCGATCGTTAGGGAAATGCCGGACGACGATTGTTTCCTCACGAAAGTTGTCGAGAACCTTCAGCGCAACGTTGAGGTAAATCCCATGGTGGAGGCGAAGGGGTACATCGCTCTCATCAATCATGGATGGACCATCAACAGAATTGCGCAGAAAATAGGAAAAAGCGACAGCTACGTTTCTGATAGAATCGGACTTGTTCGTCGTCTCCACCCCGAAATTGGGAAGATTCTCGAGAACAACTGTAACGGATACTTGAAACCGAGTCATGTTGAGTTTCTAGCGCGGCTGAAGTCAAAACACCAACAACTCGAACTGTCGTACATGATACAACGCAAACGTTTGAGTGTCAGGAAACTGGAAAAACTCATCTCGGGCGGCCGTACATTCAGAGTGACTATCGAGGAAGACAAAGGCTCGTTACAAGTCCCGCTACCACGAGAAATCGCCCGTTATGTGAAAATCGAACCGGGAGACCCAGTTTACGTATACGTTCAAAGCAGGAGAAAGATAACGATCGAACCAGTACCCGTTTCTCAAGAGACAAATGGAACTGCCACCAGTGTGCCTGAGAAGTTTGTCCTAACTGCAATCGCATAGGACATTGACTATTCCTCAGTTACGAACCCAAAACGACTTCATCTTTAGAATCTAGACGCACATTCCGTTTACGAGCAAACTCAACCCGTCACTTCCAGGAAGTGGCAGAGAAAGCAATTATGGAGAATACTCTACTTTTCCACCGGGACTCATTGGTTTTGGCTAGGTTTCAATAATGTCTCCCAAATGAGCCTATCTTGGTCTACTTTCGGTCAAACCGTCGAGGAGAGGTAGTTAAGTCACCTTGTCGAGGAAGAGCGCGGCCACCCCGCGGTGATGTCATAAAGAACATGGCGAGGACCCACGAATAAGAGGTGACACACACAGCTTGAAGCGGGTAATCAATGGACGCGCAGTCGCTTCGTTGATTCTTTCCAGAGTGGTCTACGCGGTGAACTGGTATAATGTCGCATCAGTATTCATACTAATCGCACTCGATTTCAGAGAAGACGTCGCCGGTCTCAGTTCTTCTATGTGAATGTTGCTTAGCATCGAACACGATGCTGCTCTCGGTCTCTCACTCCTTGTGCGCGGAATGAATGTGATTGTGCCAGTTACACATTCAACTCGGAGACCTGTTACCCGC
>Ga0315280_10008907_pt1 | contig 13047 bp, 10 predicted proteins | sample YL17G06_40_MG_FD_203697 | JGI IMG/M metagenome (GOLD analysis project Ga0315280, IMG submission 203697) | Sediment microbial communities from Yellowstone Lake, YNP, Wyoming, USA - YL17G06_40 | ecosystem: Environmental > Aquatic > Freshwater > Lake > Sediment | place: USA: Wyoming | collected...
TGAGCCTGATCTACACGTGCGAACTGGGCGGGGCCAACCCGTTCGATTACCTGACCGAACTGGAGCGGCACGCGGGCGAGCTGGCCTCGGCGCCCCAGGACTGGATGCCCTGGAACTACCGTGAAACCATCGGCCGCATCTCCGCCGCTGCCGCCTCTGCCCCCTCAGTCTTCCCATCACGCCTGTCCATTGGGTTGGATCATGCCAAAACGCACCTCGAAGAAAGCGGGCAACGCTGCCAAGACCGCAGATTCCTCGAAAAGGTTGCGCCAGGCGCTGGGGAAACGCACGAAAGACGACCTGATTGATGCCCTTGTCGAGTTTGCGAGAGAGGATCGTGGAATCCTCCGGCGGCTCGATGCGCGATTTGAGTTGGAAGCCCCGCCCCAAGAACTCGTGGCTGCGACCCGCCAAGCGATCGCGGATGCGACCTACTTTGACAAGCGGGACATCAATCGCAATTTCCGCTACACCCGCCCTGCGTTGGCGACCCTCTTGATGGTTTCGCGCTCAGCTTCTTGCAGACCCGGAATTGCCCGTCCGACTCGAGGGCCCATACGCCTAAGTGTACTTGGAAACATCGTTGCCAGCCACAGACACGAGGTCAACCCCCTCCTTGGGGGGGAATGCGCGGTTAGTTTACCATGTCCCAAGGAGCCCGCAAAACGCGGCGGCTTGGCCCGGCGGGTACGCGGGCTCCCCCTCCGGCTAGCGTGCCCGAGCCGCTGACGACGTTGGACGCCCTCGCGAGCGCACCCCCAATTCCGAAAGTTGCAGCACAGTCTCCCGAACATCCCGCCTAATCCTCCCGACAGCCACGATACTCAGCAACAACTGGCCGTCGGCGAGAGTATCCTCAAGCTGATCCCCCCTGATTCGTAGGAACTTCGAACCGTCTGTTGCAAGCATCTCGTCCAGGAGCGGGTCCTTTGCCGGCCACCGTTTGCGCATGACCCCTAATCCTTTTCGGATTTTCTGGAGGCTGAGACCAGTCTCACGCAGCTTTTTGACTAATGCGAGCTTAACGAGATCGTCGAAGGCGTATCGGCGCTCCGAGCCTTTTCCAATCCCCTCCTGAACCGACGGCGTCACGATCCCGCGCTCCGCCCAATAGTCGAGGCAACGCTGGGAGACCCCAACGATCTTCCGGGTCGCAGCGGCGGAGTAGCCAAGCGCGGGCATGAGCAATACAACACTGTTGTACTTAATTATCCGCCCGAGATTCTCGCTAATCCCTCGGACTCATTCAATGCGCACTACAGGGGATCGCGCCCTAAGCTTTTTGTGGGGCACTACGGCTCGGCACTAGCCAGACTGAAGTTTGGTCGTGATGGCGCGGGAGCGAGGAAGAGTCACAATTGGCGCCCTCGCCGATTCGCCGTGAACTGCGGCGACGTCCGACCCCTATACATCCAGATTCCTCGCCTCCAGGGCGTGTTTTTCGATGAACTCCCGGCGGGGTTCGACTTTGTCGCCCATGAGGATGCGGAAGAGGTCGGCGGCGGCGCCGGCGTCTTCCATGCGGACTTGGACGAGAGTGCGGTGGGCGGGGTCGAGCGTCGTCTCGCGGAGTTCTTCGGCGTTCATCTCGCCGAGGCCCTTGAAGCGGGTGATCTGGAGGCCCTTTTCGCCGGCCGAGCGGACGGCGGCCAACAGGCCGCGGAGGTCGTCCAGGCCGGTCACCGTCTCGCCGCGGCGGAGGCGGTAGCGGGGCTCTTCGATGCCGGTCCGCTCCTGGGGGATGAGGCTCTGGATGTCGAAGCCCATCGCGCGGAGCTGGGCGAGCTGGTTGTTGATCGAGCGGACCTCGTGGAGCTCGACGAGGTGGAGGCGGGTCCGCTTCTGGCCGTTGCCTTCCTCGCCCGCCTCGCCCGCCGGCTGGTCCGTAAGCTGGAGCTCCTCGCCGGTGAGGGCCTCTTCCTGGGCGAGGAAGTCGTCGAGCTCCTTGCGGGTGGCGAACCAGTGCTCGTCGCGGCCGAGGAAGACGTGGTAGATGGGGAGCCGGCCGGTGGCGGGGTCGCGGCGGGCGGCGTGGGCGCGGAGGTTGATGCCGCGGCGCTCCAGGGCCACGAGGGCGTCTTCCAGCGGCGCGAGCGAGCGGCAGAGGCGTTCCATTTCCGCGCCCTGGATGACCCGGCCGTCCCCCGGCTCGAAGACCGCGTCGGCCAGGCCGGCATCGAGCAGTTGGGCCTTCATTTCCTCTTCGGACTGGACGTAGTAGACCTCTTTCTTACGGCGGACGCGGAAAAGGGGAGGCTGGGCGACGTAAACGTAGCCGGCCTGGACGAGGTCGTACATCTGGCGGTAGAAGAAGGTCAACAGCAGGGTGCGGATGTGGGAGCCGTCGACGTCGGCGTCGGTCATGATCACGATCTTGCCGTAGCGGCGCTTGGAGAGGTCGAACTCCTCGCCGATCCCGCAGCCCAGGGCGGAGATGATGCTGCGGACCTCCTCGTTGGCGAGGACCTTGTCTTCGCGGGACTTGTAGGCGTTGATGATCTTGCCGCGCAAGGGGAGGATGGCCTGGAACTGGCGGATGCGGCCCCCTTCGGCGCTGCCGCCGGCGGAGTCGCCCTCGACGAGGTAGAGCTCGGAGCGGTCGACGTCGTGGGAGGTGCAGTCGCGGAGCTTGCCGGGCAGGCCGCCGCCGGACAGTGCCCCTTTGCGCTCGCGGACGAGGGCCCGGGCCTTGCGGGCGCTTTCGCGGGCCTCGGCGGCGAGGAGGGCCTTCTGGACGACGATGCGGGCGGTCTTGGGGGTCTCTTCGAGGAAGCGGCCGAGATAGTCGCCCACCGCCGAGGTGACGATCCCCTCGACCTCGCTGTTGCCGAGCTTGGTCTTGGTCTGGCCTTCGAACTGGGGATGGGGGACGCGCAGCGCGACCACGGCGGTGAGGCCCTCGCGGAAATCGTCGCCGGTGGGGACGAGATCCTTGAAGAGGCCCGCCTGGCGGCCGTAGTTGTTTAGGGTGCGGGTCAGTGCGGAGCGGAAGCCGGAGAGGTGGGTGCCGCCCTCGGTGGTGGCGATGTTGTTGACGAAGGAGTGGACGTTCTCGGTGTACTCCGAGGTGTATTGCATCGCCACCTCCAGCCCGACCTCCTCGAACTCGCCGGCGATGTAGATGACCTCGGGGTGCAAGGGCTCGCTGGTGCGGTTGAGGTACTCGACGAACTCGACGATCCCGCGGTCGTAGTTGAAGGTCTCGCCGTCGCCGCTCCGCTCGTCGCGGAAGAGGATCTTCACGCCGCGGTTGAGGAAGGCCAGCTCCTGGAGCCGCCGCTGGAGGACGCTGTAGCTGAACTGGGTGTTGGCGAAGACCTGGGGGTCGGGCTTGAAGGTGGTCTTGGTGCCGACGCGGCTGGAGATGCCGATGCGGCGGACGTCGCCGGTGGGCTCGCCGCGCTCGTACTCCTGCTGGTAGACGTGGCCGCCGCGGCGGACCTCGACTTCGCACCACTCGGAGAGGAAGTTGACCACGGTGACGCCGACGCCGTGCAGCCCGCCGGAGGTCTGATAGGCCCCCTTGGAGAACTTGCCACCGAACTTGAGCACGGTCATCACGCCCTGGAGGGTGGAGAAGCCAAGGTCGGGGTGGACCTCGACGGGGATCCCGCGGCCGTCGTCCTCCACGGTCACCGAGCCGTCGGAGTTAATCGTCACGGAGATCTCGCGGGCGTAGCCGGCCATGGCCTCGTCGATCGAGTTGTCCACGACTTCGTAGACCAGGTGGTGCAGCCCGCGGACGCTGGTGTCGCCGATGTACATCGCCGGGCGCTGGCGGACGTGCTCCAGGTCGCTAAGGTGCTCCAACTGCTCAGCGCCGTATTCCGACTCGACTTTGCGGTACTGGAGCAGTTCGGCGCTCTGGGCGGCGACGTCGGCCGCAAGGGGGGACTCGGGCGGGGCTGTTGAGGACGCGGCGGACTCAGGCTCGTCAGGCATGTTTTCTCGGCTGGTTGGCTGACTTGGGAAAAACAGGCTCTCGCTGGTTTGCGGAGGGATTCACCTCACTTCCGGCGAGGCTCCGTCGAGGGCGCCGACGCGGAAGCGGAGGTCCTTGATGGGCTCGTCGGGAAGGGCTTGGGTCAAGGCCGCCAGGAGCGCGGCTTTGCGGAACGTGAGCTCCTGGAGGAGCGCCGAATGGCCGACGATCACCTCCAGTTTTCCGCGGCGGACTCCGACCACGCGGCTGTGCCGCCCGATCAATTCCCCGGCGGCGTCGCGCCACGCCGACTGGAGTGCCGCCGCGGATTGCAGGCGGGCGAACCCTCGCCGGGCCATCAACTCGGCCAGGACGTTGCCGATCGACTGCGGACCTCTGGGCATGGCACGACCCTCGCTCGGTGGTTCAGTCGCGGGCCAAGGGCATCACGACGTAACTGTAGCCGTCGTCGGTCTCGGCCACGACCGCGCTTTCGGGATCGCGGACGTACAAGGTGAACGGTGTGTCCGGGTCGAGGACCCGAAGAAAGTCGCCCAGGAAGCGGGGGTCCAGGGTGACCGGCAGCTCGGGCCCGTCGTATCCGATCGGCAGCTCCACACGGGATTCCCCGAGTTCAGCGCCGCGGGCCAACAGGACCGCCTTGCCGTCGCCGAAGGTGAAGTCGACGCCGCGGTGGCTCTCGCTGGTGACGATGGCGGCCTGGCGGACGGCGGAGTAGAACGGCCCGACGCAGAGCTCGATGCGGGTCATTTGCTCCATTCTCGGGAAGACGTCGCGCCACTTGGGGAAGCGGCCTTCCACCAGGCGCGTATAGAGCGTGGTCCGCTGGCTTTTCACCAGGGCGTCGTTCTCCCGCGCGGCGAGCCAGATTTCTTCTTCGTTGTCGGCCAGCGCCCGCTCCAGGACCTGGAGCGAGCGGGTCGGGAGGATCGCGCTTTCGGCTGCTTCCTGGGTTCCCACGGCGGTGGTCGGGCCCTGCTGGCGGGCCAGGCGCCGGCCGTCGGTCGCCACCCCGGTGATGTGATCCGCCGTCAGCTCGACCAGCACGCCTCCCAGCGCGTAGCGGGAGCTTTCGGTGTCCGTGGCGAAGATCGTGCGGCGGACCAGCTCGCGGAAGAAGCGCGCGGGCAGCTTGTGATATCGCTGCTCGCCGAAGAGGGCCACTTCGGGGAATTCGTCCGGGTTCTCGGTAGGAAGGTGAAACTCGCTCCGCTCGCCGCGGATGCGGGTCTTCGCGCCGCTGCTCTCCAGGTAGAGTCGCTCGTCGGAACTCTCCCGGAGGATCAAGCCGAACCTCCCGATGGGGAGGACCACCGCTCCCGGCACCTCGACTTGGATCCCTTGGAGCTCGATGCGGACCCCGATCTCCAGGTCCGTTGCCATTAAGGTAGCCCCCTCGGTGCTCGCTTCGAGCTTGACGTTCTGGAGGATCGGCTTCGGGCTGCGGCTCGGGGCGACGGCGGAAGCCGTCTGGAAGGCGTGCAACAGTTTCTCGCGCTCGCAGGTGATTTTCATCGGACGATTCCACCTTGTTCGGGCTATGGAGACCTTGGTCCGGCTATCAGGATATTAGTTCTCTTCTCAAGACAATAGCATCCGTGTGGCTGGATTGGTTGTCGAGGGCCGTCGTGAGGATTAGTGGAACCTGCCTGGGGGCAAGGATTTCGGCGTCGCGGTCGGCGCACAGGGACCGGCGGAGAAGGTGTCGACGAGGTGTGGGCGGCCTGACCGTGGGCTGTTGGGGCCAAGCGGGATTCCCGCCCCATGGACGCGGCTGTCGGCTGCGCTGTGTCCATCGCCAGTTGGCCGACGACGTCTGAACATCTTTTCCCCTAAGTCTTAGTGTTCCAGGCGCAGCGGGCCGGCGGGCCTAAGCCGCGCGCAGAGCAGTCGGGCGGCGTCGCGGATCGCCGGATCTGAGTCCAAAAGCCGCCGGGTCTTACGGCACCCGTGCGAGACAGTGCTGTGATCGCGGCCGTGAAAGTAGACGCCGATCTGGGTCAGGCTCTGCACCGTGAGGGTTCGGGCGAGGTACATTGCCACGCCGCGGGCGGCGACCACAGTGCGGCGGCGCGACGGACTGCGGAGGTCGGCCAGCTTGAGCGAGAAGTGCCGGGCGGTCGCCGCGGCAATCTCGCGAAGGGTCGGCTGCTCCAGGGAGCTCCGCTCGGCCAGGTACCGGCGGGCCCGCTCTAGAGTGATCGCGCTGCCCTCCAGACGGGCCGCCAGCTCCAGGTTGTGGAGCGCGGCGACGAGAGCGGGGACGGGCGCAGAGAGCTTCTCGGCGAGCAAGCGCAGCACGGCCTCGCCCACGGCGATCGGCCGCGATTGGGCCAGCTGGGTGAGGATCGCGATGCGGGTCTCGAAGCCGGGCAGTGCCAGCCCCACGCTCAAGCCGGAGAGCAGCCGGCCCGACAGACCCGGCAGAAGCCCGGCGAGATACTCCGGCGGCGTGGAACTGGTAAGCACCACGCGCCCGCCCGACTCCAGCAAAGCATCGATCGTGTACAACAGCTCGCGTTGGGCGGCCTCCTTCGGAGAAAGCCGCTCCACATCGTCGAGGGCCAGCAACGAGGGGTGGCGGTAGCGGGCGCGAAAGTCGTCGACGGCCTGCTCCTCGATGGCGTCGGTCAGCTCGCGGGCGAAATCGATCGCAGGGACATAGAGCGCCTGGCTCTGCCGGTTCCGGCTTTTCCAGGCCGCGGCGAGGCCCATCGCCAAGTGAGTCTTGCCGATCCCCGGCGGCCCGTGAAAGACGATCGGGTTGAGGTGATCGCTGCCACCCTCCAGGATGGCTTCCACTGCCACCCGGGCCAACTGATTTTCGGGCCCAAGCAGATAATCGGGAACCGTCCCCGCCGCTGGAGTATGGGGAGCAGCCCCCGCAGTGGATACAGACGGACTTGCCGGAATGGCGATCAATGCGACACGGTCGGTCACGGGCGGGCCGTTCCTTGGAGGAGGGCTGAAATTGCCGAGAATCTGCCGTTGGGCAAGCGGTCCATTGTAGCGGTTTTCGGGGCTTTACACGAGGCTGGCGGCGCGATTTTCTTGCACCCGGGGGTCCGCTGTAAGGATTTGGCGGGCAGGTGGTTAGGACGCGGGGGGTGTCAACTTCGTAGTTCGCGCACCGCGTGGAGGATCCGCCGAACCGCTTCGTCGACCTCTTCCTCTGTCGTGCTCGCGCCGAGACTGAAGCGGAGGGTCGAGGCAACCACAGCCTTGGGGAGGCCCATCGCCAGCAGGGTGGGGGAAAGCTCACTCGATCCGCTCGAACAGGCCGACCCCACCGAACAGCCGACCCCGGCGATGTCTAGGGCCATCAACAGCACTTGCGCGTCCAGCCCGGGGAACGCGATGCTGCTTGTCTGAGGAAGCCGGTCGGCGTCGCGGGCGTTGACCACCGTGTCTGGGCACCCGGCCATCAGCCCGGCCTCGAAACGATCCCGCAGGGCAGTCAATCGCCGGGCGTGGGCCTCCCGGTCCTGGTGCCACAGCTCCAAGGCGGTAAGCATTCCAACCAGTAGGGGGACCGACTCTGTGCCCGGCCGCACGCCCTGCTGCTGGTGTCCGCCGAACAAGAGCGGCTCGACAGGGACGTCGTGGCGCAAGAGTAGGGCTCCTATCCCCAAGGGGCCTTGGAACTTATGGGCGGCAATCGTCATCGCGGCGACGCCCAGGCGGTGGAAGGAGACGGGGAGCTTGCCGACGACCTGCACGGCGTCGGTATGCAAAGGGACCCCGGCCTCGTTGCACAGTTCGGCCACGGCAGAAACGGGCTGGAGGACGCCGGTCTCGTGATTGCCCAGCAGGACGCTCACCAGCGCGGTCTTGGGGCTCAAGAGCGAGGGCAAACGATCCACCCGAACGACCCCATCCGCCCCCACCTCCAGGGAGTCGAGTCGCCAGCCCTGCTCCATGAGGTGTTCGGCGGGCTCGATGACACTGGCGTGCTCGACTGCGGAGATCACGATCCGCCCGGGTCCCGACGGGCATCTTGCCCGGGCAATGCCGAGGATTGCCAGGTTGTTGGATTCAGTACCCCCGCTGGTAAAGATCAGATGGTCCGGACGGGTGCCCGACGTACCAGCTCCCAGGAGGGTAGCGATCCGCTCCCGGGCTTCCTCGACGACGCGCCGCGCCTTCTGGCCGGCCCGGTGCTGGCTGGCGGGGTTGGCGTACCCCCGGCCCCAGCACCGCGCCATCGCTTCGACGACCTCCGGCCGGATGGGGGTCGTCGCATTGTGATCGAGATAAATGTACTCCATCACGGCAATTCTCGATGATCACGATAAGAAGGGCAAGCTCCGAATTGCCATTGTCGAGCAAGGCAAGGGGGAGCTATGATGGGGACCCACCCTTCAGGGATGGAGGGACGGGGAGCGCAGAATGCCGGCAGTCCCGCGCGCCCCCGCACGGGGGATGAGGTGAAAGGAGGCACCTTTGCTGTCGCAGTCTAGTCGAACGAAGTGCCGCTCCCTGGCGATGCTGGGCTGCTCGGTGACCCTTCCGCTGATTGCGATGTTCGGAACCTCCCCCCCAGATCCTGTCGATCGGTCCTTGGGAATCCCGGCTGCCGAGCGATGTGCCGAGGCTGCGAGTCCTGCTGCCGTGGCCGAGCTGCCCGGCGGTGAAGTGATCCCCGCGTCCTACGAGACTTTGGGCCAGTTGGAGGAGCGGCACATAGCGGAGTCCCCCGAGGATCACGAGCCGCTGGTGCTCGCGGACGATCGTTTGGCGACCCTCCAACGGCGTCTTCAGCAGCTCGGCGCGACCTACTACCGGCTGGAGAGTTGGGGCAACGAGGGCCCTCGCTTCCGTTTCGAATGTCGGGTGGCCTTCGACCGCGCCTCTGCCTGTGCCCGGCATTTTGAAGCGACGGACCGGGACCCGATGCAGGCCATCGCCGCGGTCGTGCGGCAGGTCGAGGCCTGGGTGGCGGCGCAGCGGACGGGCAAAGGGACCTGAGCCGCCTGGTGGCCCTGGAAACGGCCTTGCCAAGGGGCCTTGCGGAGGTGTAGTCTGAACTGCCGGCCGGGCCTGTCTGCAAAACTCCAGTTCCCGCCCAGGGTTACCGATGTACGGTCTCGCGAACGGTTTGCGTGGGTGGAGGCGGGCAGCGGGCGGGCGATGGTCCAATGTTGGGGGGTCGGCGTGGTCCCAGACCGGGCCGAATAGGCAAGGGCTATATCACCTGATAAGGGAGTGCGGTCCGCCGGCAGCGGCTTGTTCGGAGGGGGTCGGGGCGAGATCGGGGGGCATGGCCCGGCTGGAGGCGGTGCTGTTTCTGGCCCGCGAGCCGTTGGCAACTCGCAAATTGGCCCAGTTGGCCGGCTTGGCGGACGGGACGGAGGCGCGTACACTGGTCCGGACATTGAACCGGCTGTACGATGAGGAGGGGTGTGCGTTTCGGGCGGTGGAGGTGGCGGGCGGGTTTCAGTTAATGTCGCGGGCGAAGTTCGCCCCGTGGCTGCGGCGGCTGGACGGCTCGGCTGCGGAGGTCCGGCTTTCCGGCCCGGCCATGGAGACCCTGGCGGTCGTCGCCTATCGGCAGCCGGTTCTGCGTGCAGAGATCGAGGCCATCCGAGGCGTTCAGTGCGGGGAAATCCTCCGCCAGTTGATGGAGCGGGACTTGGTGCGGATCGTGGGGAGATCGGAGGAGCTCGGCCGGCCGTTCTTGTACGGAACGACGCGGGAGTTCCTCCAAGTGTTTGGGCTGCGCCACCTGGACGAGTTGCCGCGGCCCGACGGCAAGCCTGTTTCCGAACAAACGGATCAACCTGTTCATTCCATAGACACGGGAGGAAACTCGAACGTGAAGACGGCAATTGACTCGATAGCCGCCAGGGAAGACGCGATCAATCCCAGCGCCCCCGCTTCGGCCGTGGGGGGGCTCGGCGGCCTGACCGGCAGCGCCGATTACGCTAGCGTTCTCGACGCGGCGGAAGAGGAAGGAGAGGACGAGGAGTTCGACGACGACCTCGACGACGGCGAGGAGTTCGACGACGACGAGGACGAGGACGAGGAGTTCGAGGACGAGGACCTGGAGGAAGAGGAGTGGGAGGAGGTCGAGGACGACGAGGATGTCGAAGAGGACATTGACGAAGAGGAGGAAGAGGAGGACGAGGACTGGGAGGAGGACGAGGACTGGGACGACGAGGAGGAGGATGAGGAGGAGGAAGATTGGGAGTAGCGGTCTTCACCATCGGCCATTCCAATCTTGCCCTCGAACTCTTCCTCGATCTGGTCTGCTCGCACAAGATCGAGGTTTTGGCCGACGTTCGCAGCAGTCCCTACTCCCAGTACGCTCCCCAGTTCAATCGCGAGCCGCTCGGCGAGGCCCTGCGCGGCCGGGGGACCGACTACTTGTTTGTCGGTGATGCCCTGGGCGGCAGACCGCCGGGGGATGAATACTACGACGACCGGGGGCGCGTTCTCTACGACCGGGTGGCCGCATCGCCGGCGTTTCAAGCGGGGGTCGACCGCGTCGCTTCGGTGTTCCGGCGGCGGCGCGGGGCGGTGATGTGCAGCGAGGAGGACCCCAGCGAGTGCCACCGGCGGCTGTTGGTGGGGCGCGTGCTGGCCGAGCGGGGTTTCGCGGTGTTTCACGTCCGGGGCGACGGCCGGGTGGAAGAAGAGGTCCAACTCGCCCGCGCAGAACGGCAGCGGAAAACGGGGGGCCAGAAAACTCTGTTCGACCTGGAGGACCCGCCCCCGTGGAAATCTACACGATCGGTTTCACCAAAAAGAGCGCAGCCGAGTTCTTCGGCTTGCTCCGGCGAGCCGGGGTCCGTCGACTCGTCGACGTGCGGCTGAACAACACGTCGCAACTGGCCGGCTTCGCCAAGTGCCGCGACCTGGAGTTCTTCGTCAAGGAGCTTTGCGGGGCGGAGTATTGCCACGAGCCGCTGCTGTGCCCGTCGCAGGAAATCCTCGACGCGTTCAAAAAGAAGCGGATCACCTGGCAGGAATACGAGCGGGATTTCCGCGCGCTGATGGAAGGGCGGCGGGTGGAGGAGACGGTCGATCGACGGCTGTTCGACGTGCCGGCAGCGCTCCTCTGTAGCGAGCCGAAGGCCGAGCGGTGCCACCGCCGGCTGGCCGCGGAGTACCTTGCCGAGAAGTGGGGCGACGTAAAGGTCGTCCATCTTTGAGACGCCGGACATGAGAATCGTCGTCAATCACCTGACGAGGATGGGAGCAGGGTACATTTGCGTTGCCGGGGTCGATATGCAGACGGGCAACCACGTCCGGCCCGTGCTGCCCGACGGACCGTTGCCTGTGGATTTCTTGGTCCGCTATCGCGGACCTTTCGACATGGCGCGGATTGTCGAACTCGGCAGCGTCCGGTCGCGCCCCGACAAGCCGCACGTGGAGGACTGCGTGATCGTACCATCGCGGTTGAAACCGCTGGGCACCCTGCCGAGGGCCGAATTCTGGGAGCTTCTCCAGAGACTGAGCAAGGAGACCCTCCGCGCCCTCTTTGGCCCCGACCTGGTGTGCGTGGGAGGGCAGGCCTGGGCCGTCCATCCCGGCAAGGGGGAGGTTTCCCTCGGATGCTTTCGCCCCAAGACAAGACTGCGCCTGGAGTACCGCGAGACCGGCCCCTCCGGCAAACCGGCGATTCGTATCGCCTTCCGGGATGCGGGGATCGCCGTCCACGCCGGCGTGACGGACATCCGCTTCTACGGGGACGATCACCTCACCCCCAGACGCGACCTGGTGGAGCGGGCCGCGCGACGGTTGCAGCAACCGGGCGGCGTCATTCTCGGGATGGGGCTGACGCGGGCCTTCGCATCCACGCCCCAGGGCGACCCGCTTTGCTGGCTCCAGGTGACCAACCTTCACTTCGAGAAGAACCCGGCCTGGGAGCTGGGATAGCCGAGACGACGCCCAGACATTGAGGGCGCGGGCGCGATCAGTCTTTCAGTTGGAACAACTTGGCGAGGGCCTCCACCAGCGCGCTGGGGATTCCGTGCCGGGACTCGTCGCGGAGCGATTCCAGGGGGGGGTGGAGGAGCTTGTTGATCAGCCGGTCGAACGACTGGCGGATCTCGTCGCGGGCCTTCTCGTCCAGTTGCGGGAGCTTGTTCAAGAGCCGCCGCAGCTCCTCCTCCTTCGGCTTCTCCCAGCCCTGCTTGAGCTGGCGGATCACGCCGCCGCTGGCGCGGTGGTGCAGGTCGGCCATCAGCCGGCCCGTCTCCTGGTCGATGATCCGCCGCGCGGCCGGCAGCTCGCGGTCGCGCTCGGCGCGGTTCTGCTCGCAGGCCTGCCGCAGGTCGTCGATCGAGTAGAGGTAGACGCCGGGGCGGTCGCCGACGGCCGGGTCGAAGTCCCGCGGCACGGCCAGGTCGAGGATCAGCAGCGGGTGATCGCTCCGCGCCGGCTCGATCGAGAGGAACTGGGCCAGCGTGACGATCGGCTCCTGGGCCCCGGTGGTGCTGATCACCAGATCGGCGGCGGCCAGGGCGGGCAAGAGGTCCGCCCAGGGGATCGCCCGGCCGTGCCAGCGGCCAGCCAGCTCGGCCGCCCGCGGGGCACTGCGGTTGACGACCGCCACGTCCCGGGCCCCCTGGTCCTGCAAGTAGCGCAAGGTCTCCTCGGCCATTTCCCCGGCGCCGATCACCAGCGTGTTCTTGTCGTCGAAGCGCTCGAAGATCTGCTGGGCGAAGTCGGCCACGGCCACGCTGGGAATGCTCACCCGCCGCTGGTGGAGCGCCGTCTCCCCGGCGATCCGCCGGGCCACCTTGAGGGCGGCCTGGAAGATGACGTGGGCCAGCGGGCCGGCGCTTTGCTGGCGGGTCGCCAGTTGGTAGGCCTGCTTGACCTGGGAGAGGATCTGCGGTTCGCCGACGACCATGCTGTCGAGGCTCGCCGTGACGGTGAACAGGTGCCGCACGGCGGCTTCGCCCGCCTGCTCGTAGAGGCACTCCAGGATGGGCTGCGGCTCGAGGCGGTGGAAGCGGGCGAGGAAGCGGGCGAGCTCGTCGCGGGTGGGGCACGGTCCGTCCTCGCAGGCCGTGTACAGCTCGACCCGGTTGCAGGTGGACAACAGGACCGCCTCGACGTCGGCGAACTGAGTGCGGAAAAGCTCCAGGGCGCCG
>Ga0315280_10008908_pt1 | contig 13045 bp, 10 predicted proteins | sample YL17G06_40_MG_FD_203697 | JGI IMG/M metagenome (GOLD analysis project Ga0315280, IMG submission 203697) | Sediment microbial communities from Yellowstone Lake, YNP, Wyoming, USA - YL17G06_40 | ecosystem: Environmental > Aquatic > Freshwater > Lake > Sediment | place: USA: Wyoming | collected...
GCGCACGGCGGTCAAGCGCCTGGGCGGGGATCCGCGCAAGATCAACCCGCTCGTCCCCGTGGATCTGGTGATCGATCACTCCGTGCAGGTGGACGTGACGGGCGCTCCCGACGCGCTGAGGCGAAACAGCGAGATCGAGTTCGAGCGGAACCGTGAGCGGTTCGAGTTCCTCCGCTGGGGCCAGAAGGCCTTCGCCAACTTCCGCGTGGTCCCGCCGGCCACGGGCATTTGCCACCAGGTGAACCTGGAGTTCCTGGCCAAGGTGGTGATGACGCGAAAGCAGAATGGGGCGGTCGTGGCGTTCCCCGACACCGTGGTGGGGGCCGATTCGCACACCACCATGATCAACGGTCTGGGGGTCCTGGGGTGGGGTGTCGGCGGGATCGAGGCCGAGGCCGCCATGCTCGGCCAGCCGCTCTACATGGGAGCGCCCCCGGTCGTGGGGGTGAGAATCGTGGGACGCCTGCGGGAGGGCGTGACGGCCACGGACGTCGCGTTGACCGTGACCCAGATCCTTCGGAAGAAGGGGGTCGTCGAGAAGTTCGTGGAATTCTATGGCTCCGGCCTCAGCCAGTTGAGCCTTCCCAATCGGGCCACGCTGGCGAACATGTCGCCGGAGTATGGCGCGACAATGGGCTTCTTCCCGGTGGACCGGGAGACCCTCGACTATCTGCGCCGGACAGGGCGCCAGGCCTACGTGGACTTGGTAGAGCGTTATACCAAGGAGCAGGGTCTCTTCCGCACGGACGCGACACCGGATCCGGAGTTCACCGAGACGCTGGAACTCGACCTCGGCACGATCGAGCCCAGCCTGGCGGGCCCCAAGCGACCGCAGGACCGCGTGCCGCTGGCTCAGATGAAGGCCGGCTTCCGCCAGGCGCTGACCGCCCCGGTGAAGGAGCGGGGCTTCGGCCTCGCCGCCGAGGACGCCTCCAAGAAGGTGGCGATCCAAGTCAACGGGCGGAAGGCGGAGATCGGCCACGGGGCCGTGGTCATCGCGGCCATCACGAGCTGCACCAACACGTCGAATCCCTCGGTGTTGCTGGCGGCGGGACTTCTGGCCAAGAAGGCGGTGGCGCGCGGGCTCGCGGTGCCGCCCTACGTGAAGACCAGCCTGGCCCCGGGCTCCAAGGTCGTGACGGAGTACCTCAGGAAGACGGGGCTCCTGAAGGACCTGGAAGCCTTGGGATTCCATGTGGTGGGCTACGGGTGCACCACGTGCATCGGCAACACCGGCCCCCTGGCCGAGCCGGTGGTCAAGGCGGTGAACGAGGGGAAGCTGGTGGCCGCCGCGGTGCTCTCGGGCAACCGGAACTTCGAGGGGCGCATCAGCCCGCACGTCAAGGCCAACTACCTGGCGTCACCGCCTCTGGTCGTCGCGTTCGCCCTGGCCGGCCGGGCGGACGTGGACCTCACCTCCGAGCCGATCGGCACGGATAGGAACGGCAAGCCGGTCTTCCTGTCGGACATCTGGCCCAGCGAGAAGGAGGTTGCCGACCTGGAGGCCACGATCAGCGGAGAGATGTTCGCGGCCGCGTACGGCAACGTCTTCGACGGGAACCCCGCCTGGAATGCCATCCGGGGCAGCGAAAGCGATCTGTACGAGTGGAAGGATGCCTCCACGTATATCCAGGATCCGCCCTTCTTCCAAGGCCTGACGATGGAGCCGTCGCCCCTCAAAGAGATCCGGGGGGCCCGAGTGCTGGCCATCCTGGGGGACTCGGTCACCACGGACCACATCTCGCCGGCCGGCGACATCGCTGAGAACAGCCCGGCGGGCCGCTACCTCAAAGCCAGAGGGACGGAGAAGAAGGATTTCAACACCTACGGGGCCCGGCGCGGGAACGACCGGATCATGGCCCGGGGGACCTTCGCCAACATCCGGCTCAAGAACCTCATGGTCCCGGGCGTGGAAGGGGGCGTCACGATCCACGTCCTCTCCGGCGAGCGCCTGGACATCTTCGATGCGGCCGAGCGGTACCGGAGCGAGGGGACGCCCCTGGCGGTCATCGCCGGGAAGGAGTACGGCAGCGGCTCGTCGCGGGACTGGGCCGCCAAGGGGCCGCTCCTTCTGGGAGTCCGGGCGGTCATCGCCGAGAGCTTCGAGCGCATCCACCGGAGCAACCTGGTGGGGATGGGCGTCCTGCCCCTGCAGTTCAAGCCGGGCCAGAACGCCGAATCCCTGGGGCTCACCGGGAAGGAGCGGCTGACCATTCTGGGAATCAGCGGGACGCTCACGCCTCGCCAGGACGTCACCGTGGAGGTGGAGCGACCCGACGGGACGAAGGACTCCTTCGTGGCCACGGCCCGGCTGGACACCCCCGTGGACATCAACTACTACCGAAACGGCGGGATCCTCCAGACGGTCCTCCGGAAGATGCTCAAAGGGTGAGGGCGTCGGCCGGGCGCCCACGATGAGCCGCGGGCGCGGCGCACCTGGCGTCCCTGGGATGCATGCCGCCGGTCCCGCCCTGTCGGGGCGGGCGGAGGGGCTGCGCTCTGCCGATGATCACCCCGGCGGAAGAGCGTCGGATCCTGAGCCAGGCGTACGTGCCGGAGCACCTCCCCGGTTATGTCACTGCTGTCTCCGGGGCCGAACCCTTTCTGCTGGATGACTACCTCTGCTTCCGCGTCGAGGATTCCCTCCTGTTCAACGGGTATCCCCTCGGGACCCCTTCGAGGAATCGGCCCTGGAACGGGCGATCGAGTTGGCGGTCTCCCGCTTCAGGCCCCGGCACGTAGCCCTGATCGCGCCGGAGATCCCCGACCGCCTGGCGGCCGAGCGACCGCGGGAGCGGGATGAGTGCCACCGACTGGACCTCCTCCAGCTGGCTCCCGATGGGAAGCTGAGAAATATGATCCGACGGGCCCGCCGGGATGCGCGGGTGGAATCTTCCCACGACATCCGGGAAGAGCACCGTTCCCTGATCGCGGAATTCCTGGAGGCTCATCCAGTCGGCGAAGAGATCAGGTACATCTTCGGGCGGATCCCGGCATACGTCTCCGCGGCTCCCACCGCCCGGGTGTTCAGCGCGAGAGACAGGGCAGGGGCGCTGGTCGCCTTCGACGTGGCGGAGTTCGGCGCCGTGGAGTATGCCTTCTATCAATTCAACTTCCGATCGCGCCGATATGACGTGCCGGGGGCGTCGGACCTTCTCCTCGACGCGGTGATCACGGCCGCCCGCTCCGAGGGGAAGCGCTTTCTCAACCTGGGCCTGGGGATCAATCCGGGCGTGCGACGCTTCAAGGAGAAATGGGGAGGGAGGCCCTTCCTCGGCTACGAGTGCTGCCGGTACGCACCCGGCCGCCCAACGTTGTTCGACGCCCTGCTGCATAAACTATGATCTCGCCGGATGAAGAACGATACATCCTCAGTCGGGCCTATGTGCCGGAGCACATCGTGGGCCTCATGACCGGCATCTCGCGGGGGGAGCCGTTTCTCGTTGACGGCTACGTGGGGTTCAGCGGGGACGACTGGGTCATCCTCGTCGGCTATCCCCTGGGCGACGATTTCGACCATGAGGAGTTCGGCCGGGTGATCGCCGGGACCATCACGACCTTCCGGCCCGAGCGCCTGTGGTTCATCGCCCCCGAGGTCCCGACCTCCGTGGCGCAGCTCTGCCAGACGAGGGAGAGCGACGACTACTACACGCTCGCCCTTCAGGACTTCGAGCCCAAGGCCCACCTGCGGCGGATCGTGCAAAAGGCGTCCAGAGCCCTGACGGTGGAGCGCAGCAGGGAGATCACCAGAGACCACGGGGAGCTCATCTCGGAATTTCTGGACCGGGAAAAGCCGGGGCCGCGCATCGAACGGCTGTTCCTCAGCATGGCGGGATACGTGGCGGCATCCGAGACGGCGGTCGTGCTGACCGCCAGGGACCGGGCGGGGGCGGCGACCGCCTTTTATGTGGTGGAACTCGCCGCAACGCATTTCGCGACGTACGTGGTCGGCTGCCATTCCAAGCGACATTATGTGACAGGCGCATCGGATCTGCTGTTCGCGGACATGGTCGCGCTGGCCAGGGAGCACGGCAAGGGCTACATTCACCTCGGCCTCGGAGTGAACGACGGGATCCGGCGATTCAAGGAGAAGTGGGGAGGCATCCCGAGGCTGCGATACGAGTTCTGCGAGTACCGGCGCAGGGATCCGCTCAGGTTCTTCCCCTTTGGCCCCAGGATGTGGGGATGATCGCCTAGTTGCGCCACCGGCTCTCAAAGGAGCGGGAGCTGAGAATGATCTGGGAGGTGGAGCGGGGCGGGAATCGCTCGTATCTGGTGGGCACGGCCCATTTCTTCCCCTACCACTTCAGGAGGTCGCTCCGCAGATATATCAGCCGGGTGGAGGCGGTGCTTTGCGAGGGGCCGCTGGACGAGGAGTCGGCGCGGTCAGTCGTTGAGTACGGATCCAAGGGAGGGGCGGGTGTCTCCCTCCTGGACGCATTGGATCCGGCGACGATCAACAGGATCAGCGGGGAGCTCAGTCACTCCTCGCCGACCCCCACCTCGCAGCGGATCGTGCGTAGCTTCATGGGCGCGGATCCAGACGCGCTCGATTGGGACCGGCTCAAGGGCATGAAACCGTGGATGGCCTTCTTCCAGGTCTGGTCGCACTATCTGCGAAAGAATGGCTGGACGTGCAACATGGAGCTGGATGCGCTGCGGATCGCCGGCAGGCTGGGGAAGCCCGTGCATTTCCTGGAAACCATCGAGGAGCAGCTCGAAGCGCTGGACAGCGTGCCCTTCGGGCGGTTCGTGCACTTCCTCAGGCACGTGGATTGGCGGCGATCCCGGCGGGAGCACCTTGAATGTTATTTGCAGGGGGACCTGGAAGGATTGATGGGGAGGGTCAGCGGGTTCCCCACCGTATGCGACGCGATCATCAGCAAGCGGGATCCGGTGCTGTGGGAGCGGATGAAAGGATTCCTGGAGAGGGGGCCGGCCATCGCCTTCGTGGGCGCATCCCACTGTCCAGGGATCAAGGAAATGCTGGGTGAGGCTGGATACAGAGTGGAACATCCGGTTTCCCCCGGTTGAGGTGCATCAACAAGCTGCGTCCCGGGTCGCCCCCCCGGGGGCGCCGCATGCCCTTCCAGACTCGCGGGAGGGAACGAAGGATGCTGGGAATTTTCAGATTGGGGTTCACTATCAGGCAATTGCCGGAGGCGGGTCGCCGGCCAGCGGGGTCAGGCAAGGGATCCGCAGGGCATGAATGGAGGCCCGCAGCGCCTGGATGGCCTTGGGACGCGCGAAGCTGTTGCGCCAGGCGAGCGCGATCCTTCGCGAGGGGACGGGGGGTTCGAATGGAATGGCCCGGATCAGGTCGCTGCGGAACCTGTGCGCCAGCGCGCTGCAGGGCAGGACGGTTATGCCGAGCCCCGAGGCCACCATGCTGCGAATGGTTTCGAGCGAGTTGCCCTGCATGAACTCGCGGTCGGGCCGACTCAGCTCCGGACAGGTATTGAGAACCTGATCCCTGAAGCAGTGCCCGGCTTGCAGGACCAGCAGGGTGTCCCCGGCAAGCTCCTTGGGTGAGACGGCCCGCCTCTTTTTCCAGGCGTGGTCGCGCGGCACGACGACCTGGAAGGGCTCGTCGTACAGCGCGCCGGTAACGATTCCGGGCTCGTCGTGGGGGAGCGCCACGATGATCACGTCCAGCAGGCCGCGCTTCAGCAACAGGTCGAGCTTCGTGGTGGTGCTTTCCTCGATCGTGAGCGGCATCGCGGGCGCGCGCCGCTTCAAGGCCGGAATCAGCTCAGGCAGCAGATAGGGCCCCACGGTGTGGATGACGCCCAGCCTGAGCGGACCGTGCAGTTGGTTGCGCCCCTGTTGCGCGACCTCCGTCACCAGCGCGGCTTCGTCCAGAGCGCGCTGGGCCTGAACGACCACCTTTTCGCCGATCGCGGTCAGGCTGGCCTCGGTCGTGCCCCGTTCGAACAGCTCATTAGACAGCGTCCAGATCGAAAAGTAGGCTATGGCTGGGCGGGAACCCGGACGGCCATTCCAGGTGCGCACCGGTCAGTTCCCGCGCGACCCGGTAACCCAAGCGATGGAGGAGGCGAGGATGGCCAAGGTGGCGAGAGAAATGGTGCAGCGCGCAGGGGTCGATGTGGACAGGCTGGTGGACCTTCTGGTGCGCAATGCGGCGGCCGAACTGACGACCTACTACTATTACACGATCCTGCGGGTCAACCTGATCGGGCTGGAGGGCGAGGGCCTCAAGGAGATCACCGAGGACGCGCGCATCGAGGATCGCAACCACTTCGAGGCGCTGGTGCCGCGCATCTACGAACTGGGCGGCCAACTGCCCAAGAGCATGGTGGACTTTCACAATATCTCGGCGTGTCCTCCCGCCACGCTGCCGAGCAACCCGACGGATGTCAAGGCCATGCTCAGGGTGCTGGTGGAGGCGGAGCGGTGCGCGGTCCGGGGCTACACCGAGGTCTGCAACATGACCTTCGGCAAAGACCATCGCACGTACGACCTGTCGAACGCGATCCTGCACGAGGAGATCGAGCACGAGGCCTGGTTCTCGGAGTTCCTGGGAGAGGGGCCCAGCGGCCACGCCATTCGCAAGTCGGGGGAGAACTCGCCCCATGTCGGCAGATTCATCGGGGCGCGCTAGCGCGGCGGATCCCCGCGGGGACGGGCCCTCGCCCGTCCCGCGGCGCCGCTACACCCGAGAGGAGCTCGCCATCCACGACGGCACCGATCCCGCGCTTCCGGTGCTCATCGCCTACAAGGGCAAGGTCTACGACGTGACCAAGAGCTTCCCGTGGGCGAAGGGACTCCACTGGGGAAACCTCCGCGCCGGGCAGGATCTGAGCGGGCGGCTCAAAGAATCCATCCACGGCGAAGAGATGCTGGAGCGGATCCCGTGCGTCGGTGTGCTCGAGGGGGCAGGGGACACGTCGTGAACGAGAGGCGACCGTAACGCCAGTCAGCGCCTGTTGGGAAGCGGTGGAGACGCCGGAGGAAAATGAACGCCTTCGGCGTCGTTCTATTTCATACTACGCGGGTAGAAGAGGCGGGGATTTGCCTCCTGGGATCCGAGCGATCTCGCCAACGGCGGCGAAAGAAGTCAGAGGCAAATTCGGGTAACTCTGGTATACTTCCCAGCATATGCTGGAAGCACTCTGGCTGGGAGTCCAGGGGTGATGTCCACCTCTCGTCCTTCGGATGCGAACATTCCCCGGCTGCAACGGCAACGCAGGGCCTTCCATCGCTCCATGACGCTCCGCGCCCTGCCCTGGCTTCTCTTGGGCCTCACGGTCATGGCGGGGCTGCCGGCGTCGGCATCCTTCCTGGCGGGAGCGAGAGTCGGATCGGGGACGGCCGTTGCCGCGGAGGCCGCCGGCTTCACCGGGCAATTCCTCGTCGCGACGGACGAGCTCACCGACCCGCGTTTCGTCCGGACTGTCGTCTACGTAATCCACCATGACGCGGGCGGGGCGATGGGGCTCATCGTGAACCGGCCGATGGGAGAAGCCTCCGTCGCCGATCTCTTGGGGGGCCTCGGGTTGGATGGCAAGGGGGTCAAGGGAGAGATCCTCGTCCACTACGGGGGCCCGGTGGAGCCGGCGCATGGATTCGTCCTGCATACAACCGACTACAAAATCGGGGGCACCCAGATCGTGAAGGATGGGATAGCGGTCACCTCGCAGCCCGAGGTCCTGCGGGCCATCGGGACCGGGACCGGTCCCCGCCGAAGCCTCTTCACCCTGGGCTATGCCGGCTGGTCTCCCGGCCAGCTCGAAGGGGAAATCAAGGCGGGGGCGTGGGTGGTCGTCCCGGCCGACGAGGCGCTCGTGTTCGATGAGCACTACGAGAAGAAGTGGGAGCGGGCCATGGCGAGGCGGACGATCGATCTCTAGCGCTTTGTTTTCGCCCGCTTCTCAGAACGAGAATTCCGGACCATCGGAGATAGACCTCCCTCCCCCTGGCTGCCTTCACTCTCATCCGGACTGACTCTCCGCATGCTCCTTCTTCCCTGGCTGTGTATCCTCCTCTCCCCTGAGCCGAGGAACACCATTCAGCAATATGCCCGGTCAGATCATCCAGTTGGCATCATCGCCGCTAAGCTATTGAGACTTGCGTATGTAATGCAACAAAGGCGTCGCGTCTGGCCCCCTCACCCTCCCCTCTCCCCCATCCTGGGGGAGAGGGGAGGGTGAGGGGGAGCCGGCCGATGGCATGTGTTCCGTTACCTTTGCAATGTTCAATAATTCCCGAGCCCCGTGTGCCCGGAGGTGCCCCGAGCCCCGCCGCCGGCACCGCCTATTTCTTGGACCACTGGCCGTTGTCAAGCTGGATCCACCAGCCAGGGCTCGACCTGCCGCGCCAGCTATTCGCAAACAGCCTCTGGAGTTCGCCCATCTTGCCCATGTCGAGATTGTTTGCCCTGATGATTTCGGCGTAGAGCGCCTGGCGGTCCGCGTTTTCCTGCTCCACCAGGCGGTTCAGGTCCGCCTTTTCCTTGAGAGAGAGCGCGCCGGTGTCGCGGATCGCCACGAGTCCGTTGTTCGTCTCGCCGACCGCGCCTTTGCCGTACAGCGGCTGGAGCTGCGGGAACCGGTTCGCCATGGCTGCCTTGAGGTTGCGGATCGCCGGGGTCGAAACGTTGACATCTACGGCAGCCGCGGCATGCGCCTCGGTCGGGCCGAAGCGTACGAACCGGAGCCGTTCCAAGAAGCTCGTCTTGTCCTGCTTCTGTTCGGGTTTCTGCTCCGGTGTCTTGCGAACGTCATCGACGATCTGGTCGGCGGCTTTCTGGATGGCTGCTGCCGGGAAATAGATGTTCACGGTGACGCACGAAACGAGAAAGACCATCAACGCCCAGACAAACCACCGCTTTTTCCGTGTCATGGGAACCTCCCTAAGATACGGCACACGGCCCGCATTCCTTGAGTCAACTAAAGATAAGATGCTCCTCTATTGTATCTCCTGCGTATCGGTTCCCTATTTGAACTCGACCCCGACGGGCTCCGCCTGGGGCGACCGGAAGATCCGCTCCGTGCGCTCCTCCATGTCCCTGAAGCTTATGACATTATCCGGGTTCTGGTTCACGACATCAACCCCGCGCAGGAATCCCCGCCGCACCAGATATTCCTTCCCGTCTTCGTGGATCGTGCCGTTGACCGAGAACTGATCGTTGTTCAGGACGCACCGAAAGCCGATCTTGCTGTACGGATATTCCTTGAAGAACTGGGTGATCCCCCTGTTCAAGGCGCTGCCTGCGCCGGTGCCGAGGATCGAGATGTTCTGGATCGCATCCATGCTGATCCGCTGCGCGATCCCCCGTGCCTCCACCGATTCGACCTCCAGGGTGAAGCTCGCCGGCTGGCCGTATTCCACCACGAGATTCTTGAGCGATCCCTGGATGATCCCCGTCATCTTGCCGATCGCGATCTTCCTCGTCACTTCTTCGAGGCTGATATTCCTGAATGTGATGTCGCCCCCGATCCTTCGTGACGATGAGGTGATGTTTTCCGCAAAAAAGTTCGCCGCCTCGATCTCGCCGCCAAAGACATGGATCACCGCCCTTCCCTCGGACGCGATCCGGTTGTTCTCGTATCGCATCACACCGAGATCCGCGTTGATCGTGCCCGGGTATTCCGTTCCCAGCAGCCTTCGGGTCATGCGGCCGAGGTCCACGTTTTCTACCTTCACACCGAAGCGGTTGCGCACGGGCGAGAGCACATCGTCCACCTGCACGCCGTACAGGTGGATGTGCCCGCCGAAGAAGGGCACAACGACCGGCTCCGGGACCTCCAGCGTGTTCTGGGCGATGGTCAGGGGGATCTGGAGACTGTCTATGCTGAGCCTTTTCCTTTGGATGGTCTTGAATCGAATGAACCCTGGCCGCGCGGGAGAGGACGGAGGGCTCTTGCCGGAGGAGGGAGAAACGAGATCAAAGGGCAGGTCCACCGCGATCTCCTGAATGGCGAGGGGCACGTCCGGAGCATTGAGGGTGGTTCCGGCCATCCGGTACGTTCCGGCGATTGACGTTGCGGCGCGGTCATGCCGAATAACGGTCTCCAGAGAAGAGGTTCCAGTGATGGAAAGGGTCGCGAGGCCGGGCGACAACTCCTTCAGGTAGTCCTTCAAGAGTTTTTCCAGGAGGGCAGCATGCGAGACGCCGGCGAGTCTGATTCGGGCGCCCCAGTCGTGGGCGGTCCCGTCGGCGCTGAACGAGTACTCGCCGGTCTGGAAGACATCCAGCGAGCCGTTCAAGTCAAAGCGCGGGTCGCGGCCGAAAAAAAGGGTGCCGTCCGCCGCCAAGGATGCCTTTTGGCCGGAGAGGTTGCTGTAAAACTTCCCCCAAAGATATTCGCCGTCGGCCTGCTCCGAACGGATATTGAACGTGAGCTTTTGCTCCGGCGCATACTGCAGTTTCAGGATGATCCTGCCGCTCACGCCCTGCGCCGCTTTCGCGCTGTCAGGGGAGCTGAATCCTCCTTGATTGAACGAAAACGTCACGCTGCCGTTGAGCGAAGGCCGGTCATTCGCATACGTTCCCTGCAACCGCGTTTCGACCGCTCCCGTTCCCTGCAACGTCCAGGCCTGATACTCCTCCGGGAGGAGCGGTTTGATGACGGCAAACACCTGTGCGAAATCAATCGAGGCCAGCGAACACGCCGCGCTCCATGGCACCTCTCCGCGCAGTACCGCCTTTGCCGTCCCTTGGATGGTCCCGAAGTTCTTGCTGGCTCCGCGTAGCGCGGTTATCGCGACCGTCTCTGTTGGCTGGTCATACGCCATATCGGCCGCAAGGGTAAGGCCGCTTAGAGAGATGGTCCGGCCGCCGCTGGCATACCTTCCGGAATCGACGGCGAGCTCGGCCGTCCCTTTGCCATACGGCTTCGGATATACGCCCACGAGTCGGAAATTCCCGTTGATGTTGCCGCTTGCCGCGATTGCCGGGTCACCGGCGGATTGAAAGGCGAAGTGCGCCTGGAACGCGATGCTGCCGCCTGTCTTGGACGAAAAGTCCTTGATCGTGAGATTGATGCCAGTCAATTCCACGTGCTGCTGCCCCCCCTCGAACGGGAACCGCGCCTCCGCATTCCGGATGTCCAGCAGGCGGATGCCGGGCAGTCTCTTGAGGAAGGAAAGGTCGGATGGCCCCCCTTTCTGCTTGCCGATCCGGAAGGTGAGTTTCGGGTTCTGGAGGACGAGGCTGTCAACCTCTCCCTGCAGGATCATGTCGAGCGAGTTCTTGGCCGTGACGTTCGAGGCGACCAACGTCATGCGGTCATCGCCGAGGCGCTTGATGCTGAGGCCGGAAATGGAGCCCGAGAGGTTAGGCGAAAGCGAGATCGACTGGGCGCTGAGTTCGTAGCCGAACGTGTTGGCGAGACGATTCAGGAGTGAGGGGGAATGGAGAAGGAGAAACAGAGCAGCGAGCACAACACCACAGCAAACAAGGATACCGAGCAGGGCGAGAAGGATGGCCTTGCGTACCTTCTTGCGTTTCATGATCTCCTATAGCCCCGGAGGGCGGCGGCAGCGAGTCTGCACGGCCGAATCCTTCCTCGACCAGCAGGCAGCGACTCCATGGGGGGCGTCGCCCTGCCGCGGTCCGCCTCTTGGCTGCCCCTCTTGGCGCAGGGCCGGGCACGTCTCGAAGGCAGCCCGAGCATACAGCAGCGGGGGGGCGCGGTGTCAAGCCAAAAGGGCTCGAGAGAAAGAGGTGGTGGAGGGGTATCGGAGAAACGGAGAAGCGGGGAAACGGCGATGGGGGGCAGGGGGGAGCGCGGGATCACTCTTGGTGCTGCGTGGCTTTGATCGCTTCTTCCCGGATGAGGCTGAGGGCCTGTCGCTTCAACGCGAGGAAGGTCTCCGACGCCTTGAGTTCATAGCTGCGGGGGCGCTCCAGGGGGATCCCGATCTCCGCCTTGATCCGCCCGGGCCTGGCGGTCATGATGAAGACCCGGTCCGAGAGGAAGATGGCCTCTTCCACGTCGTGGGTCACGAAGAGGATGGTCTTGTGCAGCTCCTCCCACACCTGGGTGAGGAGCTCCTGCATGAGGGACCGCGTCTGGGCGTCGAGGGCCCCGAAGGGCTCATCCAGGAGGAGGATGGTCGGGTTGTTGGCCAGGGCCCGCGCGATGGCCACCCGCTGCTTCATTCCTCCGGACAGCGCCTTGGGGTACGCCTCTTCGAAGCCCTGCAAGCCGACCTTCTCGACGAACGCCCTCGCCACCTGTTCCTGCTCAGCCTTTGGCACTCCGGAGAGGCCGGGGCCGAACTGGATGTTCTCCATCACGGTGAGCCAGGGGAAGAGTGTGTAGCTCTGGAACACCATGCCCCGATCCCGGCCGGGACCGCCGATGGCGCTCCCGTCGAGTCGCACCACGCCGCGCGTGGGCCTCATCAGCCCCGCCACGATCCGAAGGAGAGTGCTCTTGCCGCAGCCTGAGGGGCCGAGGATGGTGGCGAACTCCTTGTTCCGGATCGCGAGGTTGATCTCGGCGATGGCCACGACCTCGTGGCCGCTCGACCGGTAGACCTTCGAGAGATCCTGGATGTGGAGCTTGGTCAATTCTTCCACGCGCTCACTCCACCCACGGGAACAGCTTCTTGTAGAGCCACTTGAAGAAGTAGTCCGTGATGAGGCCCATCATCCCGATGGTGAGGATTCCGAAGATGATGCTTCCCGTGCGCAGCATGCGCTGCGCGCTGATGATCATGTAGCCGATACCCGACGCGGAGGCGACCAGCTCGGCGACGATGATATAGGTCCAGGCCCACCCGATGATGATCCGCAGGGTGTCCAGGATGCCGGGGAGGCTGGCCGGAAGCAGGACCTTCCGGATGACCTGGAAGCGCTTGGCCCCCAGGGTGTAGGCCGTCTCCAGCATATCCGTGTGCACGTTCTTGGCGACGACCGCGACCATCAGGACGAGCTGGAAAAAACTTCCGACGAAGATGATGGCGATCTTCTCGACGTCGCCGATCCCCAGCCAGAGGATGAACAGCGGGATGAACGCAGAGGCCGGCATGTAGCGGATGAAGCCGACCACCGGCTCGGTCAGGGCCTCTGCGA
>Ga0315280_10008909_pt1 | contig 13045 bp, 12 predicted proteins | sample YL17G06_40_MG_FD_203697 | JGI IMG/M metagenome (GOLD analysis project Ga0315280, IMG submission 203697) | Sediment microbial communities from Yellowstone Lake, YNP, Wyoming, USA - YL17G06_40 | ecosystem: Environmental > Aquatic > Freshwater > Lake > Sediment | place: USA: Wyoming | collected...
AGGAAGCCTCACCAAAGAGAAGAGAGCTGAACTGCTTCGATTATTTGATGAAATTTCGAATGTTGAGCTGCCTAACCTTCTCGAGCAACTGGAGACCTCACATCCGATTCGAACTAGAATTGATCATGCGATCCTGAGCGCATTGGGGGTGACTAATGGTAGAATTGACTCCATTACACGAGAGCTGCACTCAGGACTTTACTCTGAGATCACCGCTTTGAAAACCATGATGGAAGGATAGATAAAATCGAACAAAGCAATTGAGAATATCGCGATGCTCACGTAAACCGATTAGCGTTAAGTAGTAATCGCCAACGTAATCTGGCGAGGGAAAGCGAGAGCCCGACTGGTCGAGATGCAACTAGGAAGAGGCAGATGGAGAATGGACAATGAAAGGTCGTCATGATGGAGCGATGAAACCATGAGGATGCGTGAGTGGGTTGAGAGGGAGTTGGGGCCTGACTTTCGTTTGGGGAAAAGGGTGCCTGTTACGATCGAGGTCGACGGGCATATGTTCGCCTTCACGGTGGGAAGCATGCGGGAGTTTGATGAAGCGGATGAATTGGCTATGGAGATTTACCTGTTCATGGAGGAAATGGAGCGGGAGGGGTGCGTGCCAACTTTCCGCATTCTTCACGGGGTAGGGCGATCTTTGAAGGAACTGAGTTTCGTGCAAGATGCTAGTGTTCCTCTCGCGACCTTGAAGCTCTCGGGGTCGAGTTCGAATCCTATGGCCTTGCGGCGTAGATTAACCGCCGCCTTCAGGACGGAGCCAGTACCGGACATTGGGTCGACAACAAGGTCGTTAGGCTTCGTGAACTTGCCGATCAGATAGGCTGCCTCCGATTCCGGCTGCGCCCACTCATGGGCCTCCTTGTCCCCCTTACCTCCGCCCTGCAGCAGGTCGAAGAACCATTCGTGGTCGCGACCCTTCCCTTTCACGAAAACGAGGATTTGCTTGCACCGATTCCTGATCTTTTTATGAAATAACTGAGTTTGGTTCGATCCGAACGAAACAGTAATCTTCCAGTAATAGTGGAGGTGCTGCCTCAGGCAGGTTTCGGCTAGGTAGGAATGCTCCTGCCCGGTGTATGCGAAAAGGTAGCCTCCTTCTTTCAAGACCTTGCTCGAGAAGTCGCCTAGGTCGCTCCACATTTGTCTGAGGTCGTCAAGAGTCCCGAATCCAGACTTCCTGTTTCCTTTCATTCCGTATTGCGGATCCGTGAGGACGATGTCCGCTGTTCCATCTTCGATCTGTTCAGACCATAGCTGTCTGTAGTCTCCGCAAAGGATCTTGATAGGGTTGGGCAGCGGGTTGTTGGATAGGGCGATTAGCTGCTTTCTCTTCTTCTCGGACTGAAGGTTAGCGTAGGCTGTATTGATCTCAACCTTCCCTTCTCTCAGTTTGCGCTTGATTTCCTCTGGCTGCCTTTTGATAATGGTGAGGGCACGGTAGTAGGTTCGTGGGGAGACGCCTATTTCGCGGGCTACCTTTTCCACGGCGTCTCCCTGCGATAGCTTCATGTCAAATGGCACCAAGCTACTCTTTCTTCCCCTCCCGAACGATTTTCCTGCATGCACTTGCCTCTGCTTGGCAAGCTGTCTTTGTATGCTCAAGAGCGGCTGGGAGAGTTCGATCTTCTGGAAATCGTTCAGATGGCGTCGCCTGAGGTTTGAGACTATTACGAATTTCTTCTCCTGAAGCCTGTCGTTGGAGAAATCTCTGACCTCAAACCGCGGCTTTATTCCGAGCTCACGGCAAACCTTCAGTCTGTTATGTCCATCGAGCACTATTCCATGTTTGTTTGCGATGATCGGAAAGTGCTGTCCATCTTCTCTTATTGATCGTTTCAATGCCTCGGATTCCGGCTGCGAGAGAGGCGGGAGAAGCGACCGGTACTCCTCATCTACCTTCAAGACGTCTGCTGTCCTGTCAGTCAAGGTCTAGTAGCCACTTATGCATCCTATAGGCAGTGCTAGAGCCTGTTTTCGTTTTTGGTCAGAATTCTTTCACTTCGAAAGGCGAAGCAACGCTAGCTTGGCCGTTGTCAAGGTAATATTAACTGGGAACCGCTACGACGCCGAAGCATCTCCGACTCATGTCAGTTTCAGTCTCTTCCTGAGGTACTTTTCACACTGCAGCTCGCTCATTCCGCCGACGCGGTCTCGGACGGCGCGGATGTTCGCCTGAGTTGGTTGAAAGGAAGTGGTCCGGGTCTCAGCCTGTTCATCGGTAAACAGAATGAGCATCGTGCGATGTGAAACGTCTGGCTGAGGTGTCGCGGGCGACTAGGGCGTTTTCAAGGGGGCGCAGAGCAATGCGTGAACCTTTTGCCACATAAGGAAAAGTTGTGGGTCATTTGCCACCTGTGGAAAGGTTCGACTAGGGGACATAGAACCAGTTGTTGCATGCCGAACATTTGTTGTAGAATCCTCGCACCGGACTGAACACAATCCCTGTACCACATATCGGGGACCAATACTGAATCGGTCCATTGCGCGATGCGCCTAACGCCAAGGCTCCACGTTACGATATTCTAGAAGTCTTGTAAGGCAGTCTGAGTTTCAAGAACTCCTAAGACTTAAGACCTACGCACACTAGTTGAATACTCATGAGCGAGAAGCAAGACGTAACCGTAACGGTTCAAACAACACAAGGGAATTGGGATAACGCCACCTTCCCCAAGACTGACAAAGTAGACCAAGTAATACAGGCCGTTGTAGCTCACTTTAGCTTTGCAACGAACGGCAAATACGAACTCTCGTTTAAGGGAGAACCACTGAAACCTGAACGTCCCCTCGTCAGCTACGGCATCAAGACTGGCGACACCCTCGTATTCACAGAACAGGGCAGCGCCGTTTGACCGTTGACCCGTCAATATCTCTCGCAATAGTGAAGAAGGAACTCGAAGACTGCCGTGAGGACTCCTCCGTCTACGGCTGGGAAATATCAGAACCAGACGAAAGTACGCAGACCTTTACCGTGAAAATGAGATCGCCTCTCGACAAAGAGGAGTATCTCATCGAAATCAAATTCGACAACTACAAAGAATATCCGTTACTGATAGAGTTCATCAACCCTAAAACCGGTGAGAGGGGCGTGAAGAGCGCCTACCCGGCCAACAACGACAGTTTCTTTCATACGTTTCCATGCATCTGCCACCCGTGCTCGAGGAAGGCGTATCAACAGTTCGTAGCAGGTGCACCCCATCCGATAGGCGATTGGCAATTTGCAGGTTGGCAGTCGAACCCCCAGACTGGATCACTGAAGAACATCAGAGCGATTCTCAGAGCAATAAACTCGAGAATCAGCAACCCCGAGCTCTACAAGGGAAGGCAAAGTTGAGAAAAACTCACACTTACGATCTGCCTCAGTACACTATTCCTAAACAAAGCGTGCAAGATACGGAAAGGGTGCTTAGAGCGTACGGTAGCCGACGCTATCCACATGAAGGGTTTGTCTACTGGGGTGGCTTGAAAACAAAGACCGAATACAATGTGCGGATCGTCATCGCACCCCATCTTGACTCCAAATTCGCAGGAGTTCATATCTCCGCCAGCTCAAACACCGAGGTAGTCCAAACCCTCAGTGAGCGCTCGATGATCGAGATAGCCCAAGTTCACTCGCATCCAAGCGGGTGGGTTGACCATTCGTACGGTGATGACATATGGGCGCCATTCAAAGTCGAAGGACTGATCTCGATTGTAGTGCCCGATTTCTGCAGGCACGGAATGTTGCCATTAGGAATTTGCGGGGTACACAGGTTCGAGAATGGGAGATTCGTGCGTCTATCAAGTGACTACGTTGGAAGACACTTTCGCATCTCACGCGGAAACAGCCGCTTCTGTGATCTTCGATGAATTCGGAGTTTCCGCTGTCGAGGGAGGAATGGTACAGGACTCGCGACGATCGGACTAAAAGAGTGGACAATTGTACTGGCTTTGAGAAATTCAAAGTCGGAGTCGTCATCCGGAACGAAGTAAAATCCGAATTTTCGGTTCAAGTGATGTCTCTAGTCACATTGAACATCCTGGCAAGGTGGTGCAGAAACGTTACAGTCCAGATGCCGGATGTAGTTGTCTCTCAGTTACCCATTGCAGGAAACCTGCGAGAGAACCTCGCTAGGATGATGCGTAAGATAGACCCTTTCGGTTCGTTTGCCTTCGAAGAAATCCAGGATAACCAAAACGACGTGATAACGACACTAGGCTTCCAAACGGACAGTTACGGAGAGGACGCTGTATCCGTCGGAGGATCCGGTTGGGTGGGCGGGTTTACTATCGGAGAGCCTCAAACTCCGCTTAAGAGTGACAACGAGAACAGGAACCCCATCGGGCCGGCATTCGCATCATGCTTAGGTGCCTCCGAGGTCTTCAGAAGGGCAGTCGGACTCGGCAAGAGTCAATCTCTCTCAAGGTGGTACTCATTATTTGACTTCAACTCGGCAAACGACCCCCGGAAACTAGCTAATCCCGCTTTCAAGTCAAAGGTCGGGCTAGGAAGGATATATCAAATTGGGTGTGGAGCAGTCGGCTCATCTTTGGACATTCTCATGTCCCTCACTGACTGGGGGGCAGAAATCGCACTCATCGATTACGACAGAATGGAGCCGTCCAATTGCAATAGGTCTTTGTCATTCGAAGCCTCTGACTGCGTTTCAAGTGGGTACAAGGCAGATGCGTGTGCACGCGTATTGAATAACGGAAGAATTCAGCCTCGCGCCTTTAGAGACACTTATGCTAAGTTTGTCGAGCAAGGTAACTACCTCATGATTCCACCGGATATAGTGCTATGTCTTGCCAACGAACAGAACGTTTGGGCAACCATTCAAAGCAACTTTCCTCCGTTGGCCTTGCACGCGACCACTACAATTAACTGGGGCACGAATCTCGGTAGGCACCTTCCCAAGACTGATTGGTGCTTGATGTGCAGATTCGGGCAGGAGTTGAATCACGAATTCGTCCCAATTTGTGGTGAAGGACAGCTACGCCCAGAGTCAAACGCGAACCCGTCTGTTGAAGGAGTTCTTCCGTTCTTACCTACAGCGGCTTCTGTCATACTCTTGTCTGAAATAGCGAAGTTATCAGTATCAAAATATCCAGTGAACAGAAACTTCGTCACGTTCACATTTAGACGATCGGAAGGGCAGTTTGTTCAATTGCAGAAGAAACCCAAAGAGAACTGCGTGTGCAGCGAGCAATCACTGGACTTATACCCGAGCCAAATAAGGGCAACCAAATATTGGAATGCTGACCTAACGCGGCGACATTGCTAGCTATGTTGGCAACTTAAAGGCCGCGGCCCTCGATCTGAAATCCTCTAGACGTCTTTCAAGAAGTCCTTCCCGAGAGCATCCTGCAGAATCTCACGTATCTTTAGTACGAATTCCCTCGCCTCCGACAATGCGGTCTGAGCTAGGCCGATCTGCGTTGTATAGCCTGTATCATACGATGCCTTCTCACGATCGAATTTCCTTTCTACAAGCTTCTGCACGTCCTGATTGGCAAGAGCGTGTATCTTGTCGAGAGCCAGCAGGTATTGCTCGTTGAGGCGCTTTCGCTTGTGGACGTAGTGATAGACTAGGGCACACACCGAGGCCGAGTGGTTCTCCCCTGATTTCCGGACAGCGGCCAGTGCGGACAGGCAAGCCTGGTACATGGAGTAGTAGCAGATGGTGATGACCCAGTCGTAGAAGTTCTCGCCTGAATAGGCTGTTTGGAGATTGCCTTTCTGGTTTCCGTCAAAAAGCTGGTTCGCCAGGCTCAGATTATGGAAGGCCTTTTTCAAGTGACCGATGACATCGTCTGACGCCTGTTTTGCATTGAGCCGCCTTATCTGGCCTTGGCGTTCGAAATACCTCAACGATTCATTGCACACTCTCGGAATCTTGAGCCAGTCCTCCCATATTGGGGGATGGCGGGCTCCTCCCCTCTTCATGCTATTAGCCTGCCCAGCAATGCGTAATACCTGTCCTCTCCGAACAAAACAATTCCCTCTCTTAGAATATCTTCCGTTACCCTCTTCCTTTCGCGGAATCCCATTTCAAAATCCCTGATCGTCATCGGGATTGTTGATAGCGGAAAACCATATTTGCCTCTTGTGTCTGCGGCAAGTTTGTCCACTGACTTCATGAGCTCATTGAAGGGCTCCTGCTCAAGGTTCGGCACTAGCACAAGCAGATCGACATCGCTCGCCTTCGTCATCTCCCCCCTGGCAGCGCTACCGAATAGTATGAGGGATTGCACTTGCGGAAGAAGGTCGAAGGTGCGCTTGCTCAATTCCTCTAGAGCCCATGACAGCCTTTTGTTTCTCTTGTAAAGAGTTTCTCTCCTCTCGGACTCGAACAGCTGGCACAATGCTCTCGTCTTCGGGTTTGCAATGTTCAGTGCATAGTACCTTTGCTGGCCTTCGCGTTTCTGTTTGACCAGCCCTTTCTTTGCGAGCATGCTGAATTCGCGCGACACTACCCACGTGCTCACCTGAGCCAACGATGCGAGTTCCCTTGTGTAGTACCATTTCTGGAAATTCGGGTGCATCACTCTCAGGATCTTTAGAACCTTTGCTGTTAGCTCCTCGGACATAATCTATTATTTGTTCCGCGAGCTTAAATATGTTTGGAAAACCAAACGGGCGTTTGGCAAACCAAACAGCCAAGCTCAGACCAAGCGAAGCCGATGACGAAAGCAATGATGATTCCAACGAGTGTGAGGCCGAGGAAGACGCCCAGAACAACGCCGATGGCGACTCCGACAACCACGCCCAATATTACCCCCATGAACGCTCCCATATCGACTCCCGCTGCCACTCCCATCACTGATCCTACTGCCGCTGTGGCCGTCACTGCGAGCATTACCACGACAACGACTATGATTACGACTGCGATGATGACCCCGATTCCGATGATGGCGAAGATGGTTACGAAGAAGAGGATGGAGAGGACGAAGAGGAAGACGACGATGACGACGGCGAAGTAGACGGAGGCAATGCTAACGATGACAATGGTAACGAAGATGATGAATGAAGCGATAGTCACGCTGTCGCATTTTGGGGGAGGGACGGTGGTCGCATGGAACCCACGATATTGGTGGGTACAAATCCCACCGGCCCCAACACTTGGCACAATCGAAGTCCAACAATGTTCGCTCATGTGTGTTGAAGTCGTTTAGAACTATTAGAGAAATGGCGGGTCTGGCATCACTAGACTTTTTACTACATTGCCTGTCTGGGCGCACATTCGTCGATCAATCGCAGAGATTCTGAAGTCAATCTATGTGGATAGACCAGCAGGAAGAAGTACAGGAATTCAGGGCGCTCATATATGACCGCGGGAAGAGTTGAATCATTCTGATTCGCCAACTCACTTAGCCTTTTCCAACTCTGTGGAAGTTCATCGAAGGACCATGTCTTTTCTTTTCCTTCATCACTTTGCCAAAGAAGATAGTGCCACTTGTGCAGCGGACTGTATTCACACAGAATTGTCTTTGATATTCTTCTCCACAGCTCATTCAGTGACGTTCTCTTGTTTCTGCGAACGGAGAAATACACAATTGGAGCCAAATGATATGAAAGGTCAGCGAAATTCTCTCTCTCAAAGCCGGGTAACTTCATATCGGCTCCTATGCATTTTTCTACCTGCACGTAAGGGTCAGGCATGTTTGAGACCAAGTCAGACGGGCTCTTATCCGATACATCTTGCAAAGATAGGTCTGCCAGAACCTTGAGCATTATGCTCCAAGAGAGTTCTTTCTCATTCATTGATTCACAGAACAAGCTGATAATCAGATGGTATGGTGTGGCAGACTGCCCCCAATACCAGAGCCAGGAATTGTGATTACTCTTTATGGTCTGAATGATTCTTTCGTCAAGCGTTGTTCTTTCGTTCGACTTTTTGTCGAACAGGTGCAAGGCACACATCCAAGCGAGAACCGTCGTCAATCTCGCCTTGTAGACGATCCCTCCATCCCCTATCGGAGGTTCTTCGAGATAGTTTTGTCTTGACAGGAACTCTGCCTTTAGATCCTCCAGCTGTTCGACGATTCTCTGCATCACGATTCCATAAGTTCTCGAATAGGTCTCCTCTTCAACCGCTTCTTTCTCAGCTACAGCAAGGACGGTAGCAAGGTACACGATCCAGCACTCTACTATCGCAACATGATTTCGTTCCTTTTCGAAAGGAGAAATCAAATACTGCGCGATCACAGCAGCACCAGATATTCTTCTTTGTAGCTCACGCGGCGATTCTGTCAAAGGGGTTCCTATGCCAAGAAGCTGTTCCAGGAATGAAGCTAGCTTGTCTTTGTCGGGCAAGCTTCTCCCGTCAGTTAGGTATAATTCTAAGAATTCTTTGAGTGGAATTGGTTTTTCCGGAAAGAAACTCCCAGCAGCATCTACAAACTTGCGCAAAAGCTGAGAGCCTACGATTAATCTCACTTTGAAGTTGGGTAGACCCAGCTGTTCCCAATGCGTGTTCTTGTCGTCAATCAGCCTCCTGACTGGATCATCTATCATTCCGTTGGTTACCAAGAAATGTTGAACCGGCTGGCGCTTGTCCACGGCCGGATGGACTACTGGCAATTCGACAAGCTCTTGGATCTCTCCCTGCATGCTTCGCCATTTAGCTAGATTGATGTCGCCTGTTTTGAGTTGGTATGCGCAAACTGTCCCGTCAGGCGCTTTGGCGATGATGTCTTTCCCCTGTTCCATTTGACCGTGCTTGGAAATGTGAACTATTGTGAAGCCTTCTTGCATCAGGCACTGGCAGAATGGGATTTGATAGCCTCTTTCGTTAGTGCTAGTCAACCAATCTTCTACTATTCTCTCTATCAAGCCATTCCTTCCGTTTTCTATCCATGATTTCCTTGTATCTTTCTTTGTACTCCTGATTCTTCTCAAACTCTGGCAGCTTTGCCTGCATCTTAGCATATACGCTCGGGCTGACAATGATGTTGTGACCGGATGGATTTCCGTTTGAATCGAAGCTTACGGTCATTTTTTCGAGTGCATCGAGGATGGTTGAAAATGAAAATTCCCCTTTTGCGTCTATGACATTCTGCACTCGCTCAGCAGCCTGTTCCATTGCCTTGAGCATTATTTTCTCTTCTTGGTTCTTGATGCTTTGCGTCAACTCGTCAAGTTTGGCGTAGTACGCATCCATTCCTTTGGCGATGATGTCTTCGTTTCTCAGCATGAAGCCCGCACCGACCTGTTTCACCTCACTTTCTACGGGCAAGCCCTTGCCAGATTTTACGCTGACTATATCTCCTTCGTGCATCATCCTCCGCGGGATCGTCTCCATAAATGAACCGCGGCTTGTAGATTTTCTAATTCTGCTCGTGAAAAGCTGATTCGCAGCTTTCTTCACAGATGGAAAATCAGGTAACAAATATCTCACGTCAATCTTCGATGACTACTCGTCATGAGCTTATTCTTGTTCTCTCCAATATGGATTTGGAATCGATACTCCCATATGCTGAAAGAGAGAGGTCGTCCGCCACATCATGAGATATTTCTTCAACATCAAGAACGACGAAGTGTAGTTAACGAAATCTGAATTGTCTCATTTCCTGTCGTTCTGACTCGTGCTTTGAACCCATCCGGACATACAGCCCACCGGCCCCTCACCATTTTGTCCTTTCTGGAAGCGCAAGGTTAGATTTCTGGAAACAAAAACCTATTCGGGGCATTCGCTAATAGAGCTGCACGGTAACATTATGCGAAGAAGAGAGAAAGCGGTAACCCGACCGCCACTCTCCGAGCGTCATGAGTCCCTAAAGGCGATAGTGATCCCTTGTGTTTAGTTCTTGAATGCTGCCAATTTGCAACTGCAATAGTCTTATGATCTCTTCTTCACCTTTTTTGCGTATTCCGTGGAATTCGCTGTCTCCCCCGCTGTTCCAATACATTGAGAAATGCGGTGGAAAGCACCCCGGCTCCGGTGCCCGTTGCAATTCCTCCGAAATAGTTCAGCCAGTCTCTCATAGCGATTTCAGATGGAACATCCATGGTCACAGTTATGGTCTCAGCCACATTGACCGGAGGACGCTTTAGATCCAACTGCCAATATGCTGCATTGTAATCTTCCGCAGAGAATGACTTGTCAGGTGTCGGGAGCGTTTCAGTGAGCGACAAGTACCAATCTGTCGGAAAGTTTACGGTAAGCGTAAGTGAACCAAAATTCAGAACGGGACTCGGATCCAGCCCACTTGTGAGGTTTGCAATCTCTTGATTACTGGATACATCTCGTCCTCTAAAGAAAGAAAGATAACTCGCTTGTTTCCCCAGCTCCACATTGACATAAGGATTCGATATTACCACCGCGAATCCCATGGTGCTGTACCCAAACTTTGGATTGAGCCAGATCGATGTCAGGTACTCTCCCGTTGATGCTATTCTAACCGTACGCGGCGGGTTCGACTCATTTGTGTTATCCAATGGATAGCTTCTGACAACCGAAAACGGTTGCACGATTCCAATTCCAAATTTGCTCTGCGAAAAGACCGAAACAGCAATTTCGAGGTCTAGTCTTCCGCTTGCATTAGACCAAACGACGAGAGTGAGACGAACGTCCTCGATCTTGTAGTTCGGAACATCACTAGACCCGCTGTAGAGATTTGAAGTGTAAATCCATATGGTTCCTCTCGGTGGCCCCGGTGTTGATCTTGGCAAACTAGCAAATCCAAAAAGGAGTATACCAACAAACAGCAGCGTGACGCCGACAACTGCGACTACTTTGTTCCCGTCTCTCATGATCCTGCACAGAGGTAGCGTAAGGCAGTTCGGAGAAATATGCCATTCTAAGGCCGCGGCCGGTCCTGTGTGGTGGGGTATAGTGGTGCGAACAGCATGATGAATCGTCGTCACTAAATTCACGTCAAGGCTTTCTCACGACTACTAGGAATACGTACGAATGCTTCCCGTGGTAGGAGTATTACTGAACCCACGACATAGTGGGTTCAACAGCCAACTTTTTACCATGTTTCTTTCATTTTGAGCCGTTTTGACATACGAACTCGATACTTGTGAGTGTGCCCAGTTTCCACCAAGCTAAAGCGGAATTCGACAATTCTATTATGAATCTTGGTCATAAGCGATCTCGGGTGTAATTTGCAATGCAAACTCAGCAACTCAAGACGGCAACTGAAAGGATAGACGACTTGTACAAATGGCTCTTGACTCCAACCACTTTCCTCATACTAGCACTCTGGAGTGAGCTAACTTACATCATAACATATCGAGAAAAACTGAATGTTACGAACGTCCTACCTGAAAGCGACCTCTTGCGGCTTCCCGTTGAACGTTTGTCGCTTGAAATAGCGCCTTTCGTTGCTTCAGTTTTCGTTTTCCTAGTGTTCGTCAATTCTCTACGTGGACGAGTTTGGATTTTGAGTAGATTCCTAAGTTTCTGGTTGCTTACCTACAGTTTCGCTTCTGTCGGGTTCACTCTGATTACTTTTCTCCCCGTATTTCCACCCGGCGACCTAAGAACAATAACATTAGGGTCTCTCACTGGCTTGGGGTCGATTTACCTTGTATTGGACGCCCATTTACGAGAGAAGGGGACGACCTTTTTTGTGGAAATGAAAAAAAAGCTGAGGATTTTTTGCGTTGAATTTCGCTACAAATTGCTCCGACATTAAGCTAGCCTTGCGATTTCTTGAACCATTCCCTCGTCAGAAACTACACTTCGCTTATGCTCTCCGAGAGAGATTCTAGCCAATCTACAGGAATTGGCTTTTCCTTGACGTTCCACCAACGGCATACAAAGGGGCGGTGCACAAAGGCAAAACGGCTGAACTAGCATTCGTAGAATGCAAACTTGACAAAATCAGCCTACGAGACCTCTCACACCTTCTCGGATACAATGAAGTGACCACCCCACTTCGGACAGACTTGAGACACGGATTTCGAGAATACTGTCGAATCCCACCGGCCCTACGATTGTGTTCTTTCCGGAACCGCAAGGTTAGATCTCTGGAAACAAAACTTATTCGCGACATTCGCTAATAGGGTTACACGGTAACATTATGCGAAGAGGAGAGAAACCGGTAACCCAACTGCCACTCTCTGAGGGTGATGAGTCCCTCCGGGCCCACCACTTTGTTGACCGAATTTACTGGCACGCACACATTCCCCGGAGCGGGAATCGAGGCTGCGGTCGTATCGGCCCTCAAAGCTGCAAGAGACATACGCCCAATAGATGCCGGAGGGGAATTCGGGGGAGAAACTGCACCGAACTTAGCTAAAGTATCTTACCTGCGGTATGCCTGCACAATGTCTGATGGAAGTGACAGGACTGCGAAAGTATAAAGGCTCATGGCCGCAAGCCTAGAGTTGAATTGGTATGTTCCTCTCAGAAGTTGAGAAAGTCGAATTTACGAGCATTGTGGATAACACAGTTGACATTCTCTTACCGAGCTCGGAAATTGCGGTAAGGCCTAGGCTATCTCTTGGCTGGCATGCCAGACCGCAGTTAATCGCTGAACATGGCTTCTCTACCTTGGTATCTGTGGAAGTAGAAGGAAAAAGGAGAACAATTCTCTTTGACACCGGCCTGGAACCTATGACCGCGGTTCATAACGCAGAGGCTTTGGGAATCGATCTGTCAGCTTGTGAGGGACTCGTTCTGAGCCATGGACACATAGATCACGCCGCAGGTCTTCAAAACATGAAAAGAAAACTTGGTAGCCGGAAGCTTCCGCTCATGCTGCATCCTTATGCCTTCAGAAAGAGAATGGTGATCTTGAATGATGGCAGTACTTGGGACATGCCCCCTCCGGAAAGGACGCCGCTTGAGGCGGCCGGCTATCAAATCGTGGAGAAGAACGATTCGTCATTGCTTCTTGATGGAGCGGCTCTCCTCACGGGTCAAATTGACAGGACAACAGATTTTGAGAAAGGCTTGCCCGTGCACTACGCGGAGGTCGAGGGAAAGCTGGAGAAGGATCCTCTGATCCTCGACGATCAAGCTCTTGTCATGAATCTGAAAGGTAAAGGGCTCATCGTTCTTACAGGGTGTGGACATGCAGGCTTGATCAACACGATACA
>Ga0315280_10008910_pt1 | contig 13045 bp, 14 predicted proteins | sample YL17G06_40_MG_FD_203697 | JGI IMG/M metagenome (GOLD analysis project Ga0315280, IMG submission 203697) | Sediment microbial communities from Yellowstone Lake, YNP, Wyoming, USA - YL17G06_40 | ecosystem: Environmental > Aquatic > Freshwater > Lake > Sediment | place: USA: Wyoming | collected...
GATCGTGCCAAGGGCCGGCCCGCCGAGGCTGTTCACGTACGGTGCGTCGCTGCCGCGAATCGGGTTGTTCCATTGCAGCAGGCCGACCCGGTCGTGGAACCAGTTGTAGTTCAGGCCGCCGTGGACATTCCCCCACGGCCGGTCGACCGCCGCGACCGCCCCGAAGGTCTGCGTCAGGAAGTCCATCGTCTCGCGCGTCGGCACGATCTGGCTGCTGATGTAGTTGCCGAAACCCTGTCGGTAGCCGGTGCGCGCCTCGCGCATGTACAATAAGAGGGCATACGACTCGAGACGAAATGCGCCGAACCGGAGTCTGGTAGCCTGAGCTTGCCGACGCTCGCTCGCCAGGTGCCTGGCGGGGGTGCTGACTCCGCCTGTGCTCTGTTCGCAAGAGCCACGCGAAGGATGGCTTGGTGACGCGTCGGAATTGGCGTGCCTCGCTTACTATTGGCCGACTATTGCCGTGACGTGCAGAGAGAACACCCGCCACGTGGCGGTGTCGTCTTTGACCCACACTTCGGTGGAGCGGCAGGGCGGCTGGCCGCTGTTCCAACGCAGTCGCGACGTGATCACGGCCGTGTCACCATATACCCTGAGGAACATCTCGACCTCATCGGGCACCAGAGGGGACTGCGTCGGGTTGCCGGCAACTGCCTGCAGCATCTGTGCCAGCGTTTCGACCGCTCCTGTGGGCGAGATGCGCTCAAACTCATCGGCCGTCAGCGGCCAGACGCCCTCGCCGTGATGGTGCATGTGCATGATAAAAAAAGTGCCGCGACGAGCCATAGCGTCATACACCTCCTTATAAACCTCTGGTACTGTAGGACGCGCCACATAGCCGTTGCTGAAGCCCCATGTCTCGGGTGTCGCTGAAACGCGGTCCTCGAGAGGAGAGGCTTGGAACGCGACGAGCTGCCAGCACCCGTCCTGCTTCACGAAAACGGACGTCCCGCGAGCGAGCTGGGTGGCATTCGGGTCCATGCGCTTGATGGCAAACTGCGAAATCGCCACTATGAAGCGTCCCACACCAATTGCGGGTCGTCGTCGCCGGCGTAGGTGCTGCCGTCACCGGCCAGCGCGTCCGCCATCGTGTTGATCGCCATGTGGCGGAGCGAGCAGCCGCTCTGGCCGGCGGCGAGCGCCAGAACCAGGGGCGGAGTCACAACGCGGAAGCTGAGGAATTTCATAGCGGCCCTGGACGGAGATTCGTCCGGTGTCGAAGACGTTGACGATCTCGCCGCTGCTGAACCGCAGCCCGGTCCCCATGTCGTTTCCAGGTCTCTCCTCGGACCGTAGCCTGATGCCAGCCGCTTCCAATGTGCGCGTGATCTGAACGATGCGCTCGGCCTGCGTCCGATCCTCAGCAGCCACTTTGACTCCCCATTCTTCTGGCCAGATCTCCGTTTACGGTCCGTAGGGCGGCCGATTCGTCGGCTTCAGCGAGATGCCCTTCTCCGACGCCTTCGTCTGCACGGCCGCTGGTGTGCGTCCGAGCCTGATGCCGATGACCCGCGTCGGGGTGTTGTGCAGCGCCAGCCGCCCCAACTGACCGACGTCGTCGCGCGTCCAGGGTTTGCCGCTGTTGCGTGTCGACTTGGACATCGGAGAATCTCCTTTTGCGAGGTTGTATTCACACCTCACGTTCCTCGACGTTGCGGCTCCCACTGCCGCTGCCTGTCGGTGTTGCTCCTCACGGCTGTCCCAACCGCGCGGCGTTTTCGAACGTCTGGCGAAACGCGCGATCTTCCTTTCAAATCGGTTCTGCGGTCCTAACCGGTCCTAACCGCACGCTCGCCGCCTGCCGACTGGCCGGTGGAAGCTCCCATCTGTACGCTTCTCCTCCCTATCGGCACGCCGCCCGGAACGGCCCCAGTTCTGCGAACTCGACCGCCAGCACCAGGTGCAGCTCGATCGCATTCGGCGCCAGGCCGGTCTGCTGGTGCGGGCTTTCGACAGCAGCGCTGGGTGCTCCAAGGTTCAGACGAACCCAGAGAGCTCCGCCGACAGCACCTTGTTGCAGGCGGGGCAGGTGATGGCCCGGCCGCGACGCGGCAGCGTCGAGGTGAAGTTCACCTTCGTCCGCAGGAGGCGGACGACCCGCACGGCGTTGACGACAACGCCGCAGTGGGGGCACCGGCACGGGTACTCGAGCGCGTATTCGGCTTCGGCATTCCGGATCTGGCCACGAGGCTCGAGCGCGTCTGGAAACGAAGCTCCGGCGGCAGCGTCGTGCTGTTCGTCCTGCATGGTCAGGCGGACCTCCCCGGTTGGTTCATCGGCTCGACGAGCCCGGGACTTGGCCGGTGGCGCGGCGACGACGACGTTGTGTGTCTCGGGTGATTCGGTCATCGCTTCCTCCCGGCCCATAAGATCCGGTACGTGGTCCTCTTCGGGCTTCGCGCCGCGCGGGCCTGTTCTTGCTTCTCTGGCTTCTCCAACGTGGCCGTCAGCGCGTACCGAGGAGAGCCGTCCCGGGCCTGGACCATCAGCGTCAGTGTGTGCCTGTCAGCGTCCGCCACCCAGACATCGAGTTGGTCGCTGACCGCCAGATCGGTCGTGAACTCAACCGCCTCGCCTTCCGTCGCGAAGCGCGCCAGTTCGTGCCCGCGCTGCCGGACGCCGTACATGGGCCGATGGCGCCGGACGCCGCCGCGCTCAGTGACGGGCTCCACGATCAGGTCCTCCGGATGGGGTCGTCGCACGGACGTCTTCTCGCGGTCCGATGGAGCATGTGGTTGCAGTCGATCAGCTCGAGATCGCCGTTGGGGAGGCGCGTCCAGGCGCGAACCCGTTCGACCGCGGCCCACTCGCAGGCGTACCGTTGCGCGTCCGCCAGGGTGGCGAACGTGAAGAAGTGGTCTGGGGCGTCAGAGAGTGTTCGCACCGAGGCGTGGCGCTCGTCTGGTTGGCGCGTGACGTCGATGCCCGTCCCTTCTTCCAGGACGTCGTCTTCCGGGGTAGGTGTCATCGCCATGACCGAGATCCTCGGCCGGGTGCGCATCGGAAGAGCCCGTCAGTTCGTCTGGGCGCCCTGTGCCCGCTCACGAACGAGCTCTCGATCGAGGTACTCTCGGAGTGCCGCGATTGCGACCTCCACCATCGCATCTCTCATTTCGCCGCCTCAGTCGTCCGAGTCCCGCCGCCGGCGGACGATCTGGTCGAGATCGCGCACCACCTTCGCGTACTCCTCCGGCGTGTAGAAGAGCATCGCGCCGTGCTGGACGACCAGGGCGAACATGGCATCGTCGAGCGGCTGACCGGTCAGGATCACCACGGGCAGCCGCGCGAGGGTCGGACGCTGCCGTATCCAGACGAGGAGATCTAGGCCTGACCGGAGCGGGCCACTCGTGTCCGGGAACAGAATGTCGAGGACCACCGCATCGAGGGGAAGGTCCGCGAGCGTGGTCAGCGCGGCGTCGAGATCGGCTGCGCCGTCGACGGGGTAGCCCCGATGCTTGAGGAAGCGCGTGAGCGAGTCGCGCCCGCACGGCTCGTCTTCGACGAGGAGCACACGCGGAGCGGCCCGGGAGCTGGCCGACCGCACTGTCCCAGCTGAGCTGCACCGCCACGGATCGGGAGAAGGGACGCCGCGTGCGGAAGTGACCATTGAGCGGCGGCGACTGTCACGATCGACGAGTGGTTGCGGGTGCGGCGACTTTCCTTTGCATCGAACGGACACGGTGCCCACGTCCGTCCCGTCGATGGCATCGTCGTTGAGTACCGGCCCGCTGTCAATACAGCAAAAATGGTCCGCAGCGGTCCCAAAATGAGCCGGTTTTCCTGGAAGTTTTCCACAGGTCGATCACGCGCGGGGAGCGCGGGGGGACAATCGAGTCACTGCTGAACGTACCGGGCGGAGTCGCCGGGGAGTTCGGACCTTGGCAAAAGGCTCCGTGCGAGCGCGGCGATTGGCCGACTGTTGGCAGAGGGATCACCCGCGGAACGTTGTGTTCACTGCATCCCGATGTCAGGTCGTACGGCCGTGCGGGCCGTCCCACCCTGCGCCACGAAGCTGGTCGTGCAGCGCACGCTCGCGCTCTGCCAGGGCCTCCGCGCTCGTGAACCGTTCCACCTCCGTCACGCCATGAGGGGTCGTGATCTCCAGTTCATAGATGACGTGGCTCTCGACGCGATAATACTGACCAGCACGGTGAAAGAAGTAGACCATTGCCTCGTCGGATATGCGGAGTGTCCGGGCCGCTCCCCCTTCAGGAAACACGCCTTCCCATTCCGGCACGCCGGTCGCCCCCGAACTCCGTGACTGAAATCCAAGAGTGTGCAAATTGTGTTCCCGCCCATCTGATGGGTGGATCCGCTCGGGCGTTGGCTGGTCGGGCGATGGCCGTCTTACAGAACGGTGCTTCGATGCGCCAGAATCGTCATGCCGCGCCACGCGACGTGAGACTCTGCGCGACACCGTACGAAGACTGACCTGCACCCAAGCGCCCATGTCCGACCTTCCGCTCGAGCCGTCTAACCCTGGCGGCGATGGCGCGAGTTCGGTGCGGGCGGTGATGCGCTTGAAGACCTCTCGGAGGCGTGTGGCAAGTGGGCCGTGCGCGATCTTGAAGCCTCGCATGGAGGGCCGGGCCCACTCAGGGTTAACGAAGGCCTCGGCGCCCGTCGAGAGATCCCGGCGGGACGTCAGGATCGGCGTTTGGTGGCCGTCCGCGCTCAGCCGGGTGACCTGCCGCAGCCGGAGACGGCCGCGGAGCAGTCGGACATTGTGATCCGCCAAATGGTAGGACACCGCCCGTCCGTCGATGACCGCTTTGTGGAGCGTGAAGCGCGACTTGGCGACTCTGGGGCGTCGGCCTTTTCGGTACGTGAGGATGTCGAACCCGTCGGCGTCGCCATCGTCAGAAAGCGTCTGTCACCCGATCTCAGCCTCTACAAACTCCTACAAATCCTGAGCGTGACGCTCTTCGAGAAAATGCCCACTTCTACAGCTGTTCTTGAGGTGGCCCCCAAATTCGAGGCGATCGACGACTGCAACCAGTTGCAACTGTTCGACTTATGACCGGACACTAGTGGTTCGTCTCCGGTTTCTCAAGCAGAACACGGCATGGCCGCAGGTCCATGGGCGCATTCGGTACCGCCGCGACCATGATGACCGGCGGCGCTCATGATCGCGCTGGCGGCCGCTCAGTCATGGCCCTCGGCACCAAGTCCCCCGGCTACCACACGTCGTCAGGGGTTTTCGCTGATAGCAGGCGTTCGCGCGTCGTGTAGCGCAGGTTCGGCGGTGCCTTGACCCGCCCGCCTTTCTCGCGCAGCTCGTCGATGATGACGAGCGCGCCGAACGGGGAGTCGTAGACCAGGGAGTCGAGACAATGATCGAGGTTCCGAGACGCGTGGCTGGCCGCGTACTCCTCGCACTGTGCGCGCAGTCTGCGACGACTACGCAAACGACGCTGACAGAACCCGCCAAGACGTGCGCCCGAAGCCAGCCGCGTTGCAGCCTATGTGCAGCCTACAGCCAGTCAGATGTCTCAGGCAGCAGTTCTAGAGACAAGATGTAAGTGATTGGAAATAAAGCCTTTAACTATGGAGCCGGCGGTCGGACTCGAACCGACGACCTGCTGATTACGAATCAGCTGCTCTACCGACTGAGCTACGCCGGCCGGGATGGCGGGTGCTCGGTCTGGGCCTCGGCGGCACAGACAGACCATTCAGTCTACCACACGGATGCGGAAGCCGCGTGTTGGAAGCGGCGGGGCTGAAGCCCCGCCGCGACCACGAGACACGCGACCGGGCTGGGCTGAAGCCCGGCCCCGTGACTCTCGGCTGCGGCCGGCAGGCCTGAAGGCTTGCACCACGGCTGTCTGGCCGCTGCCAACTCAGGCGCGGGAGTTGTCGCCGCGACTTTCCCGCTGCTGGAGCCGGTCCCACGCCGTCCCCCGGCTCCACGCACAACGCCGCCCCACACCCTGTTGTATGACGCAATTGATCGCCAGGAGCTCGCGGGGTGACGCTGAACCGGATTCAGATGTCGGGGATCAGGGCCTCTGACGCTGGGACATGCTGCCCGCTTGCGGTATAGTCTTAGCGACTCTTGGAGGCGGCTTGACGCTGCGGGATCTGCCGGAACGTGACCAGGCGGCGCTCTCGGAGTTCGCCCGTCGCGTGCGCGGTGCGCTCCGTGGAAATCTCCTCGATCTACGTCTCTTCGGATCGAAGGCGCGCGGGACCGCTACTCCGGAATCTGATCTCGATGTGGCCGTGGTCGTGTCGACCGACCGGCGTGCCGCCGAGGACCTGATCCTGGACATTGCCTTCGACGTCAACCTCGCCCACGACGTCTACATCTCGCCGCGGGTGCTGGAGCGGGCAGTCGTCGAAGATCCGGTCTGGAAACACACGTCGCTGTTGCGCGCGATTTCCTCCGAGGGTGTGCCCCTGTGACGCCCGAAGGCGCGGCCCTCGCCCGGCACCGGATGTCACGCGCGCGGGAAGCGCTTCGGGACGCGGATCTGCTCGCCGCTCAGCAGTCTGCTGCTGGAGCCGTCAACCGGTACTACTACGCGGCGTTCCACGCGGCTCGTGCGCTCCTTGCGACGATCGATCTCGACGCCGCACGTCACAGCGGCGTGATCGCGCTCTTCCAGCGCCACTTCGTCAAGACGGGCCTCTTCAGCACCGATATCGCCCGGGTCCTCCCGAGATCCTTCGAGAAGCGCCTGAACTCCGACTACGGAGACTTCGCCCAGGTGACAGCCGAAGAAGTCGATCAGATCGGCCAGGGAGTCCATCGCTTCGTCGAGGAGTGTCAGCGCGTCCTGGGCTCACCGCAGACCTGAAGGCCTGCGCTACGGATGCTCGGTCGCAGTGGGCCGGGCTGAAGCCCGGCCCGTTGACTCTCGGGTCTCGGTTCTGGGGTCTGGCACAGCAGGCCTGAAGGCCCGCGCGATGTAAGCCGCGTTCGGCGGGGCTGAAGCCCCGCCGCGACGACGCGAACAAGCGAACGGGCCGGGCTTCCTCCGCTGAAAACGCGCCACCGGCGCGTCTTCAGTCGACTTGGCCATCGCTGCACTCGGCCAAGTCGACAGCGGAGCCTCCCCAGCCCCTACTGCTCCGAGATGATCGGGTCGTACACGCGCCGGATCGGCTCGCGCGAGCCCTGGCCCTGGAAGCGCGAGTTCTGCATCTTCGTCATGACGACCAACTGGTGCGTCTGGGGGTCGACCGCGTAGTCCTGGACGATCGTCATGCCCGACTGGGGCCTGGTCTCCATTTCCAGTTGCCCGTCCTTCCAGCGCGTCTTGGTCTCCACCATGCCATTGGTGAGCTGGTGCTTCTCCTTCTTGCCGTTGGTCGCGTAGTGGCGCACGTGACCGTCGGCGTCGGTGAAGGTGACCTGCTCGGCCTGCTGGGTGATCGTGAGCGTCTCCGGAGGCGTCATCACCTCCTGCATCAGCTCGCGCATCGCCTTCATCTGCTCCGGGTCCGGCCGGCCCTGGCCGCCCTCGCCGTAGCCGCCCCGGCCGCCGCCCATGCCGCCCGGGCCGCCCATGCCTCCGCCCCAGCCACCACGTCCGCCCCCGCCCGGGCCGCCCCCTCGACGCCGGCCGCCCTCACCGGACTCGCCTTCGCCGGGCGCCTGACCGCCCACGCGGGCGCTCTGTTCATGATTCAGCTTCCAGGCCCCCGCGATGGACGGTGCCTGGGGGTTGGTTCCCTGCGCCCTGACAGCCGGTTGGTTGCCCGCCTGCGCGACCACTCGCGGGGCGGCGTGCAGGCGGGCAGCCAGCATGATCGCCAGGCCCGCGGTCAGGGCGCTGGCAATGAGCAGTTGACGTCGATTCACGTTTCTCCCTCCCTCGGGGCGCGCGGGCACTGGCGGGACGCACACCCCCGACATGGTATACGACCGTCGAGGCAGAGGTCTTTCAGGGGCCAAGCTGAACGGTAAGAAGGGCCACGGAGACACGGAGGCACGGAGGCGTTGGCCGCTTGTCCGCCACCCCTGAAGCGGCCTAGCGGAGAAGCCCGAAGTCTGAAGTCTGAAGCCTGTATAATCCACGCCCGACTGAGGAGGACACGTGCCCAAGAACGCCGCGATGATGGGTGCCACGATCGTTGCCTGCCTGTTCGCCGCGTCGGCCGCGCTGTGGTCGGCCCAGCCCGCACAACCCGCGCCCGGCGCGCAGAAGCCACCCGAGGTCGTCCCGCTCGAGTCGCTCCCGAAGGAGACGAAACAGATCGCCGACCTGCGGATGGCGATCGACGGGGAGGTCGACGCCTTCAGCGCCCGGGCCATCGAGATGAGCGACTGGATGTACAAGAACCCCGAGAGCGGCTACCAGGAGTTCAAGGCGTCGGCCATGATGGGCGACGAGCTGAAGAAGCAGGGCTTCGACGTCAAGTACGGCGTCCCGGGGCTCGACCCGGTGTTCGACGCGTTCGTCCAGGAACGGTTCGGCACGAGCGGCCTCAAGGAGGCGTTCGTCGCGAAGTACAAAGGGAGCGGGCAGCACCCGGTCATCGCCTTCATGCTCGAGGCCGATGCGCTGCGCGAGCAGGGCGGCAAGGCGTTCCACGGCTGCCAGCACAACCAGCAGGGGCCGGTCGCCATCGCGTCGGCGGTGGCGCTCAGCCGGGTGATGGAGAAGCAGCAGATCCCGGGAAGCGTCTGGGTGATCTTCACGCCGGCCGAGGAGGTGCCGCCGTCGGTGAAGACGGCGATGACCAGAGCCGGCATCTTCGACAACGTGGACTTCCTGATCCGCACCCATGGCACCTCGAACAAGGCGCAGCGGGCAAGGGCCGGCATCGGCAACTGCTGCATGCTCATCGAGAGCACGCTCTACGAGTTCACCGGCAAGCCGGCGCACGGCACGCGCGCCTGGCAGGGCAGAGATGCGCTCGACGCCGCGCGACTGTTCCTTACCGCCGTCGACATGCTGCGCGAACACTCCGAGCCCACGTTCCGGTTCATGGGGACGATCACCCGGGTCGGGTCGGCGCCCAACGTCGTGAACGACTCGGTCGAGGTGGACCACTGGATCCGGAACGCCGACCGCACGGGCCTCGAGGCGATCCGCAAGAAGCAGGAGCAGGTGGAGACGATCGCGAAGGGTGCCGCGATGGCCACCTTCACCGACGTGAAGATCCGCCACTACGGTTCTGACTACAACGGGATCGAGAGCGGCTGGATGCAGGCGCTGGCGTGGAACTACACCAAGGAGTACGGCGACGCGAACTCTCTCTCGGACGAGCTGACTGATCCGACCGGCTGGGACGAATCGGGTATCGGCGCCGTCAACGTGCCGGGCGTCCAGGTGCGGGCGGCGGTGCTGGGCGTCCCCGAGGTGGCCGGGCACTCGTACGAGAACGCGGCGATTACCATCAGCCCGGAAGGCCACAAGGGGCTGGTGCAGATGTCCAAGATCGGCGCGGCGGTCGCCCTGCGCCTGCTCATGGACCCGGACCTGCGCAAGAAGGTGAACGACGAGCACGCACAATGGCAGCGCTACGGGCTGGAGAGAGGGATGCTCACGCCGGACCTGGTCAGGAAAAGGACAGTAGTCAGCAGCCAGTAGTCAGTAGACGGAGCCAGACATGAGAACTGATCGCCGCACGTGGCTCGGGCTGGGCCTTACGCTGCTGCTCGTCGTCGCGCCGATCGCGCTGGCACAGCCCAGCCAGGCGCCGGTGGCGCAGCCGCAGCCGCAACAGGCCCCCAGTACGCCGCCGCCGAACCTCGACGCCGACGTCGCACGCGCGATGAAGACCTTCGAGGTGCCCGGCCTGAGCCTGGCCATCGTGAACGACGGAAACGTGTTCACCAAGGGCTACGGCGTGCGGACGCTGGGCGAGGCGGCGCCTGTGACGGTGGACACGCTGTTCGGGATCGCGTCGAACACGAAGGTGTTCACCGCGACAGCCCTGGGCCTGCTCGTCGAGGAGGGCAAGGTCGAATGGGACGCGCCCGTCATCCGCTACCTGCCCTGGTTCCAGATGTGGGATCCGTACGTCACGCGCGAGATGACGGTGCGCGACCTGCTCGTCCATCGGAGCGGCCTCGGGCTGGGCGCCGGCGACCTCCTCTGGTGGCCGGCCTCGACTTACAACCGCAAAGAGATCGCGCGACGGCTGCGCTTCATCCGGCCCGCCACGAGCTTCCGCAGCGCCTACGCGTACGACAATGTCCTCTACCTCATCGCTGGCGAAGTCATCGAAGCGGTCAGCGGGAAGTCGTGGGAGGACTTCGTCGCCGAACGAATCCTCAACCGGGTTGGCATGACGGGCAGCAACGTCCGCCACTCGGCGGCGGCGGCCGGTGGCAACATCGCCGCGCCGCACGCGCGCGTCGAGGAAAAGGTCCGCCCGATCAAGCCGTTCGACAGCGACAACACGAATCCCGCGGGCGGCATCAACTCGAGCGCCGTGGACATGGCGAAGTGGATGCGCGTGCTCTTGGACGAGGGGCGCCTGCCCGACGGCACGCCCCTCTTCTCCCAGCGGACCGCCCGGCAGCTGACGACGCTGGTGACGCCGCTGCCGATACCGAGCCCGCCGCCGGAGATGCCGGCGCTCGGCATGAACTTCAACGGCTACGCCCTCGGCCTGGGCGTGCACGACTACCGCGGAAAGAAAGTCGTCACGCACACCGGAGGGTTGCCCGGCTACGTCTCGAAGGTCACGATGATTCCGGAGATCGGGCTGGGTGTGGCGGTGCTGACCAACCAGGAGTCGGCGGAGGCGTTCAGCGCGATCACGTACGAAGTCCTCGACTACTACCTCGGCGCGCCGCCGTTCGATTGGGTGAGCGGGTTCGCGAAGGTGGGGGAGCGGCGGGAAGCCGCGTTTGCCGAAGCGGAGAAGAAAGCATCGGCGGCGCGGGACGCCTCCTCGCGCCCGTCGCTGCCGCTCGCGCGCTACGCGGGCACCTACCGCGACGAGTGGTATGGCGACATCGAGATCGCCAGCGAGAACGGAAAGCTGGTGATGCGCTTCACCCGCACCCCGTCGCTGGTGGGCGATCTCCAGCTCTGGCAGTACGACACGTTCATCGTCCGGTGGCGCGACCGGGAGCTGCGCGCCGACGCGTACCTCACCTTCGCGCTCGACCCGGACGGGAATGTCGAGCAGGCGAAGATGCGCGCGGTGTCGCCGGCCACCGATTTCAGCTTCGACTTCCAGGACCTGCTGCTGCGACCGGTCAAACGCCCCGCCAGCTAACGCCAGGCCTGAAGGCCTGGCCTACGGGGTGGGGGGCTGCTGCGACCGGTCAAACGGCCGACCGGCTAGGCTCAGGCCACGAGCACCGTTCGCTGGCGGTAACCGGCTGTCCGCTCCCGGACGGACGCGAGTCGGGCATGCGTGCCGGGACGTGGCGTAACCTGCTTTCGCCGAGCGAGTGGCGCGCGGATGCGCCTTTGGCATCGGCCTCGCTTCTCCCCGGGATCGCACGTGCACCGCGGATCCGCTGCTGAGCCGATGGACAATCTTCTTCGCGATTTGCGCTTCGGCTTCCGGATGCTGGCCGGAAGTCCGGGCTTCACCTTCGTGGCCCTGGTCGTGCTCGCGCTGGGCATCGGGGGCACGACCGCCGTCTTCAGCGTGATCGATCCCGTCCTGCTGCGCCCGCTGCCCTATCCCCACGCCGAACGGATTGTCGTGGTCGGCGAGAGCACCTGGCGTGACCGGGCGACGCTCGGCGCGGGGTCGCCGGCGAACTACCTCGACTGGAAGACGCAGAGCCACGCGTTCGACCAACTGGCGGCGGTGCGCAGCCTGCAAGCGAACCTGAGCGCCGGCGATCAGCCCGAGCGCGTCCTGGGCGTGATGACGACGGCCAACCTGTTTCCGCTGTTCGGTGTGACGCCCGTGGCGGGCCGCGGACTGCTGCAGGCGGACGAGCAGGCCGGTCACGATCACGTCGTCGTGCTGAACTACGCTCTGTGGAACCGCGGCTTCGGGCTCGACCCCGGGGTCGTCGGACGGTCCATTCTCCTGAACGGCGAGCCCTTCACGGTCGTCGGCGTGATGCCGCGGTCGTTTGCCTACCCCGACTACGCCGAGCTCTGGATCCCGTCGCCGTGGAGCGTGCCCTCGCACCCGCTGCAGCCGGATGAGGATCCGCGGGCGCTCCGGGACAGTCACTACCTCGACGTGGTCGGCCGGCTGAAGCCCGGCGTTTCCTTCGCGCAGGCTGGCGCCGAACTCGATACGATTGCTCATCGCCTGGCGACGCGCTATCCCGACTCGAATGCGCAAACGGCGATCAGGCTCAGGTCCCTGCACGAGGATCTGGCCGGCCCACAGCGGCCGATGCTGCTGGTGCTGGCGGCCGCCGTCGGCTTTGTCCTGCTGATCGCGTGCGCGAACGTGGCCAACCTGCTGCTCGCGCGCGGCACGGCCAGGACACGCGAGCTCTCGGTGCGGCTCGCGCTCGGCGCGACGCGTGCCCGCCTCATCCGACAGGCGCTCACCGAGAGCGCGCTGCTCGCGCTCGTGGCCGGCGCCGTCGGGGCGCTGTTGGCGTCCTGGACGCTTCCGGCGCTCCTCGCCCTCGGCCCGCCTGACGTCATGGGCCGGACCGCCGTCACGCTCAGCGCCCGAGCCCTCGCTGCCACCAGCCTGCTGTCGCTCCTGACCGGGATGCTGTTCGGCATCCTGCCCGCGCTGCACGCCTCTGGGGTGGACGTGCAGGACGGGCTCAAGGAAGGCGCGGGGGGCGCCAACCTCTCGCGACACTCGAATCGCACGCGGTGGTTCCTGGTCGGGGCCGAGGTTGCGCTGTCGGTGATCCTGCTCGTGGGTGCGGGGCTGCTCATTAGGAGCTTCACGCAGCTGATGCAGGTGGATCCCGGCTTTCGGCCGGAACGCCTCCTCGTCTTCTCGCTCGCGCCGTCCTCGCGCCAGCCGGCCGAGCAGACACGCTTCTACCAGCGCGTGCTCGAGCGGCTGCAAGCGTTGCCAGGCGTCCAGGCAGCAGGCGCAGTGAGCCGGCTGCCGTTGTCGGGCGGCAACAGCACCCGCAGCTTCGGGCTCCCCGGCAAACCGGACCACTACACCGCCGATTACCGCGTGGCCAGCA
>Ga0315280_10008912_pt1 | contig 13042 bp, 10 predicted proteins | sample YL17G06_40_MG_FD_203697 | JGI IMG/M metagenome (GOLD analysis project Ga0315280, IMG submission 203697) | Sediment microbial communities from Yellowstone Lake, YNP, Wyoming, USA - YL17G06_40 | ecosystem: Environmental > Aquatic > Freshwater > Lake > Sediment | place: USA: Wyoming | collected...
CATCCGTCTGTCCCTTCGACGCCATATCGTTCGAAGAAAAAGCTGGCGAAGTCAAGTTAAACATCGAAAAGTGCCAAGTTTGCGGCATCTGTTCCAGCGCTTGCCCAGCTTCGGCGATAGAGACGATCTATTACAATGCTGATTCACTATTAAGCCACATTAGGAAAACCATGCATAAGACGGGCGCAGACAAGCTACTTCTGACATGTCGGGGTGCTGGCTCCTCTGAGAAAGTGACTGCGGACGAGTTAGACAAGCGGCACTTTGACAATTTCGTCTCGGTAATCTTGCCATGCGTCGGACGCGTGCCACCAGAATTTTTGTTCAAAGTACTAGCATTAGGAATAGACAAACTGGCGATAATGCCCTGCGAAGACAAATATTGCCGGTTCAAAGATGGAAGCATGATTGGCACGCGCAGACTTGTGCTAGTTCAGAGCCTCTTAAGTGAGCTAGGTTTTAAGCCAGACACTTTGACTATAACGAAACGGTCAATAAAAGCGCACATCGACAGCGACCGATGTATTGGCTGTGGAAACTGCCACTACGTCTGCCCATACAGCGCGATAAAAATGGAAGCCTCGAAGGTGCCGCAGCTAGATTTGAAGAGTTGTTCAGGCTGCGGAGCCTGTGTGGCAGTCTGTCCAGCGCTTGCCATTAAGCTGGACGGTTTCGAGTACGAAACTATCTCCCAGCAGATTCGCAACTATCGCTCGCTGATTCCGAGAATGAGACAGAAAAACAAGAAACCGGTCATCTTGGTTTTGGGTTGCCAATGGAGCGAGTTTTCCAACCTCGACCTGCCCCGGAAAACCGCTATCAAAAACGTTGTGTTTGAAGGACTTCCGTGTGCGGGCAGAGTGGACACGTTGCACATACTCGAGGCGTTCCATTTGGGTTTCGACGGTGTTCTCGTTGCAGCCTGCAAGAAAGACGAGTGCAAACTGGAAAAGGGGAACGAGGAAGCTGAGCAGCGCATCGCTTCGCTGAAAAAACTGCTAGCCGAAGTCAACCTTGAAGAAAGACTTGAAATGTGCTTCGTGTCCCCGAAGAGCGCCGGAGATCTGGACGGTCACGTCAGGTCATTTATGGAAAAAATAGGTTCATCATCTATGAGGGGAGCTGTAGAAGAATGATAGTCACAAAAGAGAAAGCTCTGGAGGAAATATTGCGTCTGCTAGCACCGTACAAGAGGATTCTGGTCGTGGGCTGCGATGGCTGCACGACTCCTCCGAGAGGGTTACGAGAGGCTAAGACTTTCACTATGCTTGTTGAAATGGGTGGAAAACTCAAGAACAAAGAATTCAAGTGCACACCAACGACAATGGGTAAACAGTGTGACGATTATGAAGTCAACACAACCCTAACACCCCAGGTCAAGGACATCGACGCCGTACTGTCTCTGGCATGCGGCGTCGGAGTGCAAACCATAGCAGAAGTTTTTCCGAACATTCCAGTTTACCCCGCCCAAGACACGGTTTTCCTCGGGTCGCAAGATCGCGACGGCGCAACCATGCACGAGAGGTGCAAGGGATGCGGAGAATGCCTCCTAGGCGAAACAGGCTCCATATGTCCGATAACTCGGTGCGCCAAAAGCCTTCTCAACGGACCATGCGGAGGACAGGTGAAGGGAAAATGCGAGGCAGGAGGCTGGAAAAACGACTGCGCATGGGTTCTGATCTACAACAGACTGAGAGAAAGAAATGAGCTAGACCTCTTCAAGAAATTCAGGATACCTAAGGACTACAGAATCTCCGAACACCCACGAGAGCTGGCCATGGAAACGATTACAGAGAAGGCGAAGACAGAGATGAAAGAGGAACCTGTGAAAAACGTGACGAGGGAAGCTTACGGTGAGTTGATGAAGCAACTCGAAGAGGGCAGGTTCGTGTTCACAGGCGAACTTGAACCGATGAAAACAACAAATCTGCACGAAGTCATTGAAAGCGCCAAGATCTTGAAAGGTCATGTTGCCGCGATCAATTTGACGGACAATCCTACAGCCTTCGGGTTTTTCAACGGGCTTGTTTCATCTTATCTGGTCCAAAGAGAAGCGTGCGTAGAAGCCGTTTTTCAGATAACCACGAGGGATAGGAACCGCATAGCACTGCTTTCTGACGTGTTAGCCGCTGGCACTCTGGGAATAAAGAACATTTTGGCCATAACAGGCGACTACACTACGGTTGGCGATATGCCGCAGGCTAAACCAGTCTTTGACCTAGACTCGGCAACACTGGTTTACATGCTGAGAAAAGTGGTCGACGAGGGCTTAGACCTGAACGGGAACAAAATAGAAGACCCACCTAAGTTTAACATCGGTATTGGAGCATCACCCAACGCTGACCCCTTAGAGGCCGAAATTCTGAAAATCGAAAGAAAGGTCAAACTCGGAGTCGACTTCATACAAACCCAATGCGTCTACAGCGTAGAACAGGCCGAAAACTTCATGAAAGCAGTGTCTTATCTCAAAACGCCTGTTCTGCTTGGAATCGCACCCTTCAAATCGCAAGCCATGATGGATTGGATGATCAAGTTCGTCCCAGGAATAAAGGTTCCACCCGACTTGGAGCAACGCCTCCGGAAGGCAAGAGAAAGAAGCAAGGAAGCGTTTTTGGAGGAAAACATCGAGGCTTTCGCTGACCTGATCCGCGAAATCCGCAGAACAGCTAATGCTTCAGGGCTCCACTTGATGGCTGTCGGTTTTGAATGGGTCTTGCCGAAGATTATTGAAAGAAGTGGAATAAGGCCATAACTGACAAACATAGCACGCTTCCTTGCAATTCCATTTTCGAAATCGAGAGAGCGACACATACCTGAAGCAGATGGTGCTTAGTGCAGTCGACTCAGAGGTGCGACAGAACCAGCCGCGTTGAGTTTACGTCAACTTCTATGATCCTACAGTTGCTGAATTGCTGAGATTCTCCAAGCACATCCCTTACGATTACCTTGCCGCCTTCCATCTTGGCGAAAACTGCGTCTTTGAACACTTCTTTTCCGTCGAGAATCACGGTGAATTCACACATTCTAAAGCCCAACCAGCACTTAGAAGAAAACATGTGGGTCGGTTATAAACTTCATCCTAAGAAATGGAGATCTTTGCGAGGGATAAGCCCTGTTTAATCTGATTCTGAGACATTCTTTTCCTCTCGGCTTTGATTTTGGTTCTCGGTTGCATATTTAGGATAAGTAATTATAATTCACGATGATTATACATCTCAAATGCCATACTTGGTCGAAAGAGGAAACAAATGCGAAAGGAAAGCAAGCCCAGCAAAGATTCGAGCACCGACATGTTCCAGATGCTAACGGAAACGGCTGAACAGGAGAAAAAGAAACGAAGAGAAGAGCTTCTGGCCCCGCTGGGCATAAAGGAATTCTTTGGCGAAGGAAGCTTAACCATCAACAAAAGAACCTGCAAGGGTGTTGAGTGCAAGCTTTGCATAAAGACCTGTCCAACAAACGCTCTGTTTTGGAAGCTGGGAGAAGTCGGGCTTACAGAAGAACTTTGCATATACTGTGGCGCGTGCGTCGTAAGCTGCATAGTGGATGACTGCATAAGGATTACGAGAAAAAGACCAGACGGCAGCTTAGAAAAGTTCAGCAAGCCACGAGACTTTGTGACCCTGCAGCACAGCATCGATACCAAGAGACGCTTTGAGAGAGTTCAAGAAGTCTTTCCAAAACCCGAAGACTACATTAGACGACACAGTTCTAAGTCTGAGCGCCCAAAAAAGAGAAAAGCCCGCTCGACGAAAAGTCTCTGAGCGCACTTTGGTTTGCCAATGATTCTGGCAAGTAGAACCGTTGAAAAAGTCTATCGTCTGTTGCTCAGTTCAAACAAGGTTTTCAGACTGGATATTCTGTTCACGCTCTCATCCTGAACTTTACCCTCGCGGTCAATCAAAAACACCCTTAGCCCACACCTTTGCGCTCCCTTGTAGTCTGTTTCCATGTCATCCCCAACGAACATAGCTTCAGGCGGCGTCGCCTTCATCTTCTCTAACGCATAACGGAAAACCTCTGCATCAGGTTTCATCTTCCGCAAAGTGTCAACCACAACCACAACATCAAAAAAACCTTGTAAACCCACTTTGGGCAGTATCTGGTTTGTGTCGCTCTGTAATCCATTCGTTACGAGTCCTATCTTCAAACCCTTTTCTTTAAGTCGCGGAAGCATCTCTTGGGCGTCTGGATAAAGACTCACTTTGGCATAATCCCACCAGTGAGACGCAATGAATCTGGCCAGCTTTTCAGCATTCAATTCAACCCGGAGGTTGCGCAGAACCCGTAAGTTCTGTTGAACCCAAAACTCATCAAGAAGCTTTGCCATCTCTCGGAAATTCAGTCGTTCCCAAGATTTCACCCACTCCTTTGACACGTCTTTCAAAGAACGATTGACCCCGCAGTCTCCAAGCATCCTCTTCATTACATGAGGATCCTTACTGTTATCTATATTGACTAACGTGCCTCCCAAGTCAAAGAGTACTGCTTTGACTTGACCTTCGCTGAGCTTCATCTTTCTCAATGACTGAATATTATCCATCCTTTAATTTAAGATTGAGGTGACAAGCAAAGCGCATAACGATTCGAACAAGCGAACAAGTGTCTATCGTTAGAATAGAATCTGAAGCCACAAAAGCGAAGTTCAGAAGGCGCGCTCTAGATGGAAAACTACGCTGGACCTTGCCATTTTTCCTTCAGGTACTTCGGAATGTCTGACGAGTCACGGGGTCCAACCAACACTTGCCAGCCGCTCATTTCCTCGATTTCGCCGCTTAGACGTGCGGCTTTTCCGGGAATCAGCAGTTTTTTATGCTTGACTTTGCCTTCGATTCCAGAAGCCTTTACCGCATCGGCGACCTTTTCTGCCGTCAACTTTCGGCCTGCGACGGCGCTGTCCACGGCTATTCCCTCAGTGTCGATGACTAAGAGGTAGATGTTCAACTTTGCAGACTCTATGTCTGAAGCCACCGTGTAGTATGTTAGCGCGAAGTTTGTGGTGAACATCACGGGCGAGTTCTCATCTGGAGTCCCGAAAACCTTCAGTCCAGGTTCGACGGCTACTGGTTTCCGCGGGTCCGTGTAGATGTTCTGTCGCAACACGACGGGTGGAAGAAGCGCCCAGCCGTCAACGTTGTGCATTATCAGAACGTCTGCGAAACGCGTGATAAGCATCGCCGCTAAATAGGCTTCACGCCACTCCAGAATCTCTTCCTGAGTGTTACCTCTCTCTATCCACGCGACTAATGGGATGCCGATCAGCGGAAAACCTGAGAGTTCATCTCCTCTCTTGCATGCAGCTCGGCGAAGCATCGTGAAGTTGCTCAACATGTCAGCCAAGCCTTCATCCGGAAAAGTGCCTGGGTCTAAGACGAGGTCTTGAACCCCATAATCAAGCAGGGTCTTTGTCAGAGATCTCAACAGTTTCAGATCACCTGGCGCAAGAACTGTCAGGGGGCAGTCGTACATTTGGGACAGTTCGGCCATCTCTTTCCAGTTGTCCTTTGTTGCAGCATACAGAAGCGGTCTTGTTTTTGCGGCGACCATCAATCCTGCTTCGAGGACAGCTGGGTTCAGTGAACACAGGATTAGCGGGAGTTTTGTGTTCTCAGTCACTTTCTGGACTGTTGCCTTGAACTTGTCCGGGTCGTCCGAAGTGGAACGGACAGCGATCATGTCAAGCTTCAGGGTTTGTCCTATGTATTCAAAGCTGAAGTGTTCAACCTTCTTTATTCTGTCCGATATCTCATCTTGAGGCATTTCGTCGGTGACGTCGAGGGCTATTGCCGTTGGGTTGGAATATGTGAACTCATGTCGGTACATGACGAGTTTTCCGCCGATCTTGACTGCCTTGTCTCCAATGCCTAGGACAACCTCTCTCACAGCAGGCTTCAGCATTTCCTTTAATTGCTTGTAGGATTTCTCATTCTTTTTAGTCACGAGCGGAGGACACTTCTCCAGCGATACTTCACGGTTCACGACCTTTGTTGCAAAGGCCATGCAGTTTTCTTCGCCGCACTCCTTGCAGTTTGTTCTGGGAAGAAGCTTGTAAACGTCTAGCGGGCTTAGCTCCTTGATTCCTGTTTTGACTTTGCTTTCTCTTTCACTCATTTGGCGTGGCGCTCCTTGGTTCAGGTCTTCATGGAAACCCATTGTGCGAGTTTGTTAGCGTCGCTTTGGTTTCCACTTAACAGTTGGCGAGTTACGTCCTTGACGGTTTTCATTGCGGCCGGATGCATCATCATGAACAAGTCGACCCCTGCAAGCAGGAGGGTGAGGGCAGTGGTAAGTTCCCAAAGAGGCCCTCTGAGCTCGCGGGGTTCCCACTCTGGAGCCATTTGCATCCAAGCTTCTCTGGCAGCCCAAGCGTTGGTAGTTCCTGAGGACATCGGCTGCGCCAATTCTGAATCTCCCATTAGACCGGCGAGTCTGGCTCTTTCCATGTTGGTGAACGCATAGTCCAGACCATAACCAAGCGCCGCCGTCGTCAAATCCATAACTATGTCCTCTCTTGGCAGAAAATCGTAGAGCCTACGGTTGAGCTCTCTGGCCATGTTCATGTCCATAGGAGTGAAAGACAACGCTACGTGCCCATTCTTTTTGACGAACTTTGCGCACCTCTCAACGTCCATGTCTCTTGTTATTGAGTTTATCAGGAACCTCTCTCCTGCGAAGGTCTCAGCAACGGCTGCAAAAACATCCGCATCCTTGACGGGGTCTCCGCAGCCGCCAATCATGAGCGGCACGTCGACGGCCTGAACAACGTTTTCAACGGTTTTCACGGCTTCCTTCGGTGAAGCATCCTTGATAAGCGGATCAATGCTTATTAGGTGCAAAGTCAACATGTCAGCCCCGAACTTTTCGACGGCAAGCTTGGCCCAAGCAGCTGGGTCTTCTAAAACGTCTTTCACGTGCATCTTCACGGCCTTAGCCAGTGGGACCTTGATGTCGAAGATGTCCACGGCCACGACCGGAGGATGCGGCATAGACCTTTCAAAAGTGTAGAAGGCAGGCGCAGTCTCTCCTCCTATCGTCAGAGACTTGCCGCGGGTTCCACCCTCACCCTTTGTCCCTCCAAGCTTCACCTCAACAATTTTGCCCGGGTAGGTTTCAACTGGGGGAACGAATTCTGCTTCGATTATTTCCGTAGGCTTGAGCTTCAGTTGGGTGACTGTTTTCTGCTGAGCAAGCGTGGGGACAGCGGCTGTTCCAGGCTGTATCCATATTTCTAAGTCTCCGACGTCCATCTTGAAGTCTTCAAGTTCGATTTCCTGGAGTTTCGCGAGGATCTCTATTAGGCGTGGACTCAGCTTGAGCCCTACGGCTTCTTTCTTCTCATCCTTTGGCAACGCGTTCACCTTTTTTCAGTTTTCTCGCTCTTCTGAGAACGGATAATAACTTTTTTGGCGTAGATTTTGGCGTCTTTGAGAATAATTTTGAACCCGCCGGCTGTTATGGGCAAGGTTGCTGCCGTAGCCACAGGAATCATCTCTGCTTCCTGCAGCGTCCCTGTTGGTGCCGCTTCTTCAACGGGAACTGCCTCTTCTTTCCATCTTTCTACGACGGGATGGTTGTGTTCTTTCAGAAAAGTCTTCACCTCGTCTATGGTTTTCGCTTCATCCTCCGTGGCCACTTTGTCAAGAATCTCCGCTGCGACGAAGTTTTTCACCCTTTCTTTCACTTCTTTGGGCACCCAAACGACGCGTTTCCAGCCGCCGTCTGCCTGCAGAAACTTTGGAGAACGCATGTACTCGATGGACAAACCGTGGAACCCATCCACTTGGCGCCCGCCGGCGGTGGAATCGGCGATTGTTGAGAAGGCCAAACCGTTGACTGTTGTGTCCTTGAAGCCTCTGTGCACGATGCCGAACCCGTCTACTTCTGGAATGTAAAAGGCTACTCCCTCGAAGCAACCGCACGACGTGTGTGGGCGGCCGAATGCCGTGTAGAGTTGCACCCTGGTTATTTCGCCCAGAGACTTCTTCTTCGCTGCTTCATTTACACCTGAGAACTCTCCTGCGACAGGGTCAAGCAGTTCGCCTCTTTCGATCGTGAAGATGGGCCCCTTCGGGTCTATGCTGGCCGCGGCTCTTCCGTCAAACCAGCTTATGGCTCCACAGTTCGAGTACCTCTGCGGCGTGATTACGCAGACGTGGGACGGAGCGAAGGACTGGCACAGAACGCATCCGTAGAACTTGTCAACTTCCTCGTCCTTCAACCCTCTTGCTCTTGCGTCTCTTGCCTCATAGACCTGCAAGGCTTCATCGTAGAGTTCCTTCACCTTCTTAGAATCCGTGATGAACGTTACTTGCATCTTCTCGATTATTGGCAACTCGCTTTTGAAGAGCTTGTGCAGAACCTTTCCAACGTAATCGAAGGAGTTCAAACCTTTCTCGAAGGATTTTTTGCTGAGCCTAAGCCAAATGTCGTAGCGCTGGTTCAGATGCATAAACCCTTCAATATAGTTGGAGAAAGCGTGTATCCGCCTCTCTATCACGCCCTCCAGTTCTGCCTCCAGCTTGGGCCCGGCGACCTCGATGAGTATTCCAAACGGGTAGACTTTGTCTTCTTCCATCTCTTTCAGGTCAGGGCCAACGATAGTTATTTTTCCGTCCTCGACCTCTTCTGCTTTCTTGACCCTTACTAACTCAAACTTTTCTTTGACGTCAGGTCCGCCCAGCTCAACGTACATGTCTTTTCTGCGAATTCTTTCGCCCTCGTAGATCACGCCTACGTCGACGGGTATGTCTTTGAACATTGACACTTCTCATTTTCCTCCAACTTTTCCAATTATTGCTCTGAGGTCTTCTGTCCAAATTTTCTGTGCAATGTTTGGTAAAGACCAGCTTGCGTTGGGTTGATAAACGTTGTCCAGTGTGACAGTCTTGAGGGTTGGAGCGAAGTGTTTCACGCCGGAAAGAATCGTCCACTCCATGTAGTATGGAAGACCGACAAACAAGGCTAAGTCGTACTGGCCTTTACCATCAAACCCGCACCAATCTGGGTCGATCAGCCTGTTGCCTATGTCCACCGCGGGCATCCAACCAGCTGGCTGACAACCCCTTTTCAAAAACTCACCTACGATGTGAGCGGTTGCGACAACCGGAATTTTGGCTTTCTCAGACAGCTCAATCATGTAATCGATCAGCTTCTTGTCTCCTAGGTCAATTTCAGCAGCCCTGTGACCAACAATGAGAATCGGGCGTTTTGCCTGCTTGATCATTGCTGCGGCCACTTCTGGTTTTGTGACTACCATCGCCTTTTTTGGTCCAGCGATCTCGGCCGTCTGCCAAGGTTCAGCTGCTGCCATGTCCGCTTACTCCTTCCTCTTTCTGATCAGTCTTGGCAAAAGCGTCGGGTCAGGAATCACTGTTTCCTTCCAATCCTTCTCTTCAAGAGTCTTGATGATTTCATCTTTCATCGTTATCGGAACGTCCCCAAGTGTGCGCACAAACAGGTGTATGTCCTGAGGCATAATTCCGTACAGCCTCTTATGCAAATCGATGTAATGCGTGAGTTTTATGGCCCTTCCTTTCGAAGTGTCGTTGGGTCTCATGCAGAGCTTGCTTGTCATAACTGTTGCTTCCTCTTTTGTCTCAGCGGCGCAGAACAGATGCTCGGGTGCCGGTCCAACGTACGTCTTTTCTCCTGTCCTTGCATCGTAAACGCACCAGTCGTCTTCTCGGTCAGCCCTTCCTAGAAGCATGCGCCTGTACTTTGTTCCGTGAGGGCCAACGACGACGGGAACGCCTAAGCGCCAGAACCCAGCTGCGATAGAGGCTGCCTTCTGAGAGTAGGCTCCCCATGCAACGCCGACGGCGCCCACACGGTTGAGCACGTAGTCGGCTATCTCCTCATAGTTCCCCCTCAGATTCCGCTTCGCGAATATGTTTGCAATCTTTATCACAGCGCCTGCAATGTGCGAGTTGGCAACGCATGAACCAACGTTGACGATTCCTCCGGCAGCAAATTCGCCGGTGTACTTCTCGTACGGTGATTTTCCATCTTCGTCTTTGTACATGCCAGCAGACATCGCCGCACAACCTGAAGTCACAACTATGTAACGTCTGTTCGCAAACTCCATACACATCTCAGCAACTTCTTTTCCGCCCTTTGGATAGTTGGCGCATCCGACAAAGGCTACCACACCAGGAATCTCGCCGAGCACGATTGGGCTTCCAACGCTCCTTATCTCCACATCCTGTATGGCTCCTCTTCCAACCCTCAACTTGTACGTCTCGTCTCTGAGTTTCTTGTCCCCAGCCCTCACGATGGAACTGTGAATCTTCGTGCCCTTCGGGCACGCAGCCTCGCATCGACCGCAGCCAATACACAAGTCGTACAGTTCTGCGAGCTTCGTCAAATTTCCTTCGGCCGCAGCTTTCATCGCTTCCGGAATTTCCAAGTCTTCCGGGCATGCTCGCATGCAAGCGTTGCATTGAGTGCATTCTTTTGCTGCTTGAATGACTTCGTCAACATCGGGCAGCGCCTTGAATTTTTTCCGAAGGGGCGCCACTTTCAAGGCCACTTTTGCAGCGACTTCTCCGACTTTTTCAGGGTCAAGAATCAGCGCGCCCGGCGTCTTTCCTGATACTAGATCTTCGACTATCACGTCTGCTGGGTCGTTTGTGCGGTTTGGCAGACCCATACAGTTCTTTTCTGACGTAACAATGACTGGTGTTCTGATGTTTTGCGATTCGTTGAAGGCATCCGCTCTGACACATTGTTCATCAAGCACAACTAGGTCTGGAACACCACTTCTTATGAAGCGTAACTGCCACGAGATTGGGCCGACAACCTTTGCGCGGTTGTAATATCTGGTTATGTCGTGGGCTGTGCAGCACAGTCCGCAGACCTCGATTTCACCCTCAAAACCGCTGTCTTTCATGTAGTCTATTATCCCAATGGAAGGGACAACATTGTGGCCTATGACCAGGATCACGGGTTTTTCCGTGTTTATGGTGCCGAAGCCCAGATCAACAATCGGGGCGTCTGGGTCCGCTTTTGGAAAGCCGTAGGTCGCAATCTGAGCAACGTCTGCGACTTCCATGCCCAGGTGGTCTATCATCCCTGCGTGGAAGACTTTTGATTCGAAGTCAAGGTTGCTTCCCTCTTGCCCAGTGTGCACTACAGACAGTAAGTGTGTGAGTTGGGACTCAGCATAATCCAGTACCTCCCGTAGGTCAGCCAGTGTTTGAGGTCTTAACCCGCAGACGAGGCGGATCGTCGGAGCCTCAACTTGGACGTTCAGCCCGCCCACGTCAATGTGGTGCTCGCGTCCGAATTTTTCGATCAGATGTTCAAGTAAGTGGCGAGCGTGGCCGACGTGAGTTGCTGCTCCGATGCAGCAAGCTAGAAGCATTGTTCTTGACTGTTGAGCCGGCATGTTGATTCCGCATGCTCCGCGCTTGTTTCCTGTCAGGTCGCATTTTCCCATGGTGCAGAGGCAGCAAACATCGCAGAAGGGCATGTAGAACGGTTTGTAGCGCTGAAGGATCTTCATGTCCCACTCTCTCAAAGTCGTCAGGGACGGAAAAGGTGTAGGCCCCATCGGTTCGGTCCAGGTTCTATCGACAACCTTGCCAATTGAAAGTTCAAGATTCTTGACAAAACCAAAATCGGTCTTCAGCTCACCGATCTTCACATTAAGATCTTTTCTACTCAATTATGGCACTACCTGACGACCAAGAAGACGAAATCTAATGAAGGCTTCGCTCATAAGCATTTCTGGAACCGCATTCTACTATGAATAATCAATCTGCAGAGCATGACTCAAATACTTCTCGGCAGGGTTCGCTCCAGAACACTGAAAGAGATGAGGCCAACTACTCTGTCGTGTAGCCTGCCCTGTCCACTATTCTCTTAACGGAGAGGTAGGCTGGAGAGTTAGGAGGCAGTTCTAAGAGCGATTTTCCAGCCAGAACGTATTCTTCAACTTCGTCGTCACGAGCAATCTTTCCCAAGAAATCAAATTTCAAGGTGCTGTCAGCCCTCTTCTCCAAGCCTTCTGGAAACCTGAAACCGCCAACGACGTAGAAATTCTTGAATTCTATCCGTACCTCCTTCGCTATCCGGTAGGCCCGGTCAACGTGGTCGAACGATTTTTTGGACGGGTCAAGAACGTCGAAGATGTCGTCAACTTTCGACGTGATCCTACGGTTTAGATGCTCCAGTCCTGCTGGCGAGTCAATCAAGACGTACTTGTAGTTTTTAGTAACTGATTCCAAGGCTCCTTTCAGAGCGGCGTTCGGCAAGCAATAGCAGCCTTCAACCCACTTTGTTCCGATAGAAATGAAATCGAAAAAGTCGCCTTCATACATGCCGTGAGCCCAGATCCTGTTTTCGATTCGTTCAGTGGGCGGAACACCGACAGTTGTTCCACCTTCCTTCAAAAAAGTCTCCATGAGCAGTTCTGAAATCGTCTTCTTCCCCTCTTCCTTCAAATCTACGCCAACCATTTCCCCAAGGTTCTGGTCCGGATCAGCGTCCACCAAAAGCAGAGGCGTGGCTCCCATTTCAATGAAGTATTTTGTCTTCAACGCCACAAAACTAGTCTTTCCTGTTCCGCCACGACCTATTGTCACAAGCTTCTTCAATATTGCTTTGCACCTTCTTGCACAGTCGGTTATTTCCTCAACTCTTTATTAGTCGTTCTTTGCTGTGAGCATATCAGCAAGTCCTTCTATTGCTCGAACGGCCTCTGAACCCCTGTCTTTCAGCGGCGTTTCTCCCCTCATCTCCATCTCTACGACTTTCCGATCGAAGGGAATAAAGGCCAAGATTTTCAAACCGTTTTCCAGCGCAAAATTTCCGATCGTTTCTTCTTGAACCTTGTCTCCGACCTTGTTTCCAACCAGATAAACCTTCTTCATGCTCGAGCCCGAGGCCAATTCTTGAATGTGTTTGGCTATCTCAAGAGATTTCATGTTTGCGTCCGCGACGATCAGCAGAGTGTCCACATGCTTTGCCGTTCCTCTGCCCATGTGCTCAACCCCCGCCTCCGTGTCAAGAACAACCGCCTCGTCTCGCTCCACAACCAGAT
>Ga0315280_10008913_pt1 | contig 13041 bp, 1 predicted proteins | sample YL17G06_40_MG_FD_203697 | JGI IMG/M metagenome (GOLD analysis project Ga0315280, IMG submission 203697) | Sediment microbial communities from Yellowstone Lake, YNP, Wyoming, USA - YL17G06_40 | ecosystem: Environmental > Aquatic > Freshwater > Lake > Sediment | place: USA: Wyoming | collected...
TTGCCGGTCCCGGTGCCGACCATCGAGCCGGTCCGTTGCCAAGACAAGGCGGTGAAGCGGTCGCCCGCCGCCGGGCCGTTGTGGAGCGTGGCCTTCTCGCCGGTGCCCCCGCCGCCGCCGTCGACGATGATCGTCTCCAGGCTGCCGCTGTTGAGCGGCGAGTACACCGTGTACCCCGGACCCGTGTGCACGACCCCGTAGCGGTAAATGTTCGACACGTCGGCGCCCGGCCCACCGGTGATCCGCAGCGTGTCGCTACCCAGGCCGGCATTGACCGTCAGGTAGATCGTCCCGGCGGCGTCGTAGAGATAAGTCACCATCGGGCCGCCGGCCAGGGTGACCTTCATCTGATGGAAGAGCGGGTTCGCGCTGGGCGAGGCGGCGATGAACTCGAAGAGGTCGTCGCCGCCGGTGCCGGCGAAGCTCGATGGGTTGACCAGCCACTGGTCCGCGGCGTCGGCCGCCAAGGCGTTGCCGGCCAGGTCCGTGATCCCCGAGCCTGCCGCCGCGAGCGTGAGGAGGTAGGTCCCGGCGGCCCCCGTGATGCCGCCCAGATTCCCCAACGTCCACGTGACGTCGTCGGCGGCCGAGAGGGTCTGGCTGCCCGTCAGCAGGTTGGCGCCGCCGCTGCAGGTCAGCCTTAGATCCGCGAGATCGAATCCAGAGATCGGCTCGCTGAAGGCGATCGCGATCGTGCTGACCGCATCGGTGCGAGGGTCGGGACTGACGGCCGTGATCGTGGCCGTGGGGGGCGTGGGATCGACGACCAACTCATTGGTGGTGGTATCGAACGCTGTCCGCGAGGCGGTGTCGGTCGCGCAGACCACGACGTCGTACGTGCCGGCGGCCAGCGCGGGCTGGATCGCGCCGTCCGGCAGGAGCCACGTGGTGCTGGTGTTCCGCGTAGCCGCATAGTAACGCCCGGCCAGACCCACGGTAATGGCGACGTTCGCGTCGTTCACGGAGCCGCCAAGCGGCGGGGTCGTATCGCCCGTGGTCAAGGTGTTGACGGTGGGAGTGACCGAAAGGGTGTTGACGGTCTCGACATAGGGCGTGAGGAAGTTGCCGGCGATCGGCAGGCCGTCGAACTGTGCCCCGTTTCGCTGCCAGGTCACGGCCAGGTTGTCGCCCCCGCCCCCTTCCTTCTGCAGGGCTTCGACGTAATAGCGCTGCCCGGCCGCCAGAGGAATCAAGGCCGACTTCTGCTGGGCGTACTTGGTCCATTCGCGGGAGCTGGTCCATGAGGGAACCGAGGCGATCCGGGTCTTGTGGGCGGGATCGCTGTCGGTCGAAAGCCACAGCTCGCTGTTGTCGTCGCTGGCGATCCAGAACCAGTAATCGCCCGTGGTCGTCGGCGTGACATAGCCCCGCATCCGGCCGCCGTAGGCGTCCGCCCAGTTGGTGCGGGCCTCGAAGAGCGTGCGGTACTCGCGCCCGCTGGGGTTGTACGGGTAATTGGGGTTGCCGGTCAAGTCCGCGACGGCGTTGCCGCTGCCGATGTTCAACCAATACTCCCAGAGGATGCCGTTGCCGTAGTAGAACGACGTTCGCAGGTTGGCCGGCAGGGCGACCCCGGAGGCCGTACGGAGGTTGTTGACGGTGACGGTATAGGTCGTGCCGAGGGTCAGGGCCGACGTGGTCAGTCTCACGGTCAGCCGGTCGGCTTGCAGTGCGGCGGCCGTGACCGTCTTCTGGCCCGAGAGCGCGTAGTTGGCGATCTGTTCCGCCCGGGTGCGATCCATCGGCTCGGTGAAAACGATCTGGACGGTCGTCGCGTCGATGGCCGCGGACGAGACGATGCCGGCCGGCGCGATGCTGATCGCGGCGCTACGGGAGCTCTCGAAGAAGAACGGGTTGCGCGCCGAGACCCGGTAGCGGTGCCGCACACCGGCCAGAGCGCCGGTGTCGGAGTAGCTCGGGGTCGTGGACCGGGCGTACTCCTGCCCGTCACGATAGATCACGTAGTGGAGCATGCCGCTTTGAGGGTCGGTCGAGCCTGCCCAGCTCAAGTCCACGCGAGTGCTGCTGACGACTTGGGCGCTGAGGTTGGCCGGAACCGTGGGCGGGCTGGTGTCGGGCGGCGGGCCCCATTGCGAGAGCCGGCTGCCGGGGATTGGCGCCCCCGGATCGTTCGGATTCTCCCAGACACCGCCGGGCAGTTGCCACCGCACCGAGACATGGTCGCCGCCGCCGCCTTCCTTCTGAAGGGCCTCGACGTAATACTTGCGCCCGGCCATCAGCGCCACCGGCGCCGATTGCTGCGAGGCATACGTGGTGAACGCCCGCCAGCCGGTCGCCTGCGGCACGGCAGCGATCCGCACCTTGTGGGCGGGGTCTTCGTCGGTCGAGAGCCACAGCTCGCCGCAATCGTCGCTGGCGATCCAGAAGACGTAGTTGCCGGACGTGGGCGGATGGACGTAGCCCCTCATGCGGGTTCCGTAGTTGTCGCTCCAGTTGCGGGGCCCCTCGAACGACGCGGGATAGGTCTCGCCGGTGATGTTGTCCGGGAAGTTGGGGTTGCTCGTCAGGTCGCTGACCAGATTGCCGCCGATCCCGGTCCAGTACTCGCGGAGGATGTAGCCGTCGCCCTGCGGGGCATAGGTGAAGGCGATTTGGAGGCCGTCGCGAAGCTCGTTGCCGGAGACCGTGGTCACGTTGTGGATCGTCACCGAGTAGGCATTGCCGATCACGAGCGGTTCGGCCGTGGTAAGGGTCAAATGCAGCCCATCGGCCGAGAGTGCGGCGCCGCTGAGGGTCCCGCCCACCAACGCGTAGTTGCCGAGCACCGTGGCGGTCGCCGGGGTGAGCGCCTCGGTGAAGACGATCTCGATGTGTGAGGCGTCGGGGACCGCATAGTTGACGATCCCCGGCACAGTCACCACCGCAGCCGCCGACTGCACTCCCTCGTACCCGTCGCGATTGACGGCCGAGACCTGGTACGAGTAGGGCGTCACCGGCACGACGGCGGTGTCCTGATAGGACGTCGTGGCCGAGGTGCCGAGCACCTGGCCGTCGCGGTAAACGACGTAGTGATCGACGTAACTCTCGTTATCGACCGCGGCGGTCCAGCTCAGGGTGATCTTGTCGGGATTGACCGTCACGTGGCCGGCAAGGTTGGCCGGCGCCGAGGGCGCCGACTTGTCGATGGCCACGTTCGGCTGTCCCGGCGTGCCGCGCAATGCCCCTGCCCCCCAATGGATCGGATCGTTGCCGTACTGATTGACGTCGAGGCGGTTGAGCGACGAGCCGGTGCCGTCCGGCTCCTCGGGCCAGGGAGCATGGTCGCTGAAGTTGACGTAGTCGACGCGGTAGTACGGGATGTATCCGCTCAGCGGGTCGGCCTCGCCCACCTGGAACAGCTTGATCGCGTCGCCGTTGTTGCTGAGGTTGCCGCTGTAGACTCCGGCCAGGGGGATGTTGTTCGCGGCAATGTGGTACCGCGAGTCGAGGGCTGCGTAGTTGCTCACCAGCACCAGGTAGCCCCCGGCCGCAAAAGTCGTTGGCCCGCTGGCGGTCCACGAGGAGGCCAGCACCGGGTCGTCCACAATGACCTCGGAGCCGGCTCGCTTGAACTTGACCTGGTCGGCGATGGTCCAGTCGCTGGGGCCGTCGCTGCCGCGGGTGAGCGCGACCGTGCCAGGGCCATTGAAGGTGTAGGTGCCGAGCGAGACCCAACCGCTGGGATCCGTGTAGGTGAACAAATCGTCGTCCTGGTCGATGGTGACCAGCGTCGTTCCGCCCGCGTGAGAAACCTGATATTGGGCGGCATCGTCGAGGTTCCGCTTCTGGTTCAGGGCGTCGTAGAGGTCATAGCGGGCGAAGACCTCGTACGTGCCGGCGGGGAGGCTGCCCGCGGTCCAGGTGACCGTGGCGCCCGGCTCGAGGGTCCAGGACTCGTGGCCGAGTCCGTCGGCGTCGTACCAGCCGAACGTGAAGCCAATCCCGTTGCCCAGGTAGAAGTTGCGGAGCGTCTGCGCGTCGCCGGAGCGGTTATAGAGTTCGACATACTCGAAGTCGTCGGTCCCGTATCCGGCGGCGATCTCGGTGGGGGTGGCCTCCGCCGGGTGATACATGACCTCGTTGACCACCAGCGGTGCGCGGTACGGGGCGCTGTTGGCTGCCCCCGGGTAGTTGGGGGCGGCGCCGAAGGTGGGCGTTTCGAGCAAGGTGAAGTCCGTCCCGCCCGTGGACTTCGTATACAGGCCCACCGAGACGCCGTGGGGCGTGGCGCCGAAGCTGACATGCTCGCGATATCCGCCGGCCTCGCCCGAGGCATTAGAGCTCAAGTACACGTCGTCGCCGTGCTCGCTGAAGGCGAACGGCACGCGGGAGCCGGGATCGCCCGAGCCCAGTCCGAAGTCGCCGTCCTCCGTGAGCCCGAAGTAGCCGTGCGCCTGGATCCACGTGTCCGCGGCGATCTGGTACTTCGTGAGGTCTTCCTTGGCGTCGCTGAGGAACCACCCGCCGATGTCGATCGGCTGGTCCGTGGTGTTGTAGAGCTCGACCATGTCTTCGGGCGGGGCGTCCTGATGGGCGAGCACCTCGTTGACGATCACCGAGCCGGGCGTGGTGAGCCTGTCCTCGGAGCCCGGGGTGCCGCCCGGCGCCGCGCTGGAACGCCAGCCGTCGCTCATGTTCCACAGCGGCAGTTCGCCGAGCGGGTCGCGGATCGAGAGCGAAAAGCCCTCGCCGTCCGTCTGCCCGTACCAGCCGTCCTTGTACTCGAACAGATGGATGACGCCGCCGACCGGGGCGTCCAGCTCGATCTTCTCGCCGGCGTTGTCGAGACTGCCCGAATACACGCCGGCAACGACGCTCGGGTCGAGGGTATTGTAGCGGAACAGGAACGCCGCCTGGTTGCGGACGACCACCTTGTAGGCGCCGGGCGCGATCGAGACGCCGTCGGGAAACGTGAACGCGACCCCATTGCTGAAGTGCAGCCCGCCCAGCGGGAGCGTCTGGCTGCCGATGTTCTTGATCTCGATGAACTCGAAGTCGTCGTTGTTGGCGTAGCCGGCGGCGATCTCCGCCGCGGTTGGCGCGGCCGGGTTGTACATGATCTCGGTGATGCGGATCGACGGCGCCAGATCGACGTAATAGGTCGCCTCGTTCATCGCGCTCCACGCGCCGCCGGCGTACGCCCGCGACTTCACGTGCGTATTGGTCCCCAGCGTGATCGGGCCGGTGTAGACCAAAGCGCCGGGTCGGATCGCGCCGCCGGGCAGACGCGGATCGGTACCGTCGAGACTGTAGTAGATCGTGCCGGTCGGCGCAGTCATGCCCAGGGAATCCCCGAGCTGGAACGTCCCCCCGTATTGATACGTGCCGTTGATCTGGAACGTGGGGGCCTCGGTGCTCGGGTACAACCCGCGGTTCCGCAACTGCTGAATCAGGGACCCGTTGCGCTGGGGCAGGTAGGTGTTCAAGATCCAGTCGCGCTCGTTCTGCCAGTCGGTCGGTTTGAAGGGCACCCCGGTGACCACGTCGCCCCAGCGGGCCGACTCGGCGCTCACGGCGGCCGCCACCTCGCCGGCCAGCTCCTGGTAGCGGGCCACGGCCGCGGCAGTGGTCAGGGCGCCGCCGTTGAACAGGGCCTTGTGGGCGTGGTCCGCGAAGAGCATTTGGAAGTCGGGGTTCATTTGGAGCCAGTAGTACGGCTCGGCGGGGTCGTTGCTGTTGGCCCCCCCGACGCCCGTCACGTTTCCGGTGGGACTCCGAATCCACGACAAGCCCACCGCCATCTCCGTGTCCCACGGGAAGAACTTGAAGCCGGTGCTATCAGCTCCGCGGGGCCGGCCCACGTACCAGTTGTGCCCCGGCCAGTCGGCGTTGGCCACGAAGAAGTTCGCCAGCATGTAGTCGATGTAGTTGCTGACGTCCAGCAGGCTTTCCGTGGCGGGGTCATCCGTGCCGTCGGGGAAGTTGCCTTGGACCCGCTGGTAGGCGGCCGTGCTGCCGCTCTCGAAGTTGAAGTTCATCAGGTCGTACCACGGCTGCACGTTGCTGCCGCCGACCGGCGCGCCGGCGTTCACGCCGTCCCAGTTGTCCTTGTCGCCGCCGAAATAGGTCGCCGCGAACGACGTATCGGGCCGCTCCACGGGGTTGTACACGCCCCAGTACATGCCGTTGACGTACAGGTGTACGAACGCGCCGTGGCCCGCCGCGCTCATCATGGCCAACAGCGTCCGGTCGGTGAACTGGTCGCGGATGAATTGCGCCTGCGTGCCGCCCCAAGTCCAGCCGTCGTTAAAGTTGGACCGCAGGATGAACGTGTCGAACTGGTCGGCGGCCTGATTGTCGAAGAGCGGAAAGTTCAGCTTGCCGGCCCCGTAGAGGTCCTTGAAAACGACCCGCAGCGAGTGCTTCTTGTACTGCGGGTAGCGTCCCACGCCGCCATAGATGCTCAAGCCGGCGTTGATCTGGAACTGGTCGGAACTCGCCGGATCGAAGTACTCCAGCGAGACCGGCCGCTCCCAGCCTTCCGTCAGCGGGTTGGTGTAGATGCCCGTGGCCGGGTCGAAGAGGTTGGCCTGGTCGGTCACGATCGACATCGTCGGCAGCGAGAGCAGGGCCTGCTGGAGCGTGCCGCTGTAGGCCGGGTCGTTGACGATGTCCGCATCCATCTCGTAGTCGGCGGCCACCCCGTTCCACGTGGTGGGCAATCCGGGCGGCGCGGCCGGCTGGGTGAGAATGTCGTCGAGAAAGATGTAGGTCTCCGTGTCCACGTCGGTCGCCGCGTACGCCGTCTTGAAGGCCGCCGCCCGGACTGTCGTCGTGCGGTCGATGGTGATCGGGCCGGTGTAGGTGTAGTAGTTGTCCTGCGCGGCGATCGTGCCCGTGGCGGGCGTGGCGGGCGTCGCCGCCACCGCGTAGGTGAACGTATTGGCGGTCACGTTGGAGATGACGAAGACGCCGTTGTACTCCGGCTGGTTCGCCCCGCGGATCATGACCCAGTCGCCGCTTAAGTAGCCATGGCCGGGGATCGTCACCGTGGCGGTGGAGCCGTTGCGGGTGATGCTGGTGACGGACTTGGTGTTGTCGGCCTCGGCGGGCGCGGTGCCGTTGAGCGAGTAGCGAATCGTCGCCCCGGCGGTAGCGGTGGTGATGGCCACTTGGAACGGCTCGTCGTAGAACCCTCGGTCCACGGAGAAGTGCGTGTCGCCCACGCGGTACCAATACTCCTGCGAGTTGGCCGCGCCCGGCGTGGGGGTCGAGAAGAAGTGCTCCCCCATCCCCTGGTACACGATCTGCGACAGCTCCGGCAAGACGAGCATGTCGCCGTCGGTCGGCGTGTAGTTCAGGGCCTGGATGGCCAGCACGTTGCCCGTCGGCTGGAGCAGGTTGAGATACTGCGAGACGTTGACGTTCTCGAACGTGATGGCCTGGGAGTCGGTCCGCTGGTCCGTGGCGCGCGAGTTGTAGGCGATCGTCCCCGGGGCATTGCGGCGGGCGATCTCCACGCCGTTCAGATAGGCCACGTAGCCGTCGTCGTACTTCATTTTCAGCGTCAACGACTGGAGCCACTGCGGGTTGGCCACGTCGAACGGGATGCGGGTATAAAGCGAGGCGCTACTGGCCGCCTGCACGGCCGCCTTGACGTCCGTGCGGATCAGGCTGGCGAAGGTCGAGGTGGAACCTGAGCCGCCGAAGGGCTCGCTGAGGACCGACAGTCCGCCGGTTGTCGTGTCGCCCACCAGGCGGAAGTTGCTGTTCCACCCGGTGTTCGCGTTGGCGGCGGCGAAAAGCTCGACGTCCGACCCGCCCCCGCGCTCGTAAAACGTCAGCTCGACGTTGTAGTCCCCCGCGGCCAGGCTGTTGATCACCCCAAACGAATCGGCGGGCGCGCGCGGCGCAAAGTACTCCAGCGTGTCGCCACTAGCGGTCGTGCCCGCCGCGCCATAAGCCGCGTTGAACGTGGCGCCGGCGATCTTCAGCCGGAAGCCGTCGTCGCTGTTGACGCCGAACGTCCAGGCGCCCGTGGTCGGAATGTGAATGATCCCCTTGCCCCGCACCACGAAATCGTTGTGATCGGTCCCCGTGGGCATGCCCGGGAAGGGATTATCGGGCGTGATGTGGCCGCCGCCGCCGGTGTCCATGTAGTTGACCACGGCGGCCGTCTCGGTGTAGACCGCGCTCTGGTAGGAGGGCGTGTTGATGACCGTCTGGGCCACGTTCAGGTCGGTGACGGCGATGTTCGCCTTGTAGTTCCAGACTGCAAACCCGGGCACCAAGGCCGCGAATCCCAGCCCCGTCGGCCCGTGCGCCCACGAGGCATCGCTGAAGCCGGCCTGCATCCACGTCGTTTCGAGGGAGTTGTCGGTGGGGACGAAATACCGGGTGTCGGCCCCGGCCGAGACGAGCTTCGCCTCTTGGATCTCCTGGCCGATGCCGTAAGAGATATTGTCCTCCTGGTTCGGGTAGCTTGGGCTGTACTGGTGGACGACGTGCCCCAGATTGTCGATCAAGCCGAGGTACTCCCCGGGGTCTCGGCTGAGTTTGAAGTTGGTGTGCAACTCGGGCGTGGTCCGGTCCTTGTCGGAAGCGAAGACGATGCGGAACTCGCCCGGGCCGAGCGTCACGTCGGGGAAAGTCCACGTGCTGTTGCTGTCCTTGAGCTTCCAGCCGAGCAGGTTGACGGGTTGGGTGTCGGGATTGTAGATCTCGATCCAGTCTTGGAGCGTATCCTGGAAGTCGCGTAATCCATTGACCGTATCGGTGTTGCTGGCGAGGAACTCGCTGATGATGGGCGAGAGCACCCACCGCGGTTCGAGGTCCTCGAAGGCGAGCTGCTCCCCGAGCCCCGCTTTGCGGCGAGATGCCCTCTGCCCTCCGCGTTCCCGAGGGTGTTCTGCCCGCCTGGCCTTGCGCTTTCCGTAATGTGCCATGAGATCCGCCCGGTTCTTAGAGGTCCTCTTCTGAGCCCCTACGGCCCAGCTTCCCGGTAAAAGGTTGCCGTAGCACTAGCCATTCTAATCAGTTTCTGCAGAATCCGCGGCGCGTGTTTCGCACGGGTTTGCCGGGTTGACATGTAGGGCAAGACGAACTACCCTCAAGAGGGGATCGTCTACTACTATTGCCGCACGTTCGAATGGCTCGGACGAAGCAATCCGGGAGTGTGAGACAGCCGCCCTCGGCTGTCCGAGCCCCTGCACAGCCGAGGGCGGCTGTGCCACAGGCATTGGGGCCTTCGCTGCCGTCAGCACGCCCGCGCATGCGCCGCGCTGGACTGCCGCGCCCACGGCCAGTAGACTGCGGGCGGTGTAGGTAACCTCTTCCACCCGAGCTTTAACGATCGCGAACGAGGGCGACTATGCGAATGCCACGCGGATTCCTGGCTGTGTTCCTGGGGCTCTTCCTCGCGCAAACGGCTGCGGCGGAGGACTGGCTGCAACTGAAGTACGACGCCCGGCACTCCGGCGACGCGCCGGATCGCAGCGTTACGCTGCCGCTGGGCCTGGTGGGGGCGGCCAAGACGGCCGACGCGATTTTCACCGCGCCGGTCGTGGCCGGCGGACGCGTCTACGTGGTGGACGGCTCCGGCACCGCCTTCTGCTTCGACGCCCGCACGCTAGAGCCCGTCTGGAAGACGGAAACCCGCGGCGGGGCGGCCAACTGCAACAACCTCTCCTCGCCGCTGGTGGCCGACGGCCGCCTGCACTTCGGCACCATGGCGGGCTGGTACTACGTGCTGGACGCGGCCAGCGGAAAGGTCGTCAAGGAGATTGCGTGCGGCGAACCGGTCTTCAGCACGCCCGTGGCCAGCGGCGACCGCGTCTATTTCGTCACCCTGGGCTCGCAGGTGTATGCCCTGAAGCCCGACGGCACCGTCTGCTGGACCTGGGACTACGTCAAGGAGCGGACGGGCTTCACCGGCGACCGCTGGAGCGCCGCGGATTGGCTCAAGCACAAGAAGGGCCGCGTCACGTGGCGTGATCAGTTCTGCTGCGCCGGCGACATGGCCGCCTGCGGCGGGCGGCTGATCGTTCCCGCCGGCGGAGAGGTCCTCTGGCTGGAGGACGCCGGAGAGCGCGGCCTGGTCCGCGCCGCGGGCCAGATTCCGCCGTGCGCCGGCAGCGAGCGGGCGGCCAATTTCGGGACGAGCATCGGCCAGGACGGCACGGTGTACCAGCAATGGGACCGCCGCGACAACACCGGCCGCGTCGAGATGCTCTGGCTCCGCGACGGCAAGCTTGCCACGGATCACGTCTTGGGCACCATGACCGCCTCCGACATGCCCGACTCGCTCGGCGTCTGTGCCGTGAGTCTTCGCGGCCGCGACGTCTATCGGTGCCGGCCCGAGGAAGGCTTCGGTCTGTGCCGCCACTCGCCCGGGCAGAAAGAGCCGCAGCGGCTGGGAGGCCACGCGTCGATTGCCTCGCCGATCCTCCTGCGCGACCGGGCGGTCTACGGCGGGCTGGACGGCCGGTTACACGTCGTGCCGCTCTCCGGCGGCGAGCCATGGTCGTTTGCCACCGCCTTCGGCAAGGCCATTTCGGCGCCGGCGTGCGTGTGTGACGGGCGGATCTACTTCGGCTGCGAGGACGGCTACCTGTACGTCTTGGGTCCGGAGGGCAAGTCGCCGCTGCCGAAGGAGGACCTGCAACTGGCGAAGATCCGCAGTCCGCTCACCGGAAAGCTCGCTGATCGCCGCTACGACTGGTACACCAACTTCGGCGACTTCGGCAACACGAATGCCAACGACCAGGGGATCCGGCCGCCGCTGCGCATGAAATGGATCCGCCGCTTCGAGGGGAGTTTCAAGCACTTGCCCGTCTGCGGGGGCGGCCGTGTGTACCTGCACACGGCCGAAGGGCAGATCCTGGCCTTCGAGCAGGAGACCGGCCGGCTGTTGTGGCGGCGGTTCTGGCCCGGCGTTCACGTCTCCTACACTTCGCCACTGTATCACGAGGAGCGCCTGTTGGTGCCCCAGGCCGGACTGGAGCGGTCGCTCCTCCGCTGCCTCGACGCGGCTACCGGCGAACTCCTCTGGGAGGCCCCGTTCACCGGCTCGCCCAGTTGGAGCCGGGCCCAGCCGCCGGTCATCTACAAGAACCTTGCCATCTACATGTTCGGCACGGGGAAGTACGTCCCCAAAGGGAGCGGCATCTACGTAATGCGCATGAGCAAGGCCAAGCAGCTCCCCGAGCAGACCGACGGAACCGTGAGCTGGCTCTATAGCCACGACAATCCGTTTTATCCCAAGGAGCAGCAGGCCGTGGTCCGCGCATGGAACCTCCAGACGGGAGAGGTGGCTTGGACGCGGGATTTCTCCGAGTACGGCGCCGGCGGCGACGACGCCGGATTGGGCCTCATGGGCGATACGCTCTACTACTCCTGCTTCTTCGGATACGCCGCACGGGACCGCAAGGGAGAGCCGTCAGCCCGGGGCATCACCGCCGCGTTGGAACCCGCCGCCGGCAAGGTGAAATGGCTGACGACCAAGTACAGCGTCACCGCCGGCTGCGCCATTTCCGCGGCCGACGGGCGACTGTACCTGGGCGGATACAACCAGCCCGACGCCGGGACCGACAACCGCTTCGTCTGGTGTCTCGACGCCCGCGACGGCTCGCTGGTCTGGCAGTCGGAGCCGGTCGTGAAGGCGATCAACGTGGTGACCGTCGGCCCGAAGTCCATCTTCGCCTTCGCCTACGGCAGCGACGGCTACTTGATCGACAAGCAGACGGGCAAGATCCTCTCCAAGTTCAATCGCGGCTACGCCTGCACCCGGTTCAGCCTCTCCGCGCCTTTCCTGCTCGGGAGCAACATGGACATGCTCGATACCGCCGACGGTGCGAAGCTGGTCTCCACCGGGCCGCCGTTGGACCTCCGCGAGTGCGTCGGCGCGGTGGCCTCCAACGGGCGCATCTTCTACGCCACGCAGGCCAACGGCCTGCTGGTCTGCCAGGTGTGCGGCGACGAGGCCGCGACGCCCGCGCCGCCGTGGCAAGGGCAGCCCACGCGCTAAAGCCCTTAGCGGAGACTCGAAGCACGAAATCCGAAACGAATCCCAAACCCGAAGGTCTCAATGACGGAAACCTCGGGTGAGAATGTCGCAGAGTGTGGGAAGTCGATTTCGGGTTTTGAATTTCCGCGTTTGGGATTTGTTTCGGATTTCGGGCTTCGGATTTCGGATTTGGCCGCGGCTCCGCCGCATTACGGACTGAGAGTCTGCAGCCCCTGGATCACCACTTCGAGGAACTCGCGTGCCCGGCGAGCCAAAGCGTCCACGCCCTCCGGCTCGCTGGGACGCGGGAGGAGCGGCGCAAAGATGTTCTCGCAGCAGAGCGGCATCTTGAGGCCCGTGAAGGCCACCGGGTGCAAAAGCCGGTAGTGGTCGATCTCGCCCAGGCCGGGCCCGCAGTCCTCGTCCTTGGGCCAGTTGCGGTGGTCCTTGATGCAGAAGCTGCGGACCACGTCGGCGCACTTGAGGATGTCGGGGATGGGATCGACGTTGAGGTAGTCCATCACGTTGCCGGCGTCGTAGTTGACCATGACGTTCGGGTGGGCGACCTCGCGGACGATCTTGGCGCACGCCTCGCCGGTGCCGGTCGAGCCGCCGTGCTGCTTCACGACGATCAAGACCCCGTGATCCGCGGCCACGGGCCCGAGCTTCTTGAACCGCTCGGCCCACAGCTTCTCGTTGCCCCCTTCGGTGTGACCGAAGGTGAGCACCTGCGGGATGCCCGCCGCGGCCGCTTGTTTCACGCGGTGGGTGAGCACTTCAAGGCCGCGGGGGTTTTCGGGGTAGATGTTCGAGAACATCATCAGCGGCTCCAGCCCGAGATCGCGGCACCGCTTGCCCAGCTCGCGGGCCTTTTCGGGCGGGGCGTCTGGGGCGATCACGGGCACGTTGGCGCCCCCGGGTTCCTTGTGGGAGGTGCCCCAGGCCACGTAGCGGTATCCCGCCGCCTTGATGCCCGAGAGGGCCCGCTCCAGCGGGAACGAAGAATACGGGAGCGTCATGCACGCGATCTGAAACTGCGCAGGCTTGCCCCGCTCGGCGGCCGCAGCGGCCGGCGCTCGACCCAATCTCGTCAGTGC
>Ga0315280_10008914_pt1 | contig 13039 bp, 10 predicted proteins | sample YL17G06_40_MG_FD_203697 | JGI IMG/M metagenome (GOLD analysis project Ga0315280, IMG submission 203697) | Sediment microbial communities from Yellowstone Lake, YNP, Wyoming, USA - YL17G06_40 | ecosystem: Environmental > Aquatic > Freshwater > Lake > Sediment | place: USA: Wyoming | collected...
TCGCATTCCCGGCCAAGCCCATCCTGGCAACCCTGGCGGGCGATCCAAGGCTCCGCCCCCTCCTTCCGCCGGATCTCTCCTCGGGGCGGTGCATCGTCGGGGACGGCGAGCCTGCTGCTCCGGGCAGCCTGGACCTTCTTGCACGGGTCGCTCTGGGCCTCGCGGGGCCGGGGATGGGGAGCAACAGTTGGGTAGTGGGCGGCCAGCGGACGGTGTCGGGGAAGCCTCTCCTGTGCAACGATCCGCATCTTCTCTTCGGGCTGCCGGCCCTCTGGTATCCCGTCGCGCTCCACGGGCCTGACCACCGGGTGATCGGCGCCACCATGCCGGGGGTCCCGGCCATCCTGGTCGGGCGGAACGAGCATGTGGCCTGGGGCCTCACTGCCGTGATGGCGGACGATGGCGACTATTACCGGGAGACGCTGGATGCGTCGGGCGCGCGTTACCTGCGCGACGGGACGTGGCATCCGGTGGAGATCGTGGAGGAGGAGTTCCGGATCCGCGCCACGCGAGGCGTGGTCCGCCGCGCGCTCCGCTACGTCCGGCACGGCGGCATCCTGTGCCCGCTGCTGCCCCAGCCGGACGGGGCGCTCCCGACGTCCTTCCGCTGGATCGGGCTGGAGGCGTGGCGGGGGCTGGAGGCTCTGCTGGGGATGAACCGGGCCAGGGACGTTGCCGAGTTCGAGGCGGCGCTGCAGGAGTTCGCCATCCCGGCCCAGAACGTGGTGGTGGCCGATCGGCAGGGGACCATCGCCTACTTCTGCGCCGGCCGATTTCCCCGGCGCCGTCGGGATGCCGACACCCCCGTGATCCTGGACGGGGCCTCGCCGAAGGATGCGTGGCAGGGCTACCTCACGTGGGCGGAGCAGCCCAAGAGCATCGATCCGTCACTGGGCTTCGTGGTGACGGCCAACAACCGGGTTGCGTCCGAGTTGCCGCCCACGCTGGCCCGCGGGTTCTGGGAGCCCCCGTACCGCGCCGCGCGGATCGCGGAACTTTTGGGCGCGTCTCGCCGGACTGACGTCCTGGACATGGCCCGGATCCAGGCCGATGTCGTCTCCGTGCAGGCCGCCGGTGTCCTGGCGCACCTGGTGCGGCCACTCGCCCATGTCCTGGAGGATCCCCGCGCCCGGCGGGCGGCGGCACTCCTGCTGGAGTGGGACTGCCAAATGCTGGCGGATTCCGCGCCGGCCGGCCTCTACCACCTCTTTTACCAGGAGCTGCTGCAGCAGTGCTTCCGGCCGGTCATGGAGCGGCAGGCAGCGGGGTCCTTCACGCGATACTTCTCGTTGCTCCACCTCGCGGTGCCGGCCGCGGACGCGGCCCTGCTCACATCCGACGGGACCTGGTTCCCGAACGGGCCGCGCGTGGCGGTGGCGACCTGCCTCCGCGCGGCATGGGATGCTGCGGCGGCCAGGCTGGGGCCGGATCCCGAGACCTGGAGATGGGGGTCGCTGCACCGGCTCACGTTCTTTCATACCTTCGGGCGGGGCCAGGGGCTCGTGGTCCGCGCGCTCGCCTGGCTCCTGCACCTCAACCGGGGTCCGTACGCACGGCCGGGCGACGGCATGACGGTGAACCTGGGTGCGTTCCCGCTGACCGGACGCTTTGAAGTCGTGGTGGGAGCGAGCTACCGGCAGATCGTAGACCTGGGGGACCCGGACGCGTCGCGCTGGATCATCGCGGGCGGGGTCTCGGGGGACCCCCGGTCTCCCCACTATGCCGACCAGATCGAGCTCTGGCTGCGAGGGGAATACCGGCCCATGCGACTCCGGCCCCTGGCCGAGGCCCGACGTGGGGACGCCCTGCGCCTCATGCCTGAAAGCGCCGACGCGCCGAACGGATCGGGCGTGGCCGAGACATGACCCGATTGCATCGGCACTGCTCGCATGTTATAACCAGCCCGATCCTCCTCACGGTCGGGGCCGCCAAGCTGCCGAAGCAATGAAGGGACTCGGGTAGGGAGTCATGAGCGGTTGGACCAGAGTCATCGAGCCGTGGCCGTTCGTTCTGGGGCGGGAGCTCGTTGGGGTCTTCGCCATCCAGGAGTGGTCCGCCGTGGGCGGAGACGGCATGGTCCGGTTCCGCGGCCGCCTCCTGGTCGAGCCCGAGACCGCGATGTCCATCCTCACGCCGAGGGTCGAGCCCTACGGGTACGTTCCCATGATTCGGAGCCCGGAGGAGATCACCCTCGTCCGGCTCCATCCCGCCTCGGCGGGCCGTACGGCCGCCCCGCCTTGGCGGGGCTGGCCGCTGAACCTGGTCCTGTTTCTGGCGACGCTTCTCACGACGCTCTTCGTCGGGGCCCTGATGGAGGGGGCGCAGCCGCTCTCGGATCCGTGGGCACTCCAGCAGGGGGTGCCCTTCTCGGCCAGCCTGCTGCTCATCCTGGGATTCCACGAACTGGGCCACTATCTCACGGCGCGGGCGTATGGTGTCCAGGTGAGCCTGCCGTACTTCGTCCCGCTGCCGCTGCCTCCCATGGGAACCATGGGCGCCATCATCCGTATGCGCTCGCCCATCCCGAACCGCAAGGTCCTCTTCGACATCGGAATCGCCGGGCCCTTGCTGGGGCTCATGCTGGCCGTGCCCGTCCTGGTCATCGGCCTTGCGCTCTCCCCCGTGAAGCCGCCGTCGGGCGTGGTCCTGCAGGAGGGGAATTCCCTCGCCTACCTGTTCCTGAAGTGGTTGGTCAAGGGGCCGATTCCGGAAGGCTTCGACGTGATCCTGCATCCCATGGCCCTGGCCGGGTGGCTGGGATTCTTCGTGACGGCCCTGAATCTCATGCCGCTCTCGCAGCTCGACGGCGGGCACATCGTCTATGCCGTCCTGGGCCGGGGGCACCGGAAGGTTGTCTGGCTCTTCCTGGGGGCCCTGGGGGCGATGTTCCTGATCACGCGCTGGGAGGGCTGGCTGGTGTGGGTGGCCCTGGCCGTCGGCCTGGGGTTGCGCCACCCGCCCCCGCTCGACGATCTGACCCCGCTGGATCCACCGCGCCGGGTGCTGGCCATCATCGCCCTGGCGCTGCTCGTCGCGCTGATCACGCCGCTGCCGTTCGCCGTCTATGAATTCTGACGCGCCTCGCCCCGGCACGGTCGGACGACTCCGCCTGGGGAAGCCGCCCCTGGAGGTCCTGGAGCGCCTGTTCCGCACCTGCGACATCCGGGATCCTCGCGTGGTCGTTGGGCCGCGGGTGGGGGAGGATGCGGCGGTGCTGGACCTGGGGGACCGCTACCTGGTGGCCAAGGTGGATCCCATCACCTTCGTCGCCGAAGAGATCGGCTGGTACGCGGTCCACATCAATGCCAACGACCTGGCGGTTCGGGGGGCGCGCCCCTGCTGGTTCCTCATGACGCTCCTGCTCCCCGAGGGTCGCGCGGACGAGAAGCTTCTGGAGAGCATCTTCGCCCAGGTCCAGGAAGCCTGCCGCGCCATCGGGGCGACGCTGGTGGGCGGGCATACCGAGGTGACCCAGGGCCTGGACCGCCCCATCCTGGCGGGCGCCATGCTCGGGGAGGTGGAGAAGGACCGCCTGGTGACCACGGCGGGGGCGCGGGTCGGCGACGCCGTGCTCCTCACCAAAGGGATCGCGGTGGAGGGGGCCTCCATCCTGGTGCGGGAGTGCGACCGGCTCCTGGCCGACCGGGCGGTCCCGCCGGAAGTGCGGCAGCGCGCCCGGGGGTTCCTGCACCGGCCCGGAATCTCGGTCCTCCGCGATGCCCGCGTCGCCCTTGGCGCGGTATCCGTTCACGCGATGCACGACCCCACCGAGGGCGGACTGGCCACCGGATTGCTGGAGTTGGCGATGGCGGCCGGCGTGGGCCTCGCGATCGAGCGGGCGGCGATCCCCGTGCTGCCCGAGTGCCAGACCGTGTGCCAGGCTTTGGGATTGGACCCCTTGGGGGTGATCGCGTCGGGAGCGCTGCTTCTCACCTGCCCATCCGACCAGGCGGATCGGCTGGTGGCGGCCTGGGAGGCCGAAGGCATCGCGGGACGGATCATCGGAGCCGTCACGCCGCCGGAGACGGGCCTCACGCTGCTGGAGGAGGGACGCCGGGGGCCGCTCCCCCGATTCGCCCGGGACGAAGTGGCCCGCCTCTTCGACGAGCGTCGGGCCGCCTGACACTGGTTATCCACGTCCAGTCCGCTGCGGGTCCGCCTGGGGCGGAGACCCGCGGAGGCGTGCCATGCACGAGCCGGGAGAGATCGCCCGCGCCTTCCTCACTGAGAGCGACGTGGATTACCGCGTGGCGCAGCTTCTGCGCGGGACCGAGTTCCACAGCCGCACCATCGCCTTCGCCCAACAGGCGGTGGAGAAGCTGGTAAAGGCCTGCCTGGCCCTGCGGGGCGTCGTGACGCTGGAACACAACCTGTCGTCTCTGTTCCGGGCGCTCTACCAGGCCGACTTCCCGGACATGGACGAACTGGTCAAGCACATCGAGGACCTGGAACGCCACGGGGCCCGCCCCCGATTCCCCCTGTTCCAGCGGCGCGATCTCCCCCTCTGGGTTCCGTCGCGCGACTACCGGGAGGAAGACGCAGCCCGCGCCATGCACAGCGCCGAGTACGTCGTGCAGCGCGTGAAACCGCACCTGCACCGGACCCTGGGTTGATCCGGAGAGCCCGGGGAGAGGAGTGGCGCCATGAACCCGCTTGGTCCCCCCAACGCGGAGCGCATCCTGGTCGTGGAGGACAGCGCCGTGCAGGCGGCCCTGGTCTGCGACCTGCTCGAGGAGCAGGGCTATCGGGCCACCTGGACGACGACGATCGCCGAGGCGCGGGCGCGGGTCCGGACCGCGCCGCCGGACCTCTTGCTGCTGGACCGCGGCCTGCCCGACGGGGACGGGAGCGCGTTGTGCCGGGAGCTGAAGGCTGACCCGTCGACTCAGGAGATCCCGGTCATCCTGGTGACCGCGCGGGATCGGGTCGAGGAGCGCGTGGAGGGGCTCCGGGGCGGCGCCGACGATTACGTCCCCAAGCCCTACCCCAAGGAAGAGCTGCTGGCGCGGGTCCACGGCTGCCTCCGGACCCGGGCGCTCCAGCGGGCGCTGCGACAGAAGGCGGAGGAGATCGAGCAGAAGAACCAGGAGCTGGTGGCGACCCAGGCCCGCCTGGTGCGGGCCGAGCGGCTGGCGGCCATCGGAGAGATCGGCCTGGCCATCCGGCACGAGGTGAACAATCCCCTGGGGACGATCATGGGGTATGCCGAGCTCTTGCTGCGCGAGCGCGAGGGCCTGCCCCCCGAGGTGCAAAAGAACCTGGAGGCGATCCACCGGGCCTGCATCCGCATCCGCGACATCGTCCGGGGCCTGGAGGGCTTGCGCGAGGACCGAACCGTCGAGTACATTCCGGGCATGCAGATGACCGACCTGCATGGCGAGGAGGCGGGCGACAGCGAAGGCGAGAGCCGGTAGCGGACCCGACGGCGCCGGCCGGGCAGGCCGATCAGGCTATCCGCAGCCGGTGTCTGGCCCAGCAGGCGAGGGCCAGCCAGAGGCGATGCGCGTCGGAAAGGCGGATGCGGCTGGAGAAGACATCGTAGCCGGCCGCCTGGATCCGGTCCAGGATGCGGCTGTAGATGGCGCCCATGATCTCGGCGGCCAGCATCGTCCGACGGTCCTCCGCGGGCAGGATCGCCCGAGCGGCCGCGTAGAACTGCCAGGCCCGCTCCACCTCGAACCGCATCAGATCGTGAAACGCCGGAGTCATCCGCCGTTCCAGCAGATCCTGGTCCGAGTACCCGAAGCGCCGAAGATCCTCCTGCGGCAGGTAGATGCGTCCGCGCTCCGCATCGGCGGCCAGGTCGCGCAGGATGTTGGTCAACTGGAAGGCCGTTGCCAGGTGCTCGGCGTAGGCGCGGGTGGCCGGCCGGCGATAGCCGAAGATCTTGATGCACATCAGGCCCACGACGCCGGCCACCCGGTAGCAGTACTGCTGCAATTCCGCAAAGGTGGCGTAGCGCGACTTGGTCAGGTCCATCTCGACGCCGTTCAGCAGCTCCTCGAAGTAGCCGTGGGGAATCCGGAAGTCACGGATGACCTCGGCCAGGCGCTGGGTCACGGGGTGGGCGGCCTCGCCGCGGAAGCAGGACTCCAGCTCCGCCCGCCAGGACTTCAGGCGTTCCAGCGGTGTGCCTGCGGAAGGAAGCGCGCCGTTCCTGTCGGCGCCGGCGGTGAGCGCGAGGGACTCGTCCACGAGGTCGTCGGTGACCCGGCAGAACGCGTACACCGCGTAGAGGGCGTCGCGCTTCCGCCGGGGGAGGAACAGGAAGGCGTAGTAGAAGTTGGACCGGCTGGCCTTGGTGAGGGCCCGACTGATGTTCCCCGTTGCCGACGCGCCGAAACCGGTGTGGGACATCGCAGCCTGTTCGCGCTGGCAGCCGCTCCACAGCCTGAGGCGCCGCGCCCGCCCGGCAGCCGGGCGGGCGCGCGGATCCTCAGGCGAGCTGAGCCGCCTCCCGCGAGGCGCGGTCGCGGGCGAGTTCAGGCGGGAGGGCGAAGCTCACCTCTTCGGTCACGGCCTGGATTTCTTCGATCTCCGCCACGCCCCGCGCCCGGAAGTAGTTCACGACCTCTTCCACCAGATGCTCGGGGGCCGAGGCCCCCGCCGTGATCCCCAGGCACTCGACCGCCTGAAGCCAGGCCGGGTCGATCTGGGAGATGTCGTCGATCAGGTAGGCCCGGGCGCCCGCGTCCCGCGCCACCTCGGCCAGCCGGTTGGTGTTGGAGCTGTTCCGCGATCCGATCACCAGGATCGCCTGCGCGCGCGCCGCGATGGCCTTCACGGCCATCTGGCGGTTCTGGGTGGCGTAGCAGATGTCGTCCCGGGCCGGCGCGGTGACCTTGGGGAAGCGCTCTCGCAAGGCGCCGATGATGGCCGAGGTGTCATCCAGGCTCAGCGTGGTCTGGGTGATGACGGCGATGCGGTCCGGGTCGGATACCTGGAGGGCCTGGGCCTCGTCCGCCGAGCCGATCAGGCGGATGTGCTCGGGCGCGTGGCCCATGGTCCCGATGACCTCGTCGTGCCCCTCATGGCCCACCAGGACGATGGGCCGGCCCTCCTCCGCGAACCGGATGGCCTCGTGGTGGACCTTGGTGACCAGCGGGCAGGTGGCATCGATCACCTTGAGCCCGCGGGCCACGGCCCGCGCGCGGACCTCGGGCGAGACCCCGTGGGCGCTGAAGATGACCGTGGCGCCGTCGGGGACCTCGTCCAACTCGTCCACGAAAATGGCGCCCTTGGTCCGCAGCTCGTTCACGACGTGGACGTTGTGGACGATCTCCTTGCGGACGTACACGGGGCCGGGGTAAAGATCCAGGGCCAGGTTGACGACATCTATGGCGCGATCCACTCCGGCGCAAAAGCCTCGCGGCTTCGCCAGGAGCAGCTTCTTGACTGACATGGTTGCCCCCTCGAGGCGTACGTGTGTGAGCGGCATGGGGATGCCAGGCACACTAGTCATTTTGCCCGGGGTTGTCAACCGCTTTTGTCCCGTAGAACCGACAGGGACAGGGACGGCGACGGGGGCAGCGATCTCTGTCCCTATCGCTATCCCTGTCGGCTTTTCGTATTGGGGGAAAAGGGTTGACACCCTTCGCATGGCTCCCGTATAAAGGCGATACCTTCTTCTCCGTGAGGTGACGCAGCGGCTGCGCCCCGCCGGAAGGAGCATCCCGGCATGAGCTTTGCGATCGAGACGACGAACCTCACGCGCCGCTTCGGACCCGTGACAGCCGTGGCGGGCCTGAACCTGACCGTGCGGACGGGGGAGATCTTCGGCTTCCTGGGCCCCAACGGCGCCGGCAAGACCACGACCATCCGGATGCTCTGCGGCCTGCTCCTGCCCAGCGAGGGCAGCGCGCGCGTGGCGGGTATGGACGTGGCGACCGAAGCCGAGTCCGTCAAGCGGCTGGTCGGGTACATGCCCCAGCGGTTCAGCCTCTACGGCGATCTGACGGCGGAGGAGAACCTGGACTTCTTTGCCGGCGTGTACCGGTTGTCGCGGCACACGCGACGGCGGCAGGTTGTGGAGACGCTCGCGCGCGTGGGCCTGACGGAACGGCGCCGAGATCTCACCGATCACCTGTCGGGAGGGCTCAAGCAGCGGCTGGCCCTGGGCTGCGCCATGGTGCACTCGCCGGCGATCCTGTTCCTCGACGAGCCCACGGCCGGCGCCGATCCGCCCTCGCGCCAGCGGATCTGGGATCTCCTCTACGAGGCGGCGGCCGAGGGGCGCACGATCCTGGTGACGACCCACTACGTGGAGGAGGCGGAGCGCTGCCAGACCATCGGCTTCATGCACTGGGGCCGCTTCATCGGGGCCGGCTCGCCGGAGCAGTGCAAGGCGGACATGACCGAGGATCTCCTGGAGGTGGACGCCCTGCCGGTGATGGAAGCCGCCGCAGTCGCGCGAGGCCTGGAGGGGGTGACCGGGGTGAGCATCTACGGGCACACACTTCGCGTCTTCTCCAAGACGGCCGCGCATCTCCGCCAACACCTCCACGAGGTCCTCACCGCGCGCGGGATCGCGGTGAAGAACATCCGGGCGGTGGCTCCCACCCTCGAAGACGTCTTCATGTCCCTCACCCGGGGCGCCTCGGACGGGAACGGGGGCCGATAGGTCATGCTGGCGGTTATCGGGCACGTGGCGCGCAAAGAGACGCGACAGATCTTGCGGGATCGGCGGACCTTCGTCCTCCTCCTGGTGATGCCGATCGTGCTCACCTTCCTGTTCGGGAAGGCCCTGGAGACGGGGGAGCTGCGCCAGATCCCGTCGGTCATTTTCAATCAGGACGGCTCGCCGGAGAGCAACGCCATCGTCACCGCCTTCACCACCTACGACGAGGTGCAGATCCAGCGTGAGGTGGGGACGCTCCAGGAGGCGCAGGACCTATTGGCCCAGGGGAAGATCAAGGCCGCCATTGTCATCCCCCGGGGTTTCATGAAGCAGATCGAGGCGGGGGAGGAGGCCCAGCTCCAGCTCCTTTTAGACGGGACGGACAACAACTCGGCGCCCATCGTGGAGGGCGTGGCGCAGCAGGTCATCCAGCGCTACAACGCGGAGCGGGCCGTGAAGGGCCTCTGGGAGCGCGGCCTACGCCCGGACCGGGGGCGACGCCTCATCCAGCCCGTCTTCGTCCAGACGGAGATCCGGTACAACCCCGGCCTCCGCTACCTGAGCTACGTGATGCCCGGCGTCATCGGCCTCACCCTCCAGCTCCTCACCGTCATGCTCATGGCCGTCAGCATCACCCGCGAGCGGGAGAAAGGGACGCTGGACCAGCTCATGGCCTCGCCCATTACCCGGTCGGAGCTGATCCTGGGGAAGCTGCTCCCGTTCCTCGGGATCTCCCTGCTCAACGTGGTCACGATCCTCTTCGTGGCGGACCGCTGGTTCAATGTCCCGGTGCGGGAGCGGCTGCCGCTGCTCCTCGCCTTCTGCGTCCTGTTCGTCCTCACCTCGTTGGCGACGGGCCTGCTGATCTCAGCGGTCTCCCGGTCCCAGTTCCAAGCGATCCAGATCGCCGTCTTCTACATCCTGCCGGTTTTCATGCTCTCCGGGGCGTACGCCCCCATCGAGGCCATTCCTCCAGCCATCCGGCCCATTTCGTACCTCTTCCCGCTGATGTATTTCTGTCGGGCGGTCCGGGCGGTCACCTTGCGGGGGGCTAGCTTCCTCTTGGTGTGGAAGGACTTGGCCATCCTCGGGGGGTTCGTGCTGATCTTCCTGTACTGGGCCGTTCTGAGCTTCAAGAAGCGCGTCGCGTAACTGAAAACACGACAGCGAGTTCCGACAGCGACAGCGAAGGCCGACAACGAAAAACGCTCTTTCCCTGTCGCTATCGCTGTCCCTGTCGGTTTCTTGTCAGGGGGTCCGTGTGGAGAGGAATTCGGCTTCGTCGAATTCCTCGGCGGCCAGTTCCTTGAGGCCGGTCCGCTCGTAGACGTGACCCAGGAGCAGGTGCAGACTCGGCTCGTCCGGATCGGCGGCGATGGCACCCAGTAGCTCTTTGCGGGCCTCGACGTAGAGTCCCTGCTCGAAGAGAAATCCCGCCCGCATCAGGCTCACGGTGTTCTTCGGATATCCCGGTAGGGCGGCCGGTTCGAGCGCCGCCAGGCTCTCCCGGATCGATGCGCTCTCGGCCGGCGGCAGGATCGTGAACTGCCCTTGCTGGATGGGAAAATCCTTGGCCTCCAGCTCCCAGCGGTAAGGCACGCCGGGGCTCAAGGACGGTGCACTCGTGGGATAGGGGAGCGGCGTCCGGGGGAGGTTGGCCTGTTCCCAGACGAGCGCCTGCGGACTGAGCACGCGGACCGTGTACCGCAGCCGGTCGGAGCCGCCCCATTCCAGGATGGGCGGTCCCAAGAGCTTTCCAACCCGCGGGGAGAGAAGGAGCGGCGGCTGCTTGACGCTCCGCGTGGTGAGCGGAACGTAGTTCAACTCCTTCTTCTTCCCCATGAGGAACTGGCTGAGGCTGGCCACGAGGCTCGAAGCCTTTCCCCCCGCTGGGGCCCCGGCCGGCGCCTGCACCGTGTAGGGAGAATTCGTCGCCGAGACCGTGAGCGTCCCCTGGCCCCCGGTGAACATCAGGACGGCCGCGGCGTTCCGCGTGGCCTGGACCTGGTCGCCCGGCCGCAGGGAAAGAAGCGGCAGCGGGGCCTTCCAGTCCGCCTCGGTCGCCAGCTTGACCCGCACCTCACCCTGTCCGGTCCGGATCTCGGTCAGGACGGCAATGGGGTCTCCGGCGGACGCGGCGAGGCTTCCCGTCGGCGCCAGAACAGCCAGGGCCCCCAGGATGATCCACCATCGCGCACCCATAGACGCCTCCTTTGCGGGCCCCCGGCCACCTCCTGGAGGGCCAGGACCTCGTACACCTTGACCGCCTGGCGGCGGCCCTTCACATTCACCTCGCCGCAGTCCCTGACTTCCACCCGGTCTTTCACCGCAGCGTAGGTACTACCGGTGATGAGGAGCGTGGTGTGGAGTTCCTTGTTCAAGCCCTCGACGCGGGCGGCCACGTTCACCGCATCGCCCACCACCGTGTACTTCTTCCGCTTCGGCGAGCCCACGTTGCCGGCGAAGACGGTCCCGGTGTGGATGCCGATGCCCATCTTGAGGGTGGGCAGCCCCCGGGCCTGCCACTCGGCGTTCAGCGCCGCCAGGCCCGCCTGCATCTTTCGGGCGGTCCGCACCGCGTCCAGGGCGTGCTCCGGATTGTCAGTGGGGGCGCCGTAGACCGCCATCACGGCATCGCCGATGAAGTCGTTGACGATCCCCCGGTGTTCCCGGACCGCCTCCACCATCATGGGGAAGTACTCGTTGAGTTGCCAGGCCACCTGCTCTGCGGTCATGGCCTCGGACATCGTGGTGAAGTCGCGCAGATCCGTGAACATGATCGAGGCGGTGCGGCGCTGCCCCGCCAAGGTGGGATCGTCGCGATAGACGCGGTCGGCCACCTCCCGCCCGACGTACTGGTGGAAGGAATGGCGGATTCGGCGCCGCTCCATGGCATCGTGCAGGCTGCTGCTCGCGCGGATGGCCAGGATAGGCGTGAGGAAGTCGAACCAGTAGGCGCCGGGGGTGGTCGCCCAGGCGCTGAGGGCGACAGTGACGAGGGCCGCGCCGGCCAGCGAGATAAGCAGAGCGCGGTTCGGTCGAACCACGGCAAAGAGGGCGCTGAGGACAAGGCACAGAACGAACTGGAGGATCAGGCTCGTTCCCCATGCGACCGGCTGGATCTGCCTGCGGGTGAGCAGCGTGTGAAGAATGTTGGCGTGGATTTCTACGCCGGCCATGATCCCGTGCGGCGTAGGGTAACTGTCACGGCCCTCCGCGAAAGTCGCACCGATGAGGACGATGCGGTCCCGGAGTGGGTTGTCCCGCGCGACCTCCTGATCGGAGACTCCGAGCTGGAACACGGCGTCGCTCCCGATGGTGAGGAAGCTGTCGCTTCCGCCGATAAAGTTGATCTTCCAATCATCGTCCCGGAAGAAACGGAGCGGCGAGCGTTCAGCGAGCCTGCTTCGCGGCTCGTCCCACGCTGGCAGGGAGAGTTCGATCGGCTCCGGTCCACCCAGCCTTTGAGCCAGGGCTGCGACGTCCTGACCGCCCAGGCGCGCCAATAGGGCCAGCGACAGCGAGGGGAAGAATTGTCCGTCTGGCAGCGGGACGACCAGCGGGATGCGCCGGAAGAAACCATCCTCGTCCTTGGGGACTTCGGCAAAACCGGAATCCGCTTCCAGCATCGCATCGTACAGCTGCCGGGGGCGGAAGCGAACGTCTCGCCCCGGGGCAGGCACGGCGGTGAGCGTTCGGGCCACGACCACGGGGACGGCCGGTTCGCCCGGCGTGCCGCGGATGGTCGCGACCAGGGCGCGATCGTCGGCGGGGATCGTCGGCGGCCGCAGATCCACATCCAGGCCAATCAGGCGCGCCCCGCTTTTGCGCAGGCCGCGGATCAGCCCCGCAAGATAGTCGCGGGGGATGGGCTGGCGTTCGTTGAGGCGATGGAAGGCGGTGTCATCAATCGCCACGATGGCGATCTCCGGTGCGCGTGATCTGCCCTGCGCCCAGAGGTAGATATCCAGCAATTTGCCTGTGTAGCCGGAGAAATACCCCAGCGAGACTGGGATCGCCACGGCGGCGCTGGTCAGGAACCCCAGGGTCAGGCCCAGCAGAAATCGGCGCTGGCGCGAGCGAAGTTCCGGCAGACGGATGCGCACGAGAGTCTCTCAGTTGGACGGGTTACCGTGCCTCGCCGAACAGTTGATACGCCGCCCAGTAGTAGGGACGAGGGTGCCGCTGCAGCATGGCGAGCTGCGCCTGGCGGAGGGACTCCGCCTTGTCCTCGCCGGCCTTCAGATGGTCGTAGAAGTCGCGCATCAGCTCGTAGGCCGCCCGGTCGTTCACCTGCCAGAGCGTCGTGATGACGCTGGGGGTGCCGGCGTAGATGAAGGCCCGGGTCAACCCCGTAAGTTCATCCCCCCGGGTGAGTTTCCCCAAAGCGGTTTCGCACGCGGACAGGACCACCAGGGAGGC
>Ga0315280_10008916_pt1 | contig 13039 bp, 10 predicted proteins | sample YL17G06_40_MG_FD_203697 | JGI IMG/M metagenome (GOLD analysis project Ga0315280, IMG submission 203697) | Sediment microbial communities from Yellowstone Lake, YNP, Wyoming, USA - YL17G06_40 | ecosystem: Environmental > Aquatic > Freshwater > Lake > Sediment | place: USA: Wyoming | collected...
ATCCGGGCGCTGTACTACAAGGTGGGCAAGGACCGCTTGCTCGTGATTGTCCTGGTGCGAGACATGCTGGGGCTCGAAGACCCGGCCAACCGGAAAGAGAAGGCCGTCCGACGCACCGCGCCGATGGCCTTGGTGTTGCACAGCCTGACCGTGGTTTGGTTCCACCAGGTTGGCCACCGTCATCTCCGGTTTCCCGATCGACCCTGGTGCCCCCGCAAGGAAGAGCCGTCGTTTGCCGACATGCTCACGACCCTGCGGCGGCTGAGTTGGCAAGACAAATTCCGCACACTCCCGGTGAAAAGCGGACTCGCGAAAAAGGCCCTTGCCCAGATTATCGAGTTCCTCAGTCTTGCGGGCTGACCGACTCCCAATCGCGATCCCTTGCGGGAATCCCGGCCCCAACGAGCCAAGGCACCGCGGCCAACATCGCCGCGGAGCACCGAAACTACACCCTCAAAAAGGGCGAAACCTGAACTGAGAGGCTGTCCGGAAAGGTCCCCTCTCCCTTTGGGAGAGGGGCCAGGGGTGAGGGCAGGGCGAGGCTGGGCAGGTGAGGAAGTCATCTTGCTAGCGAATCACCCTCACCCTAACCCTCTCCCAAAGGGAGAGGGGACCGATGGAACGCACTTTCCGGACAGTCTCTGATCCGGCTAATCGACCCCCGCGCCGGCGATCCACTTGACGACGTCGCACTGCCGCTTCACCTCGCATTCGACGGTGAGGGCATCCGTCCGCCGCGCCCCGGGCTTCTTGGCGGCCGCCCCCGCGGCGCTCTCGGACCTCATCCGGACCACAACCCGCATCGGCAGCGACGGCTTGAACGGGGCGGGCTTGGCCGACCGCAGCCGCTTGATCGCCTCGGCCACTCTCTCCGCGGTCAGCGCTCGGGCCGCCCGGGCGTCAGGGCCGGTGCAAAGGTCGCGGCTCTCCGCGCGTTTGACGCACGCCGTCACGGCGCGGGGAAACTGCGCCGGGACTTCTTTGCACATTGCCTCGTCCCCTTGGGCCATCACCAGGGGAACGCCCCAGTGGCCCGCGTAGCACGTTTCGATGCCGATCTCCCCCACGCTCTGGCCGTCGATGGCGAAATCGGCCCAGTCCAGCGTCCAGGTATGGGGCAGGAAGGCGTGGTCCGTGCCCGCCTTGGCGTGATGGCCCATGAGCATCAGGCCGTCCACGCTCGCGTCCAATCCGGGCATCCAGCGCAGGGCCGTCCCCTCGTAGGCGCGGCTCTTGAGGTGATAGGTGATGCGGAGGTCGGACCGCATTTCCTTCAGCCGCAGGTTGCCGCCGCCGTGGTGCGTATCGCACACGATCACGCGGTCCGCGCCGGCCTCGAGCGCGGCCGCGGCCGCGCTGTTGACGTCGGCCTCCAGCAGCTTGCGTCCTTCCTCGGCGACCTCGGGGCTGACGCCTTTCTCCCAGAACCAGACCTGCGGGCGGGCAAAAAGCCCGCTCACCCCTTCCATGTCCCAGTGCATGTAGATCTTGATCTTGGACTTGGCCTCCTCCGCTCGTGCATCCCGCCCGGTGAACCAGTAAGGCAGCGCGGCCCCGGCGGCGAGGGTGGCGGCGGAACGAACGAACTCGCGGCGAGTGGAAGCAAAACGCGGCATGCCGGGCTCCTCGTCAGGTTGGGGTAAGACTGTACGATCCGGGCGCAACACCCCTCATTCTCTTCCCGGCCTGACGCACGTCAATCTGCCAGGCCGCAGTCTGTCCTTTTTGGCGGCGCCGATCGGGGAGTGCAGGTTTGTCGGGGTCACAATCAGAGCTCGGCGAGTGCCATGCCCACGCCTTGGGTGCCGTGCCCACGCTTGTCGTGGGCATGTTTTGCAGTCCGCATGGCCAAGCAAGCTTGGCCATGGCACCCATGGGACCCGCCGCAGGGTGCCCTCACTCGGCCAACGGTCCCGGCGGGAGATTCTCGCGGAGATACCGGGTCAGGAGCGTGCGGAGGTGGAGCGTCGTGTTCGGGCCCTCGCGGATCGCGTGCGTGCGGCTCGGATAGGCCATCATCGTGAAATGCTTGTTGTGCCGGACGAGCTCGTTCACCAGCGCTTCGGTCCCCTGGTAGTGACAGTTGTCGTCGCCGGTGCCGTGGACGATCAGGAGATTGCCCTTGAGCTGGTGGGCGAAGTTGATCGGCGAGCCCTTGAAGTACCCCTCGACGTTGTCGCCCGGCAGGCCCATGTAGCGCTCCTCGTAGACCGTGTCGTAGTAGCGCGGGTTGCTCACCGGGGCCACGGCGATGGCCGTGCGGTACAACTCGGGATACTTGAAAATCGCGTGGAGGCTCATCGAGCCGCCGCCGCTCCAGCCCCAGATGCCGACCCGGGCGGGGTCCACGTAGCTCCGCTCGGCCAGGACCTTCCGCAGCGCCGCGGCCTGGTCCCGGGGCGCGAGGACGCCGATCTGCCGGTACACGCACTTGCGCCATGCCCGGCCCCGCGGCGCGGACGTGCCGCGGTTGTCGAAGCTCATCACCAGGTAGCCTTGCTGAGCCAGCATCAGGTGCCACAAGGCGTTCTTCCCTCCCCAGGCGTCGACGACGGTCGTTCCCGCCGGCTCGCCGTAGACGTACACCAGAAGCGGGTACTTCTTGCTCGGGTCGAAATCGAAGGGCTTCATGCACCAGCCGTCCAGCAGCACGCCGCCCCCGATGTCCACGTGGAAGAACTCGGTCGGCCGCCGCTTGAGCTTTTCCAGTCGCTTCACCAGCGGCTTGCTCCCGGCGAGCAGGCGGACCCGCTCGTTCCCGGGCAGCTTTACCAGCTCGACGGTCGGGGGTGAGTCGAACGACGAGTGGCGATGGATGGCCCAGCGCCCGCCCGGCGAGATCTCGTAATGATGGGTTCCTCCGCGGCCCGCTGGCGTCAGCCGCTCGATCCCCGTTCCGTCCAGGCGAGCCCGGTAGAGGAATCGCTGCGTGGGATTGTCGGGCGAGGCGATGAAGTAGAGCCGGCCCCGCTTCTCGTCGACGCGCAGTAGCTCGATCACGTCGTACTCCCCGGGCGTGACGAGCCGGACGTCGTCGCCGGAGCGGGAGACGAGGTACCCGTGTCGCCAGCCGTCGCGCTCACTGGTCCAGGTGAATTGCTTTCCGCCGCCGAGCCACTTCAGATCGTCGTGCACGTCCACCCAGGCATCGTCCCGCTCGGTGAGGATCGTTCGCACCTTGCCGGTGCGGGCATCGGCCAGCATCACGCGGTTGGTGTTCTGCCGCCGGTTGAGCTGCTGGAGGACAATGGCGTCGGAGCCGGCGGCCCAGTCCATCCGCGCGAGGTAGTGGTCGCGGGCGTCGCCGGGGATGTCCAGCCAGCGGGTCTTTCCCCCGGGGACGTCGACCACCCCGACGCGGCAGGCCGAGTTCTGCTGGCCAACTTTCGGATACTTGATCCGCCGGACGCTGGGATAGAGCGCGTCGGTATCGTCGACCAGGAAGACCTCGCGCACTCCGCTCGTGTCGAGCTGCCAATAGGCGATCGACTTTCCGTCCGGGCTCCAGCGGAAGCCGTCCCGCAGGTTGAATTCCTCCTCATAAACCCAGTCGAACGTCCCGTTGATAACGTCGGCGGAGCCGGAGGTGGTCAGGGCAATGATCCGGTGATCGCGGAGGTCTTCGGCATAGAGGTTGTTCTCCCGCACGTAGGCCACGTAGCGCTCGGTGGGAGAGAACTTGGCAAGCATCAGCGACGAGGGCTTGGCATCGCCGCCGAGCCGGCGGAGCTCGCGACTTGTCCGATCGAGCACCCAGTAGTCGCCCCGCGTGTTCTGGCGCCAGACGCGCTTCGCCTGGGTGTAGATCAGCACGAGCGACTGGTCCTCGGAGAAGGCGTAGCCTTCGATCTTCAGCGGCGACGACTCGCCGGGCGGCACCAGATGCGCGGCCGGAACCATGATCTCCCGCTTGCCCGTCCGGGGATCATGCCGGACGACGTCCTGCCCGCCTCGGGGTCCCTTCGACGGCTCCAGCGTGGTGTATCCCGAGCCGTCCTTGAGCCAGCGCCCCGCGAATTTCTCCGGCTCGAACTCGTCCGAGGCGAAGATCCGCTCGAGGCTCAAGAGCGAGGGGTCCTTCTTCTCGCCGGCCCAAAGCGGGGCGGTCATCAGCAAAACCAGCACCGCCCAGGCCCACCGATCCGCCGTCTTCATCTTCCCAAGCACTCGTTTCCGCCAGGCCGCGGCCGGCCCCCGCCCCGCCCATCCGCCCTTCCTGTAAACCCCTTATCTATCAGCTTACAGTCACCGGCACCGTTTGGCAAGTCTCGCGGGGCGCGCCCCGTCGCCGCCACACCTTTTCATACGCGCCTGGCGTGGCGGAGGCTGCCGCGTCAGGTCATCAGCACGATTTGGCCTGAGGCCAGGGCGGACAGGAAGGCTCGATTGCTCTCCAAGAGGCCCGGCAGTTGGGCCATCTCCTCGGCCGTGACCCAGTGGACTGATTCGACTTCGGCGGGGTTGGGGGCTAGGATGCCGTCGGGCGGCAGCACGCTCAGCCACCAGGCCAGCTCCACGCCCCACGGCGTCACGCTCCGCCACACCCGCCGCACCGGCGTAATCGAGGTCCCCAGCTCCTCGCGGATCTCGCGGGCGAGGGTCGCTTCTTCCGACTCCTCGCCTTCGATCCCGCCGCCGGGGAAGCAAAACGCCCGCGGCGCCACCACGCCGTCGGAGCGGCGGATCACCAGGAAGCGGCCCTCCCGCACGATAATCGCCGCGGCGCCGCGGCGACGGAGCGGATGGGGCGGGTCGGGCACGACGGGACCTCGCTCTTTCCCGGCCCGTGCCGCAATCCATGCCTGACCTAGGGCGATTCCACCATCGTTCGGCGGGACCTCCCGGTGGCTGAAAACGCGCAAGCCCATGCCAGCGAGCCGCCCGCGGACGCACCGGGCGAGCACGGCGTTTTGGAAGCAGCCGCCGCTGAGCACGAGCGGCCCGCCTTGCCAGCGCGAGGCAACGCGTGCGGCCATCTCGGCCAGGGTGCGGTGGAACTGCCCGGCGATCTTCCCCACCGTGGCCCCCGCGGCGCGATCGGCCAGGATCGCCCGAACCATCGGCTCCCAGTCGAGCGCCACGGTTCCCTCTCCCTCTGGGAGAGGGTTGTCGAGCAGGACGGTCCCCTCTCCCTCCGCGAGAAGGTTTTCGAGCACGACCGTCCCCTCTCCCTCTGGGAGAGGGTTAGGGTGAGGGTTGGCCTGAGAAACACACCCTGCAGGCCGCGGACTGCCGCCCTCACCCCCGCCCTCTCCCGTGGGGAGAAGGGGCGGCGCGGCCGAGACCACCACCGGGTAGGCCGCCTCGCCGCGCTCGTCGGCCGCGAATTCCAGGGCCATCGCCGCCTCCCCCTCGAAGCTGATCACCGCCGGCAGCCCGCAGATCGCCGCCACGGCGTCGAACAGCCGGCCCATGCTGCTGGTGCGCGGGCAGAGCCCCGGGCGGGAGAGCATCGCCAGCAGCGTTTCCAGCTCCGTGGGGGCGAACCACGCTTCGGCGTATTGCCGGGCCTGCTCCCCCATCGTCTCGAACAACAGCCCGAGGGCCGAGCGGCGCGGCTCCCGGACCGCCCGATCGCCGCCGGGGAGGGGAAACGTCCTGAGATGGGCCACCCGCCGGAACCCCGCACCATCGCACTCCAGCACTTCGCCCCCCCAGACCGTGCCGTCGGGCCCGTAGCCGGTCCCATCCCAGGAAAACCCCAATACCGGCCCTTCGAGGCGGTGCTCCGCCATGCACGCCGCCACGTGGGCGTGATGGTGCTGCACCCGCACCAGCGGCACGTCCCATCGGGCGGAGAGCGTCTCCGCGTGTCGCGTCGAGGCGTAATCGGGGTGCAGGTCGCAGGCCACCACGTCCGGCGCCGCGCGGAAGAACTCCACCAGGTCGGCGATCGCGCGCTGGTGGACCTCCGCGCCGAGCACGTTGTCCAGGTCGCCCACGTGCGGGCTGAGGACCGCCTGGGAGCCGAGGAGCAGGGCCACCGTGTTCTTCAAGTGCCCGCCAACCGCCAGGACCGTGGGGCCCGAGCGGCCCAGGTCGATCGGCAGCGGGGCGAAGCCTCGCGCCCGCCGGAGCACCTCCAGCCCTTCCGGCCCGACGCGGGCGACCGAATCGTCCACGGGCCGGACGATCGGCCGGTCGTGCACCAGGAACACGTCGGCGATCGAGCCCAACCGCGCAAGGGCCTCTTCGCTCGCAATCGCCATCGGCTCCTCGGAGAGGTTTCCGCTCGTGCAAACGATGGGGCGGCGGATCGCGGCCAGGAGCAGGTGGTGCAGCGGCGTGTAGGGGAGCATCACCCCAAGGTACGGATTGCCTGGGGCCACCGCTTCGGCGACGTCGTTCACGAGGGGCTTTTCGGTTCGACGCCAAAGCAGAAGGATTGGGGCCTGATGGGACGTCAATGCCCGGCCTTCCGCTTCGGAAACCTGGCACCGCTTTTGGGCCTCTTCGAGCGAGGAGAGCATGACGGCCAGCGGCTTGGCGGGCCGCTGCTTCCGCCGGCGGAGCCGGGCGACCGCGTCCGGGTTGGTCGCGTCGACCACGAACTGGAAGCCCCCCAATCCTTTGAGGGCCAGGACCTGGCCTTCGCAAACCGCCCGGGCCGCCCGCTCCAGCGCTTCCTGGCGGGTTGCCAGGCGGCGACCCCGGGCATTGAGGAGCTCCAGCGCCGGCCCGCACGCCGGGCAGGCGATCGGCTGGGCGTGGAACCGCCGGTCGGCCGGATCGCGATACTCGGCCTCGCAATCCCGGCACATCGCGAAGCGGGCCATCGAGGTCCGCGGGCGATCGTAGGGCAACTCCCGGATGATCGACCACCGCGGCCCGCAATTGGTGCAGTTGGTGAACGGATAGTGGTAGCGGCGCTCGCCCGGCGTGCGGATCTCGGCCAGGCATTCCGCGCAGGTGGCCAAGTCGGCCGGGACCGTCGGCCGCGGGGCCGCCTGCCCGCCGCTGGCGCGGATGGAGAACTCCGGCTCCCGTTGGTCTTCGCACGGCACTTGGGCGGCGTCGATCCGGTCGATCCGGGCCTGCGGCGGATGGGTGTGCCGGAGCGCGTCGAGAAATGCGTCCAGGGCCGCCTGGTCCCCTTGGACCTCGATCCGCACCAGGTCGGCCTCGTTTTGGACCCAGCCCGTCAGTCCCCGCGTCCGGGCCGCATGATACACGAACGGCCGGAAGCCCACCCCTTGCACCACCCCGCGGACCGCGATCGCCAAGCGCCTGTCCGTCGATGGCTCAGGAAGCGGGTCGGTCATGGCTCGCGGTGGGGGAAGTGAGGACGATCAAGTAAACGCGCAACCGCGCGACATCGTCTTACTCCAAGTGTAGAGGGCCCGCCCGGGCAAGGGTATAGGGTGCCGTCTCAGTGAATCAGCGGGACTCTGCCGGGGACAGGCGGCGCGGGGGCGGATGGGATGGGAGGGTCGCTCGGGTCCGGTCCAGAGTGTTCTTCCGCGTCAGAGGCGGGCTTTCGCTCCTTCGCTGGGGGAGCAAAGCGGCGGTTGAAGATTTCCGGATCGAACGGATCGGCGGGAGGTGAGCCCGGGGGAGTGCGGGCCCGACCGGGGGAAAGGTCGCGGCTGCCGCGTTGGGCCGGCTGCGGCCTGGCCTGCTCGGCCGGTTGTCGGAGCGAGCGGGACGGACGCTGGCCGGAAGCGCCGGGCGACCTGAAAGGAGCCGCCTCCTCCGCTGCCGCTTCTTCATAAGACGCCTGGACGACCGGCGAGGGGACCTGGGCCACGCGGTAGCACCAATCGACCAGTTGCCGGTACTGGGGGAGTTGGCGGTCGGCGAAGACCGCCGAGCGGGTGTTGCCGTGCGGTCGGGAGGGGGCTTTCAGCAGTGGGCTGGCGCCCGGGTCCTGCCAGTCGATCCATTGGAGGGCGGCATAGAGATTCCTTTGCGTCAGCCGCGGACTGGGCGGCCCTCCCGCCGGCACGCGGAGCAGGGCAAATGCCGTCTTCGGGCCTGGAGCATGGCAGCCGCCGGCCGTGCAATTGTTCATCAGGATCGGCTGGACGGAGCGGACGAACGTCTCCACGCTCTTCGGCGGCAGGCCGCGGACCATCCGGTCAAGCTCCTCGGCCGACGGGCCTGCGGGGCCGGGCGGGAGCGAAGGAGTCCTTCTCTGTTGCGGATTCGCCGCCATCTGGATCCGCCGCTCCAGCAGCGGGATCAACGGGTGGGTTGGATCGAGAACCGCGGCCTCGGAGAGCTCTAACCCGGCGGGCTCCGCCAAACCGACCCTCAGACACCACTGGGCCATCTCCAGGTGGTCTTGGGCGGAGTCGAACCGGATCACGGCCCGCCGCCGCTGGTAGACCTCGTCGATGGCCCGGCACTGGCACTGGACTTCGCTGGCCTCAACGCGAATCTCGCCCCCCGGGACGGCGACCACGTACTGGCTGCCGGCCCGGACGATTGTCCCCTGTAAGATCTGGCCGTTGCGGAGCAGAAGGACCGAGGGCGTACCGGCGGAGTCGCTTGGGAGAGGCCGTGGGGGGGCTTCCGCCGGGGGTGCTGCCGGGAGCCACCAAGCCACCAATGGCAGAGCCGCCGTGAGGAAGGCCGCTAACAGGCCGGGCAGGCTAAGCGGGGGTCGGGATTTCGCGTGCATAAGGGGGCAAAGAGTAGGGACTGTGGCGGTCCGGGTCAAGAGGGAAATGATCCTGGGTGGCACGCGGTGCCTCTCCGGATGGCCCGGCCGCGGGCGGGGCGCCAAGAAAAGGCCACCCTGGCAAGGCATGAGGGCCAGCGCTATACTAGGATTTCGTGGAGGTGGTGGCCCCGTGTCCGCACCGACTGCCCCAGAGCGACGCGAGGTCCTGTACCGCGGGCTGGTGCAGGGGGTCGGTTTTCGCTATACCGCCCGGCGGATCGCGGCCCGGTTTGAGGTCACCGGCTATGTCCGAAACCTCCCTGACGGACAGGTACTGGTGGTAGCAGAAGGCCGACCGGAAGAGGTAAAACGGTTTCTTTCCGCGGTGAAGGCGGAGATGGGGTCCTGTATTGACGGGACCCGAGAAAGCATTCGTCCCCCGACTGGGGAGTTTCGGTACTTCGAGATTCGCCACTAGGGGCGGGGGCCGACGCGAACCATTCGAGCAGAGCCAGCGTAACATCCTCAAGCCGGTCCGCCGCGTCAGGCAGGCCGGTTTGAGCATCACGACAGTCCAGGTGATCGAGACAAGAGCGACAATATGGGTCTGACAGGCAGTGGTTTTCCGCTTCTGGGCATGACGAGCGCTTGGCTGACGCCGCTGTGGACGGTTGCCGTGGGCGCCGCAGTGAGCTTGGCGGTGCTCTTTGCGGTGGGGCTTTTGCTGCGGGTCGCGGCCCCCAGGGTGGCCGCCATCGCGCAGACGACGGCCAAGGAAGGAATCTCCCAGCCGCTGTTCTACGTGCTGCTGGCCGTGGGGATTTTCCTCCTGATCCTCTTCCCCTTCGTATGCGCTAACACGATGGGAGAGGACATCAAGGTGTTGAAGACCGACGGGCTGACGCTGATCAAGATCCTGGCGATCGTGCTCGCCCTGTGGACGGCCAGCATCTCGATCTCGGACGAGATTGAGGGGCGAACGGCCCTGACGCTCTTGTCAAAGCCGGTGGGGCGGTGGCAGTTGATCCTGGGGAAGTTCCTGGGGATCCTCGTCCCGGTGGCGATCCTGTTCATCATCCTCGGGGCGATTTTCCTGGCCAGCGTTTCCTACAAGGTGGCCTACGATGCCCGGGAGAACTCCCTGCCCGAGCCGGAAGCGAAGGATTGCTGGAACGAGATGCTCCAGGTGAGCCCCGGGCTGGCGGTGTCGTTCATGGAGGCGATGATCCTGGTCTCGGTGAGCGTGGCCATTTCCACGCGGCTTCCGGTCATTCCCAACCTGGTGATCTGCGCGTCGATTTACGTGCTGGGGCACCTGGTGTCGATGGTGCTCAACTCCCGGGCGGGCGAGTTTCCGCTGGTCCACTTCACCGGGCGTTTGATCGCCGCGGTCCTGCCCGTATTGGACCATTTCAACATGGAGTCCCTCATCTCGACGGGCAACCAGTTGCCCTGGTCCTACCTCTTGCTGGTGGGGGTGTACAGCGTCCTCTACAGCACGGTCGCCATGCTTGTAGCCCTGCTCCTGTTTGAGGACCGCGACCTGGCCTAGGCGCCTTCCCGTCGCATCGATTCCGGGATGGCTTGGACGTTTCCCTGGCGGTCGACGATCGCCAGCAGGACATGGCCCACGGCCAACAGCTCTTCGCCGCGAAAGACGCGGTATTCGTGTTCGATCTTCGCCGCGGAGATTCGGCTCACCTTGGTGCGGACCTTGAGGAGATCGTCGTATCGGGCGGGGCGGTGGTAGCGGCAGTCGGCCTTGACGACGACCACGAACAGGCCCTGGTCCTCCATCCGGCGGTAATTCCCCCCCGAGGCCCGCAAGAGTTCGGTCCGGCCCATTTCAAAGTAGGCAAAGTAGTTGGCATGGTGCAGCAGACCCATCGGGTCGGTCTCGTTGTAGCGGACCCGGACCTCGATCTCATGCTCGGTAAGCATCGCCGACATTCCCCACCTGTTGACGGAAACTCGAATTCGCCTTATAGTTAGGCACCGCAAAGCGGATCGTCAAGGCATCCCTTTCGCAACGGACCGGAGCAATGAGCAGTGGCGAGGGTGGGGGAGAGGGGCTGTCGACCATTCGCGGGCGGAACTACCCCTCGATCCGGCAGTTTACCGTGTTCCTGGAGAATCGCGTGGGGCAACTGCTGGAAGTTGTCCGCCGCTTCGAGGGGAGCACGGTCCGGGTGGTGGCCCTGTCGATCACCGATTCCGCCGAATGCGCATTCGTGCGGTTCTTGCTGAGCCACCCCGAGGAGGGGCGCGAGATCCTGGAGCGGGCCGGCCTAGCGATCATCGAAAGCGACCTGATCGGCGTGGAGCTGCCGGAAGGGCCGCAGCCGCTGCTGGCGATCTGTACGGCCCTTTTGCAGGCGGAGGTGAACATTGTCCAGGCCTACCCCCTCCTGGTCCGCCCGCACGGCCGCCCGGCCGTGGCCTTGATGGTCGACAACATTGATCTCGGCCTGGAAACGCTGGGGTCCCGGGGTTTCTCGATGGTCACCGAGGGGGACCTGGCCGAGGAGGGCTGACGGGCCGTCCACCCTGAAGTGACGGGTGCCATGCTCACGCTTGCGTGAGCATGCCCCTTCAGGGCTCCTCCGGCAGCCTCTTGATGCCGCGGACGACGACCACCGAGATCGAATCCCAGGGTACGGCGGTGAGGGTGTGCGTCCCGCTCGGCTCGTGCACGGCGAACACGCCGTGGCTCGCCTGCGACACCCCCTTGAGGAACCGGTCAGGGGAGAGCCGCTGGCCGTCGCCGTAGCGGAGCTCCACGGTCGCGCCCTGGGACTTGTAGGCCCAGAGCCGGCTGAATAGGGCACTCCAGGGGTGCGTCGCGAGTCCCGCGCCGGAATCGTTCCCCGCCAGCGCAGCGGAGAGCTCGGTCGGGCCCTCCGCCGGCGACGCGGCTTCTTGTTCCTCCGGCGTCCCCTCCGCGGTGAGCGCGGCGACGGCGATCTGGGCCTTCGTGTCCTCCTGCTCTTGTTCGGCCTCGTCGTACCTGGGGATGCGAAACCGGGAGCCGCACTCGGGACATTGGCCCGGGCGGCCCTGGAGCGAAGCGGGCCCGTGGAGCAAGTGGTTGTTCGGGCAGAGAAACTCGATCTCGGCCTCGCTTACGGCGGACCCGAGGCCGACGCCCGAAGCGGGCGGGGCAGCCTCGGCCGGGGCTCCGCCCAAGTGAGGGGGATTCGGGCTGCGGGGCGGCGTGCCGGGGGCTTCCTGTCCGTCGGGCGTCGGAACCCGAAACTTCACCCCACACTTGGGGCACTTGGCCGCCTGGCCGGCCCGCTCTTCGGGACAGTGAATCCTGTGGCCGTTGGGGCAAAGAAACTGGATCACCATATCTCGATCCTACCTTGCCTTGAGGGCGGAAACAATAAGATGCCGCCCGCCGGCGGCAATCGCGGCGAAGCCGAGCCAACGGGCGCGTCGCCCGCTGCGCTTGACAGCCTTTCGGAGTGTGCGAAACTTAGGGCAGACGGAGCGGTTTCGACGCCCCCCGAACGGGTCTCCCGCATGGCGATTTTCGTTGTCTGTCCCGGCTGCCGCAAGCGATTCCAGGTCAGCGACCAGTTTGCCGGGAGGACGGGCCCCTGCCCAAGCTGCAAGACCCCGATCAAGATCCCGCCGAAACAGGAGGAGGTGAAAATCCACGGGGGGGAGATGTTCTCCTCGGGGGGACGATCGGCGACCGGGGAGATGGTGCTCAAGCCCATCGCCCGCCGGGAGACCAGGTTCCGCCCGGGCATCGCCGCCGCAATTGCCGGCGGCGTCGTGGTGGTCTTCGGGGCGGCGCTGGCCGGGCGGGGCCTCGTGCGGGATTCGATCGTCCTGCGGGCTGCCGGGCTGCTCGTGGTGTCGCTGCCGCTGGTGATCGCCGGGTATGAAGTACTCCGCAATGACGAACTGGAACCTTACCGCGGGCTGCCGCTCAACGTTCGGTCCGGTATCCTCGCCCTGGTCTATGCCGCGCTCTGGGGCCTGTTCGCCCTGACCCCCGTCCACGAGTTCGCCCAAAGCGGCGAGTTGTGGATCTGGCTCGTGGTGGTGCCGCCGTTCTTGATCGCCGGGGCGCTGGCCGCGCTTGGCTCGCTGGACCTCGATTTCGGCAGCGGCCTGCTCCACTACGCCTTCTATCTGCTGGTGACCATCGTCTTGGGGTGGGCGGCCGGCATGGGCTGGCCCTGGCAGGTCGGGCCTCCGCGGCCGCTGGTCTGAGAGGCTGTCCGGAATTCTCCCCTCTCCCTTTTTGGGAGAGGGGCCGGGGGTGAGGGCAGGGCGAGGCTGGAGAAGTGAGGCAGTTATCTGAGGGTGTCCTGAAATTGAATTGACCTAAACCTAGGGCCTCCGGGCTGTTAAGGTTCTTCTGGCAAGGAGAATCAAAACGCCACGGAGGACCCAAGGATGGGAAGACGTGCCACGGCG
>Ga0315280_10008917_pt1 | contig 13038 bp, 7 predicted proteins | sample YL17G06_40_MG_FD_203697 | JGI IMG/M metagenome (GOLD analysis project Ga0315280, IMG submission 203697) | Sediment microbial communities from Yellowstone Lake, YNP, Wyoming, USA - YL17G06_40 | ecosystem: Environmental > Aquatic > Freshwater > Lake > Sediment | place: USA: Wyoming | collected...
GATGTCGCACATGCGGTCGGCGAAAACGCCGCCGGTGCAGATCAGGGCCAGATCGCCCGGCTCCAGAAAGTTCACCAGCGCGGCCTCCATCCCCGCGCTGCCGGTTCCGGAGACCGGTATGGTAACGGCATTGGCGGTGCGGAACACGGAACGGAGGTTGGCCTCCACCCCGTCCATGATCTTCATGAACTCGGGGTCCATGTGCCCGACGATGGGCGTGGTCAGTGCGCGGTAAACCCGGTAATCCACATTGCTCGGCCCGGGTCCCATCAGAATGCGTTGCGGCGGTTCAAGGGTCATCATGGTTCGGTCGCAATCCTCAAGCGGGCCTCCGGAGCCAGCAGCTTGTGCTCCCTCAGCCATCGTTCCAACTCCTGGCGCAGAATTTGCAAGTCTACATCGTTGTGCCTTTGTGGTGGAATAAAAAGAGGGTAGAATGAGAATGCGGTTATGAGGTCAGGCCGGGTTTTGCTTCTGTCGATTCTCCTGGTGGTCGCTGCGGTGTGCGTGCCGGCGATGGCACAAGCGCCGCCGGGCCAAGCGCCGTCCCCTCCGCAAGCGACGATCAAGGTCCCCGTGGTACGCGTGAACGTGCCCTTCACCGTGACCGACAGCAAGGACCGCTTCGTCAGCGACCTGGAGAAGAAGAACTTCACCGTCTACGAGGACGGCAAGAAGGTTCAGATCGACTTCTTTACTCCCGTGACCCAGCTCCCGCTGCGGGTGGGCCTGTTGCTGGACACCAGCAACAGCGTGCGCCTGCAGTTCAAGGGGGAGCAGGAAGCGGCCATCGACTTCGTCCATAATCTTCTGGAAAGCAGGACGAAGCACAAGATCTTCCTGATGACCTTCGACACCACCAAGGACATCGTCAAGGACTTCACCGACGACCCGAACGACCTCTCCGAAGCGGTGCGCAAGCTGAAGGTGGGCGGGGGCACGACGCTGTTCGACGCCATTCACCAGGCCTGCCAGGAGAAGCTGATGAAGCAGCAGGAGCCGGGCGGGGTGCGCCGCGTGCTGTTGCTGATCACCGACGGCGAAGACGACGCCAGCAAGCGCTCCATCGAGCAGGTGATCGACATGGCCCGCCGCGCCGAAGTCACCATTTACTCCATCAGCACCGTCGGCTACGGCGCCACCAGCCCCGGCGACAAGATACTGGAGCGGCTCAGCGAGGAAACCGGCGGCGCGGTTGTCTTCCCGTGGAAGAAGCCGCCCTCGGCCGAATACGCCACCGGCTACCTGTCGCGCACCCAGATCGGCGACCAGAACGCGGTGTATGAGGTGGGCATGGGCAAGTACGCCGGGGAAGCGGCCGCCAACCTGGCCCTGGCGCTGGCCCAGATCAACAAGGAACTGCAGATGCAGTACACGATTGGCTACCGCCCGCCCAATCCCGCCGCCGACGGGAAATTCCGCGAAATCCGCGTGGTCGTGAACCAGAGGGGGTTGAAGATTCGCGCGCGCAAGGGCTACTACGCCCTCCCGCCTTTGTAGAACCGGCCAGCGGCTGACGGTCTTCGCCTCCCGCCTGCTGCTCCTGTCTCCTGAGGTACTTGCAAAATTCCATTCAAGACAACTGAGCCGCGAGCGTCAGCGAGCGGGTGCCCCGCAAGGCCAACGCACCGCTGCGCCAGCACCCGCTCGCTGACGCTCGCGGCTCTGTTGCTGCGTCCATTCTGTAACTTTGCAAGTACCTCTCCTGGCTGCTGCTTCCCGCTTCGGGCCTCAACGGGCCAAAGATGCAGTACGATTAGCGACTATGATCGTAATGCTTGCCGCTGTTTTGCTTGCGTTGGCTGCCGTCCATCCCGCCTCGGCCGCGTCGGATTCCTCGCGGGTGGACCTGGCCGGCACCTGGGACTTCCGCTTTGACCCTGATTCGCGCGGCGAGGAGCAGGGCTGGCACAAGTCCACCGACAGTCGCGGCTGGGTCAAGATTCAGGTGCCCGGCTCCTACGACCAGTCGCGATTCAACAACCTGCTCTACCAGGGACAGGCCTGGTACCGCACCACGTTCCAGACGCCGCCCGCCAACGCCAACGGCCGCGTGTTCCTGAAATTTGAAGGCGTCACTATCCGCTCGAAAGTGTGGGTGAACGGCCAGCTCATCGGGAAGCACCTGTTTCCGTACACGCGCTTTGAAATGGACATCAGCGATGCCGTGCGGCGGGATTCGCCCAACCTGCTCGCCTTGCTGGTAGACAACGCCATCCTGGAACGGGCGATTCCAGACAAGGGCTGGCGGGGATGGTGGAACTATGGCGGCATCAACCGTGGCGTGTCGGTTGAAACCCGCCCGCCGGTTTACACCGAGAACGTGGCTGTCACCACGCGCCTGGCCGGTGCTGCCGCCGGCTCCGGCGCTTGGGAGCTGCGGCTGCAACTGCGCACCCGGAATCACTCCGCCGCCGTAGACGGCTCCATCGAAGCGCGCGTCGAGGATGCGCGGGGCCGCGCGCTGTGGTCCGCGGTCGAACGCCGCAGCTTCGCGCCGGGCGTCACCGAGACGTTGATGACCACGACGCTGAAGCAGGCCGCCGCCTGGTCGCTCGAATCGCCCGCGCTTCACGTGCTGAAAATCCGCACCGTGGCGCCCGGCCAAACGCACGAAAAAACCATGCGCTTCGGCCTGCGGCAAATCGAAGCGAAAGGCAACCAGATCCTCCTCAACGGCAAGCCGGTTTTCCTGAAGGGTGTCAACCGGCACGAAATGTTCCCGGGGGAAGGCATGACGGTTTCCCGCGAGCAGACGCGCAAGGACCTGGAGGACATCAAGGCCCTGGGCTGCAACATGGTGCGCACCACCCACTACACGCAGGACACCAGCTTCTATGAGCTGGCCGATGAAATGGGCCTGCTGGTGTGGACCGAGATTCCCGCCTGGCAGACCCGCGCCGAAACGCTGGAAGACGAAGAAGTCTGGAAGCAGTATGGCGAGCCGCAGCTTCGCGAGATGATCGAGGGCTACCGCGACTATACCAGCATCGTGATCTGGTCGGTGGGCAACGAGTTTCCGTCGGAAAAGGAGCCGGTCGCGAAGTACGTCGAGCGCGGTTGCGCGCTGGTGCGCAAGCTGGACCCCAGCCGCCTGGTGACCTTCGCCTCCGACCGGCACGACCGGGACATTTCCTTCGCTCCCGTCGATTTCCTGGCCATCAACGAATACTACGGCTGGTATTACGGCAAGCTCGATGATCTCGGGCCGGTGCTCGACAAGCTGCACGCCAAGTGGCCGGACAAGCCCATCGTGGTCGCCGAATTCGGCTCGGAGGCCATCCCCGGCTGGCGCAACCCCTCGCCCGGCGATTCCGGCGCCTCGGACTACAGCGAGGATTACCAGGTGAAGCTGCTGACCAGCCACCTGGAGCAGATCTTCGCGCCGTCGCGGCGCGGTTTCATGGCCGGGGCCATCATCTGGCTCTATAACGATTTCCCGAACCCCAGTTCCTTCGGCCGCCTGCATCCTCCGGTCATCAGCTTTACGAATGCCAAGGGACTGGTTACGCAGGACCGCCAGCGCAAGCGCTCCTGGTACGAAGTGCAGAAAGCTTTCCGGGCCGCCAGGGACTGAACCACAAAGACCAAAGGACACGAAGGAGCGCGAAGGTGGCAGCGAAGCCGGTATCAAAATGTGGCGATACTGCATAGCAGCGATTCTGTGTGCCGGGCTTCTGTTCGCGCAGAAACCGCGGCAGAAATGGGAAGGCCGGGTGAAGTACGGCCCGGCGTGGGAAGGCGTGCCCGAGCCGTACCGCAACCTGCCGTACCCGGAGATGAAACTGCCGGGTTCGCTCGCCGAGTGGGAGAAGGAGCGCCCCCGGATAGGCAAGGTCCTGGGCGAGTGTCTGGGGGAAATGCCGCCGCGGCCCAAGCCGGTGCGCGCCCACACGCTTTCCACTGAGAAGCGCCAGGGATTTCGCGTGGAGAAGGTGGAAATCGATAACGGCTTCGACTCGCTAATCCCTGCTTACCTTGTTATCCCCGACGGCCTCGCCCGGCCCGCCCCCGCCATCCTGCTTCTGCATTGGCACAGCGGCGACAAAGAAGGTCCGCTGTTCTCTTCGGAAGTGCAGAACGTTTCGGCGCCCCTGCTCCAGCGCGGCTTCATCCTGCTCTCGATCGACTGCGCGTTCAACGGCGAGCGGTTGGGCAAAGGCCCGGCCGGAGCGGCGGAAGACAACATCGACAACCAGCGCGACAGCCTGTTCAAGCTGCACCTGTGGTTTGGCCGGACGCTCTGGGGAATGATGCTGCGCGACGACATGGTGGCCGTGGACTACCTGGTGTCCCGGCCCGAGGTCGATGGGAACCGCATCGGCGCCGCGGGCATGAGCATGGGCAGCACCGGCGCCTGGTGGCTCGCCGCCCTGGACGAGCGGGTGAAGGCGGTTGTGGGCGTCGCATGTCTCACCCGCTATCGGGAACTGATCGCCCACGGCCAACTTCGTGCCCACGCCATCTATTACTTCGTTCCCGGAATCCTGAAAGACTTCGATACGGAAGCCGTGCTGGGCCTGTTGGCCCCGCGGCCGTTTCTGGCCTTGACGGGCGACAGCGACCCCACCTCGCCGCCCGACGGCATCCGCATTCTGGAAAAGAAGCTGGACACGATTTACGGCCTGTATGGAGCCGGGGAGAAGTTCCGCAGCATCATCTATCCGAACACGGACCACACCTACACTCCGGAGATGAAGCGCGAAATGGCGGAGTGGTTCCAGCGCTGGTTGCGCTGATGGCGCGGCCTGCGGCCACAATTCGCCGGCGGTACGTGGTCAGAAGCGCACTTTGGCGCCCAGCAGCACGGTTCGCGAGCCGCCGGCGCTGGTGATGGTGCCGAACGTCGTCGGGCTGGACATGTCGGTCTGAGGGTTGTCGAACTGGGGCGTATTGAATGGCGACGACACCTCGGCCCGCACATCCAGGCGCGCCTTTTCGGTCAGGCGGAAGGTCTTGAACAGCGTGACCTTGTGGCTCAGAGTGCTTGGGCCGCGGAACCATCCGTAGCGCTCCGGTTCCGGCGTGATGCGATAGTCGTCGGGCAGGCGGAGGAACGCCGTGGTGTCGAAGTACGGGTTGAGGGGCAGGTGGGTGACGGGATCGAGGCGGTCGCCCAGACGGTTTTCCAGCGACCCGCTCAGGACGGGGTTGCGCGCAGGGATGGGCCGCCCGCGGCTGTCGGTGATGCCCAGCGGCTCGCCGGCCGTATACTTTGTCCACCACGTAATTCCCCAGCCTCCCAGCGCTCCGTTCACCCAGCCCGGCCAGTTAGCGCCGAAGGAGTGCCCGTGGCCGAGCGGCAGATCGTAAGTCGCGAAGACCCGCAACATGTGCGGCCGGTCGGTCTCCGCCACCGTCCGGTAATGCCGCTCGTTCACCGCGCTGTATTGCTCGTACATCAGGACCTTGGAGAAGGTGTAGTTCGCTACGACCGTCAGGCCGCGCGAGGTGCGCTTCTGGAGACGCGTCTGAAGGCCGTGGTAGAGGGCGCGTTTGGTGTTGATGTCCCGCAGGCTTACTTGATTGAACTGGGGAAAGGCCACCCTCAGCTTGTTTGCCTTGATCGTGGCGCCTTTGCCCAGCGAGGATTCAGGCGGCAGAATGCCCAGGAACGGGTTCGGCACCGAGGGCGTGACGTCGGCGGCATTGTAGAAGCGGTCGGGCACCTCCGAGAGGTTCAAGGTTTCCAAACCTTTCAGGCTGTGCGTTCCGACGTAGGCGCCCTCCGCCAGCATCTTCCCGGGCAACTGCCGCTGGATGTTGAATTGCCACTGCTGCACGTAGGGCAGCACGTGGCTCGAGTCCTGAATCTTGATGCTGTTCCCCAGCTCGGTAAGCAATCCCTTGCTGCTGCCCGTTTCTGTCACGTAGCCGTTCGGGAACGGGTTGCTGAGATTGACGCCGGGGATCACGGTGTAGTCGCTGTTCAGCGACCCGACGTACGGGGTCTGGGCGTTGAAGGTAGGCACCGTGATCGGCACGTAGCTTAAGATGTTTCCGCAAATGGTGGAATAGAAGAGTCCGTAGCCGCTGCGCAGCACCGTCTTTTCGTTCAGCGAGTACGCCAGGCCAAGGCGAGGCCCGAAGTTGCTCTTGTCCACGACTCCCTGGCGGCGTGGCTTGCCGTCCTTATTGACGAATGTGATTCCGCCGCGCAGCGGGCCGAGCCCGGGAACGGAGAGGGGGAGCAGGGCGTTCACGTCGAACCCGTAGGGGAGGCGATCGAAGCGTTCGGTGAAGGGGGTTTCCACTTCGTAGCGCAGCCCGATGTTCAGCGTCAGGCGGCGGTGAATCTTCCAGTCGTCCTGGAAAAAGCCGGCGACGTAGTGGTTCTGAACGGAAAGGTCACTGGCATAACCAATTTTGTTGTTCGAATTTGTCGCCGGTAGCCCCAGCAGCAGCGAGGCCATCGAGGTGCCCGAGGCCAGCCCGGTGGTCGAGGTGGCCGGATTCGACATGGTCAGCTTGTTGCTGAAGAAGAACTGGCCGTTGGCGGTGGTCCCGGGTTTCGATTCGTTCCAGCGCAGGAGCCGGTAATCGACCCCGAACCGGAGGGTGTGGGCGCCGTGCAGCTTGTTCGCGTTGGACTGCAAGGCGTGGGTGTCGTTGAAGCTCTTGCGGTGCTCGCTCCCGATGATGGCCATGTTCTCCCCGGTGTCGAAAACCGGCCATCCTCCCCCGTGCTGGTGGGCGGTGATGGCTTCGGGCAGCTTCAACAGCGCCGGATCGAGCTCGTCTCCGTCCCTCCGGCTCCCCAGCCCGCCGGTACGCGTGAAGCCGTACCGGAAGGCAACCACCAGCGACGGCGAAAAGATCACCGTTTCGTCCAGCGCGGCCGATTTGTTGCGGCGCCCGCCGTGCCCGATGTTGTCGAGGCCGTTGGGCGGGACGCTGTAGGCCCCCACGAAGAAGTTGGGCGTGGGCTTGTTGTTGTCACGCAAATCACTGAAACGGAAATAGACTCTGTGACGCGAACCCACCTGCTGGTCGATGCGCACGTTCATGTTCGTTGTATCCAGGGTGTAGGTCGAGGACTTGGCCCAGTTGGGGACCGCGACCTGCGCCGGCACATTCAGGTTGGGCAGGGGCAACACGTTCATGACCGCCTGTCCGATGGGGTTGATCAGACTGGCCGGGATGCGCGCCCCTGGGAAGGCTTGCCGGGAGACGAACCGCTGGTTGGCGTCCACAACCGAGCTGTACGGGTCATAGATGGCCAGGGGAGCGCCGTTCGGAGCCAGCGTTTTGGAGAAGTCGCCCGTCCGCTCCGCCTCGGTGGGAACGCGCGCCAGCGCCGTCATGGGCTTGGCGTTGAAAGTTCTCTCGAAACCGGCGAAGAAGAAGGTGCGGTCACGGCCGTTGTACTTCGGCAACCGCACGGGGCCGCCGAAGGTGCCGCCAAACAGGTAGTACTTCGAGTCGGGCTGCTCCAGCCCCAGCCGGTTGTTTTCCCAACCGTTTGCGTTTAGTGCCTTGTTCTGAAGGAAGTAATGCCCGGAGCCGTGGAACTCGTTGGAACCGGAGCGAGTGGTGATGGACAGCCCGCCGGCGTTGGAGCGGCCGCTGGCGGCGTCGAACATCGTGGTCTGCACCTTGAATTCCTGCACGGCATCGACCATCGGGATGGTCACGGCCAGGCCGCCCTGCCGCGGCGAGGCGCCGGGAACGCCGTCCACGGTGACGTCGTTGCCGCGGTTCCAGCCACCGCCGCCGTTTATTACGATATCGTTCTGGGCGTTGCTGGTGTAACCGCCGCTGGAGGTCATGACGCCGGGCGCCATGTCCGCCATCACCATGACGCTCTGGGTGGTGATGGGGAGGCGGTCGAGAAAATAGCGTTCCACAACGAACCCGAGGTCCGCGCTGGCGGTCTGCAGCGTGGGCGATTCGGCCGTTACCGTGACCTGGTCCGACACCGCGCCCACTTCCAGCCTGAGGTCCACGGCGATGCGGTCCATCACCTGGACGATGATGCCGCCGCGCACCGTGGTCTTGAACCCGTCCGCCCCGGCGGAAACCGTGTATTGACCGGGTACCAGGAAGGGAACGGTATAGTTGCCGGTCTCGTTGGTCCGTGTCTCGACTTTCGTGTTGGTCTCATTGTGGACCACCACGATCCGGGCGCCGACTACGACCGCGCCGGAGGCGTCCAGCACCTGGCCGAGAATCGAGGCTCGGAAGTCCTGAGAGGCAAGCGGGAGAGAACCGGCCACGACCAGCACGAGAGACAAGGCAACTGCGGATATACGCATCGGTAACCCCTTTTTTTCCCCAGCAAGATTCACCGGGCGAAACGCCACACCGCCGAGGGCGACGCTGATCGCTCACCCGCCACTTAACGCACGCATCCTATCACGCTTTGCCATTCCTGGGAAGAAACCCTCGGTAAATTAACAGTAAGTAACCGTAATCCTGGTCCTTTTGTCGCGAAGATGCGACGGCACAAGGTGCCACAAAGCCACGACCTTCGCTGCGAGCGGAAAGCCGGAGGCATTCCCTCCGCCGCGGCGGACAGAGCGGCAGAGCCGCCAAGCGGTGAGGAATTCGCACTACCCCGGTGTGGTGCGGAAGGGACGAAGGCGCGGCGCCATCACTTCTTTTTCCCATTCGGCAAGCTGGGCCCGCAGACCGGCGGCGATTTTCTCCGCGCCGGGCAGCAGGTTCTTCCGCTCCAGCTCGTCGGTGGAGAGGTCGTGCACCTCTTCGCCTTCGTCGATGACCAGTTTCATGTCGTCGTGGCGGGCGGCCTTGCGCACCCGGTCGCCCCGCTTGGCGCGCCAGAAGAGCGTGCGGGAGAATGGCTGCTGTTTGCCGGTCAGGACCCTCAGCAGATTGGCGCCGTCGAATTTCCGGCCCGGCGGCGCGGGCACGCCGGCGGCCACCAGCAGAGTCGGCAGCAGGTCCATGGTCACGCCCACTTGTGACGCGGTGGTCCCCTCCGGCAGCACGCCGGGCCAGCGCATCAGGCAAGGCACGCGGATGCCGCCTTCCCAGACCGTGCCTTTGCGGCCGCGCAGCGGATCGTTGCGGCCGTTGGGGTCGCCGCCGTTGTCGCTGTGGTAGAGGACGATGGTGTTGTCCACCGCGCCCATGGCCTGCAATTGCGAAAGAATGTCGCCGACGCGCGCGTCCTCGCGCTCCACCATCTTGGCGTAGATGCGCCGGTCGCCCTGGCGCACCGGCGCGGTCCCCGTTGCGGCGTCGAACCCGTCGGGGTCCTGGATCGGCGTGTGTGGCGCGGTGAAGGTGACGTAGAGGAAGAACGGGTTCTGCCGCCGCTGCTTCATCCAGCCGATGGCTTCCTCGGCGATCAAGTCCGTGGTGTAGCCCTTGCGCTCCACGGGGCGCTCGTTGTGGTAGAGCACCGGCGTACCGTCGTCCTCGCGGTGCGTGAAGTAATCGGCGTTGCCTCCCAGGATCCCGAAATACTCGTCGAAGCCGTGGCGGTTGGGGGAAAACTTCGGCCCGTAACCCAGGTGCCACTTGCCAAAGCAGGCGGTGTCGTAGCCGGCATCCTTGAAGATGCGCGGCATGGTGATCTCGGAGAGCGGCAGCCCCAGCTCGCCGCGCTTTGCCAGCCACTCGGCGTCGTCGTAGCGCCCCACGTTGCCCACGCCGATGGCGCACTCCAGGCCGCCGATGCGGTGCTGGTAGCGCCCGGTCAGCAGCGCGGAGCGGGTCGGCGAGCAATCCGGCGCATTCGAGTAGAAGCGGCTGAAGCGCACGCCGCGCTTCCCGAGGGAATCGATGTTGGGCGTGCGGATGTCGGGACAGCCGTAGGAAGAAAGGTCGCCGGAGCCGAGATCGTCGGCCACCATCAGCACGATGTTAGGGCGCGCGGCGGCGCGCGCCCGGATGACACCCGCTACGCCGGCGCCCAGGGCCCGCAACAGCCCGCGCCTGCTCCAGGCAACATGATCAGGCATGCCGCAGATTGAACCACACCGCAACGGACATCGCAACCGGAGGTTCAACGCAGAGGTGCGGAGCACGCGGAGAAAACGCAGAGGAAAACCCCTCTGCGGGCCTCGGCGTCCTCTGCGTCTCTGCGGTGAGAGTCGCCCAAGAGGGTGTGCCTACCGGTCGGCGTAGTAGCCTTCGCGGGCCTGCACGACCAGGCCCTTCTGGTTGGTTGTCAGGCGGATCTTGTGGTATCCGGGCGGCGCGTCCGGCTGCTGGGGCGAATAGCCCAGGTTGTACTGGCTGCGCAGCTCCTCTTGAATGCGGTTGTAGGTTTCTTCCAGCGGGTGCTTCTTGGAGACTTCGAAGAACCCGCCGCCGCTGGACTTGGAGAGCCGCTCCAGGATCCTCTTGCCGTTCGGCGCCTGGGTCGGCATGGGCTGCGGGTATCCACCACGGCGGCGGCCCATGCCCGGGCCGGGCCGCATCGGCACCCGGTAAGCTTCCTCGTCGAAGAACAGGATGGAGTAGATGAGCGTGTCGGCACGCTGCGCGGCCTCGAGGGCCTCGGCAATGCCCACCTTGCTGGCGTTGTCCACGCCGTCGGAGAGCACGATGAGGGCTTTGCGGCCCGCCTGCTTCTTCATCAACTCGTCGGAGGCCAGCAGGACCGCGTCATACAGCGAGGTCCCCCCCTGACGGCGGCCGCCCGGGGCAGGGAAGCTGCGCGGGTTCACGCGCTGCGGTTGCGGCGCCTCCAGCAAGGCCAGCGCCGCCCGCAATTCCCGGCGCGAGGAAGTCAGATCCTGCAGCAGCTCCACCTCCCTCTCGAACTGGATCAGGAAGGCCAGGTCCTTCTTCTCGTCCAGCACCTGGTCCAGGAAGCGATAGCTGGCCTGGCGCTCTTCGCCCACAAGGCGCCGCTGGCTTCCGCTGGTGTCCACCAGCAGGCCCAGCGTCAAGGGCAGGTTCGTTTCGCGGGAGAAATAGCGAATGGTCTGCGGGCGTCCGTCCTCCTCCAACTGGAAATCGTTCTTGTTCAGGTCGCGGACGATGTCTCCCTTGCGGCTCCGCACCGTGGCCAGCACGTTCACCACCTTGACCTCGGCGGAGAAGGTCCGTTCCTGCGCGCCGTGCAGCAAGCGGCCCGCCGGCAGAAGGGAAGCCACCGAAGCCAGAAAGGCGCGCCTCGAACGCGGCGCCCCGAACGGGCCGGCCCGATCTGCATTTTGCCCCCACTTATCCATCTCTGATCCTGATAAACCCGCCGAGCCGCCAAGAGTTCCAAATCCATGCGAGGCGACGCTCAAGTTTGAAATTGCGCCGCCGGGCAAACCGAACGAGTTCAAGACCTACATCGAAGCCTCAGCCGACCGGAAGTGAGCCGAGCCGGTGCTATGGCAGGCGACCGGCATCCAACTCCACCGCCTGGCCGCTGGCCGCCGACTGGTAGCAGGCCTCCATGGCGGCCATAGTCTTCAAGTACTCGCGTCCTTCCGACTCGCACGGCTGGCTGCTGCGCAGGCAGGCCAGCGCGTGCTCCTGGAACGCCCGACCGCTGTCGCCGCGGTAGCCGAGCTGCGGGACGGCATAGTCGTGCGCGGATTCCTGGCCCCCGTGTTCGGTGACGAACAAGCGACCGTCGGGAGCCATCCGGACCATGCCGCGCTCCCCCTCCAGGCGAAACGTGCCGAATGCCGGGTCCGGCTGCGGCGGGCCGCTGATCCGGTTGGCGTCAATCAGGCCCTGCGCGCCCGAGCCGAATACCATTTGGATCAGCGCGCAATCTTCGCCGCGGATCACGGGATTCACCCGCGCCGTCCGGCAGAAAACCGAGCGCAACTCGCCGGCCAGGAAGCGGAACGTGTCCAAAAAGTGGATGAGCGTCTCGTACACCAGCAGGCGCTCCATGTTTCGGAAATAGGGCTGCGCCGGATAGGGCTGCGGGCCGCGGCCGTCTCCGCAGCGCAGGCGGAACCCCAGGTAGAAGATCCGGCCGAAGCGGCCCACATCGAGGAGGCGCTTGATCTCCCGATACCAGGGCTGCCAGCGCCAGTTTTCGTGGACCAGCAGGCGGACCCCGGCCTTCTCGCAGGCCTCGACCATCGCCAGGCATTGCTCGGGCGCGGGCGCCATCGGCTTCTGGCAGATGACGTTCACCCCGGCGGCAGCGGCCATTTCCGTTAACGCCGGGTGAGTCGCCGGCGGGGTCACGATGTCGAGGAGCGCGGGGCGTTCGCGGGCCAGCATGTCCGCGACGCCGGTGTAAACGGCCGGGATGCCCCAGCGCGCGGCGAACTGGCGGGCGCGCGCTTCGTCGGTGTCGGCCACCGCGGTGATCGTCACGCCGGGGAGCCGATTCCAGGCTTCGGCCTGGAATGCGGCAAAGTAGCCGGCCCCGGCCATAACGCCCTTCAGTTCGGCGCCTTTCATGAACCGGTCACCTCCTTGTGCCTCGCGCCCGAGATTCATCGGGGAGGGGGCGCCGTCGAGGAGGGCACGGGTTGGCCGTCGATGGTGTTGGGCTCCATCAGCTCGATGCGCGTGCCGTCGGGATCGAACAGGTTGGCCTGCCGCTTGCGATTGGTGCCCACCGAGATTTCAATCGGCTGCGTGTAGCTCTTGCGCGCCGGGCGGGCCTCCAGCATGGCCACCGCCTTCTGCATGTCGGGCGTGACCAGGCAGATGTGGTTCTTGACGCCCCGCTGCCGGGCGTCGGGCTCTTTGTTGTAAAGCATGAACTCCAGGTAGTCCTCGCCGTCGGGAACGCGCATGTTCACCCAGCTCAGCATCCGAGGCGAGCCGCTGCCGCGCCACGTTTCTTCAAAGCCGAGGATGTCGCGGTAGAACTTCATGGCCGGCTCCAGCGGTCCGATCAGCACGCCGAAGTGCGTCATGCGGGTGGAGACGCGGGTCTCGGGCAGGAACTTGCCCTTCTCGCGGGCCGTCCAGCTTTCGGGCTGGTACTCGACAATCTCGACGGTATGGCCGTCCGGGTCGTTGATGTTGAAGTTGAGGTTGCCGGTCTGGCCTTTCCCCACCTTTTCCGGGACCTTGACCCCGCGCGCCGCCAGGTAGTCGCGCATGGCTTTGGCGTCGTCGGTGTAGAAAGAAATGTGGTTGAGCTGGCCGTCG
>Ga0315280_10008918_pt1 | contig 13037 bp, 15 predicted proteins | sample YL17G06_40_MG_FD_203697 | JGI IMG/M metagenome (GOLD analysis project Ga0315280, IMG submission 203697) | Sediment microbial communities from Yellowstone Lake, YNP, Wyoming, USA - YL17G06_40 | ecosystem: Environmental > Aquatic > Freshwater > Lake > Sediment | place: USA: Wyoming | collected...
TACTTCACTTGATTTGGCAAAAAAGCTACTATTCCCAATGTTTCCAAGAACAGCTTGAATTTGATATGGAATAAGATGAGAAACAGCGCTGAACATGACGACCGCGGAGCCGAAAACTGTGTTCTAAGGTATAGGAGCATAGGCACATAGAACACATTGTTGGTTGCATAGTTCGTTTTGTTCTAGTGCTCGTTCTTTTGGTATTATGTTAATCCATTCGTTATCTACATCATTCTTGGCTATTCAACGTTGCCGATTCCTACGCATGGTTCCCTTTCCAAAGCTGGAAAAGTTAGATCACAGACCTCAAAGATCGCGCGCGCTATAACCTTTTCCGCATTTCTCACCTAAAATCGGGTTTTTTCTTTCTTAGAAGTTTTTCTTCTAGGTTTTCCTGCCCATTCATATTTGCAAACTTCACATTTTTTCAGATTTCCACTTATCGTAATCTTCTTACTCCCACATCGAGGACATCGTTCTTTTCTACCCATTTATTTTTACATCTCTTCAGCCAGAGTTTCAATGATTAGCATTGTTATTAGCATTGTTATTTCAACTGTTTGAATCGTTACTCTTTTCATTCAATGGAGACACAAACTTAAGATTAAGCAAGAATGTTCTGTATTAAGGTAGGAAAAAAAAGAGAAATGCCTGTATTTGTTGAATGGGAATGGCAAGAAAGATTCAAGTCTTTTCTTGTGATATTTCATTTCTATGATGATTTCTCAAGACCTAACCTTAGAGTTAAGAAGTATGAAAAAGGACATCTGTTTATGGCTAGGCACTCTAAGGTATTGAGTTCAAAAAAAGCTTGGATGACATGGGCACCTTCTCATCCAGAACTCGCATTACTAACTGAACTACTCAGTTATGCAAACAGAATAGACGGATTAAAGGAATTTGAAAAAGGGGAATTAAGGGCTAAATTAGAAGGTGTAAGAAAAGGAGGATATGACCCTGAAACAGAAGAATATGATGCAGACCTAGTAATTGCTGACGCAAGTGAAATTCTTAAGGAAATAGGTAAAGACAAGTTGCGCTTTATCTATATAGAAAAAGACGAACGTGAACTTGACTTATGTTTATGTGTGGAATTATGTCAAGAATACATCGACTATCTCAAAAAAACTATTGAAAAAATACTCCTAAGGATTTGATTTGAATTTCCTGTCCTAGATTTTCTAAAGAGGATTTTATTTCTAATGGTTCATGAATATGTTGAATTATCATTTTTCTTTCCTTCGGTTAAGAGCATCTCTTACACAATTACATCTTTGAGCTTTCCATCTAAAAGAATCACAACAGTTGAAAACATCTTTTATAGAATCTTTGAAACTATAGTCATACCAACAAAAGATTTTAAAAGGATACTCATAAGAACCATGAAAAGTACAATTGCCACAACATTTTAGTTGATTTGGTTTACTTACCACATTTCTTTATCCTCCTTTCTTGACAATAATTTCTAGCAGGACATTTTCTACATGTTTTCTGTCCTGCTCTCAATTTGCACATCATTGGATATAGCTCTATTCAAGCCAATCAATAGTCCTTTTACACCAGACTTAGGCATTTCTAAGTTTACTTCAGCGTAATCTAATCTATTTGAATCCAAATAGACGGGCTCCAGACGACCCTCTACCCGTCTCTGTCTCTGTCTGCGTGCCTATCAATTGATAGATTTCATATTTGAAGCCTATTAGGATCCAAATAGAGGGGCTAGGTCACAAGTGCGCACACACACGCAAAATTTGTTTCACACCTTAACCGCGAAAACCGTCCTCTCAGCCACTGAAACAGCGCCTAAAAGGTCGTCTATCGTAGCCACAAAAGTTTGCAGCCTCGTTTCACACTCAATCTTGGTGAACACTCTCCTTCCGCGTCCCATGGTTTTGATGAACAAACCCTGCGGAACCTTAACATTATCAGGCGAAACCGCTTTAGCCACAGCCTCAGCCTCACGAATCGTCTTGTAAGAAAGCACAACTTTAGCTTCCAACACTCGCCATCTCCAACTGTTTCTTAACCAGTTCATTCACCAACTGTATGAAAGACTCTAAGTCTTGAATAGGCACTTGAGCTCCAGCGGCTATGTTGTGACCTCCGCCTTTACCCGAATATTTTTCCGCTGCAATTCGCAGAATTTCCCCGAGATTAAGTCCCCTTCTCGTCACGAGGTCTATGGCTCTAGCTGAAATCTTGGCTAATCCTTCTTCTTGAACCGCTGAATAAGCAATGATGGGTTTTTCAGGCTTAGCCAAGTTTGTCGAGAGAATAGAGGATATGGTTCCGATGATTTTGTCGTCGATGACGCTTTCGCCTCGCACAACATATATGTTATTCAACTCTTCAATTCGGTTAGTGTCTGGCTCCATAAGCCAGTTCAAATACTTCGTTATAACCCGTCGATACTCATCTAACACCGAAGTGGCTTCTTCCAGAGCTGAACCTCTGTCACCCATGCAGATGGCTACTCCCAAACCAGGCTTGTCCATGCGTCCAGTGGCGTTAAGGAGAACCGAAAACTCCCTAGCGTCTCGTAAAGGAGTCCAAGGCTCCTCACGAGTCAACGTGTAAACGCTTCCTCGAAGGTTAAGCGCAACTTCTCCAGGCAAGCCTTTTGACACCAAATAGTCAGCGAGTGCATTGAAAAGCCTCTTTTTCTCATCTTCTGAAAGGTCTCGCAATGCTCGCCACTTGTCGCCATGTTTAGGCGTGATTCCTAAACTGGCTAGAAAGGCTAGACTCTTGTCTTCTTCACCACTTATACCCGAAATGAACGGTGTTGTGGTGCAAGCCAAGGCTTTGTGAATGGGGCGGGTCTCTCTTCCAAAGAAAAGAAGATCAGTTTCAACATTGAGATGCCCAGCGTTCAACGCGTCTTCCATAATAGCTGCGTTTGGACCGCCAAATTTCCTCTGTTCATACTTGTCTTGTAAGTCGCCGAGAGCGCCCACTACGGCGATGCAAGCCAAATCTACGTTTGCCTTGTCAATGGCTTTGGCAACTAGGTAGGCTGCTCCTGCTCCGCTTAGGTCACGTGATCCGTCTATTCCGTAGAGATGTGGGTTGACATGAATGAAAGATGAGTCTGCTTCGCCAACGGGTTGATGATGATCAAGAATAATAACTTCTTGTTTTGAGAGTTTAGAATTTAATACGTCGAGGTCGCCGCTTCCGAAATCGGTGAAAACTATTAACGCTGGCTTGTCTGCTTGGATGCCCTCTATAATTTTCGTGTCTATCCATCTTTCGATGCGGATGCGAAAAGTGGCGTCGAGCCTCGTCAAGGCTTTTCCAATTATACCAGCCGCTGCCAAGCCGTCTGCGTCTAAGTGAGAAACAGCGTGGATTAGTCCGCCGTTTTCAGCGTGCTTCCGAATTAGGCTAGCCGCTTGGTTAGCATTGTTCAGCAAGGCGTCAAATTGTTCTTTCTTGTCCGTTGTAGAAACCCCTAAACTAGGCTGGCGATTTTAGCCTCGTACTTCCAGTCGGGCGGTAACAAGCCTTCACGCTTGTAGTATTTAGCTAATTTGTGAATTTTAGCTTCGATGAGTTGAAGGGAACGCTTATTGTAAGCGTCTTTCTTGTTTTTTTCGAGGTGAACATAAAGGCTGTTAGCTTTCTTCAGTAAGGTTTCGAGGTCTTCTGGGAGAGAAGGTGCCAAACCTGCGTCTTTCATGATTTGTGTGATGGTTTTTCCAGCTATGGGTTTGGTTAATGGAACCCCATGTTGATCGCGAAGTATTGTGCCGATTTTGCTTGGGCTTTGTCCTTCTTTGGCTAGTTTGATTATTATTGCTTCTACTTCTTCTGGTGTGTATCTGCACCATATTGGGGTTCGTTTACCTACTGGGCGAGTTGCATGTGACTTTCCCTTCTCGGTTTTAGGCATTTTATTATTCCTCGAAAGACTCTAAAACAGCGAATCATTCGGCATATTTAAAACTATTGTTGATTGGGACTGTTGACTAGGAGGGGGGTCATGATGACCCGTAGAAACGTTCTGATTGCAAAAAAGAGGCAGAGAATAAACGCCATTCTTTGGTTGTCTTCGTTATTGATAGGTAATGATTATTTTGTGTTTGTGTGTGCGCACTTGTGACCTAGCCCCTCTATTTGGATCCAAATAGGCGCTGAGAGACAGAGACGGGTAGAGGGGTCTGGAGTCGTTTAGGAATAAAAAAGAAATTGAAATTTTGAACGTATGCATTATTAAGCTATTTTTAATTTTCTTCAGATGATTCTAATTGAACTTTATGTTCGAGACCAAGAATGCCACTTATATTAGTAATTGTTTGACGCACCTTTAAGGTGGCATTAGTTAACATCCCCATTGGTTTCTCAAATCTGTTTGCAAAGAATTTGTCGTCAAGATTTGATATTTCCTGTTGAATTGCTATTAGTCTATCCTTTAATTCAGCAACATCTTCCTCAATTGCATAAAAACCATGTATTCGTATAAAGTAAACAATCAGCTGGGGCACTGCGGAATATCCTGCGACCAGCACATTTTTCTTTACTGCTTCAGGAACTATCTCTGATGATAAGTCCACTAATGAATCGGGTATCGCCATAACCGCACATGGAAGTGTATTTTGTGGGTCTATATGCTGGCAGACCTCTTCCACTTTCTTTTTAAGTGCGTTTCTTACATTTTTCTTGACTGTGTCTCTATCTTTATCAAAGGTTTTTTCATCAAAAAGAGCTTCTACATCACTTGTAGCAACGACCTTAGAATCTATTGCCAGAAGTTTCTCATCATTGAATACAACACAGTATTCCACTACCTTATTTCCTATAGGTACATTTTCCCTAACAAGTCCGATTTTCATAAGCTCGTTCATCATATTTCGGAGGTAATTCTCTCCCGACTTTCCTTTTTGGTAAGAACCAATCATAATACTATGCATACGTCGAGTGAGAGCCTCAGTTTCTTCGTATTTTTTACTTAGCGTCTCTATTTTCGTTGCTTGTGTGCTAATATTTCCGATTGATTGGTTCATATCTGCTATTGATTTACTCAGAGTTCCGACATTTTGCTGGAGAGCAGTTGCAACTTGTGTGAGTGTGTCGGCAGGTGCTGACATGGTATCAATTTTTGATTTCATATCCTCCACAGTTTTTCTTAGACTAAAGCCCAGACCATAAAGGCAACCAGAAAAATACTCCAATTAGTGCAATCTCCTCGTACATCTTAGGTTTCCACTGATAAAAAAAATCGATAGAATGTTTAAGCATTTCGGAAATGTTTCTTATGATACCTTTGCCTCTGCTGTTTAACTGAAAAACCTTTTAATATGGCGTTGTTAGATTTGGTCAAGTTCACATAGGGAGGCTAATCGTGTCATCGTCTAAGAAGCGTGGTGTAAAGGACAAGTGGCGAGGTAAAGACTGGTATTCAATTGTGGCGCCTTCATACTTCGGCGGCACAGATTTAGGAAGCATTCCATCCGACGACACCTCTAAGCTTGTGGGCAGAGTGGTGGACTCAACCCTATACGAGTTGACCAACGATTTCGCCCATCAATATTTGAAGATGTATTTTCAAGTCTCCAGCGTAGAAGGCAAAAACGCCCAAACCATTTTTAAGGGACACGAGTATTCCCGAGATTATCTCAGAAGCCTTGTTCGAAGAAGAACAACACGCATAGACGTTTTAGTTAACATCACAACAAAAGACGGCTACCAAATCCGACTGGCAGTCTGCGCCTTCACACTCTCTCGGATAAGGACAACACAAGAACACGCTATACGGGCTCTCATGAAAAGAATAGTTGAAGAAAAGTCGAAGGAGCTCAATTTTGACCAATACGTTCAAGAAATAGTCCTTGGAAAAATCGCCTCTGACATATACAACGAAGCCAAAAAAGTTGTGCCCCTGCGCCATGTGGGCATCAGAAAGTCGAAACTAGTAGCTCAGCCAGGGCAACTGATTCAACCAACAATCGCTGGTTAAAAAGCGCCTTTCAAAAGCAGGCAAAATTTTGAATGTACGCGGTTTAACTTCTTTAAAACAGCGGGTTGCACGAGAAGCCGCCGTTCTATTATATACTTCTCAGGAGAAGGAGTACAAACAAGCAAAGCAGAGAGCAGCACAAAATTTAGGGATACGCGTGCTTCCAAGCAACAAGGATGTAGCACAAGAATTAGACAAAGTAGCCGACGAAATAGAAGGCTCAGCGAGACAAGAACGACTGCTCCAAATGAGACGTGAAGCACTCAAAATAATGAAAGCCCTCAAAAACTTTCACCCAAAACTGATTGGAAGCGTCTGGAGAGGCACAGCCCACAAAGACAGCGACATCGACATCGTAACATTTTCATCCCAACCCACAAATGTTCTCCAAAAGCTTGAACACGAAGGCTTCGAAGCTACGAAAACAGAGTGGCAGTCAGCGCCAAAACTGGACAAGAAAGAAAAATCCTTCCACATTTATCTTACGCTCCCTTCAGGCAACGAAGCCGAAGTTGTTGTTCGAAGCCTCGAAAGAATGAATCAAAAACAAAGGTGCGAAATATACGGTGACACCGTGACTGGTTTGAATTATCGCCAACTTGAGAGGCTCCTCGAACAAAATCCGCTTCAAAAATTCACGCCATACCCTTAAATATCATGTCGAAGAGTTCAACAGCCTGCACAAATTAGTTAAATAGGAGTTTTCAATTAGATAAAAAATTGAACATCAACAACTAAGACGTGACAAAGAGCCTCACTAACGCTTGGAGTGAAACCCAATGGAAATCGAAAAAAAACGGTTCAAGACCATGTTTCCAAACTTAGCTGAAGAGATGGAAAACAAACAATGTCAAGTTGCAATATCATCCATAAGGTCTGACGACCAAACAGGCGAGCACGCTTCTTCCAAGAGGTTTGACGGCTACGTTCCAGACGCTATAGATTTTATCCGCCGATGCGACAACGAAAAGCAAGCAGAAGAAATAATCAACTTCCTAGAAAACAGAAACGAAATCAACAATGCATACGCTCAAAGATTGAAGAAGCAACTGAGAGAAAAGGGCGTGCGCAGCTTCGGTCCAAAAAAACAAGACGATTACTACTCCCGTGAAGGAATAGTTTGACTCCCCCCTCCCAGTAGATTCGTTTCCTTAAGGCAGAAACGTTTTTGAAGCATTTTCCATTCAAAAGCAACAAATTGTAAGCAGGCGCGAAATAACCTTAAAATCAGATTTTCAGCCGACCTTGAACAAGTCGTTGGCGCCAACCTGACTCGAAAGATAAGCCCATACGTAGACTTAAAGGACAAGAGATTGACAGATTTCTAAAAAGGAAAGTAAATAAGGATAATCTACAATAAATACCCGAAACAACGTAAGAACTCAGTAATCAACGTGGTGTCTAATTGAACAAAAAGTCGCTCTCAGTGCTACTCATATTTGCTCTGCTTCTTTTATCAACCATGGCTTTGTCCATCGTTAATCTTAAAGCCGCATACGCACAAGAGTCGTCCTCACCCATAGATGTTAAGGTGAATCACCAAATAACAGTTCATGACGGCGGACTTGTGACAATAAGCGACACAGTCACATTGTCAAAAACAGGTGAACTTCAAAGCTTCAGGATAGGCTTTCCGTACAAATACAAATCTAATGTCTATTATGTTTTCGCTTATGTATCGCCGAATCCTGAACAAAGATTGACACTTGACCTAGATATTGGTCTAGGAAGCCCTGGCTTCTATGGGGTCGAAGTGAACCTTACCAAACTGGAATCGTACAGTTTCACCGTGGTCTTTGAGTTTTCTGATCTAATAACTCCGAGACCCCAAGAGGGTAAAATGTTCGACCTTGATTTTCCAGTATATCCCGGTCTGGCTCAAGAAGCGTCAGTGAGTAATACAACGGTCTTTTTGCCACCGAACGCAAACGTCACTGACAGTAATCTCACTTTCAATCAAACAACAAGCTACATCCTTAATATTGTGAAGCAGCCACTCGCCGCCTTTACTTCTAAGACGGGCTCGATAACATTCAAGCCGAGTGAGTCCTTTAGTCTGCTAGAAGTCAATGAAGTGAGGCGAGACATAGTGTTGGACGAATGGAATGAACTTCTTGTTTCTGATTTCTACCACATAACCAACAAGGATGCAATAGAGACAGCAACCTTTTGGGCACTCTTACCTCAAAACTCCTATGATATTACAGCAGAAGATGAGCTGGGGGAAAACCTCACAGTCACCCAAAATAGTGAAAGAGATGCAATTAAAGCAACTATAACCTTAGAGACCCCTATCCAGCCGTACGGAACCGTTCATATTTTTGTTGCATTCAAGCTTCCTTGGAAGGATCAAATTCGTGAGAGCGGATGGAGTGACTTTAGTTTGAACTTCGAGTTTTTTAAACCAATGAATTTGACAATAAGAAAGTTAACAGTAAGCATAGATTTGCCAGAAGGCGCCAAATTTGCCGAATTTCAACCGTCAAATGAAGCAATACAGCCAAACATAGTCGAGATGGGCATTTTTAAAGAAACGCCGAGTTTCACGTTGAGCAATGTCTCATCCTATCAAGACCTTGATTTTACAGTCAAGTATAGCCTCGTAATATTTTGGTCTTCTTTTCGCCCTACACTATGGACTGGAGTATTAGTAGCCGTCATCGCAGCAATCGCCTTACTTTGGCAAATTCGAAAAGTACCAGTATCCGTTCCGACGGCGCTTCCAATTCATCCTGAGGAACTCAGAAACTACGTGAAAACTTATGAGGAAGAGAGAAAAATTCTGCAGGAGCGCGAATCCTTGGAAGTACAGGCGCGAAGGGGCAAGATTCCGAGAAGACTTTACAGAGTGCGCAGCCGAACCTTGGAAAGTCGTCTCTCCGTGCTTTCTAGAGATTTAGCCATGTTGCGAGAGAAGATTCGAGTGGCTGGTCCACGATACGCTGGGATGATGCGTCAGATTGAGGTTGCTGAGACAGAACTACAAGGAGTGGAAGCTGATATTAGAAGAACTGAAGCTCGTTACAGAAGGGGAGAAATCGCAGCAGCAGCCTATCATAAACTCCTTGAGGACTCCTACAGACGAAGAGACAGAGCCAAAACAAACATTGACGGAGTCTTACTGAGACTCAGAGAAGAAATAAGCTAGAACTTTACAAAGGTAAACACTTTTATTCTAGACTATTTATTTTGATTAGAATCTAAAAACCAGAGAGGCACAAGTCATGGTTGAAATCAAAATCGACAACGACAAATGTGACGGCTGCGGAACATGCAAAGACATATGCCCAGTAAGCGTATTTGAAATCGTCGACGACAAATCCAAGGTTGTAAACCTCAGTGAGTGTCTCGTCTGCAGAGCATGCGAGGTTCAGTGCCCAAACGGCGCAATTCAAGTAATCGAATAAACTCACAAGCCACCAGCATTTTAAAGTTGCCAAAACGAGGACTGAATTCGCCTAACGTTGCTTAAGACTTGTTCTGCGTTTCTGCGTATTTTTGGATGCGCCACTGGACTTTTATCTCGCACTCTATATGGGATTCCAGCCATTCTTGCAATAGCTGAAGTAGCCATTTTTCCCAGAAAATTGAGGCTGTAACCCCCTTCTAAAGCCACTACAAGTCTCCCGTTGCAGAGTTGCGACGCCAGATTCAAGATTTTGGAGAAAACTTCCGAGTAACCTTGCATAGATAAGGAAAGACTCCCCACGGGATCTGTATAGTGTCCGTCGAAGCCTGCGGAGACCAGAATGAACTGAGGCTTGTACTGTTGAATTATAGGCTTGGCTATTTTGTCGAAGCCTTTGTGGTAAAGCCTATCGTCAACTCTCAGCGGGAAGGGAACATTAACAGTGTAGCCGAGTCCTTCTCCGTCGCCTGTCTCGTCCATGAAGCCTGTTCCTGGGAAACCTCTCGGATCCTGATGCAAACTCAGGTAGAGCACTTTGTTTGTGTCATAAAAGATTTCTTGCGTTCCATTTCCATGATGTGCATCAATATCTAGGACTAACACACGATTGAGACCTAAGCGACGAAGCATGTGAGCAGCAGCTATGGCAACGTTATTGAAGAGGCAGAAACCGAGAGCATAATAAGGACCAGCGTGATGCCCAGGAGGGCGAACAAGGGCAAAAGCGTTCCGAGCCTTACCACTAGCAACCAAGTTGACGGCGTCAAGGACTCCTCCAACCGCTAGAAACGCCACCTTACAGCTTTCGACGCCTACCACAGTGTCGCCGAGGTCTAGTAGTCCGCCTCCGATGGCGCAAGACCGCTGAACCAATTCAATGTAGTCAGGTTCATGTACCAGTTCCAAGTCTTTCAACTTGGCTGGCTTAGGAGCCAAAATCGAACACTTCCGAGACTTAAGAAGACCACTTCTGGTCAGTTCCTGCATGATAACTCGTAAACGGTCTGACGTCTCAGGATGGTCAGGTCCAGTGTCATGATCTAAATATTTAGGTGTATAAAAAACAGCTGTGTTCATATTTCACCCTTCCAATTGGGATAAATTTTTCCAAAGACTTGTTTGATGTAATCCCGCTGGGTTAAGCCTCTTCTTCGAGCTAGTTCTCTCAATGCCTTATCTACGCCAGTTGCGTATTGAACAGCCTTTTTGGTTCGCTCAGCAATGAACTCTGGGATACCTAGGTTTTTGGCAACATGGCGCAGGACTTTCTTTCGAAGATGGTCATCAACTGAATCTATTTTTAAATTGACTGGTAGACTCAAAGCGAAGCGAACAACTTCACGGTCTATGAAGGGCAGACGTAACTCCACTTTGTGGAAGTTACAGACTGGGTTGTCTCGTTGAAAATTCGTCTCGTGTGACATTAGAATGTCATTGAACATTGACTTCTCTACTGCTTTAACGCCACCCTTCGTATATTCTGTGAGATATTTATGATAGCCTCCAAACAGTTCGTCGGCACCTTGCCCAGCCAACAAGACACAACAACCAATATGAGAGGCAGCTTCAGCCGCCCAAAAAAGCGGGATGGCAACACCCAATTTCATCACGTCTGGTTCTTCAATCAACCACAAAACTTTCTCCAGAACATTTTCAACGTCAGCAATAGTGTACGTTTGAAGGTGAATAGGCAGTTTTAGAGACTCCGCCGCTATTTGGGCGTGCTCTAGTTCAGGTTGCCCCTCCAAATCCACAGTGACGATATTCACCTTCGATGTGCAGGTTTTAGCCAAAACAGCCAAAACGGTGCTGTCTAAGCCGCCTGAAAAAGCCACCGCAACCTCATCCATGTCTGAGACTCTTTCCATAGTCGATTTTAACAGAAGGTTTTGAAGACGGCTTGCAGCTTTTTCCATACTCATTATTCTTTGTGGAGACTGCGTCACAGGGGCAACGGGAGTGAAGTCAAAGCCTTTGGCGCTTATCACTACTAGGTTTCCAGGCGGAAACGACTTCACATTTGTTATTCCAAGTGTCCAAAGAGCCTTGCGCTCAGACGCCAGAGCGCAGAATGTTTCATTTTCACCATAAAAAAGAGGATTTGTTCCAAACGAGTCTCGCCCAGCCAAAATATTTTCTGGCAAAGCGATGGCAAAAGCGTATGAGCCGTCAAATTTTCTGATGATGTTCCTTGCGTTTCTCTGAAAGTCAGGCTTAAGGCAACGCGCAACTTCGTCGATGTCAGCAGAAGTTTTGGAGGGAAGAAAGAGTCGTCCTTCGAAGACCAGTGCGTAATTTTTTTCTTGCAAGACAGGCTGATGCTTTTCTCTTGAAAAGATAAGCGAAGAATTGTGACCCACTGCTATGTTTGAAACCAATTTTTTTGTTGGGAGTTCGCTTAGAGATTTACCCGTGACTTTTGAGGTGGGCGTTGCAACGTGAAAGTTGTCGGCTCCTCGATGCGTTAACTGTTTGAGCATGAGGAGGACCGTTGAAACTGCGTCTTCGCCACGCTTGTTTAAGGCAGCAGCTATTCCGCCCATCGCCTGAACTCCTTGTGTTAAGATAGGTGAAACCCCGCGCGAGGCTTTAACATTTTTTAACATGAGAACGCCCCTAGCAGAACTGTAAACGTTATCTTTACAAACCTTGTACTCTATCAGTGGTGGAGGAGAAAAAACAAATTGCCCATCCTTCCAATCGACACTGGACGCTACGGCACACCTGAGATGCGCAGAATCTTTGAAGAAGAAAACCGCGTGCAAAAAATGCTAGATGTGGAAGCTGCCTTGGCGTGGGCACACGCCGAAGTTGGTGACATTCCAAAAAAAGACGCAGAGAAAATCGCAGAAACTGCCACCATCAAGCAGGTTAAGCTGAGTCGCATCAAAGAGATTGAACGGGAAATAAAGCACGACGTTATGGCGTTGGTTAAAACATTGGCAGAAGCTTCTGGACCAAGCGGAGCCTACGTTCACTTGGGAGCCACTAGCGCCGATGTTGTTGACACTGCTACAGCGCTTCAACTCAAGGAGGCTTCAGAGCTAATCGAGAAGAAACTAAACGACCTTGAAAGAACGCTGTTGGAGAAGGCTGAGCAACACAAACACACCATAATGATGGGTAGAACCCACGGGCAACACGCTCTCCCAATCACTTTAGGATTCAAATTTGCAGTTTGGATGAGAGAAAACGCTAGGCATATAGAGCGACTGCGTCAATGTCGCGAACGCTTATTAGTTGGCAAGATGAGTGGCGCCGTCGGAACCCAGGCAGGATTAGGTTCAAACGCCTTAAAGATTCAAGAGTTGGTAATGAAAAAATTAGGGTTGGAACCATCTGATATTTCCACCCAAATTGTTCAGAGAGACTTGTACGCTGAGTTTGTATGTTTGCTATCGGTCATTGCTTCCACTCTCGATAAGATTGCGACAGAGATTCGTGAGCTTCAGCGAACCGAGATTGGAGAAGTAGCTGAACCATTTGAAAGAGCCAAGCAAGTTGGGAGTTCAACCATGCCTCACAAACGCAATCCAGAACTATGCGAACGAGTTTGCGGACTAGCAAAGATTGTGCGCAGCCTTGTTGTTCCCGCCATGGAAAACGTTCCAACATGGCACGAACGGGACTTAACCCAGTCTTCAGCCGAGAGGTTCATTATTCCCGAGG
>Ga0315280_10008919_pt1 | contig 13037 bp, 10 predicted proteins | sample YL17G06_40_MG_FD_203697 | JGI IMG/M metagenome (GOLD analysis project Ga0315280, IMG submission 203697) | Sediment microbial communities from Yellowstone Lake, YNP, Wyoming, USA - YL17G06_40 | ecosystem: Environmental > Aquatic > Freshwater > Lake > Sediment | place: USA: Wyoming | collected...
CCACGTAACGGACGCGGGCGTGGCCGCTCTGCGGGGGAAGCTGCCGGGCTGCGAGATCGACAGTGGCGCTAGTGCTACGTATCGCGCCTGCGCCACCCGCTACACGGAACGCTTCATCCGCAATCGAACGTCGTCCCGCAGTCGCTGAGGGCGCCAAGCGCGCCTCACCCCCCCTTCGACGGGGCTCAGGAGGCACCCCTCTCCCTGCTCCCGCTGGTCGCGAGGAGAGGGGACCGGGCGGTCCCCCCCTCGCCTCTCGGCCGCAGGCCGAAGGGAGAGGGGGGTGCCCCGAAGATACTGTGCTCGTTGTCAAGGCTCCGATGCGAGTAGGGCCGGGTTGAAGGGCTGTTGGTGCTTAAGGACTCCGTAGGCGAGCGCGGCAGCCCGTGGGCATCAGACTGAGGCGCCGCCACCAACAACGTCCCGCTGGGGGCCTGCGGCGTGGTCACCCAGGGGTAACGCCCGAGGGTGTGCGCGGCCAGGCGGATGCGCCGGTCCAACGGCCCGTTCCGGGCCTTGTACCACGACGCGATGCCCCCGTTACTGCCCTCCATCGCCTCCCCGCCGCGCGCCGGCGGCGTCGGTCCCGGCTGGGCCGCCCTGCATGCCACAGCGGTAGCGGGTGCGGGAGGTCATCTGGTGTAGCCTGGCGTGCGGCGGGACGGTCGCGCTGCGAACCGTAACCTATCGTGCACTCTCGAAGGTAGTGGAAGGAGAACCCGCAGTCGGTGCGGAGCACACTTGGTGGCTGAAGACGTCGAGTTGATGCGGCGGAGCAGAGCGGGCGACGCCGGTGCCTTCTGGGAAGTCGCGCACCGGCACCGCGAGATGGTGTACCGAGTCGCCCGCGGCATCGTCGGCTGCCGAGATGAGGCGGAGGACGTCGTGCAGGAGGTCTTCCTCAGAGCGTACGGAGCGCTCGGTGGCTACGACACACGTCGCGAGCCTGCAGCGTGGCTTCGCGCCATCGCGGTGAACTGCGCGATCACCGCGTGCAGGCGAAGGGGGCGGGACGGCACCTCCCTCGACACCGCGCTGCTCGGCGAGCTGCATGGCTCCGACCAGACGCCGGAGCAGCAGGCGGTCGCTGGTGAAACGTGGACGCGCATCCTAGTGGCGATGGACTCGCTCTCGCCTCGGCAGCGAGCCGTCGTGACTCTCTCGGCCTTCGACGACCTTGCGATGGCCGACATAGCCGAGGCCGTGGGGTGTTCGGTCAACACGGCCAAGACGCACCTGCACCGGGCACGCGAGCACCTGGCTCGAGCGCTGGCCGACACCCCGAAGGAGGGCTGAGCGGTGGATTGCCGCCGAGCAAGATCGATGATGCATGAGACGTTGGATGAGCGGGGCGCGCCGCCGAACGATCTGGTCGCACATCTCGGCGCCTGCACTCGGTGCGCCGATCACCTCGGCCGGCTCAGGGCGGCGCGAGACGCTGTGCGCGCCGCAGTCTCGGCGCCGGTGCCCGGTGCGCGTCTCCATGAAGCGGTGGAGCGGGCGCGCGCCCGGGCTGCATCGGAAGGGCCGCGTGGGACCGCCCTCACCCCAGCCCCCTTCGACGGGGCTCAGGACAGGCTCTCCCAGAGGGAGAGGGAGTTCCGTCCGGCAGTGTGGGTCGGTGCCGCCCTTGGCTTCGCGCTTGTCACATTTGCCCTCGGAGCGTGGGCGGGGAGCGCAGCGTGGCCGCGCGAGGTCACGATCGTACGGACCGAGGTGCGGCCCGAGTACATGTATCGGGTTGTGGAGAAGCGCGTCGAGGTTCCGGTACCGGTCGTCGAGGTCCGCGAGCGCGTCGTCGTGAGGACGGTCCGGGTGCCGGTTCCAGCGCGCGCGAGGGACGAGGGCGGTCACTCGCGCGACTCGCTCGTCTTGGCGAACAAGCCCGAAGTCCTAGCCGCACTGCCGATCACAGGCCAGTTGTTCCGCCTTCCCCACCTGGCGGAACCCGTCATCAGCCAGGAAGTGCTGCCCGCGGCGATCGCCACTCCTACGCCGCCTCCCGACTCACTGCCCCCGGCATCGGGCCAGGCCGACCTTCCGTACCCTGACTCGCGCCGAGATGTAGCCGTCGCCCTAGACTGGGGGACTCCCCCGCGCGATTCCGCACCCCCGCTCGCCAATGGACAGGAGGCAGCGCGATGAAGCACCTACACCCATCGCATCGCCCGCTTGCCGGGCTTCTACTCCTCGTGATCGTGAGCTTCACCTCCTGCGCGCTCGCGCAGGAGGGGGCCGGGTCGCCGCCACCTGCCTCCCCCGGGGCGAGTGCCGATACGGTGACCAGGGTCATCGAACTCCGCTACATCGCCGCCGCCGCCGTGCTTGAGCCTGTACGGCAGGCCATGGGGAACGTCGGGCAGGTGTCGGTGGTCGCCGCGCGCAACGCGCTCGTCATTACTGCTTCGCCGGGCTCGCTGGACACCGCTATGGAGGTCATCGAGCAACTGGACCGTCCGACGGATGCGAGCAGTGAGACTACGGCTGCCCCTGCGCCTCCGGCGGCCGACGGCACCGTCCAGGTCGCCGTGTTCCTCCTGCTCGACACTGAGAGCGCGTGGATGTCGGGTCCGGCTGTCCAGCCACTGGGCCCCAACTACGGCCTGACCATCCAGTTCGTGCCGTCCGGCCCGGACGACGGCGTGCTGCCGAGGCAGACTGCGTACGACAGCAGCGCGGTCTTCGATGTCGAGATCGCCAAGGTCAAGCTCGAAAGCGATAAGGGCCGCTACGAGCAGCTCAAGGCGAAGCACGACGAGGGGCTCGTCACGCAGAGCGAGGTCGATGATGCCCAGACCGCGGTGCGGCTGGCTGAACTCGACTTTGCCGCCGCGCAGATAGCCGGCGTCCCGGCGGGCGCCGCCCGGATCAAGCAGCTCGCGGTAGAGAGGGCGAAGATACTGCTTGAGGCCGCGATGGCGAAGCTGCAGCGCCTGAAGGCCCAGTACGACGAGCGGCTGGTCGCCCAGAGCGAAGTCGACGATGCTCAGACGGCGGTGAAGACCCTCGAGATCGACCTGGCCGCCGCCCAGGCCGCCGTTGGGGACACAGAGGGCGAGGCGGGCCGGTTCGCCGTGGAGAAGGCCAAGACGCTTCTCGAGGCCGCCATGAGGAAGTTGCAGCGCCTTAGTGCCCTCTACGACGCAGGGCAGGCCTCACAGAGCGATCTCGATGACGCCAAGACGGCGGTGAAGACTCTCGAGATCGACCTGGCCGCCGCACAGGCCGCTGCAGAGGAGACGCCGCTGAACCCGGAGCTCGAGCGCCTGCGACAGGAGCGTAGCGCCGCACTGGCCGAGCTGGCCCAGGCAGAGGAGAGGTACAGCCCGAGGCACCCCAACATCAGGAGGTTGCAGGCCAGGATCACGGACCTGGACTCCCAGATAAAGGCCGCCGAAGCCAGTCAGCCCGCCGGATCCGGCCCAAGCTGGGCCAGCATCATCGACCGCAACACCGGCCTGCCGGGCGTACCGCTCGGGCCGTACATGACTGGCGCCGACGGAACGACCACGTCCCCGAGCCCGCAGGTCAACTGGCTGAACCGCTCGATCGACACGAGTTATCAGTACTACCCGGACGGCCCCGGCCCGGTGCCGGGCCTGGGGACTGTCCTGACCGAGCCCAGGCGCGCCGACCTGGTCCCTGGCGGGCCGAACGTGGGGTTCCGGATTGACTGGCCTGAGAGCGCGCCCCGGTACTACCTCGACAGGGTGGCCGAGGAGGGCAAGGATCTGTACACCAAGGTGGAGCTGGCCGACCGGCCGGGGTTCACGGTGACGTTGGCACCCGCCAACGGGGAAGGCGTTCCGGTCGTCGCGCTGGACCTTGTGCGGCGAACGCTCACGGGGGGGCAGTTCGACGCCGACATTGGGGCCTACGTCGGTCGGCCTCAGGTACTCCAGACGACGTGCACCGCCGCCGCGCCGGTCCTGCCCGGGCTGACGACCGTTGTGACCTGGCGGCTGGCCGATGAGCCTGGGATCGAGCGGGAGGAGCCGGCCGTCATGAGTTCCATTCCTCTCCTTGAACGCCTCTTCACGAGGGGATACGCGACCGAGCGACAGCTCGCAACCGCTTCGCATTGTCTCCAGATCCGGCTGCGGATGGCCCATCCGCCGGCGCTCGCCGGTACTCCCGGTTCGGGCAAGGTGGCCGGTCCCCCGGTCACCCTGAACTACACTCGCGAGGCGCTGGCGCAGTCCGGCTATGGGGCGGGCTCTGCCGCCCAGGGGCCCAGGGCCCAGCCCGGGCAGCCGTCCGGGCCGGCCACTCAACTCAGCCTCGAAGAGGCGGTGTACAGGGGAGGTGATGACCAAGCCCGGGTGCCTTCAGTTGCGGTCTGGCGGGCTCTCTTCGAGCTCGAGGTCGGGTCTGAGGAGTGGAAGGAAGTGAACGAAGCCGACGACCCGGGGGAGAAGCTCATCAGCCTGCGCAACGAAGGGAAGGTCACGCCTACACTCGAGGGTTGGGAGCCGCCTCCCATGGGCTTCCCCGGTGGGATGGGCATGGGCACGAGCGTGAGTGGCTGGCTCATGGGTAGCGGCAGGGGCGGAGCGGGCCCAGGCGGCTCGGGTGGAGGCGGCCTTGGCGGCAGGAGCGGATCGGCTGCGGGCGGTGCCGGTGGTGGCGGCTTTGGCGGCAGGAGCGGAGCGGCCCCAGGCGGTGCGGGTGGTGGCGGCAGAGGCGGAGCGGCCGCGGGCGGCGAGCCAAGCGGCGGGCTCGGAGGCTATGGCGGACCATCGGCGGGGGCTGCCCCCGGCGGCGGGGGGGTCGGCGGGCCGGCCATGGGAAGCTCCTCAGGCGAGCCGCCGGCGACGGGTGGTGGGATGCCTACGGCAGGCTCCATGTTCGAGTCCATCGAGGGCGAGAACATCAGCATCGACGTCCACAGCGTGTTCCGGGTTGAAGGCGTCGACGAGGACCTGATCGGGCTGGCTGTGTCTTGCCTGCTGCGCCGGGCCGCGATCAACGCTAGATTCGACCGATCCGACCGCGAGAGGGGGATGATGGAGACCCCCTCGGGCATGACCATCCAGCTCGCGGCGCACCCCGTGCTCAGGGACCGCCAGCCCTTCTGCCTCCGCGGCATGTGCTTCCTCCGTTTCGTCCCGGACGGATACAGCGTCAAGGACGTCGTTGCGAAGGAAGCGTTCCTGATCGTGGTGCCCTACCTGGCCCCACCCGGTGGGGAGATCGGCGGGAGCGACATGATGGGCGGGGGCATGGTTGGCGGGGGCAAGATAGATGAGCCGCCAGCAGCGGCCGCGGGGGGTGGCACGCCATGACGCGCGCGATGGGCCTCGCAGCCGCGACGCTGGGGCTTCTTGCACTGGCGGCCGCTTCGCCGTGCCTCGCTGTAGTGACGGTCCAAGCTGCGGCCGACGAGGAGCCGCCGGAGCGCTCTGTCCTGCTCGACGCGTACGGATGGGGCTTGCCGAAGGACGGGCTGCAGCTTGGCCTCTTCCATGCGAGCGACCAGCGCGAGTTCTCGTATGGCGACACGCTCCACCTTGTGCTGCGGGCTCGGAACACCGGCGACGAGCCGCTGGAGTTGTGCTATGCGCCGGGAGACTACTCGATCGTGTCTGCCATGCCCGGAAACCGGCTGACCTTGGACATGGTACCGGGGCAGGAACCGCAGGTCTTGCGACTGGAGGCCGGTGAGGAGAAGGCCGTGCCTGGGATCGAGTTCCGCGGCGAGCTCTGTGGCCCCGGGGACATCGACAGGGACCCCCGACTGAACGAACCAGACCAGTCCACGGCCTTGTTGCCCGGCCTGTACACGGTGGAGTTCCCATACCCGCTCTGGCTGGCAGGCCCGACGGACCCGAACCGGCACACGGCCCATCGCGCCCGGCCGGGGGTGGCGCGTTTCACCCTACTCGACGACCTCGCCGACGCGTGGGTCGTCGAGAGCATCGTGTACGACGAAGCGGGCAGCCCGCGCATCCGCCGGGAGATGCCCGGCCAACCGGGTGCCCCGGTGCGTGAAGAGCCCGCGGCCCCCGAGCTCGTGTGCCCGGCCTTGCCCTCGCAAGCGGCGGGCCCAGCCGCCGACCAGCCGATCGCGTGGGGGGACTTCGTCAACGGGCTACAGGCAGGACTAAGGGTCGAGGAGACGCCCCGCCCTCGCGCACGACGAGCCCCCGACGCCCCCCAAGAGCCCCCCGGCGAGTTCGCGTTCGGGTTCTACGTCTGGAACTGCACTAACCGGCGGGTTACGGTAGCGCTCCCCGAGGCGGGCGACTGGTCGCCCAACATCGAGGACAGTGAGGGCAACCGGGTCGAGGCGAGCGTGTTCGATTCGCCTGGGTACCGGGCAATGCGCAACTACCTGCTGGCGCCCGGTCAGTGCCTGCGTACGGGGTGCCTGCGGCTTCGGCTGGGCGACAAGGCCGCGCCAGGAGCTGACCAGGACTCCGTGGCCTGTGTCGAGCCGGGTCGCTACACGGTGTGGTGCGTTGAGGATGCCCACGAGGCCGCCGGCGGGTGCGTGCACATGGCGCTCCCGACCGGGCGAGTTGCCCTTGACATCACGGCCGCCGATCTCGGCCGTGAGCCGCAAGCGTCCACTCTGGGAGGTGCGCCGTAGTGACGCACACGACGGCACTGGCAGCTCTGGTGTTGGGGATCGTTCTACTGGCGGCCGTTTCGCCGTCCCTCGCCGTGGTCACCGTTCACGAGGGCGGCACGTGGTCCGATGGCTGGCTTCCCGAACTGGAGGGCGTCCGCGCGCAGACCACGACCATCGATGTGGCGACCGGCATCCGGGAGACCATCTACCAGATCCCTCTTCGCAGCCACGACGAGTTCGAGGCCATCTGGCGGGCTGTCCTAAGCGCGAGATCGCCCGGAGGCACGCTCACGCTCTACCGAACCGGGTCCGAGGCCCCCGAGTGGCCCGGCGTCAGCAACAGCGGCCCGGCCATCCGCATGTTCATGCCGTCCGGCGGCTGGCCCTATCCGCCCCTGCACGAGGAGACAGGACTGGTCCCTTACGACCCCCCGACGCAGGAGTTCCTGCACTCTCTTCTGAAGTGGTCTCTGACGGCGCTGTTGCGCACGGGCCAGAGCAACCACGGCCCCCCGACGCAGGAGTTCCTGAACTCCCTCCTGGAGGAGGGGAGGGCCCTCCACGCGGATGCTCCGTGGCCCGACTCCGCCTATCTCCCAAGCGGCGAGCTGTCCGAGTACGTCGCCTCTGAGGACCGTGGCGGCCGACTGACCTGGGTCCCCGCGAAGCTCGACGCCGACCAGCGGCGCTTCCTGTACCGCGCTCGCGTCGACCTCGATCTTGTCGTTGACGGGCAGGTCGTGGATCTGAACCGGGCCTACCTCCCGCCGGACACCAGCATAGTCGACAAAAGGGACGAACCACAGCCCGCGCCGGAGGGAGGCCAGGCGGCTGCAGACGAGCCGTCGCCGGATCGGTCCGCCCTGCTCGATGCGTACGGGTGGGGTCTGGCCGAGGACGGACTGCAGCTTGGGCTCTTCCACGGCGGTGATCGGCGCGAGTTCTCGTACGGCGACACACTCCACCTCATGCTCCGCGCGCGGAACACGGGCGACGAGCAAGTGGAGCTGTGCTTCGCCTCCAGCGGATCAGCGTACGTGCGTGCCACGCCAGCGAACCGACTGACGCTGGACATGATCCCTGAGGAGCAGCCGCAGGTGCTGCTTCTCGGGCCCAGTGAGGAGAAGACCGTGCCTGGGGTCGAGTTCCGCGCCGACCTCTCGGGCCCCTGCGACACTGACCGTGGCGCCGGGACGAAGGAGCCACGCCAGTCACTCGCCCTGTTGCCCGGCCTCTACACACTGGAGTGCCCAGACCTGCCGTGGCTCACAGACCCGACAGACGCGAACCGGCACACAGCCCATCAGGCCCGGCCCGGGGTGGCACGGTTCGCCCTGCTCGACGACCCCACCAACCCGTGGGTCGTCGAGAGGATCGTGTACGACAAAGCTGGCAGCCCCCTCCTCCGTCGGGAGATGCCGGGCCAACCGGGCGCCCCAGTGGAAGAGAGGCCCGCGCCATCCGAGATCGTGTGCCCGCCCTTGCCCTCGCAGCCGGCAGGCTCGGCCCTCGAGCAGCCGATCGCGTGGGGGGACTTCGTCAACGGGCTACAGGGAGGGCTGAGGCTGGAGGAGACACCCGCACTTCGCGCGCAACGAGCAGTCCTCGAGCCCCCCGGGGAGTTCGTGTTTGGCTTCTATGTCCGCAACTGCACCAACCGGAGAGGGTGCATCGGGTCTGCAGTTGACAGCGACTGGTGGCCCCAGATCAAGGACAGCGAGGGCAACGAGGTCAAGATGGCCCCCCGGGTGCTTGCCCCGGCGGAGGTCGTATGGGTTAACCACACGCTGGAGCCCGGGCAGTGCGTGCGCCTCAACTCGCTGCCGTTGCAGCTCGTCGACCTGACCGTCACCAACACGCTCGACATGCCGGTCGAGGTGCCCAAGGCGTTCGTAGAGTCGGGTCGCTACTCGGTGTCGTACACCGGGTACGTGAGCTGGTCATCCGTCTACATCCTGCTCCCTACCGGGCCAGTGACCTTCGACGTGTCCGCGGACGATCTCGCCCGCGAGGGGTAGGGGCAGCCGGCAGGTCGCCCGAGGCATCGTGGACGGCAACGACATCGCGCCGGCAGACGCGTTCGGGCAGGTGGAACGGAGTGAACGCTATGCGCGGAATCCAATACGCCCTGGTGCTGCTGGTGCCGGCCTCGCTCATTGCCGCCACAAGCATCATCGGCAAGAGGGAGGAACCACAGCCGACGTCCGAGGGGGGACAGGCTCCGGCCGCCGAACAGGCGCCGGAGCGTTTCGCAATGCTGGATGCGTATGGATGGGGTCTGGCGGATAACGCACTACAGCTCGGCCTCTTCCACACCGGGGACCAGCGCGAGTTCAGCTACGGCGACACGCTCAGCCTTGTGTTCCGGGCGCGGAACACGGGAGACGAGCCGCTGGCGTTGCGCTTCGAGCCCCGCTATACGGACGAGATGCGCCCGATGGCGTCTGTCTCGGCCGACAACCGACTCGCTCTCAACACACAGGACTACGACCCGGTGCTTCTGCGGCTCGAGCCAGGCGAGGAACAGGCGGTACCGGGCCTCGATCTGCGGACGAGGCTCTGCGCCCCCGGGGATCTTGAACGGTACCCCAGGTTGTACGAGCCAGATGAATGCGTGGCCTTGTTGCCCGGCCTGTACACCGTGCAGTTCGCCCACCGGCTCTGGATCGAGGACGCGACGGACCCGACCCCCCACACGACCCACCGAGCCCGGGCCGGATTCGCGCGCTTCACGCTGCGCGACGACCCCGCCAACCCGTGGATCGTGGAGCATATCGTGTACGACCAATCGGGCAGCCCACGCCTTCGTCGGGAGATGCCCGGTCAACCGGCTGGCCCAGTACATGAGGAGGCTGCACCCCCCGAGCTCGTGTGCCCGGACTTGCCCTCGCAGCCGGCGGACGTGGCCGCTGGCCGGCCGATCTCGTGGGGTGACTGCGTGAACGGACTGCAGGCAGGGCTGAGGCTCGAGGCGACACCGGGCCTTCACACACCACAGGACACCGAGACCGCCGCCGGCCGGTTCGGGTTCGGGTTCTACATCCGGAACTGCACCAACCGACAGGCCAAGGTCGCGCTGTTCGATCTGGCGGGCGTCACTTGGGACTGGCGGCCAGCCATCACGGACAGTCAGGGCAACAGCGTCGATGTCAGGCCGCCCCCGAGTCGAATACCGCTGGTGCGGCCGGCCGACAACTTCGAGCTCGCGCCCGGGCAGTGCCTTCGGACCAACTCCCTTCAGCTACAGCTTGCCGACCACGATCTCGTCCTTCCCGACGGCCCGGAGTGGACCAGCGACTGGGGCCTGGCGCCTAGAGCGCTAGTTGAGCCGGGCCACTACACAGTCTCCTGCACCCCGGCGGCGAGCTGGGGCGCCGGGGGCTGCGGTGAGATCCTGCTCCCGACCGGGGGAGTTGCCGTCGACGTGACCGCCGGCGATCTCGGCCGGGAGGGATGATGGCGACTCCAGCGGGCCCCGCTGTGCGGCCACCGCACAGAAGCAGGAACTCGACGAGGAGGTTCGATTGACTGGCCGGAGGTGGCGAGGTGTACAGACAGCGGGTACGCGCTGCGCTGTGCTCGCGGAGAGCTGGAGTCGGTTGGTCGCCTTCGTGCCGGCTCTTCGGCGTCCTGTAGTGGCACTGGCGCTCATCGGCGCGGTCAAGGCTGGCGTGCTAGCATGCTTGCTGGGGGGCTGGTGGGTGGCCCACCAGTGGCCCACTGGGGGCCTGGTCGCCGAGGGTGTCGCGATCCTCTGGAGCGGGGCGTTCATGGTCCTGGGGTTCTTCCCTCGCCGCGCCTCCTATCGGCAACGCTACGGGGATCTGGCTTACGAGCGCCTGTTCTTCCGCTGCGTGGTCCCCTTCGCCGTGGGCGGTCTGACGGCCCTGTTCCTACCTATCCTCATCCCCGGCCCGCCCGTACTCCCGACGCCAGCGGCGTACGCCGCAGCCGCCTACCTGCTGGTGACCGCGCTGCTCATGGAGTGGCGCGGCAAGGCGCTCTTCTGGGATCTCGACTGGCGCGCGTTTGTCTACACTGTCTTCCCGGACCGTGGGCACGTGATAACCTCGGGCCTGTTCCGCTGGCTGCGGCATCCTGTCTACTCCGCCTTCGTGCGCTTCGTGACCGCGGCGGCTCTCATCCGCAACAACGCTCCCGCACTTGGGGCGGCAGCGCTGTTGGCCGCAGGACTGACGGTTCTGGCGTGGGTCGAGGAGCGCGACCTCGAACAGCGCGAGCCGGCGTATGCCGCCTACCGGCGGAGAACGCCGGCGTTCTTTGTCGCCTGGCCACTGCCGTTCCTGCGGCACCTGGTGACCGGGGTGGGCGGCGAGGCCGCCCATGCCGACCGACGTTGACGCCGTCGACCTCGGCCGCGAGCGCGCCCGTGTAGCCGAGGAGAGCGCACGCGATCTACCGTAACGCCATGCGAGGGCCCGCCCTCTACGTTGACAGAGATCCGGCTCTGAGCGAACCGCAGACCATTAACCAGGGAGCACTTCGAGCGTGCATGACCAGCAGCTACCACCGCCTCCGCCACCGTGCGAGGCACCCCGCGCCGGCTTCGTAGGGAGCAGGGGGTGCTGGATATGGGCTGCCGTAGCGCTCCTGGCGCTCACGGCCGCCACGTGCGTCACCGTCCTGGCCACGGCCCGCAGCAGGGGGGGGGAGGCGTTCGAGCAGTCCGTCGGACTGCGGGACGCGAGCACGCTTTGGTCCGTCGCGGGCGACTTCCGCGCCGTGGCCGCGGACGGGCAGGCCGGGGCGGTCTACACGTCCCAGGGCCGGGAACTGCTGTTCATCAGCGCCGCCGGGCTGGAAACGGGCAGGGCGGCCCTGTCGTTCGCGCCCGCGCAGATGCGATGCGCGGAGTTCGATGGAGCCCCGCCCAGGGAACTCCTGGTAACGGACAGGCTCCGCACTGTGGCAGCTCTTGGGTCGACCGGGAACGTGCTTTGGAAGTACGACGCGCCGGGTGATGTGTCTGACGTCGGGGTGGGCGACCTGGATGGCGACGGTAGAGATGAGGTTGGTATCGCCGCGGCGGGCCACCTCGCCGCCTTGGATGATGACGGCCGATCGCTGTGGCAGACCACCTCCATGGGCGACGTCAGCAGTGCATGCATCGCGTCCGTTGGCGACGGCGGCCGGCCGGCCGTGGCGGCGATCGCTTCCGATCAGACGCTTGTTACCTGGTCGGCCACTGGCACTCGCGAGCGCACGGCGGGGCCGCAGATGCGCCAGCTCGTGCGCCCCCTAACAGGCGACCCTACGGTTCAGGCCATCACCCTCTGCATCTTGGCGGTGAGCCCGCCGGATCAGTCTGTCTTGACGTTCGGCTTGTGGGCGGGCGATCTGTGCGACTGCGGCGCCGGCAACTGGCTCATTGACGGCGGGGCTCCGGTCTGCTCCGCCGACACATCCACGAAGCTGCCCTGGCTGGCAATCGGCACCGTTGGTGGCGAGGTGCGCGCACTCGAGCAGGCATACCCTAAGTTCTGGCGCCCTAGGCAGCTCGCGCGGTTCAGGACGGGGCCGTCGCCCGAAGTGGCTTGGCTCGACCAGACCTCGGCGGCCGAGCCGACGCTCGTCATGGCCGACGGTAGCTCGGTGACGGCCTGCCGCTTGGACTAGGGCGGCGGTGTGAGGCAGGTTCGGGAGCTGCCACGGACGGGTAGAGTGAGCAGCTAGGCAGCCCGGTGGGCCTGGCTGCGCAGGAGGCAGGAACCATGCGATGGACTCTCTTGACAGCGCTCGCCGCCGCTGGCGCTGTAGTACTGCTAGTGGCGATCTTCCGCCCCACCCGGGCCGATGTCCCAAACGACGATTTCGCCTTGGCTGTGCAGGACATCGTGGCCGACAGCGATGTCCGGGTCGCCCTCCTCACTGTGAGGACGCGGAGTCCCGGCAGCATCTCGGTGGATAGCGACTCCTCACACACGCTGACCGCGCTACCCCAGGGATCGGGCGACGGTGTGAGGCAGGGCCGCGTGGTCATCACAGCGTCGCGCGTCGCCCTCGCCGGCGACCGCGAAGCTCGCATCCAGCTCCTCATCAGGACGGTGGCCGCAGGCGGTTATGCCGGCGGGCCGACGGTCTATACGGTGCCCGCGGACACCGAGTTGGACGCGTTCATGACCGTCTGCGCCATGGACGGAGTGTACAGGCTCGATGCCCCCGTCACGATAGCGCAGTTGCAGGGCAAGCCGGTGACACTGACGGTGGGCACACGGTGAGCGCGGTCGTGCGGTCGGCGGTCGGTCACGGTTGCCCATGCGGCGTCTCACATCCAGGAGGCGACCAGTATGCAGGACCAGTGGGAGTACAAGACGCTCGGAGGGGGCAAGTGAGGCCAGATGCTCAGGAAGGCTGGCAGCAACTATGGCAGGTCCAACGAGTTTGACGTCCAGGACGAACTCCTCAACGGGCTCGGCCGAGAGGGTTGGGAGGTCTGTGCCTA
>Ga0315280_10008920_pt1 | contig 13036 bp, 13 predicted proteins | sample YL17G06_40_MG_FD_203697 | JGI IMG/M metagenome (GOLD analysis project Ga0315280, IMG submission 203697) | Sediment microbial communities from Yellowstone Lake, YNP, Wyoming, USA - YL17G06_40 | ecosystem: Environmental > Aquatic > Freshwater > Lake > Sediment | place: USA: Wyoming | collected...
TTCTGCGTAGCGCCCGGGCACCCAGACAGCCAATGAGGGACAAGAAGAATTCCAGGGCGATCACCGTCAGCGAGATCTTGAACCGCGCGGCCAGAAGAAGCCAACCCGGATAAAAGAGGCGCACCGCGAGCAGAAAGGCCGTGACCACGGCGAGTGAACGGATAATGGCAATCGCGTCCGCGAGGGAGACATATCTCCAGATGAACCGGTAAATCCCCATCCTCCAGTTGACGTACAACCTCAGCGCAATCAGGTAGGGGAGCCAGAGTAGCAATTGCTTGAGGTACGGCCACTGCGGGATGCCTTCGAATCGAATGGCATAAGCCAGGGCGAAGGACGTGGCGAAAATGAATCCGTCAATGATGATCTGGTTGGTCCGTGTGTAGAGATCAAATCGGAGTTTTGCCATCGCCCTTGACCGTGAAACCGCTAGTCGTGCATCGACCCGAGGGTCGTGCCTCCTGCTTCCAGTTTCACCCTCGCCGCCCGGCGTTCGAGCCAGTACACACTCATCGTGAAGCCCACCAGTACCAGCCCCGCCAACGCTAGAATCCCAGCCCGCATGACGTTCGAAGACCAAACGTAGGCGAGACCCAAGGATCCCATCAGGATGTGGAGAAGTAGATACAGGCCGGTAATGCTAGCATGACTCAGACCCAGTTGAGCCAACCTTTGATAGAGGTGGCTGCGATGGGCCTGAAAGATGTTCTCGCCCCGCCGGAGACGTCGCAGGAGCGTGAAGCCGCTGTCCCACAGGTACACTGAACAAACCAGCACCAGCCCAATCAACGACGCCGGGTTCGCGGACTTCTGGGCAAGCTGCACAACGAACAGGGCCAGCACCATACCCAGAAGTAAGCTTCCCGTGTCTCCCATGAAGGTTCGAGCCCTCGGAAGGTTGTGAGGGAGGAAGCCCAGACAACTGCCTGTAACCACAACGGCCGTCGCGGCGAGCTCCGGACTTCCTTGTCGCGATGCAAAAACAAAAAAGAAACCACCGTATGCGGCTGCGGTGACTGCCGCCAGACCATTGATCCCATCCATGAAATTGAAAATATTCGCGAAGCCCGTAAGCCAGAGGATGGTCAGGGGAAATGCCAGAATCCCCAGCGAGAAAGGCTCCCAGTTCAGAATTGCCACGCTCTCGATTCGCACGCCAAGCGCCACAACGATCCCAGCGAGAACAAATTGCATCAGGAATTTCGTCGCCGGCGTCATTCCGTGGAAGTCGTCGTAGAGGCCCGTCAACGCCATTCCTACACCAATCAGGAGGATCAGCGACACGTCGCGCGTAAACACCGAATGCCCGACCCACCCCGCCACGCTCATCAGGGCAAGAACCGCAAGCGACAGCATCAGCGCTGCGAGGATCCCAATCCCACCCAGGCGCGGCATGGGCTGAGCGTGCGAGCTGCGGACATTCGGCACGTCCATTACGCCCCGGCGCAGCGAAACCGTAATCGTCAGCCTCGTCACGATGTAGGCAACCAGCGCGCTCAGGATGAAAAGGAACCACAGCATTGCTTACCGCCCCTGTCTTGCGGACAGCCTCGTTGCCAGCTTGCCGGGATCACGACGACCGCTGCACCGGTTTGTCAGCCCGTCAGTCCAGGACGCCCTCGAAATCCGAAAAGATGGCAAGCCCAGGCTGAGCGAACAGCAAGCCGTCCGAGGGGCCACCAGACAATCCCCTCCGGGCAACTACTCGTCAGCTTGAGCTTCGTCACCAAGAATCACCTGTGAGCCGTGCCCGCTTGGGTCGCACCGGCCTGCCAAGCCGCAACGGCCTGCCGCCAACCCTCCTGCAATCCATATGAGGGGTGAAATTGCAATTCGCGCCTAATACGATCGCCACGAACCGCGACATCCTCCACGAATTTGTCGACCGCCGTGGTCAGATTCAGAGAACGCCCGGCCAGTCTAGCAAGCCCATCAGCGGCTCTCGCTGCCCAACGGGTCGGTCGAGTGGGCAGAAAGAACAGGGGCGGGCGCCGTCCGACCATGGCGCAAATGGTTGCGATGATGTCGCGCAGCGAATGGATTTTGGCCGTCGCTGACATTGTAGACTCGACCGGCTGCTCGGGGATGCTGCGCGGCCAGCACCGCCGCCCGAACGGCATCCTCTTCATGAACTAAAGTGCGCCGGTTGTCGCCCTTCCCCACGGGGATGAATATTCCCCGCGATAACGCCTTAACCAGGCGGGGGTAGTTCCCCTTCATGCGGGGGCCGTAAATCGCCGCCATGCGTAAGATGACTCCCAGCGGGTTTCCCGTGCGGGGTTTCTCGCGGCTCGAACCACATCTTCACCAGCCAGTTTCGTTTTGGCATAGATGCTCTCAGGATGGGGAGGAGTATCTTCGTCAGCGCAAGTGCCCACGGTAGGCCCGTAAACAGAAATCGTACTGAAATAGACCAAGCCTTCGACACCCGCCACCTCCCATTCCTCGACCACGCAACGCGTCCCCTCCACATTGACCCGCCAGTATTCCGAGTGGAGTTCCGGCGCGGGGTTCGGAATGTGCAACAGAGCAGCCAAGTGAAACACGAGCTTCACACCCTCGACTGCTTTCCGCACGCATTCGCGGTCGCCGAGGTCCCCGATAAGCAATTCGACGCCCTCCGGAAGAGCGCCAGGCGAAGGAAGATCGCGGGCGAAAACGCGGACAGAGAATCCGGCGTCGGTAAGGCACCGAACCAGTCCAGGCCCGAGCGCCCCCGTCCCGCCCGTAACGAGTACATGATTTGAGCCCCGACGATGCGCGGAATGGCCAGAGTCCTTGTTCATCCCAATAGAAATGATCCCGGCCCAGGGTAGAGACTAATACTCCCGGCGGACTTCTTTAGCAGCCGGATTCCGCTCCATCCCACCTAGCCCTGGAAAAGAGCGTGGGACGGCTCGACACATAACTCATCGCGAGCTCACCTCGGCCCTCTAGGTCTGGCCGAGAACCTCCTCATACAGCGCCAGCATGCGATTGACATGCAGCTCGTTGCTAAACTCCGATTCTACCCGCCGACGGCCCGCCTCTCCATACTGTTGTCGAAGATCAGCATTGTCCAACAGGCGCTGGATAGCGACCCCCAGAGCTTTGGCGTCGCGCGGGGGCACAACGATACCCGTTCGCCCGTCTTGATTGACCCAAGGAACCCCAGTCGGAAGGTCAGTACTCACCACGGGCTTCCGGCAGGCCATAGCTTCAAGCTGCACAATCCCAAATGACTCACTTCGGTTCACTGAAGGCAGGACAAGCATAGTGCATGCGTGCAAGTGGGCGACCAATTCCTCCTGCGAGACTTCACCCAGGAACTCCACCTTTCCATGGATGCCGAGTTCGATGGCTTGCTGTTGCAGACGAGTTCCCAAGGGACCGCCCCCTATTACGCACAAACGAGCGTTCAGGCCCTGTATGGCTTGAAGCAGGAATTCAAGCCCTTTATAGTGAACAAGCCGCCCAACGAACAAAATGCCTCGGTCACCGTAACGCTGCCTCAAATCCAGAACCCTGGTTTGTATACCCTTGGTGAGCTCGAATCGGCCAAGGTCGATTCCAAAGGGGATGACTGCGCAGCGTTCCCGTGAGGCCCCCAACAACGTCGACCCATCTCGGAAAGCTGGAGTCGACACGATGAGGGCGTCGGCCCGACGGAAGATGCGCCGAAGAGACCCACGATAGAAGCGCAGCAAGAGGGATTGGCGAGTAATGTCGCCATGCCAAGTCACAACCAACTTGCCCGGCGGTCTCGCCAACCAGAAGGCTAGATGCGCCATGGGGTCCGGAAAATGGAGATGCACGATATCGGCACGAAGGCGACCCAACTCCCACGGCAGCGTCGGACAGAGAGTCGTTGACCGCAGCTCCATCAATCGTGGTAGGCGAATCACGCACAGATTCCCGTCCACTTTTTCGCACCTTGAAAAACTAGTGTTGGACGTAAGAACGGTTACGCGGTGCTGTTTCATCAACTCTTCGGCGAGGAGTTGGACGTAGTTCGGAATCCCACCGAAATAAGGCGGATAATACTTAGTTATTTGCACTATTTCGAGCATCGAACATCCTCTGAGGAATCGAGCCCGCATTTGGAGTGCAAAAGCTCGTTGTAAAGTTCGAGCGTTGCTTCTGCTGCTCGACGAAATGAGAACAACTCAACCCGCTTCAAACCGCAAGCCACCAGGCGGGCGCGAAGAGAAGGGTCCTGAAGCACTTGTTTGATGGCTCTTGCGATGTCTCCGACATCCAGCGGATCAAAGAACAGAGCGCCGTCGCCGGCGACCTCAGGTAGCGGGCCGGCGTTGGAACAAACCACCGGGGTTCGGCTGGCCATGGCCTCAAGCAAAGGCAGTCCGAACCCTTCCATCGTTGACGGAAAAGCGAACAGGTCAGCCGCAGCATACAAAGCCGCAAGTTCGCCGTCGTCCACAAAGCCCGTAAATACGATGTCGTCTTGAACGCCGCATTGACGCACGGCAGCAAGCAAGTTCTCCCGATTCGCCCCCGCCTCACCCACCAGAACCAGTTGACGGAGTATGCGGGCCTCGCGAATGAGTCGCGCAAAAGCTTCGATGAGCCGCTCGATGTTCTTGTGGGGAAGGGACAAGCCCACCGCAAGAATGTATGGCCGGCGCACTCCGTGACGCGCCAGAACCTTGTCGACATTAGCGGGCTCGAGGCAGATCGGAGTTCGGCGCCGCGGCAGCCCACCGTGAATTACACGGATCTTTTCTGCCGTGAAGGGGTAGCGCGCCACCAGCCCGCGCCGCGTAAACTCGGAATCGACCGCGATCCGGTCAGCACCGCGCAGACTCTGTCGCATCAAAAAGTCCAAGCCGGCAGCCCGGCCGCGCGGGCCGAATTGGTGACCGCTCTGGTGGTCGAAGAAGGGAAGGAGATCATGAACCGTGACTACCGAGCGCACCAGCGGCCACAGGGGTCCATAGTTGCCCAAGCTGTGAAGCAAATCGAGACCATGCCAACGCGTCAGGAAAGGCAAAAGCAGGTTCTGGTACCCTAGGCGTGCGCCAACAGTCCAGCCGGCTAAATGTGACGTAATGAAACGAACGTTTGGACGCTCGAGGCAAAAATCCCTGGCCGCCAGGGAATTGACAAAAACGAAATATTCGTTTTCCCCATCGAGGCTCGTGATTTCCTCCACCAGGCTCTTCGCGAACACCCAGGTTCCAAATGTCTTTCCGGGAACTGCGTATAGGCAATCGATACCAATTCTCTTTCCCAAGGTTGTCTCCGACTGACTTTCAGATCACGCCATAGGAGGAGAACTTTTTCCGCCAGCCTGTCATCTTCTAACTCGGGACAGACAGGGCTGCAGAGTTCGCCAGCTTGCGGGGCACTCCCCTGCTCAGATACCAAAGAACCGCCCACGACCCCAGCGTAAAGAAAATCAAATCAGTCAATCCCCCGCTGTCGAACCCTCCTAACAAAATGCGGATGGGAACCAGAAAGATCAACGAATAGTGCAAGAGAAAGTCAGCGCGACGGGTTTTGCCCTCAAGATAGGTTTGCAGAACCCTGATGAGAATCCCGTAAGCAATCAAACCGAAAATGACTCCAAAAATTCCGAAATCATAGTAGAGCTCGCCGAAAATGGTCGGCTCGATTGTTACTCCGCCGGCGGCAGCCTCTGGCCATAGCAGTCTCGTTATTTCCGCCGGTGACCCATAGGGTTTCTCAGGAGCGAACTGCCTCGGGATCGGCCTCAGCAGAATTCCTAGTATGACTGTTGCGGGGTCGTACCGCGGCTGTTGTTGCATAACAGTCGTAAGTCTCGCCAATGCATCTAGGCGGCCCAATACTGATTCACGAATCTTCAATTTTGCGAGTTCTTCTTGGACCTGTTCGGTAGTCTGCCACCGGTAACCAACATTCCGATACAAACCATAAGCCGACACAAAAAGTACCAGCAGGAATCCAATGCCAACAATCTCGACAAGTTTTATTCGTCGTTTTCGGTAATGAATACATATGACTAAGCCACCCAGAAGGTTCACAAACATAAATCGGCTAGCAAACAGCCAGAAAACGGCGCACACGCAAAGAACAAAAGCGAGAACCTGCAGGAGGTGGAGGACACGCGTACGCGGCATCCTCAGAACCCTGAGCAACAGCAATACACAAGCTGTTTGCAGAAAGAACAAAATGAAATAGACAAGATAAGAAAGACCCCCCAAAGTTGCAACACGAAACTCATACACGTTCTGCAAGGGTTCCAAAGGGCTGGCGTAGCCGGCCAACTGGACTAGCAAGAGGAAAATGAGCACTCCAATAGTAGCACACCCTAGAAAGGCCTCGGTGATCCGGCCAGCCGACCAGTTATCTCCGGGAAGCCAAACCTTAAGACCTAGGACTTTACCCAGTGCGTTCTCATATCCGACCAAGAAGAGAATGAATCCGAGGTTAACGTACCAAAGCGCACGCGTGAGGAGATGGCGGGGTATATCGGAGTCCCTGACCAGCTCCAATCCGACCCATCCAAACACGAGCAAGAATCCTACGCAGGTCAGGACGAATGGGGAAAACAAATCCATGTCCTTTTCATTGCGTTTCACCAGGAGTGTTGCCGCGATTAACGCGAAAAGCAAGGCGACCACGAGAAAGGACGTATCCCCCTCAATGCTGGCCAGCCCCACCGAGAACGTCGCCAAACCAATTGCCACGGATCCTATAACCACTAGGTAGTTGGTACGCTTGAACACGTGGAGGAGCACGAGAAGCACTACTACAGGTAGAACAACCAATACTTGCTTGGGATAGCTGACGACAAACAATCCAAGCACAGTGGCGGCTATGCACAAAAGGAACGGAGACAGAGTCAGGCTGAACCGCCTGGCAGCAACGCTATTAGCCCCCTCGTGTTCGTTTCGACGACCTAGCACAGCATCCCTCCGTCTCCATCTGATCGGGCTTTCCCCATTGCTAGCGTCGCACCATTTTCTGCGCTACAACCGTAACCTCGCTGCCGCCTCCAACCCTGCCTTGGATATATCGCAGTGGCGACGTGAGGTACCCCGACAAGACGGCGGCCCAGACGAAACCATTTCGCACGAAGTCCCAGTACCGGGGAGACAGCCTGGCATGAAAACTCGGAAGGGAGGAAGAAGGGGTGCCTGGGCTGTTCGTCCGCCCGCGCGGCTTCAGATAGCGGACGAATGATCTTAACCGGTCGCTGTAAAGATTCTCAAACACAGTGTAGAACCAGCCTTCCTTGACTTCGTAAGAGAATGACTTCAGGCATCTCAAGCCCGCTCGCTCCAGGAGGCCAGATAGGGTCGCTTTTGAAAAATAGTACAAGTGGTCCTTGTACATCACACCCCACGACCTCCGCAAAAATCTCACAGACCAGGACTCGATGTTCGGAACAGTAATGAGGAAAATGGCATCGGAATTCGCTAACTTAATTGCCTGCTCTAACAAAGTATAGGGATCTTTCATATGCTCCAGGACATGGAATAGTGCAATCACATCAAATTTCTTGTCGGAGCGGAATTCCTCAAGTGTCCCACAATGGACGGAAACTCCATAAGACGCCCGCACGTAATCGGCCGTAGGCTTCGAAAGCTCAACACCCGTTGGATCGAACCCGGCCTTTTTTGCTTCGACGAGAAACTCGCCGGTCCCACAACCGACCTCAAGAACTCGTCCCGAAGTCTTGTACTTTCGCATCAGCCGCACTCTCTGTCGGGCTTGGTGCCGAAAGATCCATCCCACGGACTGGCGGTGCAGAACCCAGTCGTGGTCATATAAGGTTCTCTCTCGGTCTTCGACTTCCTTAATCTCTTCCGGTGTCAACTGTTGCCTGAGAAGTCCGCAGGCGCATTTCTCAAGAGGCACCCCATTGAACTCACCAAGAAATGCATATCCACTGCCACCGCATAATGGGCAGGAGGTCATTTTCATGAAACCCCAACTGGAAAATATGGCGAGTGACCTTTCAAGTCGCAGTCGAGTTCCTCCTTCCGCCGAGCATACTGTTTCCTCAAACCACGGGCAAATTTCTTTACCGCACAGGTCATGATTCCTCCTTGCCAAGAGGTGTGGGCTGCGAGTGAAACTCCGTTTCGCTTACGGCTTTCGGTCCGTTCCTGCCGCGCTTGCACTATCCTATTACTCGTTCGAGCAAAAGCGTAGTTGTTCGCGCACCATAAGTGTCGAGGTGTTTCTATGCAATGATTGGCATCTTGCTGTCTCTTCTTGGCGTACTCTCCGTCCCGAGGGCCGGGCTCAAGTGCTCTGCAATCTGGGCTCAAGGATTGCCGGATTTACGCGCTAATATCGCGACGGCAGGAAGACCGGTCGTTCGCAAGAGAAGCGAATTGACCGACTGGACGAGTAGGCCCTTCATGTTCCTGTAAGGACCAAAGTACCTTCCCACCCGCTTGTACAACAAGTCCTGAAATAGTATGAAAGTTGGTTTAAGGCCACATTCGCGAAGACCGCGCTTGTACTCTCTGTAAGTGAAACTGTTCTCATTAAAGCCCTTGGCGCGATCTTCACTGTGCGGACCTGGCCTGAGGAACCCATCCATTGGTTCTGCAGCACATAAAACACTTCCTCCCTCGCACAGAACCCTTGAAAACTCCCTCAACGCTTTCTTTAGGTCGCAAGTGTGATGAAGGGCACCTACGGTGTGCACCCAGTCAAATACGCCGTCCCGGAATGGCAGCCTTTCCATAGCTGTTCGGATGCGTTCGAAATAGACTTTACGGTGTTCGATGAAGATGTCAGCAGTGGCCAACCCCGTAAACTTCCTCGAGTCCACATCGATAGCGATCACTTCAAAACCCCGTTCCGCCAAAATCGCTGATGTCCAGCCAGTGCCTACACCCACGTCAAGTACGCGTCTTCCCCCGGCCAGTAGAATGGGCAAGCACTTGAAAAAACTGTCACGCTCACCTTCTAAAGCTAAATCCAACTGAGGCGATCCCATGCTTTTCGGAAAGGGCAGGGACCGAACCCATTCCTCACCAAAAATTTCGGGTGGGCGCTCCCTTTCGAGAATGACCTCTTTGTGGGCTGCCAGCTCTTTAGAAATCGTGGAGTTTTCAATAAGAAAATCGCAAATCCCTCCACTGACAGGGAACTGTTTTCCGCAACTGACGCAGCAAAGAACCCCCTCCCGGATTTCGGTCTCGGTCTCGTGCCTCACCTCAGCGACACTGACCGGACCCTGACATTCGTTGCAAGCCAGCAGCTCAACGCAGGTCCTTTTCACTGATGGCTCTCCTTACGATGCCCGCCGTTCGTCGGGCGGTAAAAACACCGCTTAACCTAGGTTACGCTACCCGATGAATCGAAAAGACGTACCCCTTCGCCACGACGGTGAGAAAGGGACCGTTGACAAATCTTCCGCGAGTCTTCACAGCAGTCTTGTCCCGCACTACGAGTTTCTCCACAAAGACTGGATTTCTCTCTTGCGGACTTCCAGACCGGTCATCTCTTCCTGCTTTTCGTAAACGTAGGAGCAGATACAAACTTGGGTTATGAGGTTGCACCATGCGATAACCAAACCGTTTACGCCGTCCATGAATCCGCGAAACCAAACAAACGACTTAAAAAATCCTAGCAAAGGCCGGAAGATAAAATCGTACCACTTGACGCGAAACCCGCACTGATATCTCATCTCGGCTTCAAGGCGGGCGTACCGAACGGTTTTGTTAAATCGGGTGTCAAGATCCGGGTTGGCATTGGTGTGGTGTAACAGGTGATACAGCCGACCTACGGGTCCTTCACCTTCCAACCTCTCGTGTACTTTCTGGTCAGGCTTGAAGCACCACCTGTCCTTCCGAAAAAGCCGAAGGTGATAGGTCTTGCCCCAGTAGTAACGGGCACCCCAGTCCGTGTAGTTCACGCTGCGCCCGAGCAAGAATTCCTGGCGGAGGACGTAGTAAGCTGTGTACCTATTCGCGTCCATCGACAGTCGAGTTTGGATCTCTCCGCGTAACCTCGGGGTGATCCTCTCATCGGCGTCGAGCCACAGAACCCAATCGGAAGAACAATAACTGACCGCAAGGGCACGCTGTTCGGGATAAGACTTCATCCGTTGAACGACAACCCTAGAGCCTGCATTCTTGGCAATTTCAACCGTGCGGTCGCTACTTTCATCGTCAACTACCACAATCTCATCAACCCATGAGAGGCTTTCCAGGCAGTCTGGCAGGTTCCTTTCCTCATTCTTAGTCAGAACAACTGCGGAGATCCTAGGATTCATAAGACGTCCTCGAGGTCGGCCGCGTGGTACTTTGCAGGAACCGTGCCGATAAAGCCCCCGCGCGTTGGAAGGACTGGCGAAGCCCTTCGGGTTAGCCCACTTCGCCTGTTGGCGAGGGGCTTACGGCCGTGCTTGTCACTGGGCCGGGAATAAAAACCCCTGGTGTTGACAGGCTTGTCTAGACTCATTTTACGCAAACAATTCCTAGCCCCCCGGCAGGGGCGTGCAATCCCCCAGTCAAGAGCCACCTGACGACGTTTCCTAAATAGGGAATGAGGCCATTCTTGGTTCGGTAAGTTAGGCATTTCTTCTCCTGGAATCCTGCCATTGTCGCGAGCGTGTTCAGGATAAGGGCGGGATAGGGACGAACATGCGTGAGATCAAGCCAGAATCCCTCCACAGCAACGGTAAGGTGTCTGAAATTCGGGGTCAGCACGACAAGTTTTCCACCAGCCCGAAGAACTCTATAGGCCTCAGTAAAAAGTTCCAAGGCGTGTGGGGGCGTCAAGTGCTCGATAAGATGCGAACAGAATATGCCCCCGTAAGACGATACTGCTGCCCCTCGAAGATATTCAAGGGCGTCCGCCTTTACTACCGGCAGAGATGCTCGCCCGCAGGCTTTTACACACTCCTCGGAAGCATCTACTCCGACGCAGGTTATGTTCCTGGCGAGCAAAATACGGAGGAACATACCGCTGCCGCAACCAAGGTCAAGAACAGGAGAGCATCCCGCGAACTCGGCGGCAAATGGCTCCAGCGTCGCGCTGTGAATTTCCTCCTTGCACCCGCACTCTTGGTATAGGGAGCGATAACAGTTTTCCGAGAGTCTGCGCGAATAACCTTCGCTCATTGTGATTTTCCCCCTTGCACCTGCACTCTTGGCATAGGGTGCAACTCCAGTTTTCCGAGAGTTTGCGCGAATAAGCTTCGCTCACCTGGCTCTAATCCCGAAAAGCCTTGGCGGAAAGCCTTCGGACAACCCTAATCAACTCGCGTGGCAAAGCACTATTCACTATCGTTTGAATATCCTCCTTCTGAGCAAAGAGGAGGTCCGCAGCCCCAAACTTACTTTCTTTGAGGAAAGCCACAAGAAGAGCAAGAAAGATTCCGGCTTGAGTGATTACAGTCCCAAGAGCTGCTCCCGCTAGTCCCCAGCGCGGGACCGCGAGCAGGTACAGGGGGATACTGATCAGGAAGAGCGCGCCAATAAGCGTCGACGCAAATCCGGGGCGCCCTTTTTGATTTTGAAAAAAGAGCACAAGCACCGAGGCAGGCAAGAAGAAGATAATACCCAAGCAGAGAATTCGAAAGGGAACCACCGAAGGAAGGAACGCGGGGCCGAACAAGACCCGAATAAATAACTGGGAAGATAGAATGGCTATTGCGACGCATGGAACCAGAATGAGAATAAGATTTCGGGTAAGCTTAGCGGTGAGTGAAAGGGAGGCTTGTCTATCAGCTCCTGTGATCCTGCGATTCGCGGCGTTCAGGACCGCCCGCAGAATCGGTCCTACCCTATCGGTAATTGCTGTTGCAACCGAGTAGTACCCGACGGCTGTCGTTCCGATGATTGCGTTCACCAAAAAAGAATCCAATCTAAGCGAGCCGGGCCGAAAAAATGCACGAGCCAGAAAAGCTCGCAATCCAAAAGACAAGGACTTCCAGAGCAGCGAGGGATCGAACCCGCCCTGATCCCGACTCCAAATCGCTATAAAGAAACATAGGGCTGTGACCACGAATGCAGTCCCCCACACGAAGAGCAAGGCTTCTACACCACCTCCAAGGGCCAAGACAAAAAAGATCGAGCCAAGGGTAACAATGGAAGACTGCAAAAGGGAAAGCTTGTTAAGTAAGACGATTTCCTCAATACCTACCAGCATCGACTCCGCGTATAAGCAGTACAGAGTAAAGGGCAATAACAGGAGACCTAGCAAGATGAAAGAAGGATTTACCCCTGGCAAGATCCTGGCCTCAAGAGTTTTCCTGAACGCATAACCGAGCACGACGGCCAGCGAACCAAGAATGAGACTGTAAGCCGTGCTATTCCAGTTGAGGGAACCTAACGAATGCTCCTTCTTCCCAAGGAATGTCTCATTGCCAGCCGAAATTCCCAGATCCAGGAAGTAGGTAAGCATCGTGTTGAGAACAACCACCATCGCATAAACACCGCGATCATGAGGCCCTAGTTTGCGGATAACGAGGATTGTGACGGATGCACTAAGCGCCTGGGTTAGGGCACCGACGGTCAATCCCACTGTAAGATTCTTGAAAAAAGGCATCTAGGACCTGTTGCACCGCGATCAACGAGAAAGAAATCTTGAGGAACTCGTCCGCCAAGAACTGCCTCTAGACCGACAAGAGCAAGCCAACCGTTAACCGAGAGAGAGTTGAAACCAAGGGCGAGCACAAGCTACCCGGAGATATCTGACTATGTTTAACTTCGCGCTTTCCCGTCCCAGCCCCAACTCAGACAGGGTGAAATACCCCAAAAGCACCCAGGCGATAGAGAGGATGCCAAAACCCTCGTTGCCGAGCCCCTTCACAACGTAGGGGATGGTGGCAAGCCCTACGAGAAGCGGAATTACCTGCCCAGCGAGGTTCAGGAGCGTGTTACGCGCTAGGAGCGTTCCGTGAATTTCCAGTCCGTTTGTCATTGATTGGAAGGGGGTCAACTGCTCCGCCAATTCACGGGCCCGAGATATTGACGCTTGAAATGGACACGACGAACCGCCCAATGTGGGAGAAGCATCGGTGCCCTCCGGGCCTTCTATTGCCGAGCTCAATCGCCCCGCAGGAAACATGTCGAGAAGCACA